>Ga0082335_1001250_pt1 | contig 56236 bp, 56 predicted proteins | sample Subgrocontami58m_FD_72375 | JGI IMG/M metagenome (GOLD analysis project Ga0082335, IMG submission 72375) | Subsurface groundwater microbial communities from S. Glens Falls, New York, USA - GMW37 contaminated, 5.8 m (SPADES assembly) (version 2) ... | reverse complement strand
CTAGAAGGCTTAGCTGTTGGACTCCTGCGACCACCATTGAATGTTGACGTGGAACGATAGTGACAATCCATCGTCATCAATCGCCGCCTAACCAGCGGCTCAAGCTGACGGATTGAGCGGGGCGTAAACTAACGCCCACATACAAAAATGGATTTGTCATAACCAGCACTCGACATGAAACTCACCATCTACCAAAAACCAACATGTACCACCTGCCGCCAGACGATGGCGATTCTCAAAGAGTCCGGCGTTGATTTCGATGCCATCAACTACTACATCGATCCAATTCCAAAGAAGAAGTTGAAGGAGTTACTGTCGAAGATGAAACTTCCCGCGAGAGAACTTCTTCGAACGAAAGAACCAATCTACAAAGAACTGAAGCTTGCGGAGAAGGAGTTATCGGAGAAGGAGTTGATTGATGTGATGGTCAAGTATCCCGACTTGATTCAACGTCCGATTGTGGAGAAGGGAAGCAAAGCAATTCTTGCTCGACCTGCGGATAGGATTAAAGAGATTCTGTAACGACTGAGCTTAGTCAGAAGAATTGTCAATGGTCAGCCCTGAGCGAAGACGAAGGGTCAATTTTCAATTGTCAATCATGAACCCGAAAGTTGAGAGACCGGAAACCAATCCTCAATCCTCGTTCCGAAATCCGCAATCACTCTGGTGCAAGCCTGCCGATTGCGCGTTTCAACCGGACGAGTGCGCTGTTGTAATCGTATAACGCCTGGATGTTGGTGATGCGAGCGTTGGAGAGTGTGAGATGTGCATCCGTTGTTTCAATCGCAGTTCCAACGCCGGCAGCGTATTGCTTTTCGGCGAGATTCAAGTTCTGCTCTGCCTGCTCAACGAGTTTCGTAGTCGCCGCGATTCGTTCTTCAGCTTCTTCCAATCCTAAATACGTCTGCTCCACTTCTAACGTTATCGCTTCTGTCAACAAATCAAGATTGGCTTTTGCCGCGTCTGCGTTAGCCTCCGCTTGTTCCACTTGCCCAACGATAGAGAATCCTTGAAACACCGGGATGCTGAGAGTTATGCCGGCATTCCAGCGACTAAACAGAGGAAAGTCGAAATTGGTCCATGTCAGGTTGCCGAACGCTGAGAGAGATGGCAAATGCTGGTCCCAAGCTGAAGAGGCAAGAGATTGGTTTGCCGCAAGCAAGGCTCGCGCCGATTGCACGTCAGGTTGCTGGTTGAGTGCAAGTCCTTTGACGGAATCCAGCGACATCGTGAAGGGAACGACGGTGAGTGTGTCAGTGAGAACATAGCTTTGGCGCGGATGGATGCCCATTGCGTTTTCCAACTGCACGTTCGCGACGCGCATTTGATTTCGTGCGCGGATAAGGTTCACATTTGCGTTTGCGACATCGACTTCCGCCTTCGTCACATCAAACAAAGGGCGTCGTCCTGCATTGTAAAATGCTTTTGCCTGATGGAGGTGTCGTTCAGCTTGTTCCATTGCCAGCTCGTTCACCTTCGCGACACGCTGCGCTTGTACCAAACCGAAATACGCGAGCTGTACATTCATCGCAATATTGTCGCGGGAAGACTGCGCATTGAATGAAGAGGCGTCGAGAAGCTCACTGCTGGCGGAAATCTTGTTCGTCGCCTTTCCAAAGTCAAAGAGTGTCTGTTGTATCTGCAGTCCCGCCGAATAGCTGTTGTATGATTGCTGTCGCGGCGGGAATGAAGGGTTGAAGACAAATGCGCCATCCGTCCGAGTATAACCAACTGTTGCATTTACCGACGGCAGATAGGATGAACGCGCCTGTGTCAAAGCTCCAGACGCGAATCGAATGCCGGCTTCTGCAGCACGGATCGATGGATGATTCTGCAATGCAAGAGCAATCGCTCGACTCAGAGAGAGTGTGTCGCGTTGAGGTTGCGGAGTTTGTGTAAGAGCTATGGAAGATACTGTCAGTACGATCAACAACGTACTTACCATTGAATTGGATAAAGCCATCATCAAATCTCCTCCTCATCCTTTTTCAGCTCGCGCTTGAATCGGTTTTCAAATACCGTGTACAACGCAGGGACAAAGAACAGTGTGAGAATAGTCGAAACAGTGAGACCACCGATGACGGCGATTGCGAGTGGCGCTTGTGTTTGTTCGCCGCCAAGTCCAATTGCCATCGGGATGAGACCGAGCACTGTCGCAAGTGACGTCATCAGAATCGGCTTCAAGCGAGTTCGTCCGGCTTGAATGACTGCTTCATTCAGCGGCGTGCCGCGCATCCGCAAACGGTTGGTATAATCAACGAGTAAAATGCCATTGCTCACCACAATTCCAATCATAACAATGACACCTTGGAACGACGTTACTGAGAGTGTTGTGTTGGTGAGGAAGAGTGTCCAGAACACACCAACAATACCGAGCGGCACGGTGAACATGATGATGAACGGATCGAGCAGCGACTGGAACTGCGACGCCATGACAACATAGACGAGCAGGATGGCAAGCCCGAATGCGAGCAATAAATCTTTGAATGCCTTTTGTTGCTGTTCCACGTTACCGCCAAGGCGTACCTCGAAGCCCGGCGGAAGATTTATCCCCGCTATTTTTGAGCGAATATCGTTCGCAACGCTTCCGAGGTCTCGTCCACTTACGTTTGCCGTGACATCAACAAGTCGCTGCTGCTGTTTGCGGTCAATTTGCACCGGAGCGTTTGCTTTTTCGATGGCTGCGATATTGCCGAGCACGACCTGCTGACCGCCGCTGGTCGTGATGACGATATTCTTGAGGTCTTCAATCTGTGAACGATAATCTTCACTCAGTCGAACAAGGATATTGTATTGATTACCGGTGACAGGATCAGTAAACAACGATGCGACAGAGCCGTTAATGCATGTGTTGATAGTATTGGAGATTTGCGCAACGTTGATGCCGAGGATGCCTGCTTTATCGCGGTCGATGCGGACACGCAGCTCGGGAAGGTTGTCCTCGCGGCTCACTTGAACATCAACAGCGCCGGGCGTTGAGCGAACAACGTTAGCGACTTCTTTCGCGAGCTTCGATCCTTTTTCGAGATCGTAGCCTCGAATCTCAACATCAATTGGCGCGGACGAGCCAAAGTTGAGAAGAAACCGGAGAAAGCCGCCGGGATTGATGAGGAGTGTTGCGCCGGGCAGCGTTGCAAGCTTTGGACGAATCTCTTTGATGATTTCGAACACCGAGCGTTTCCGTTCCACAATCGGCACGAGTGCCACCTGAACGTTGGCTGAGTGACTTCCTGAATTCCGACTGAAAAAATTTCCTGCGCGTGCAGAGGGAATGCCGATGTCGGAAATCATCGCCTGCATTTCGGGGATGTTGTTCCGCAGAATCTGTTCGACTTGCCGCACAAACTTGTTCGTTTCTTCCGACCGCGTTCCAACGGGAAGTTTCACAATGATTGAAAACTGTCCTTCATCTTGATCCGGGAAAAACTCCGTGCCGATAAACTTCAGAAGTCCGAGTGAAACGATTGCGATGCCGGTGATTCCGAAGATAACCAAGCGTTTGTGATTCAATGTCCACTTCAGCCGTTGTTCATACCAATTATCGAGTGCAAGAAGCCAGTCATGCGCTTTCACGCGCATTCTGTCGGACAAATTCTTTGACTGGCGATCAAGGTGTTTCTCGGGTGGAAGATAGTTCAGACACATCAGCGGCGTTACGGTGCGCGAGACAAAGAATGAACCGAAGAGCGCAACGGCAATGGTGATGGTGAGCGGAATGAACAGGAGCTTCGCAATGCCTGTGAGAAAAACAATTGGCAGAAACACGATGACCGTAGTAAGCGTTGAGATGAAAATCGGTGCGGCGACTTCCCTGGCTGCCTCTAATGTGGCTTGTAGTTTCGGTTGTCCTTGTTTTCGCTGGTTGTAATGACGGGAGATTGCCTCCAGCTCAACAATCGAATCATCAACAAGGCGACCGACGGCAAGCGCGAGTCCGCCGAACGTCATGATGTTCAGTGTAACGCCGCCAAAGCGGAACCAAATAAACGTGATCAGTATCGAAAGCGGAATTGCGACGATGATGATGAGCGTGCCGCGGACATTCCGTAGGAAGAGGAGGATGATCATCATTGCGAGAATCGCGCCGAGCATCGCTTCGCGTTGCAACCCGGAGATTGTTTGACGAATGTAGACCGATTGGTCGAACGAGAGTGAGAGGCGAACAGTTTGAGGAATGCCGGTTAACCGGGGTAATGCACGGACCACGTTGTCCACCACATCAACCGTATTCACGCTTGCGAGTTTCTGCACGCGAAGCGTTAAACCGGGTCTGCCATCAATGCGTATGACTTCCGTCTGCTCTTGATAGCTGTCTTCAACTTTGCCGACATCCTTGATGCGAATTGGAACGCCATCCACCGTCTTGACCACAATGTCTTCCATCGGCTTCACGACGTTGAAGCGGCTTTCGGTTTTGAGTGAATAATCGAACTGGCCCGTCTTCAAATTACCGGAAGGAATGATGAGATTGGCGTTCGCGATTGCAGTCAACACGCTTTGCACAGGAAGTTGCAACGCCTGAAGTCGGTTGCGATCGAGCGTAACGTGGATTTCGCGAATCCGTCCGCCGATCACTTGCGCGGATGCAACACCGGGGAGGTGTTCGATCTGCGGCTCTATGACATTGAACGCAAGATCGTACAAGTCTCGCTCATCCATATCGCCTGAAACAGCAATGTTGCACACTGGCAAATTCGTGATGTCGAACCGAAGCACAACGGGCTGCGACACACCGGTTGGCAATTGGTTCAGGATGCGGTTCACCCGTTGGACGACATCCACTAATCCCACATCAAGGTTTGCACTCCAATTAAAGTTGATGCGGACTTGCGAGATACCTTCGCGAGTTGACGACTGCACGTAATCAACATCATTAACTGAGCTTACTCCACGTTCGATAAACGTTGTTACGGATTGCTCCATATCGAGCGGACCTGCGCCGGAATAGAACGTAATAGTCGTGACGACAGGGACGCTGATGTTGGGAAGCAAATCAATCGGGAGCTGCTGAAACGAAACAAACCCTAACACCACAATCGTGATTGCAAAGAGGAAAGTGGAGATGGGATACTTTAATGCAAGGCGAGTGAGCCACATAGTCTGCTGCTATCGAGATTGGATAGAGACGGGTCCGTTATCTTTTACAAATTGCTGACCGGTAGAGATTATGTTTTCCGAGCCATCAAGCCCTTTGAGGATTTCAGTGCGAGAGTTCTGTTCTGTCCCAATTGTAACGCGGAGCTTCTTTGCTGTGTCATTCACAGCGGCAAAGACATAGCTGCCGTTATCATCTTTTGAGATTGCCTGTGTTGGCAGTGTCAGCGCATTCTTGTGTTCGTCTACGAGAAGCGTGACGTTAGCAAACATGCCGGGCTTTAGCGTATGATCTTTGTTTGCAATATCAATCTCCACGGCCATCGTGCGTGTGGAGAGATCGACTGCTTGACTGAAGCGTATTAGCGTGCCGAAAAATTGCTTGTCAGGGAATGCATCAACGGTGACGACTGCTTTCTTGCCAATGGTGATGAGAGGGATGTCTTTCTCAAGGATATTCACGATGACTTTCATCTCATCAAGGTCCATAAGCGTAAACAGAGTAGTGTTGCCCGGGTTTACAAGGGCGCCCGGATCGAGGTAGCGTTTGGTGATGTAACCGGCAAACGGGGCTGTAATGCGGGCGTAGCTGAGCTTTGTTGCGGCAAGCTCGTAGTTTGCCTTTGCGACTTTCATTGCTGCTTCCGAGTTATCAATCTCTTGCTTTGCGACGAGGTTTTGCTCGGAAAGCTCGTTCGTCCGCTGATAGTTCATGCGCGCATTCTGGTATGTTGCCGCTGCTTGCTGGTATTGCTGACGAAGCTCCGTTGTGTCAATCAACGCGAGGAGCTGGCCACTCTGCACTTTCGAGCCCATGTCGACATAAACGCGTTCGAGATTGCCGCTGACCTTTGAAAAGATAGTTGCTTGTCGAACCGCAACCATATCGCCGGTGAACTGCAAGGTATATTTGACGTTCTCTCGTTTCGGCTGTTCAACCTTTACAAGCGGGGCGGGCTGTTTGCGATTGTCGGCAGAAGACCCGCCCGTAATAATTCTGAGGACTACGGCAGCAAGCAAAACCAGGACCGCGAATCCAGCGAAGATGAATTTTTTGTTTTTCTTCATGTAGTAATGATCGAATGGAAAGTTATCGGTTTAATGCCAGAGATGTTGCAAAGCATTTATGACGCCATCGGTGAGTGCTTTCAATATATAAAAAAAAGAGACTGTGGCAAAACACAGCCTCTGTACCTGATTTCCGATTTAGAAAAGCCAAGTCACAAAAGATTGTTATAATTGGAACGCGGATGACACTGATTGAACGGATATTGATACGGATTTTTCTTTGAAGTATGGAATACTGGCGTCATCTTCAACTTCAACATTTCACCGTTCAGGTGACAGGATGTTTCTCCACACTGTACAATCAATCCGTGCAAATCCGCCTACTCTGCGTTATCCGCGTTCTATTTCTTCAGGTATCGAATGCGCCTAAGTCGGATTTCAGGTATAGCCATTTGGTCATAAAATAACGGTCATGGTCGCGAAAGCCGGATTTGCGACAAACTTCTTCTACAAACTGAAGCGCCGCCGCGCCGAAGCCTTTGTCACGATATGCTTCTCTGATGGACAACTCATCCACAAACCGATCACGACAGTGGAATTCCAAACCTGTCTGCCGACAGGAAGGCTTAAGCCGAACGTGAGGACGATATGCCAAAACGCGGCGAAGCTGCAACCACAGAGTTCACAGCGCAGCAGAGCCCCAACCAAAATGTTTCCCACGAATCTACACGAATCGGCACGAATGGAAAACAAAATGATTAGTGTGGATTCGTGCAGATTCGTGGGCAATGGTGTTTTCTAAAATCTTGTTTTCTGAGCAAGATTTTCCAAGCCAAAGAGGAAAAACAAAACCACGGATTGCACAGATTCACACAGATGAGCTTTCCAAATCATTGGGTGGAATGGCGGTCGAGTTGAACTCATAAAAAAACAATCAGTGAAAATCTGTGAAATCTGTGGTTCATTTTTTCTTTGGTTGCGGCTCTGCCGCGCTGTGTTCTCTGTTCTCTCTCTGGTTCAAAAACTCTTTTGCTTTTTCTGCAAAGATTTCACCTGTTCGGTCGAATTGCAACCATGAATTGCGGCTGCCCCATCATCGCTTCTTAACTTTTGCCGCTATGCGAAGCACCGCCTCCAAGCTTTTCTCCACATCATCGTCTGCTGTCGCCCACGACGATACGCTGATGCGCATTGCAGTTTTCCCTTGCCAGACAGTTCCGCCGCACCAGCACGTACCGTCGTTTTGAATTTCCGTTATGATTCGATTGGTCGTCTCTGCGTTTCCAAATGAAACCAATACTTGATTCAAAACAACCTCATTCAGTATCTGATACCTTGCGGAGGAAAATCCTTCAGCAAACCTTCTTGCATGACGACAGGTTCGCTCGATAAGATCAGCGACGCCGGAACGACCAAGTGAGCGCAACACCGCCCAGACTTCGACACCGCGAGCACGTCTCGAAAGCTCAGGCATGTAGTCCGATGGATTGCGATTCTCGGTCACTGTTGGAAGATATTCTGCCGTTATCGCCATCGCAGCGCGTAACGCTTCACTGTCGCGTACGAACGCGATGCCGCAATCGTACGGCACATTAAGCCACTTGTGTGCGTCTGTTGCCCATGAATCTGCGTTCGCAATGCCGTTGGTAAGATATGCTCGTGAAGGCGCGGCGGAAGCCCATAATCCGAACGCGGCGTCAACGTGTACCCATGCACCAGCTTTATGGGCACACTCACAAATCTCCCGCACAGCATCGCACGCACCCGTGTTTACATTTCCGACCTGCGCACAGACAATCGCCGGTTCCGAAAGAGGTGGCAACGCCTCAACACGCATCCGTCCCTGATTATCCACTGGCACTTTGATGACTCTGGTTCTGCCAAGTCCCAACAGACCCAACGATTTGATGAGCGTAGGATGTGCTTCCGCACCGATGACAACTGTTATGGGCGGAGCGCCGAATAAACCGTCGGCTTCAACATTCCAACCCGCCTTTGCCAACACCGCATGGCGCGCAGCAGCTAACGCGGTAAAGTTTGCAACCGTCGCGCCAGTAACAAACGCGCCGCCGGATTCACGTGGCAGTTTTAGCAAATCAAGCAGCCAGCGTAATGCAACTTGCTCTATATGTGCAGTCGTGGGGGTGATATTGTAGAGGCCAGTGTTCTGGTCCCACGCTCCCGCCAACCAATTCGACGCAAGCGCGACGGGCAGTGATCCGCCGATAACAAAGCCGAAGAAGCGTGGACCGGCAATTCCCATCGTTGCGGGCGAGCCGACTTCGTCCAACTGCTGCAGAACTTTCTCGGGATCCGTTGGTTGCTCAGGCAAAGGCTCGTCAAAATATTTCAGGTTTGCTATTGCTTGTTCTGTCGGACCGACGTTGCGGGTTTGGATTGAGTCGAGGTAGTTGAGTGCGCGGTTAGTGGCTGACTGGAAGAGGGTCTTCATTCATTCTTCTCCATTCGCTAAAATCAAGAGCAACTGGGATGTGAGTGGATAGAGCGGGTTGATAATTCGATAAGTGGGCGACTCAGGATTCTCCGATAGTCGAAGGAAGGAAATGATGAGTTTACGCCGCATTATTCGTGCGACGCTCTTTTAACCATCGTTCGAGCGATTGTTGACTTTCTGCCGAATGACGGCCTAAGATAATTCCCGAGACACTTAAATCTTCGTCCAGCTGGGGCCAGTGGATGAGCGTACCCTCTCCGATAATTTCAAAGTTGTTTCGCTCTTCGGGAGTGCCATGCCAAAGGCGCGGATACCATGACAACGGTACAATGACAGTGCGACCGTCAATCAAATCCACTGTGAGCGAGTCATTACTCACGCTGGCTCGCTGTGCCCGTGCTTCCTCTATTTCAATGACCAAAGAATTCATACCAACGCTCCAATAAATATTCGCGGTTTTCGCTGACTAATTCTGCTATACGACTCAATTCCGTCCGACTGAAACCTCCTGCACGCTGTAGTACAACTGTGTCGAGCCAGAACTTTGCCACCATGTTCTCTCGTCTCACATGTACGTGAGGTGGTTCAGGGTAATCAAGTGCCACAAAAAAGAATCGATAAGGTCCAATTCGAGGAACTGTCGGCATGCACAAAGATACGGTGTTGTTGATTCATTTGAAAGCGTACACCTTCTCTGGTGCAAACGACCTCAGGTTCTGCACAGACAGGCTAATTTTTTTTGCTCGTTTGGCAGAACTTTTCATATTTAGCTTGGCTACCGAAAGTTTCCAAGCTTGTTGTTGTGACTTTGGTTGGGAAATACTCGGAGTAAAATTGCTTCAAGATTCTGCCTGAGGCGGCTAGATTCGACGACATATACACTTAGACGTTTTGCAACCTCTTTGTACTTAGGTTTCCTTTTCTTCGACAAAGCAGGTCCCAACCTTATCGGAAAGTTGACTTGTCGATTTAAGGTTTGATTGGTTTCTGCCCTTAGGTTCTTGGCTTGACCTACATACAATGTATTGCCAGCCTCGTCATAAAGGGCATAAATACCAGGTCTAGTTGGAATTGAGGTTAGTGGGTCAGGGATTTTCTCAACTTCGCAGAACGAAGTAACTTGCCACTCGGAAAGATTTCGAATGGCATTGCGAATAACTCCCTTTCCGAGTTTCTTTTTACCGCTGAAATATTGAGAGAGATTAGTAGTTTGTTTTCCGAGTGCTTTTGCAAAATCAACTCGTTCAATATCCATAAGCTCTTCTAGGTTACGTAGGAACTCTACGTATTTAGTTTTGCGTCCCATTTAGTCTCCTACTTCTATGGATAGACTTATACCTCAATAAAATATACCCCAAATCTTTGACTCTATCAACCAACCCCTTTTGCCTCGCTCGCCCAATCTTCGTACCTTATCATCAACAAACAGTTACGTTCATTGAGACCCTTCGCCAACACAAGGCTCAGGGTTTAGTGACTCAATCAAAACATGTCGGAACAAATCAAAATCTGGCTCGCCTTCACCACCGCCTGTCTCGTGTGGGGCTCAACGTGGCTTGCAATTAAGATTGGACTTACAAGCGTACCACCATTTCTTGGCGCGGGGCTCCGGTTCTTCATTGCATCCATCATTTTGTATTTCATCGTCAAAGCACGGCGTATCGCAATCCCGATGACGACTGATGCGAAGAGGGTGTATGTCGTGCTAATAGTGTTATCATACACAATCCCGTTTGCGTTTGTGTACTGGGCGGAGCAGTACATTCCTACAGGGCTTGCCAGCATTCTCTTTGCGGGCCATCCGTTTTGGGTTGCGATCTGTTCCCAAATAATGTTGAAGGATGAACCGCTCAACATGTTCAAAGTGTCTGGCATTGTGCTTGGGTTCATCGGTCTGCTTGTGATTTTTGCAGGCGATGTTCACATTGCTGATAGCCGTGCGCTGGTTGCGATGCTCATGATTCTTGCCAACGCAATTATGCAAGCCTATAGCCTCGTGCTTGTGAAGAAAATTGGTCAGCCTATTAGTCCATTTGCATTCAATGCTGTGAGCATGTTCTATAGCGGTATAGCGTTGATCGGCCTGAGCTTTATGGTCGAATCGCACGATGCGATTGTGTGGGACACAGCTTCCGTTGGCTCGATTCTCTATCTTGCAACCGTTGGTTCTGTGGTGGTGTTCGCTGCTTACTTCTGGCTGCTGAAGCGGGTGGAGGCGGTGTATCTCTCGCTTATCAGTTTCATTACCCCGATTGTTGCAGTTGTTCTCGGAGCGATTGTGCTGGGGGAGAAGCTTGATCCGAATGTCTTCGTCGGGGCGTCCTTTGTGCTTGTTGGCTTGTTGATTGCAAATGGGAAGTATTTTTACGGGAGGATTAGTGAAGCGTTTGAATGATCACAACAAAGATAACCACCAAGACACTAAGACACGAAGTTTTTTCTCTGAGAGCTTTTCTTGGTGCCTTCGTGCCTTCGTGGTTTTCTTTTCGTTTTCTGTTTTTGCTCAACCGTCTCAGTTTACATTTGAAAAGCAAGGTCGCTTCATTGCTCCCGAACAGTTCTTCTCGCTTTCATCAACTCATAGAGAAGCTGATGCTTACGAAGGCCCGCAGCCATTTGATATGCTGAGCTATAAGCTCGACATCAATCTTGCGATGACGAACAATGCGCTGCAAGGCAAGTCGCTAATGACAATGAAGCTGAAGCGGAATGTTGACTCGCTTGTTCTCAACTCGGTCGGACTTTCGCTCGACACAGTTCGAGTAGATGGGATTCTCAAGATAGCTCGAATTGATACGACAACAGAGACGTTCACGATCAATCTCAACGGGAGAAGAAACGCAGGAGACACGCTACGAATTGAAATCGCATATCGCCGCACGCAAGGCTATCGTCGTCCCAGCTCGCGGCAAGGATATTATTTCTTTAGAGATACAATCGGACTTCCTTCAAACTTAGGCTACACATTTTCCGAACCTTCCGACGCTCGCTTCTGGATGCCGTGTTATGACGAGCCGTGGGAGAAAGCGACCGCCGAGATGAATCTTACCATACCAACCGGTTATATCGCTGCATCCAACGGAAAACTTCTTGGCACAACAAACAACGGCAACGGAACAGTCACATGGCGTTGGCAGCAGAATCAGCCAATCACCACATACCTGATGTGCATGACTGTTTCGCGGTTCAGTGTTTCAACAATCCCATACATCAAATCTTCGGGCGACACGATTCCTCTTCAATATTATGCCTGGAACGCCCCGCCGTTCGTTGACTCGGCATGGACTGCGGCATTTCTTCCGACTGTGCGGCAAATGGTTACAGCGTACTCAAACCTCTTTGGTGAGTATCCGTTTGACAAGTACGGAATGACGGCAATTGTTCCGTTCGGCTATTTAGGCATGGAACATCAGACACTCACAACGATGAATCGGTACTACGCAACAGATCAGCGCGTTGTCTCGCACGAACTCTCGCATCAGTGGTGGGGCGACAATGTTACGTGCGGAACATGGGCGGACATCTGGCTGAACGAAAGTTTTGCGACGTACAGCGAAGCGTTGTGGCGTGAGCATCTGGGTGGAATGGACTCGTTGAAGAAATATATGCGCGATACGTTGAGCGGATTTCAATGGGGTTCATGGCAAGGAGCAATTTATGATCCGGTGGGGCAAGGCTTTAATCTGTTCGATCAGGTTGTGTACACCAAAGGCGGCTGGGTTCTGCACACGCTGCGCGGCGTTGTCGGCGATTCAACATTCTTCAGAATTCTTCGAGCCTACCGCAACAAGTATCAGGGTAAGAGTGCAGTGACTGCTGAATTGAAAGTCGTTGCTGACTCGGTTGTTGGCAGCGATATGGGTTGGTTTTTCAATCAATGGATTTACGGCAAAGGCTGGCCTAAGTATGCTTCGCGCTTTACATGGGCGGCAGATACTATCTCTCTTACAATTCAACAACAGCAGGAAGCAACATCGCCCACGTACAGAATGCCGATGCGCGTGCGAGCATATTATGGGGCGAATCGAAGAGACTATGTTGTGCAAGACAGCTTGCGAGCGCAAGTCTTCCGCTTGCCATTGACTTCTCAGCCTGACAGCGTTGTGCTCGATCCTGATGGATGGATTCTGAAACAGATTGTTGCGCCGACGAGTGTTGGCGAAGAAGAGAGTGAACCGGCTGAGTTTCGATTGTATCAGAATTATCCCAACCCCTTCAACCCACAAACAACGTTGTCATTTGTCATTGGTCATTTGTCATTGGCAACTCTGAAGATTTATGATGTCCTGGGTAAAGAAGTCGCAACACTGTTGAACGAAGTTAAACAGCCGGGTGAATACGCGCTTCAGTTTGATGCTTCGAGTATTTCATCGGGTGTATATTACTACCAGTTAAGAGCTGGTTCATTTGTTCAGACGAAAAAGATGATTTTGCTGCGTTAAATTTCGTTCCGTGAAAATCTGTGTAATCAGTGGTTTAGACAATAGGCTAATTGCATGTACAAACGCCTCACACATATCGGCATTGCTGTTAAGAGTGTGGAACAATCCTCAGAGCTTTTCTCGAAACTGTTCGACATGAACGAAAGTCACACAGAAGAAATCGCTGAACAAAAGGTGAAGGCGACGTTCTTCAAGATCGGTGAAGGAGGAATTGAGCTGCTTGAGCCGACAAGTCCCGACTCGGCAATTGCAAAGTTTATTGAGAAGCGGGGAGAAGGCGTTCACCATCTTTCGTTCGAAGTGGATGATATTGATGCGGAGATTGTCCGGCTCAAGGCTGAAGGTTTTCAAATGATTGATGAGAAGCCGCGTGTCGGGGCGGATGGTTATCGGATTGCGTTTCTGCATCCGGAGTCAACGAATGGGGTGTTGGTTGAGATTAGTCAGACGATGGAAAAAATGAAGCACACCATGGACAGCGCAGCAAAGAAAATTAAGCTCACGGTGGATGACTATTCTTGTTTGGGTGAAACAACACAACGAATCGAATTGATCAATGGCGAGATTGTTTTGCCTTTCGGTCCCGATTCATTGCGTGAACGTGTCCAGTTGCTCCTTTCGCTTCAAATCGAAAAGTATGTTTATGAACACTCGCTCGGCATCGTTTATCATTTTCCTATTGACGTCTTCATTTCAGACACGTTTTTCGTTCGACCTGACATCTGCTTTGTGTCGAAAGAACGAGACCGCATCTCCGACGGAAGAACAATGAAGGGAATGCCCGACTTGATAGTGGAGATTTGCGAGCAAAAGATTCGCGGTCAGATTCAAACAGAAAGATGTCGTGAATATGTTCGTCATGGGGCGAAGGAATATTGGATTGTATTCATTGACCGGCGGGAGATTGAAGTGCATTCTTACGTGTCGACTGGGCAAGAGACAACGCAAGTCTTCTCATATCCACAGCAGATGGTTACTCCGCTTTTCCGTGGCGCGCAGTTCAACTTGAAGGTTGCGTTCGCGTGATCAATGGTTCCCTTGGGCGATCGAACACTAACATGGTGCATTCACCTGTAGAGACGGGGCATGCCCCGTCCCTACGGAATGACAGGGTAATTGTGTGTGAAATCAGTGGTAAGGAAAATAAGTGGAACACCAATCCCTCAACATAAAAATCACGCCTGATGATGTAACGCTTCCGGAGAAGTTGGAAAATCTTCCAACGGGACCAGGCGTGTATCAGCATAAAGACGCTGATGGAAAAGTGTTGTATGTCGGGAAGGCAAAGAATCTCCGCAACCGCGTTCGTCAGTACTTTCAAAAATCCCGCAGCGCCGAGCCTCGCATCGCCAGAATGTTGTTGAAAGCGACCGACCTCGAAATTATCGTCACCGATTCAGAAGTTGAAGCGCTCATCCTCGAAGCAAACCTCATCAAGAAACTTAAGCCCCGGTACAACGTCAATCTCAAAGACGATAAGAGTTATCCGTACATCGTCATCACCAACGAGCCGTATCCGCGTGTGTTTGTGACACGCCAGATTCGCCGTGACGGCTCTCGTTATTTTGGTCCTTACACAGACGTAAAGAACGTGCGCTCTGCTTTGAAAACAGTGCGTGACATCTTCATGATTCGGAGCTGCAACTTCTTCATTGACGATGAAGTCGTCACGAAGCGAAAGATAAAAGTCTGTCTCGACTATCATATCAAGAAGTGTGAAGGACCATGCGAAGGTCTCGTCTCCGAGGCGAAGTACAATGCGATGATCGATCAAGTCGCTCAATTGCTGAAAGGGAAGACTGAAACATTGATTCAGATGTTGAGAGAAGAAATGGAGCGGCTTGCAGGGCAGATGAAGTTTGAAGAAGCCGCAATGTTGCGTGACCGCATTAAAGGACTTGAGGCATACACCGAAAAGCAGAAAGCTGTTGACCTCGACCACATTGACCGCGACATCTTTGCGTTCGCGTCCGAAGACGATGATGCCTGCGGTGTGATCTTCAAGATTCGTGACGGCAAGATGATCGGTCGCCAACACTATTATATGGGCAATGTCGAAGAAAAGCCTGAGGCGGAAATTCTTGAAACTCTCCTTCAACAATACTATCTTGAAGCAGACTACATTCCCCAAGAGATATTTCTTTCCTCACAAATCGAAGACACTGAAGCTGTTCAACGCTGGCTCACGGAAAAGCGCGGCGACGCCGTTTCACTCATTCATCCAACGGAAGGGGAACAAGCAAAGCTTGTACGACTTTCACAAAGCAACGCAAAGTTCCTGCTTGCCGAGCTGAAAATCCAGAAGATGAAGCGTGCGGACTATGTACCTCATGCCGTGAAATCTCTTCAACGAGACTTGCGGTTGCCGAAGCTTCCGCGTCGCATCGAGTGTTTTGACAATTCGAACATTCAAGGCACCGACCCCGTTGCTTCAATGGTTGTGTTTGTTGACGGCAAGCCGAAGAAGAGTGAATACAGAAAATTCAAAATCAAATCGGTTACGGGGCCGGATGATTTTGCAAGCATGAAGGAAATCATCGAGCGTCGCTATTCGCGAGTGTTGAATGAAAAGCTTGAGCTTCCTGACTTGATTATGGTTGATGGCGGTAAGGGGCAGCTCTCAAGCGCTGTCGGAGTTTTGCGAAAGCTCGGTCTTCAAGACCAACCTATTATCGGACTTGCGAAGAGGCTTGAAGAAGTTTTTCTTCCTGAGAAGAGCGAGCCTGAAATGGTACCAAAGTCGTCATCAGGGCTTCGACTTCTTCAGCAAGTACGAGATGAAGCGCATCGGTTTGCAATTACGTTCCATCGTTCACTTCGCTCGAAGAGAACATTGCAGACCGAGCTTGATCTGATTGAAGGGATCGGCAAGAAGCGTGCGAAGGAGCTGCTCGAAGCTTTTGGTTCTGTACAAGGTGTGAAGTTTGCAACGACGGAACAAATTGCCGAAGTTGTTGGGGAGAAAGTCGCAGACAAAATTGCAGAATATTTTTCCAGCTCTGAGAACGAGTCACCCGAAATGAATCAAGCGACTGTACGCTAACTCGGCTGTCGCCCGCTTATTATTAACTCACGTTACGCAAAACGCATTATTCGATTTCGTAGGGACGTGGGCTTGCCCCGTCCCAACCCTGAAATGGCACAGAAACCGAAACAGATTTGGTGCGCGGTTAGGGACACGGCAAGCCGATGTCCCTACAGAGATTTTCGTTTTGATCGGTTTGCGTAACATCTGTTACTCAAGTTGACCGCTCGTGTGAAGGGGTTGAAACCCCTGCAAACATTAGGTGGAATCGTGGTCCACGTCCTGAAGGACGTGGCTATAGCCCCAGCCTTCAGGCTGGGGATTCGGAAACCAGCACAAATCCTGGTAACGGCTTCAGCCGTTTCGACGTAAGCGGTCAACTTGAGATCTGTTATCAAACGTTCTGTTCATTCACATAAAGGTGCCACCATGAAAGCCGCACTGCTGTTGGTGTGTTTTGTCTGTGCTGCGTCGTTAACGTTCGCTCAAGGACTCTACAGCGTTCATTCGCCCAACGGTGTTGATGTGTGGGCAGTCGGAAGGAGCGGGAATATCTTTCACTCATACGATGGCGGTGTAACGTGGGCGAGCGACGGACAAGGGACGTATCACTTACGCGGAGTATTTTCGTTCGGATCTTCGGTGTGGATTGTAGGTGATAACGGTACATGTCTTACGTCAACGAACAGTGGTGTGAATTGGACGACACAGCAAATTGGCGGAGCGAATGCTCTTCGAGCAGTAACATTTATGAGCGCAACAACAGGCTGGGTCGTCGGGCAGAATGGAATCATCTTCAAAACGATCAATGGCGGTGCAGCATGGGTGCAGCAGGCATCAGCAGCTTCGTAACAGCTCAATGCAGTTGTGTTTGTTGATTCACTTGTCGGGTACGCAGGTGGAGACAATGGAACGCTGCTCAAGACAACGAACGGCGGTACAAGTTGGACCAACGTAAGCGACAGAGCATGGACGAGGAATCTCACTTCAGTTGCAGCCAAAGGTCAGAAGGTCTATGTAACAGGCATTGATGCTTTCTGCGCGAAGAGTGTTGATGGTGGAACCTCGTGGACGCCCCTTAATTTCAACACGGACTGCAAATCCGATGTGAATGATGTTTTCTTGAAGACAGAAGATAACGCTTTCTTTATTGGTGGTGGCGGATACGTTCGGGAAAGCACAAACGGCGGCGCGTCGTTTCGGTGGGCAGTTCATCCGCTGCAAGCAAGCGTGGGCGATATTTTCTTTTACGACAACTTGCGCGGCTGGGTGTGCACGGACAAGTTCAATGTTGTAATGAGAACAACCGACGGCGGCGTAACATGGCAGCTTCCTCAAGGCACGACAACGAATGCTTCCTGGTCACTGAAGCTTTCCGCTTCGGGTGCGATTGGAAACGGCACGATGATTAGTCCTTGGGACAAGAACAAAATTTATGTCGCAATGGGACGGCTCATTTATATGAGTGCGGACCGAGGCGGAACGTGGATTCAGACTTCACAAATTTCTCCTTCAACTGTAACAGGCTCTACGCATTCCTTTTATATTTCTCCAAAAGATACGAACCTTTATGTTGCCGCGTTCACCGGCGGCGGAACTGATCATATACGTCGTAGCACGGACCGCGGCATAACGTGGACAACAACAATCAGTAGAGCATTCAGCGCGTTCGGTATGCCGTTGGAGATGGATGGCTCGCATCCCGACACACTCTACTTTGCCCCTGAAGACGGTCACCTTTATCGTTCAACAGATTTTGCTTCGACGTGGAATGATCTAGGGGCGAAAGGGTTTACCAGTCCATGTGACTTTGCTGTAGTGCGTGATAGCGCAAATATTTTGTGGTGCGGCGATAGTGGTCCGTCACGCATTTCTCGATCTGCGGATGGCGGGAAAACCTGGGCGTTGATTTACAATGGTGGCAGCTCTGAGGTACCAACGATAGCAAACAGCAGTTTGCAGAACAGTGTTGGTTATGCCACAACATGGAGCGCAGGCGGTGTTCAGAAGACGACGAACTTCGGTACAACGTGGTCGCAAACTGCAACAACGGGTTCCGCGTGGGGCGTTGACATTGCGAAGGACGATCCGAATGTTGTGATGTTCGGTGTGTATGGTGGAGGGCTTTCGTACCTTTCAACAAATGCAGGCTCCACGTTTTCGACGGCAGGTCTCTCCGGTGCAAACTACGCGATTCTTGCATACGACCGCTCAACATTCATTGCAGAGCAAAGCGGCGGTGTTTACAAGCTTTCCATTACCTACACAGTTCCAACAAGCAATCAACAAGCAGTAGGCCTTATCGCTCCGAATGGTGGAGAGAACTGGCAATACAATACTTCCCACAACATAACGTGGACGGCAAGCAATTTTAGCAATGTGAAGATTGAATACAAGACAAGTCCGGCGGCGCAATGGCAAACAATTGCTGCAAGTGTCCCGTCAACCAGCGGTTCGTATGCGTGGACAATCCCGAACTCGCCAACAACGCAGGCACGAGTTCGCATCAGCGATGCGCTTGATGGCAATCCAAGCGATACGAGTGATGGTGTGTTTTCCATAACTGCATCAAGCTTCTCGTCAATACCAACATCACTTGCATTTGGCTCGGTAGGCATAGGCAGGACGAAAGTTGACACGCTGCGCATAACAAACAGCGGAACTGCGCCGCTCGTTGTCTCCAGCGCGATCACAAACACACCCAACTTTCTTGCGGGGCGAACGTCGTTTACGATTCCGGCGGGAAGCTCCGACACGCTCACTGTGAAATTCAAACCTACCGCCGTTCAGAACTACCCCGACACACTCAGACTTGGAACAAACTCGCCGAGCGGCGTTGTTCCCATTCCGCTTTCAGGAAACGGGATCCTCGTTGCGTCTGTAACAGTTGTTGCACCGAATGGTGGAGAAGTGTGGAATGTCGGCAGTACACAAAATGTGCGATGGTCGGCAACGTTGCTTGACCAAGTAGCAATTCAGTATCGAATCCTTCCGACGCCTAACTGGCGGCAAGTCGCGTTCAACATTCCCGCTGCAAGCGGATCGTATGCATGGACAATTCCGAACACACCTGCCGACCAAGCGATTGTTCGTGTTGTCTCTGCTTCCGATGGAACGATTGTGGATGAGAGCGATAATCCGTTCCGCATTCAGTCTACAACTTCTGTAACCGAACGCGGTGCAATCCCGAGGGTATACGAGCTTGCCCAGAACTATCCGAACCCATTCAATCCATCAACACAAATCAGCTACGGATTGCCGAAAGAGAGTCACGTAAGGCTTGCTGTGTACAACTCGCTTGGTGAAGAAGTCGCACAACTTGTCAATGAAATGCAGCCAGCCGGAGAATACACCGTCGAGTTCTCGACACATGCTGTAGCGAGAGAGCTTTCGTCCGGTATCTATTACTATCGACTTAGTGCAGGCGATTTTGTGCTGACGAAGAAGTTCATTTTGCTGAAGTAAGTCATGTTACGCACGAAAAGATTTTTGCCACAAAGACACCAAGAACACGAAGCACACACGAAGAAAAACAATACTAAACTCTGTGAATCCTTATGCCGAAGGCATCACTTCGTGAGTGTCTTTGTGTCTTAGTGGCGGATTTTTTTTGCCGTGCGTAACGTGAGTAAGTAAAACAGGCTCAATTCTTGACATCTCAACGCATACGGTCTGGCTTATTGTGTTCATCTCTGAAAAGAGAAAGTTCAGCTTTTTAGCGTATTGAGTCTTTCGCTCCAATTGTCTACGATGAATCCGTCGGAACTGATGATTGTTGAAGGTTCGACGGATTTTGTTTTTCAGCTTTCGGTAATTCATTTTTCACTATCAAAATTATAGGTGCAATGATGCAGCGACGGCTATTATTGTTTGCCTCAGTTATCTTCTTCTGCCTTTCATCCATGCAGCCTTTGGCTGCACAATGGGACAGAGGGATGCTATGGATCGGGTATGAAGAGGAATCCGGTGAGGAGATTCTTGCTCGTGAACGATACCTCTACGAGCACAGAGCAGGTGGACCCGGCAAGACGATTCCTATTGACGCATATGCGCGTGCTGTTCAACAGCATCTTGCATTGCCGAAGGATCGAAACGACTTTGCAAGTCCAACCGCGTTGGTCAATTGGCAGAGTGCAAATCCGGTCGGCATGTTCTATGCAAGAACGAACGACAACTACATTGCAGGTCGCACAAACTCTATGGCGTTCCATCCGACAGATCCTAACACGTTCTATTGCGCCGCGGCTGGCGGCGGTATGTGGAAGACAACTGATGGCGGAGTGAATTGGACGCCACTGACTGATTTTCTCACGTCGCTCGCGTCAGGCGGGATTGTTCTTGATCCGAACAACCCAAACGTTCTGTACTATGGTACAGGCGAACAAAATTACTCCGGTGATAGTTGGTACGGCGATGGCATTTACAAATCTACGAACGCAGGCGCAAGCTGGACGAAAGTGGCAACCACTTCGGTGGGGACGAAGTTTTCTGATATCGCGATCGATAAGACAAACTCCAGTGTTGTTTACGCTGCAGGTTCGCTTGGAGTATGGAAGTCACTTAATGCTGGCGGGTCGTGGACTACGACAAGCAGCGGCAACAGCGCAAACTGTCTCATCATTGATCCTACAAATACACAAGTGCTTTACACAACAGTTGGCGGCTCAGGAGTAAACGCGATCAAGAAATCTACTGATGGTGGCGGAACATGGACGCCACTGACCACAGGCGTTCCGTCTGATGGAAGACGAACGCAGCTTGCAATGGCGCCGAGTGATCATAATGTTCTGTACGCAAGCATTACAAATTCCAGCGGCGGACTTTATGGTTTGTACAAGACAACTGACGGCGGTGCAAACTGGACACAGCAATCAACTTCACCAAACTACTTGGGTTCACAAGGATGGTATGACAACGCCGTGTGTGTTCATCCAACAACTCCTGATTTCGTCGTCGTTGGTGGATTGGATATCTATACGTCGCCAAATGCGGGCGTAACGTTGACGAAGCGGACAACGTGGTCAACGAGCACGTCAACCAACATGGCTCATGCAGATATTCACTTCCTCCAGTACAACGGTTCCGTACTGTACTGCGGCTCTGATGGTGGCGTTTACATCTCAACAAACGATGGAGTGGCTTGGTCGGATCTGAATGCAACGCTGTCAACACTTCAATATCAAAGCGCAGATTATGATCCGACAAACACGCAACGGCTCTACGGCGGAACGCAAGACAACAATCTCGAAACGTCCACCAACGGCGGCGCAATGTGGATTCAACGAACGACGGGGGACGGCGGGTACTCGATTGTTGATCCTGTAACACCGAGCTATGTGTACGGTCAATACGTGCAAGGCTCATTGAAGCGTTCTGCAGATTACGGCGTCAGCTTCTCGGAAATTTCTCCTTCCGGTTCAACCGGCGGATTGTTCTACAACCCGTATGAGATGGCGCCGGGCGACCATAATACAATCGTGTACGGGCAAAGCGATGTATGGAAGACGACGTCGGTGCAGACGGTGACATCTTCAAGCGGTTGGACGCAGATTGCAACGACCGGAACAGTCGGCGGAAGTGTTTCTGCGGTCGGTATCAGTCATACGAATCCGGATAAGATTTACGTTGGCACAAGCAACGGGCGCATTCATATCACAACGGACAACGGCGCCAACTGGGCAACGACAACAGGCTATCCGAAAGTGAGCGACTTTGCCGTTGATCCTGCAAACGACGATATCTGTTATGCAACGTTTACCGGGTTCACAGCAACAACCCATGTGTACAAAACGACGAACGGCGGTACATCGTGGTTTAGTGTTACAGGAAACCTACCGAACATTCCAACGAGTACAATTGTTCTGCGCACGAATGCGCCGCGGACGCTGTTTGTCGGAACAGACCTCGGGGTGTACAAATCTACTGACGACGGAACGACGTGGGTGTCGTTCAACAACGCACTACCGACTGCGACTGTCTATGACTTGAAGTACAAGGAAGGGAATCAACTCCTGCTTGCAGCGACGCACGGACGAGGATGCTGGACGTTCGATTACGGAGCCTTTGTTACACACGTTGTAGAGAAAACTCTGCCGACAGAATTTGGATTGGATCAGAACTATCCGAACCCGTTCAACCCAACAACAGAGATCAGATTTCAGATATCAGTCCAAAGGACTCCTTACGGAGAAGTCAGAAGTCAGAAATCAGAAGTCAGTCACGTGACGCTAAAGGTGTACGATATGCTGGGGAGGCAAGTCAGAACACTGGTGAATGAAGAGTTGAAGGCGGGAAGCTATGAGACGACGTTTGACGCAACCGGACTGGCAAGCGGAGTGTACTTCTATCGTCTGAGAGCGGGGGAGTTTGTTCAAACGAAAAGATTGGTCTTGTTGAAATAACGAACAACTAACATCTCGCGTGAAAGGCTTGAACATAATTGCTCAAGCCTTTTTTGTTTTCCCTCTCGATGTTATTGACAATAGCTCGATCCATCCTTAGATTATTTCAGATGCTTCAATCGTATTCACTTCAAACTGCTTGAATGTTCAAGTTTATCAAAACACTGTTTCTGCTTTGTCTTTGCCTTCAGTTCTCTTTTCATACTCAAGCGCAGAACCGTTGGAGAGAACTGTCGCGTCCCACCGACAAGCTTCTCTGGAAACTTTCATTTCTCGACAGCCTTCGAGGTTGGGTTGTTGGTCATGGCGGAGCAATTCTGAAAACCACAAACGGCGGCACGACATGGCAGTCGCAAAACTCAGGCGTCACGACTGATATTCAAGATGTGTTCATGCTGAATAATCGTTACGGTTGGGCCGTGACGTTCGACTATTTTGTTGATACGCTTACTTGGTTCGGAACGAGAGTTCTCACGACAACGAACGGAGGCACCTCATGGACGAATCGGCAGTATCCCGTCTCCGGAGAGTTTTTCAATTCGATTGTCTTTCTTGATTCATTGCGCGGATGGATGGGCGGTGAGTTTGGCCACCTGGTGAGGACGACAAACGGCGGTTCAACGTGGGTTCCGGTGCAGGTTGACTCTTCGATTTATGCGGGGTGGGAGATTATCAACGTAAAATTCTTCACGCCACAGTACGGCTATGCAATGGGTGGACGCATCGATATCATTGGAGTGGTGTGGAGGACAACAGACGGCGGCTTACGGTGGACGCCAGACGCCATAAGCCCTGAGCCTGTTCACGATATTCATATGATAGATTCGCTGTATCTCATTGGCATTGTGGGTGATGTTGATTACGGTGCAAGCATGGTGAAAACAAAAAATGGGGGTGAACGTTGGGATTACACATACCTGAACATTTTTGGCGAGCCGCGTGCGCTCTCGTTTCGCACGGATGCTGAAGCGTGGTCACCGTTAGGGTTTGCAGGATTGTTGATGTACACTCGCGATACCGCCAACACATGGACCACAATCGAAACGCCTTATCGAAGATCGATTTATGATCTCGTATTTACGGATTCATCAACAGGCTACGCGATTGGCGATTCAGGAATGATTCTGAAATACAGCGCATCAACTGTTAACGTAGAGGAGAATGCACTGGCAGCACCGATTTCATTCGCTCTGCATCAAAACTATCCCAATCCGTTTAATCCCTCGACAACCATCTCATACGATTTGCCGCGTGAGAGTGTTGTTACTCTCAAGGTGTTCAATCTGCTTGGTGAGGAAGTGAGAACGCTGGTGAATCAACGAAAAGAAGCCGGACGTCATCTCGTTAACTTCGATGCGGAAGGTTTGCCGAGCGGTGTATATCTTTATCGCTTACAAACAGAAACTTCCACTCTCAGCAGGAAAACGTTATTGCTGAGGTAAATTTATCGGAGAAGCAACATCTTTTTCGTTTGTTGGAACCGCCCGCTCTTTAATTGATAGAAGTAAAGTCCACTCGCCAATCCGCTTGCCTGCCCGCCGGAGCCCAAAGGGCGTAGGCGGGCATCGAACGTCGTCTCATAGCTTCCCGCTTTCAACTCCTCATTCACAAGCGTTCTGACTTCTCTTCCCAACACATCATACACCCTCAGCGTCACGTGACTGACTTCTGATTTCTGACCTCTGACTTCTCCGTAAGGAGTCCTTTGGACTGATATCTGAAATCTGATCTCTGTTGTCGGGTTGAATGGATTCGGGTAATTCTGTTCTAACTCAAACTCGTCCGGCATTCGCTCATCAACTAATTCAACGTCAAGCGTCTGCAAATCAATGGGCGAGGTCCAGATTTGATATAAGCCCGTTGAGTTGTCCATCCAGACGGGCCACAAGGTGTTACCGATAGAAGTCAAACCGATATTATCACCTTGATAACCTTGTCCCAGTCCGCCGATGGGTAAAGGTTTGAAGTTGTGATTGCTTACGCGATAATCCGTCCACGTGTTGCCGCCGTCCGTCGAGCGGGAGAGAGAGACGCCAGCAGAGTCGGACGTTGTGCTTCGATCATCGTAGTAGAGAATGTTTACGCCACCGCCGTCGTCAATGTGAACAGCGGGGAAGAATTGTAACTTTCCGTTGTTCAGAGCGTCGCGGTTTACGCGAATCCCGGCTGACCATGTTTGTCCGTTGTTTGTTGAGCGATGCAAGATAATGTCGGGGTCGGAGCCGGCGGGTGCGAGATTCTTTTCCGTTGTCACGATGTAAATCCATCCGTTGCGCGCACCGCCGGTTTTGTCCGTGTCGATCTTCGGCAAACCATTCACGCGGATGTTTGCCTTCTGCGGAAATATTCCTTGAATACCGTTTGCGTCGTACGCATTTTCTGTTACGCTCCAGCTTGTGCCCCCGTTAGTGGATGTGGCGAAGCCAACAAAGTCTTCCGTGAATGGGGAAGTATTGATTACTCCAGCCCAGCAAATGTTCACACGTCCGTTCGAACCGATTGAGATTTCTGCGCCTTGACCCCGTTGCGTCGGTGAGTTGATTTGCGCCGGGGAGGACCAGTTTGCTCCACCATCATCCGTGTAAGAAAAAAACACGGGGAAAGGAAAGGCAAACCGCACCCAGGCAGCGTATGAACGTCCGTAGAAATTGCTGGTCGAAATGCCGTCCGACGCCAATGTCGCGCGGTCTTGATCATTTGTTGCGATAGTCTTTTGCGATGACCACACAAGTCCGTTGTTTGTTGAGTAATGAGAAAACAAACCTGGCGAGAAGCCGAGCCGCACAAGCAAGAACCTGCCATTCTTGTCGATTGCGATCCCCGGGTCCCCGCGATGAAACGTGATTGGCGCGCCGGTGCACGTATCGTTGCCTGTCCACGTCGCTCCTGCGTTGGTCGAAACATAAATGCCCTCGCTGACAAAGCCGTTGGCGGGATTGATCGTATTTGCGGATGCGAAGAGTATGTTTGCATTCGCAGGGTGACGGGTAATGAATGTTTCCGTTTGTGTGATTCCACTTGGATAGATTCTGAAAGGCTGTCCAATGCGAACAGACGACAAATTCATTTCTCCGCCATTGGCGGCGAACGAATTGTTGACGAACGTCGAAACAACGAAAAGCACCGCAACGAACGTCGTTCCAAGAAACAATGCCATCTTTTTCATCAATTTCTCCTGAAGGTTGTAGAAAGCGCTGAGAGATTCTGCAAATCCCTCCGCATCTTCGTTTCTGCGCTAACGATTTATAATGTAAAGCCGAGATTGATACCGCCGAAGTAATTTCTTGGCTCGCCCGCTTCGTAAAACTGTTGTGCTGTTGAGTTGATGTTCACAAAGCCGACATACGTCTTATTCGCAATGTTGTTGACACCAGCGGAGACCAGCACATTGAAATGATCAAAGACGACGTCCAGTCCGATGTTTGCGTTAAGCAATTGATAACCTTCTGTCTTTTCTGAATTCTGATCATCAACGTACATTCCGCTGATGCTCATGAAATGCGTCTTGATAAAGCCGGTAGTATGATCATCAAGCACGCGGGTGTACGAAAGAGAAATCGAGAGATTATGCTTCGGCACGCTTGGTACGACATTGCCTGCAAACTTATTGTCTTTGAGTATGATGTTGCCAGACGTGTCCTGCACAATTGTGCGGGCAACATAATCGTCATATGTGAAGTTTGAAAATGTATATGCGGCTTTCAATCGAAGCCCATAGATGAACTCGGCATCTGCACCAAACTCAAGTCCCGTGCGATTCGTCTTCGCCGCGTTTCTGTAGAACACATCGCCAAAGACTTCAAACGGCACAATTTCATCTTCAATCTTACTATTGAAGAACGTTGCTTCAAAGAACACGCGACGGAAGTAATCGTTGTCGTCAGCCGAATACGTGCCCTTCACACCCAGCTCGAAGTTGGTTGATGTTTGCGGCTTCAGGTCAGGATTAAGCAGCGGCGTTTGATTCGAGCTCAATGGATAATTGTCAAGCTCGTTAAATGCCGGTGTATCGAACCCAAGACCGAATGATGTGTACGCGGCAATCTTCGGTGTAAGTTTGTAGTTGACCGCGAACTTCGGCGTGAACTTCTCGAACTTCCGCTCTGCATTCTGAACGCCGAGCAGTTGGTTCTTCGAGTCGAACCCGACCTTGTCATAGCGTCCCGTCAGCAAAAGATTCATTTTATCGTTTATGATGCTAAACGAGTTCTGCAGATAAAAGCCCGCATTGGTGATTGTCTCATCCGTGAGTGTACTCAGTATGTCCCCCTTCTTGCCGTTCAAGTTATCGTACTCTTCGATCGGTCCCCCCTGATAGAACAAATCACCACCCAAGGAGAATTCGTTTTTGTGGTCTGCAATCTCAGTTCTGTTAATCCATCGGGCGCTTGCTCCAATGCCATGACGATTGAATACACGATACGTGCGTGCGGTTCGCTCGAAGTACTTAATTGTTCCGTACGTTGTCACTTCGATGTTGTTGTGATTGTCTTCGTCCAATGATGTCTCGAATCGCAAACCGACTCGTCCTTTTTGCGTAATGCGTTTTGCATCCCGAGAAACATCACGTGAGTTTGTTTGGAACGGGTCTTTGCCCAATTCTGCTTTTGTGATTGAGCCTGGAAGCTTAATCAAGCCGGAGACATAGTAGGCAAGCATACTGAGCCGCGAGCGTTCAGAAGGCGTTACCTCCAAGCCAGTGTTATAGATATGCCAGTAATCCTGACTGTGTTCGCGATAGCCTGCGGCGCTATGATAGTTGTATGTTGAAAGATAGCGATAATTGTTTGTCTTCGCGCCAACTTTGAAACCATTGCTGCTCAAGCCAAACGATCCGAATTCGTTAAACTGGACGCCGAATGTTTTCTGGAAGTTAAGGTCGCTTATGAAATTCACAACGCCGCCGGGCGCATTTGTGTAGAGGGACGACGCGTTGCCTTTTACAACTTCAATACTTCCGACTGATTGAAAATCAATCGACTCGATACGTGTTTGTCCGTCGGGTTCTGATTCAGGAATCCCATCCTGCAAAATCCTGATGCCGCGAATCCCTGAATTCGAGCGGCTGCCGAATCCACGAATTGAAATGCGAACGTCGTGATTACCGTAACGCGACTGAAGAAACAGACCCGGCGTTTCACTTAACACATCGTCAATACCGACTTTCTTATCGAACTTGTAATCCACGTTGTCAATACGCTCGACAGAGTAGGGGATGTCGATGACTTTCATCGGCGTGCGCGTGCCGCTGACGATGACTTCATCAATTTGATATGTCTTAAGAGTATCCTCTTCTGACTTTGAAGAGGATTGTGCGAATGAATACTCTAAAATCCCACTCTTGAAGAGAACGCATAAAAATGCAAATGATAGAAGCTTATACATAGCTCTCACCTGTAAGTTGTTCTGAAAAATGGAAGAAGAATGGATTCGAAAGCTACAACACAAGTGCTTTGGAATCGAGCTTAATCCTTCAATAATTGAAGTGTAAAGCGTGTTATGTAAGTGAGAGCAGAGGCGGTGACTTATCCCGGACGATCCGGAATGGCTGATGAGATGGAAGTTCTTCAGCAAATGGCGAAGGTACATCGAAGAGAAACTCTGTACGCAGACCGGCGTCAAAAACAAATGCTTGTGGCGCATTGTTCTTATCGAACGACTCCCAGTTGAGAGAAGGCAAATTGAAGCTTACGGTGTCGCACTGCTTGGGATGATTTGCCTCGTATTCCTCCTCAAACAACTCCACCTGGAAGGCGAAGTAGTTGAGCGCAAGAGTAAGTGCAACAAGGCGATATGTGATGTTCAGGCAATTCATTCGAGAAAGAACTGTGCGGGGAGTCTACGAGTCAGCGTTGATATAAAGATAGAATATACTTGCGTTAATTCCAAGTCTGTAGTAAATTTGATCAGAGCCTTTCATGTATAGGGCTTATCCTTGGTGACGTCCTCTCCAACAACTGTTCTTTACTTGGTAGAGAACCGGTCAGAGATTCTCTATCCGGGCTAACATTTCTCTCATCATTATCCTTTTTGGAGGAATCTATGAGAACGAACATTCTGATTGCCTTTTTGTGTTTGATACTTATGAATGTATCGAACGCAGCAGAACAACCTGCCTCGAAACAGAGACGGTCCAACACAACTGATAGTCCTAATGGGACACCGACGGCAATACTTTCCAACATCAAACGAGTGATAGTGGGCATGTGAAGAGATGGTTCATCCATTTCAAGCAAGCCACGGATTTGCAGAATCGAACTATTTTCACTACTTCCTTGCCTTAGATGTTACCTAAGTCTTTGAGGCACAAAAACTTATCAACCTCTTGTCTCTAAAGATTCCAACAGGCTCTCCGATAATCTTGACAGAGCAAATCAGTACTCAGTAACTCACGGGCAAGGTTGCCCAAAGAATCAATCAACAATCACGATCTACTGCAAGATTAACAGAGTCGTTATGCGGCTACTAAAGGCGGGAGGGTAACACAATATCATTCGCAACAGAAACAACACGCGCCGCTTCGCCTGTTAACGCCGTGGCAGTGATTCGGCAGATTCCTGCTGAAGATGCGTTGCATATTACATCGAGGATTAACAAGTTGCCTGGTGTTTTAGTGGATGGGAACGCATAGTCGTGACGACAGTGGAAGCGCTTTGCTCCGATTTGCGTTCACTTATTAAAGTGACTAACTCACTTTATTTGAGTGTCGAAAAGGAAGATTATTCGTCGCTGTCCGAAATGTTGGATCGACGGGGACAAATACTCGATAGCCAGAACAGGCTGGCTGATGCGTGGAAGATTTCGTTCGTGACCGAAAGCGACCGCCAACAGCAAGTATCCCGGTTACGACCGCTGGTTGAGATTCTTGAACGTGGACATTCCCCAAATCAAAAAACGGAAAAAGCTTGCCACAAAGACACCAAGGTACAAAGTTTTTTGTTTAGGATCAGATTCTTGGGCATCCTATTCCACAATAGTGTCCATGACTTTGTGGCTATTCTTTGTTTTTTGTTTTCGGGAATCTCCAATCTTGAACAACTTGACAAAAAAATTGTTACATTGTTTGAGAAGAAGAAGGAAGAACTTGCAGAGAAGCTGAAGCAAGCACAAAATCAGAAACGATTGCGTGCATATTCACGTTAGGGAGTGGTTATGACAATAGATAAAGTCGGTTCGGGACGCCTGATTGTTCCCGCCAGCGAAAATACAAAGACAAAAGAGAAAACGTCTGAGAAAGCTGACAGTAAAGATCGAGTAGAGCTTTCCGAGGAAGCAAAATTGCTTTTTGCTGCCGAAAAGGCTAAGAAACTCGGTGCTATTCGGGCGAAGGTAAAGAAGGGCTTCTACGAAGAACCGGAAGTGACGAAGAAGGTAGTTGAAGGACTGATGCGGGACATTAAGAGATCGCCCGAAGCGTAGCCGTTGAATCTGTCGTTAAATCGATTGTTGCACACTATTGACCCACCTCACGTAGTTCCCGCTTGCGGTTGATTTTCCTCTCTGTTTCCTTATATTTGACCATGTTCGCTCATTAGTGAATTGCATTTTCGGGGAAACCTTATTTTGAAGGCAGACAAGAAGATTTCTATTCTTATTGCGGATGACCATACTATCGTCCGGCGCGGACTTGTTTCCCTACTATCCCTCAACGAGGAATTTGAAATTGTTGGTGAAGCCGAGAACGGCCGCGAAGCAGTTGAACTCACCTTGAGTAAAGACCCTGATGTTGTTCTCATGGATATTGGCATGCCAATCCTGAACGGCATTGAAGCCACACGTCAAATCAGGAAGCAAGCGCCGCATGTGAAGATTCTTATCCTTTCGGGTTATGACAACGATGAATACATTCTGCAAGTCATACAATGCGGTGCCAATGGTTATATTCTGAAGAATAGTATGTTGGAAGATCTCTATACTGCAATTCGTTCGGTGAAGAAAGGACAAGCCTTTTTCAGTCCGTCAGTCTCCAAAGTTATAGTTGATAGCTATGTAAACCGTCCGTCGTCATCCGGCGGCGGAGCTGAACAGAAAAAAACTACCCGCCTGCTCACGACGCGTGAACGTGAGATACTACAACTTATTTCAGAAGGACATCTGCATCAGCAAATTGCTGAACGGCTGAGCATTAGTGTCCGGACCGTAGATACTCATCGCAACAACATTATGAAGAAACTTGATCTGCATGATACTGCAAGTCTCGTGACCTACGCAATCAAGAATGGTATCGTAATCATGCGGCGGTAATGATAGATCGCTCTGCCACTCTGCTTCTGCGAAAAACTCCACCCCTCCGATCATCCCTAGTGCGTTGTCCACAGGGTTTTCAACATCAACTAAGTCTGTAGAAAACCAAGATGTACGTTTTATCTACGCGCAAGATACGCTGTTCGTCGTATTGTGGGCAGGTGCGAACTATTGTACATTTGTGTGGATAATTTTCGCCAACAATAGTTCACTATTCTGCAGTTGTTACTTATGTCAACCATTGCCAACAGTCTTTCCGTTGAATCGATCGATACTCTTCCGAAGCCTTTTCGAGTACTTGTTGTGGACGATATGCCTGAGAATGTAGACTTACTTGGTGAAGTTCTCTCAGCGCAAGGTTTCGTAACTGTCTGCACAACTTCGGGAGCAGAGGCGCTGCATCAACTGGAGAATACAGATATACATTTCATTATTGCCGATGCAATGATGCCCTCAATAGATGGCTTTCAGCTCTGCAGAGAAGTAAAGCGGAACTCCAAATATGCGACCACCCCTTTTGTCATTTACACAGGCAATTATGTTGACATAGAGGATGAGAATTTTGCTAAGAGTGTCGGTGTGGATGCCTACGTGATGAAGTATGATGGATTGGCGACGCTGATGCAAACAGTGAACGATCTATCCCGTCGTCGCTATGGAGCAACCGTTGCTGAATGTGGAACTCAGCCTGCGCCGAACGAGGTCTCTGCATCGACGGTTGATGAACAAGTGTTTCTCCAACGTCATCATGCAATCATCGTGAAGAAGCTTGAGGAGAAGATGCATGAGCTGGAAATGTATGCTGAAACGCTCTCGCGCAAGAATCGAGAAGTACAGGCGTCGGAAGCTCGATACAGAAATCTGTTTGAGCATGCAAGTGTCGGCATCTTCATTCTCGACAAGGAGAAGGGAACCGTGTTGGATGTAAATGGCGAAGGACTTTCGCTTCTCGGTTACTCCCGAGAAGAGATCGTAGCGATTCAGCCGCTCTCATTTGTTGAGGACAGCGCCACAGCAAAATCCATTTTGCCGTCGGGCGCATTCTTCTCGAAGGAGACAACATTTAAGCGAAAAGACGGCGCTTCTGTTGACGTAGAACTTGGTGTCGGTCCATTTGCCGAGCAAAGCGGAAGAAAGATTTTGCTCTACGTTCTTGACATCACCGAACAGAAGAAGATGCGGCAACAACTCGTGCAGTCGGAGAAAATGGCGTTCATGGGTCGCCTTGCTGCAAGTATTGCGCACGACATTCGGAACCCGCTCGCTGCAATCGCTCTGAATCTTCAATATCTCGCGAAACGGCTTCCGGCAGACTTTGCCGATCGAGGCTCGCTCAATTTTGCAATTGAAGGAGCACAACGGATTGGTAAGGTTATTGAGAACACATTAAATCTTGCTCGCATTACACCTCCGATAGTAAAGCCCGAAGTGATCAACGATATTGTCGCGCAGGCACTTCGGTTCTTAAAGACATCCATTTCACAAAGAAATATCTCTGTCGAGACGAGTTTTGCCGATGATTTACCTCTCATTAGCGTCGAAGCGAAACAAATCGAGCAGGTCATTCTCAACTTGATTCAGAATGCAATTGATAGCTCGCCGGAGAATTCGACGATAAAAATTTCTACATGTATTCATGAGGATCTGAAAGCAAGAAATCCTGCTTCATCATCAAAAGTTGCGGTAGTAATTCTTGACCGCGGACCCGGTATTGCGCCGGAGCAAATGAAACACTTATTCGAGCCATTCCATACAACAAAGCTCGGAGGGACAGGTCTCGGGCTTGCGCTTTCGAAACAAATCATGGATAAACATCAAGCGGAAATTCGCATTGAGCCTGCAGTTGGCGGGGGCACCATTGCACGACTCATTTTTCCAGTACATCAATTAAGCAACGGAGATAAGAGGCGCTATGTCTAGGGGGAGAATCTTAGTTGTCGACGACGAAACAATTCTTGCGGAAAGTTTACAAAACATACTATCTACCTCGGGGTATGATGTATCCACGTGTTTGAACGGAGAGGAATTCCTTTCTGTTCTTGCGCATGTCAATCCAGATGTTGTATTGCTCGATATCTTCATGGGCAAAGTGAATGGACTCCAGCTTCTCAAGAAGATGAAAGAAGAAGGCAATGATGTGCCCGTACTCATGATGACGGGCCATGCTGATGTTGCTCTTGCAGTCGAAGCGATGAAGGAAGGCGCTCTCGATTTCGTGCTCAAGCCGTTCGACCTTGCTCATCTTGCCGTGTTGCTTGAGAAGTCAATGGAGCAGTCGCGTTTGAAACGGAAAGTCCAACTGCTGCAAACCGAGCTGGAAGAGCAACGCGTGCGCAGCGGGATAATCGGCAAGAGCCAAGTCTTGCGCCGCATTCTGGAAACGGCAGAAAAACTTGCTCAAAGTGATAATACAACTGTGTTATTGGAAGGCGAGAGCGGTACGGGAAAAGAGTTGCTGGCGCGATTCATCTACCAGAAAAGCCTTCGCGCGGACAAGCCATTCATTACCCTGAACTGCGGTGCGATTCCCAAGAATCTTGCCGAGAGTGAATTCTTCGGTTATGAGAAAGGCGCATTTACAGGTGCTACCGATAAAATGCGACAAGGGAAATTTGAGCTTGCAAATGGCGGAACGATTTTTCTCGATGAAATCGGTGAACTCTCGCTTCATATGCAAGTGAAGTTACTGCGCGTTCTTGAAGACCGCCGCTTCTATCGCCTTGGGGGCACGAGAGAGTTAAGTGTTAACGTGCGCGTTATTGCTGCATCAAACCGTGACCTCGCAAAAGAAGTTGAGGAAGGGAGATTTAGAGAAGATTTGTTCTACCGGCTGAACGTCGCGTCAGTGAAGATTCCACCGCTGCGTGCACGTAGGGAAGACATCACCGTCATGGCGTACGCGTTCATGCAAGAATTTAGTAAGAGGTTCAACAAAGAAGCTGCGAAGCTTTCGGACGATGCGCTCACATTGCTGCAAAGTCTTCCCTGGAAAGGGAACGTTCGCGAGTTACGGAACGCGATTGAGCGTGTCGTGTTGCTCAACAGCGGGCCACTGCTGACGACAGAACATTTTGCGTTTCTCGGTAACGGAAATGTGAAGGCGGCGAACGGACAGACGAACGGCAGAGCGTACCGTCTCGAAATTCCGGCCACAGGGATTTCCATGGGGCACGTTGTACGAGATTTGATTATGCAAACACTTGCCATTACCAACGGTAATCAAGTTCATGCGGCAAAAATTCTCGGACTCACACGATCCAAGCTTCGCTATCGTATGGATCAGTTGGGCATTCAGCCTGAACAGAGAAGCTACCGGGTAGCGGCAAATGAGGTTGCAAACTAACAACTTGATAGTTGACAGAAGAAACGGAGTACATCTGTAATGCATTTTTCCCCGGAAGAACTCGCTCTTGAACGGAATCATCCACTACAAGGTAATTCACTCAAGGTTTTGAACAAAGCACTCATCTTACTTGTAGATGATGAAGCAATTGTGCTGGACCTTGGTAAAGAACTTTTGGAAGAGCATGGTTATCGCGTGCTGGTTGCTGCTGATGGAGTGGAAGCCGTGGAGTTGTACCGAAAGCATAGCAAGGACATTGACCTGGTCATTCTTGACATCTTGATGCCTCGTCTTGACGGCGGACAGACATTCATGGAGATGAAAAAAATAAACAAGGATGTGAAAGCATTCTTCTGCACTGGCTACACTCCGCAAGAAGTGATCGGCTCTTTGCTTGCGGAAGAATCACTGCGTGCACTGCAAAAGCCTTTCCGTCCATCAGAGTTCGTGCGTACGGTTGAAGAGGTGCTTGCCACAAACTAATGACCGTTTTGACTCGCCAACTGAAATTTAATCCCAACATTTGTCATACTTTGTTTTTGCTCTAAACGCTTCTGGAATTACCTTTCGTCATATTGAACCTCCACTTAGAACATTCCGTTTTGTTTTCCAACACGAGTAGCTGAACGACTGTTTTCATTCTTGTTGTATTGCACCTTCTTGAGAGAATTTTCAGCGCAACAAGTAAGATTCTACAAACTTCTTTTTGGTGATATCTGTGCAACAAGAAATCGCATTGTTATTACAGGAAAACGAAACCATACATTGGCACCTCTCTTGGGGTATGTAGGCTAATCGAGATTACTCATTTGCTTGTTGTTGTAGCACTCTCTTTTTCATTCGCTGTTGCAAACGATAAAAATGCCGGGGATTCTACTCAAGTTAATCTGCCTCCGGTGTCTGAGGTCTTGAAGACAGAAGTCGTTGAGGAGGAAGGGAATTCTCCCAATTCGATTGAGTCTGCCCGAACTCGGCTTTCCGAGCCATCAACTGACTTGTGGTACCGCTCAACATTGACGGGTAATTGGAACGGTGCAAGGGATGACTTGATTGGTAAAGGCGTGAGCTTTTCGTTCGACTACAAAGCAGATAACATTTCGAATCTATCAGGAGGACAAAGTCAAAACTCTTCCTACCTACATAATATCGATATGGTGATCGCAGTTGATGCGGAAGCACTCTTGCATTGGAAAGGGGCAAGCTTCTTGATTCACGCAATCCACAACAATGGCGCTGGGTTCAGTAAATATGTTGGCGATGCCCAAGTCACATGTCGCTCCTGACGGAGCTTAGACGTGCTCACTACCGATGAAGTTCTATAAACATACCACGCCTACGGCGTTACCTCGGTCTTTCCGAAGCCCCGTTAGGGGCGTTATGTTTATAGAAACCAAGAACAAGGAAAAACGAAAAGCTCCAGAGGAGCGTCATGTGAACAACCCCATTCGGTTCAAGACATGTCTTGGAATTGTCGGTGCGTAACATGAGTTATCTCACAAAGACCTCGACGTTATTTTTGAATAGCTCATATAGTGTTGGTAAAGAGCTTTCACAAACCGGACAAGCTGGTCTGTCAGTCTTTCCTTACACATCAGCGGCTCTGCGTGTTCGAATGCGCCAAAGCCATGCATGGTCATTCCAATTTGCTGCCATTGATGCAGTGCCTGGCAAAGTTGGTAATCCGAGATCTCCCGTCTTTGTTAAGAACTCAGGCGAGGGAGCATCTGTCATTGGTGAAGTGTCTTACCAATGGGCCGGGGACAAAAAGGACAGCATCGGTGCAGGTAAGTACACTATGGGTGCATGGTTCTACACTACCGAATTTGAGGAGACAAATGCTGTGAGCAGCTCAGGCAAAACCCAACGATCGACTGCAAACAACGGCGTCTACTTTATGGTAGAGCAAATGGAGACATCAACCGGTTCAATTACAATATAAGTGTTGGTGCGGTGTACACGGGATTGTTTCCAAGTCGTGACCAGGACAGAATCGGTGTTGCAGTGACACGCGCAAATAACGGAACTGGCTATAGCGAGAGAATGCTGACAGCAGGATCGCCAGTTACAACTGCTGAGCTTGCTATCGAGCTGACCTATCGTGCGCAGCTCGCCGTGGTTGTCAGTGCAGCCCGATTTTCAGCACGTAATTCATCCGGGTACGCAAATCAATGTTGAAAATGCGACGACGTTCGGTACGCGCATTGAGGTAGGGTTGTAAAGGTAGTATGGAGTAGCATGACTAGAGAATGTTTGTCAATTGCAGAATTTTTGCCAACATTTTTCTTTTAGATAGGAATGAAACATTCTTGTCATCTTGTGCCGCGAGAGACAGTCAATCTCAAGCTATTAAGGAGGAATATGGTTTTCAGGCTGAGATGTTTCAATTATTTGCGGTATAAGCTTTGGTAGGCGTGGAACGCTCATCAAATGAGAACAATCGCAAAGCATAGTGCCGAAAACACCGGCTGCGCCATAGAGCAGGAGATGTTAGACCGTGCGTTCACACTTGTCGAACAACAACGGGAATCTGCCGAAGAAGAGGTCCGTGCTGTAATTGTTGAGACACTGTTTGTGCTAAACGGTGATCGAACGCTCGTCATATTAGACACGTTGATAAATGACCCTGACCCCTGGTTGCGCATGAGAGTAATAGAACTTCTTGGGATGCTCGACGATGATTGAGTTTGATTATGAGCGTCCGTAGCCTTTCTTCAAGCCATATGGCTGATATTGTCCATCACTCCCTCTTTGCTTCACGTAATCTTTCAAACGATAAATTCCTGTTCTGCTTAGTTTCCCATCCATTCCAGTGTGTCCCGCGCATTTTGCAATCCTGCTTCCTGTGTGTGGTGATGGCATATAGTTTGCCCGAATCCTGAAGGTATTATATGGCGAAACGACACGAAAGAATAATGACACAGCAATTTGAGCGGTGTTCTCATTGCGGTGCTGGGTGGACGACGAAGGAAGACTTTCTTGCTGACCGGGATATTCGTCTCGAAGGGTATCAGTGGGACAGCCGGCAAGTAAGAATTGGAATGCCCCCGGAAGGAGTATTGGTGTTCACTCACGCGAAGTCGAGGTGTGGTACTTCGCTTACAGTGGCTGCAAAACTGTTTCGCCGCGCATCACAATAGCTCAAACAGCAAACTAAAGAGCGATGGGAAAACTCAACTTAGATGAAATCCAGCCGGGGATGGTACTTGCTGCCGATGTCCTGGACCGCAATGGCCGCGTGTTGTTGAAGAATGGTCTCGAGATTTCCGCCACGTATCTGATGATTCTGAAGCAGTGGGGGATTACGGATGCGGACATTCAAGGCCTAAGTCGCGAAGAGGTGAACGCGAAAGCTGTTGAAAGTCTCGATAAAGAGTTGCTTGCCAAAACAGAGGCTGAATTCCAGGAAGTTTTTCTTCATGCAGATCGTCAGCACTCATTCGATCAGGAATTGTTCCGTCTATCGGTCATTCGAGCTGTACACAAAAAAATGGGAGTGTCCGCCCGTGATAACTAGTCCGAATGATCTGTTGAAGGGATATGTGGAGGTTTCCTCGTTGCCGGCGGTTTTTGCCCGGATCAATGAGGCTGTCAACAATCCTCGCTCATCCATGAACGATATTGAAAAGATCATCAGCGAAGACGCAGGCCTCACTGCTCGTTTGTTGATGGTAGTGAACAGTGCATTCTTCAATTTTCCGCAGCGTGTTGAATCCATACCGAAGGCGATCAGTATTGTCGGGACCCAGCAGTTGCGCGACCTGGCGCTTGCCATATCGGTTATCAGATTGTTCAAAGGTATTCCCCCTGACCTCGTGAACATCGAGCAGTTTTGGAAGCACAGCATTGGGGTTGGTATTGCGGCAAGAACATTAGCTGCATTCCGACGCGAGACGAATGTTGAGCGCTTTTTTGTTGCAGGCATCTTACACGACACTGGTCGTCTTGTGATGTATATGAAGATTCCCGATCTGTCGCGTGAGGCACTTCTTCGCTCAAGAAAGAACAACGAATTGTTGTACGTCGCTGAAGCAGAACAGCTCGGTTTTGATCACGCATCTGTTGGTCGTGTGCTGATGCAGGCATGGAAACTTCCATTCTATCAGGAAGAGATTGTTGCGTTTCACCATAAACCGAATTTGGCAACGCGTTTCCCTGTTGAGGCTGCAATCGTTCACCTTGCAGACATTCTTGCGCATAGCATGGGCTTAGGAAGTAGCGGAGAGCGTTATGTTCCGCCGTTGAATCAGGAAGCGTGGGAGCGGCTTGCGTTGCCCGTCAGTGTGCTTGTACCTACGTTCGAGCAAATCGATCGTCAATTTGAGGACGCAGTGAAGACTATTTTGTAGCCGAATGTCATTGAACGAGTCCAATCAAACAATCTCTCTTGGCATTTTCCCGGAATGCTACCGAAAGCCTATGGTTCCTCAATTGGAGGAGTTGCGAAAACATCGTAAGGTATGGAACTCCCGCGCATCTGTCCGATAGTAGCCATCAGAAATTTTCTCATGCCTCTCTCTTCTCCGCCTATTTGCAGTTTTCATACGAAAAAGCAACTCAGTGTTGTTGGCACTTGGGTTGCACTTCACTACGAATGAATTCTTAGGTCTATACGACACGAAGACGAGAACAATGAAACTCTTTGATTCGACAAACATACCGCTGCTCGGCAAAGGGAATGAAGCAGAAGATATGTCTGATTTCAAACTGATTCATAACCCGACACATCCCGACGCGGACGAAAACGGCTACGTGAAAATGCCGAACGTAAACATCGTCACTGAAATGGTAGACATGATGTCTGCTTCACGAGCTTACGAAGCGAACATCACGGTAATCAACGCGCAAAAGGAAATGGCACAAGAGAGCCCGGAGAACTGACTATGAACGTAAACGGAATCAGTAATTCGGCAGCGCAGCTTCCAATTCTCAAGCAATCGCAAAAGCGTTCTGCAGAGACCTCGGTCGAACAACAGTTGACGAATACGTCAAGCACAGAGGCGAAGGGCAATGCAGCACAAGTATTGCTGAAGGAAAAGGAGCATCCCGCGGCGCTGGCCAAGTCGGAGAAAGAATATTTTGAACAACTCTTCCCGAACTCAACAGAAAAGGCTAAGGGCTATGCAAGAACTTCAATTACTCCCCGAGCTTGGCGACACGAATGGTCGCAGAGCTGTAAACAAAATGTTGAAAGAAGCGAACACGTCATTTGGCGAGACGTTGAACCAAACCATGCGTGATGTGAACGCGCTGCAAAGTGAAGCAGGTAAAGCGGTGCAACGCATGGTCAGCGGCGAGGCAACAGACATCCACGAAGTGATGATTGCCGTAGAGAGAGCGAAGACGAGTTTTGAATTGTTGATGGAGATTCGCAACAAGACCATCGACGCGTACAGAGAGATCATGAGGATGCAGGTATAGTATGGCTGAGTTTCCACGACAAGTTCGCACACAAGTTGCTGATGTTGCGTGCCGATTGACGCTCTTTCATCGTCTTTGTCGGCATCGTCCTTGCGGCAACGGCTCTTGTGCTTGTCGCAGGAATAATGATTGAGAAAAATACCATGCAGAAAGAGACTGAGAAGAAACCTGAACAAACAAACGCTCACCCAAACATAAAGTAAGAGCATAAGATATGATCGAGACGACTACAGCAACATTATGGGAAGAATACTCGCGGACAAAATCGCTCGAGCTGAAGCGAAGACTCGCGATGGAATACATCGGCGTTGTGAAGTTCGTCGTGAGCAAGTTCCGCAGCTATTCGAAGCAATCGGTGTCGGTGATTGGCGAGCAGGATTTGATGCAGCTTGGCATGATTGGCTTGCTTGATTCGATTGACCGTTTCGACCCGACACGCGGCGTGAAGTTTGAGACGTATGCTATTACTCGTATTCGCGGAACAGTGCAAGATGAGCTGCGCAAACTCGATTGGGTCCCGCGTTCAGTGCGGGAGAAAGTCCGTACGCTCGATCGCGTAACACAAAAGATCGAATGCAACGATACGCTGTCCGGTTCTGCGAGGAAGATTGCGTACGAACTTCAAATGTCGGTGGAAGACTACCTGCAAATGCTGCACGAAACGCAGCTCGCACTGCCGGACGTTATCTCGCACGGAGAAAGCGGCGAAGACCTGCTTGAAAACATCGCTGCTGAAGATGACATCGATCCTTCAGAACGTGTAGGTGATGAGCAACTGAAAGAGATGTTGGTGAGGATAGTCGAAAACCTCCCGCAGCAAGATAGGCTGGTCATTATACTGTACTACTACGAGGAATTGACGTTCAAAGAAATTGCAGGTGTCTTGCGTCTTTCGGAGTCACGAGTGTTTCAAAAACATGCAGCTATTCTGGAACGCTTACGCGAACAAGCAGTCGAGCTTGTATGAACCATCTTGGGTTTCATCAAAAGCAAGTTAACCCGATCATGCTGATGCCGAAGAACGTGTGGAGGGAATACATCGGGCCCAAAGCAAGTTTGTTTGACCAGGTTGAGAATTTACCGGAAGACGAAAAGCGTGTGCTTGCCTTGCACTACTATGAAGGGCTGTCGTTCGCCGAAATTGGACGACTGATGGACATCAACAAGTGGGACGCCGTCGTGCTGCACACACAGGCGTTGACGAAGCTTCAGCCAAAGATAGAAGATCTTTTCTAATGTGAGGAATGAATGTTATCACCGCAGTTCATACGAGATAAAGTTCAAACGATTATTCAGTTGTCAGCACTTCCTTCGATTGCTGCGGAAGTCGTGGAGATGGTTGAGAATCCGAAGACCTCCGCTTCGAAGCTTGGTAAAGTGATTGAATCCGATCAAGGGCTAACAAGCAAAGTGTTGAAGATTGCGAATTCCGCGTTTTACGGTTTCCCGAAGCAAATCGGCACGGTAGATTTTGCAATCATCGTCCTTGGCTTTGATGCGCTGAAAGAAATCGTCATCAGCATTTCACTGGTCAGTGCTCTACAAAAGAAAAGCGACGTTACGTTCGATGCGCAAGGCTTTTGGGATCACTCAATCTACAGCGGCGTCATTGCACGACGACTTGCGCGGGATTTGGGGTATCGCGTGAGTGGAGAGGTGTTTGTAGGTGGATTGTTGCACGATATGGGAATCTCTGTATTGCAACAGCATTTCCACAATGAATACAAACAGATCGTGGAGTTGGTAAAAGAAACGGAATTTGCTTTCATTGAAGCGGAGCAACATGTTCTTGGTGTGACGCACGCAGAGGTTGGCGGCTGGCTCGCGGAACGATGGAATTTTCCCGACCATCTGATCGAAGCAATCTCGATGCATCACAAGCCGCTGCAGGCGAAAGAAAATCCTGAGCTCGTGAGCATCATTCATTGTGCCGATGTGTTAGCGAACCGCCTCAGACCTGCGCCGATGATGTTCGATAAGGGATTGGACTTCAATCCTGAGGTCCTCTATCGCTTGCGTCTCGATGATCCCCTCTTGCTTGAAGAATACATCACGACGTATCGCTCGATTATTGAAACAGACATACGACAGTTTGAAGGAATGTGTAGCGGTGCGAAGGATTGACACCATGAAAATGGCACAACATAAACCTCGCATACGCCGTAACCGGATGCAGTTGCTTGACAGCGCAGTGCCGCAGTTCGATTCGTTCATGGAGAGCCGCGAGCAATATATCAGAGCGCTCGAAGAGACGATTGACTTGCTGAAGCGCAACCACGTGCAGGCAACGGAGAACAATGTTGCGATTCGCGACTCCATCAACGAATTGATGGCAATGCACCAGTTGTCAAACAGCATCAGCACGGCGCTTGAGCCGGAAACAATTGTTGGAACATTGATTCACTTGACGCGGCAAGTTATTCCCGTCATCGAATCAAACATTTTTTTGTTCGATAAGGAAACGAGCACAATTGTTCCACTCTCGAAGAAATCCTCAGCGACGTTCAATGCAGAAGCGGAAAAACACGTCGAAGCAGGAGTTGTAGATTGGGTCATTACTGAGCAGCGCACGGTCATTTTCCCTGAGTTCGATTCGAGTGGATCGAACGGCACAAAGAGCATTGTCGTAATTGTTCCGCTCATCATGCGCAATGAAGCGCTCGGCATGTTCATGGTTCAGTCGTCGAAGTCGCATGAAGAAGTGTCGAATCACGATATTCAGCTTCTCACTGTGCTTGCCAACCAGGCGGCGATTGGTGTAGAAAACTGGAGGAGTTATGAACGAGTTGTTTCGCTCAACAAAGAGCTAAAAGCATCGCAGGCACAGACAATGCATGCGGCGAAGCTTGCGGCAATTGGTGAGCTTGCGGCGAGCATCGTCCACGAGATCAAAAATCCTATTCAAATCTTGGTGATGCATATGGAGATGGTGCAGCGAGGAAAACCGCTGCCAAACTGGACGGACTTACTCGCTCAGCAAATCAAGCGCCTTTCGGAGATCAGCCGTCGCTTGATGAACTTTTCGCGCAACGCTTCAGACGATCCGAAGATGGAAGAGGTTGTCGTCAATAAGGCGATTGAAGAAACTGTGGCGATGGTGCAGCACGAATATCGTAATTGGAAGATCGATATTGAATGCGCGTTGCACCCGGACCTGCCTCCAATAATGGCAAACGCGAACGCACTGCAACAAGCGTTCTTGAACTTGCTCATCAATGCCCGCGATGCGATGCCGCAAGGCGGCAAAATATCGATCACAACTGCATCGTCCGGCTATCACGTGATTGTAAAGTTCAGCGACACAGGGAGCGGCATTGCGAAAGAACATCTGGATAAAATCTTTATGCCCTTCTTCACCACAAAAGGTGAAGGCAACGGCACAGGGCTGGGACTTTCGATTTGTAGAACAATTGTCAGCGAGCACAAAGGCGAAATCAACGTGGAAAGTGAAGTCGGCAAAGGAACGACATTTACCATCTTTCTCCCCATGCGAAGGAGGTTATCATGAGAACCCTGTGGTATGCAGTAGTTTTTGAGGAGGGAATGACGGTTGCGGTTGTTGCTTCACTGAAAGAGCCGGTTGAAGATTCCACGGTGAACTTGCGCAGTCCGCCGCTGTTCGATGCAGGGAAGCGAACCGGAAAGCAGATGATTCTCGAAAACGAGCGCTTCGCAATTCAACATAAGTTTATTGTCGAGCCACAACTTGTGGCAGGAGGGTAGGTATGCTAGTCCTTACACGCAAGCTTAACGAAGCGATTCAGATTGGCGATAATATTCGTCTGAAAGTCCTCCACATTCGTGATGGACAAGTGAAGATTGGCATTGAAGCGCCGAACGATGTGAAGATTTATCGTGCTGAGATTTATTCTGAGATTGAGAAACAAAACGTTCTTGCAGCACAAGCGAACAAGGGTGCTGTTCTCAAAGCAGCAGGTCTCTTGTCGAAGACATCCGGGGAGACTAAAGTTGAATGACGAATAAAGGATAACCCTCATGTTTGTTATTATTGGAGCTGTGGTGGTGTTGGCAACTGTGCCCGGTGGATTTGTTATACACGGTGGACCGCTTGGCATATTGGTGCAGCCGTGTTGATCGGATTAGTATCCTGATCAAGTTTGAGGGAAAGCAGCATGAACAATCCACCCAAAGTTTTGTTGGTTGATGATGACGAAGTTCAGCTTCAGGTAATCGGCCACGCCATTCAATCGGCGACTGAATACTTGGTGTTGACGACGACGAGTCCGCTTACTGCGATGCAAATGGCGGAAAAGCATTTGCCCGACGTTATCCTGAGCGATTTCTACATGCCGGAACAGGACGGCTTCACGTTCTGCCGGAAGGTGAAAGAACATCCACAGTTGCGCCACTCGATGTTCATTCTGCTCACATCCGCCTCGACGATCGATCACCGTGTTCGGGGGCTTGACGTCGGGGCGGATGATTATATTGCCAAGCCATTTAATTCGGAAGAGCTGCTGTCCCGCATTCGCTCTGCGCTTCGTATCAAGGGTTTGCACAACGAACTGCAAGCCGATAAAGCAGCGCTCTCTCGATTGTATAGGGAACTTGAAGACGACTTCATGGGTGTGATATCACTGCTTACACATCTCATCGGCCATCGCGTGCCGGGCGCATCAATTCGCAGCGAGCGAGCGGCAGCAATGTCGCTCTGGATTGGCGAGCGGCTTGGCTTGAAAGAACATGATTTGAAGATGATGGAGATTGCGGCAAAGCTGCATGAAATCGGCAAAGTGAGTTTTTCCGACGACTTGTTGAGAAAACCTGCTTCGCAACTGACTGAGCTTGAACGCGGTGCAGCAGCACATTTCCCGGTGATGGGACAACTCATTCTCAACGGTATTCCACGGCTGAAGGTTGTTGGAACTTTCCTTCGCCATCAAATGGAGAATTTTGATGGAACAGGATATCCCGACAAGCTGCAGAAAGATCAGATTCCGTTACAGGCACGTATTCTCCGTGCAATCAATGTCGTAGAAATGGAGTCTGCGATGCGCAGCATGACGTTGGAGATGTTGGTTGCAGCACTCGCACGCAACAGAGGAACCGTGCTCGACCCGCATGTTGTGCAATTGATGATCGAATATCTTGAAGTTGTCGAGAACCCGGCGTGGCGGGAAGGGAAGAGACAGGTTTCAGTCTACGATTTGAAAGTCGGGATGGTGATTGCGCACGACCTGACGACAGGTAGCGGCACGAAACTCCTTTCAGACAAGTCGAAGATTTCTGTCTCGATCTTAGAGAGAATTCTCGCGCATCACCAATACGATCCGATTTTGAATAATATCTATGTGTACGAGATGGTGTAAATCCCGGCATTTTCGTGCACGCTCTTGATTTTGCATTGTACATTTGGTACTCTACATCCAGATAGTCACTCCAAGCTGGCCAATCGTTCTTTCGCACCATCACCGAGCACAACGTGATTTCAGGTGATTGTGTATTATCCGACAAATGAAGTTCCGCAGCATAACATGTACGTCATGTATGTTATCTTGCGCGGAGCGCAGCATAATCATAGTTAGGCAACACTAAGAAGAAGGTGTGTGATGAAGGAAGCCCTGAAGTCGTTTTTCCTTGTACTCGTTTTTATGGTTTCACATTCATTCGCACAAACCGAAGATGTCGCCAGCACGCCAAGGCTCGGTTGGGTAACTATCGGCGGAGGAGTTGGCGGAGCGCCCAAATTCGCCGGCATGGCGGTGGGTGCGACTGCTTCGTACTACAATGAGGCTGGGTTGTTCTCTTTGCGCTTAGCGGGAGTTGGTAAGTTGACATTGCAACCAACGCAACCTCAAGTCGAGACACAAAGTGTGGTTGACCTAAGCGGAATGTACGGGTTCAGCTATAAGAGGTCTCTGCTCTTTCTCGCTGCGTCCTCAGGACTGGGTTTTGTGTGGGTAACTGAGAATGGACCGACGGGTGAGAAACGTTCCACAACCATTGGCGTTCCGCTGGAGTTACAAGCATTCATGACTCCTCTTCGCGTGTTGGGATTGGGTGTTACAATATCTGCTAACATCAACGCAAAGCAATCCTACGCGAGCGCGATGATTTGCATGCAGTTTGGAAAAGTGAAGTAGTCTGCTCGGTGTTGCCTAACCAGCGGCTCAACCCGACCGGGGTGAGCGAGGATGAATTTAATGCCATCACACTTTGAAATATCAATTGTAGCTTCCCGCGTTGTGTACGTTGGGGAGAGTTTACGTTGCGGCGGGTTAGCCGTAGTCCGTTATTGCACTGGTTTTCCCGTTGAGACGTAAGGATTGTTCCGAAGGAAGAACCGCCATTGATGTTGCTTCCCGCGAGTAATGCCCACTCGCGTTGACTTTTCAATGCTGGGTCTGCTGTTCGGGCGTTGTTCTTCAGCTATCCAGATGTCGTCACCACACAAGTCAACTCCATTTTCTTCCCGTTCAATCGCAAACGCTTCACAAAGTTTTGCGGGACCATTACAAAGGTTCTGTTTGTCTCTTTCTGCTCTTAGAGTGATGTGTCGGTTGCGAGCCATTACTTCTAATCCTCCAATCGGCTCAACAGCCCGCAATAACACAGCATGACCAATGCCCTCTTGTTCGGTGACGACGTTGCTGCAAAAGTGCATCCCGTACGTGAAATACACGTACAGATGCCCGCCGTTCCAGAACATCACTTCGTTACGTTTGGTCTTTCCGTTGTACGCGTGACTTGCAGGGTCTTGCTCGCCAAGATATGCTTCGACTTCTACGATTTTTCCAATGAGAAAATGGTTCTTGTATCTTCTCATCAAATACTTTCCAATGAGCTGCCTTGCAACCTGCATTGTCGGTTGAAGATAGAATGCTCGTGGAAGCTTACGGAATTTTCGAGAGAGATGGGCTGGTGTCACGGTAATATGTTGCTCGGGAAGCTACTTCTTTTTCACATACACTTTGCTTCCGCTTTCATTGTAGTAAAAGCGTCCGCCATGGGGACCTTCATAAATGTTAAGTCCACCCGCTGTCTTGCCGACGATCTTCGCGCCGATGAAATCTTTCACGTAGGTTTTGTCTCCCTTGTCGTTTACGTAGTAGTACCCGCCTCGCGAGCCTTCGTACACAGTCTTTCCATCCGCCGTTTTGCCGACAGGGTCATCCTCCGTGGTGTACCTGAGCGCCTGGGTTTTCGCTGATTGCTCCGACACCTTCTGCGTTGCCGGCACGAGCGTCTTAGCGCGACTGACGGCTCCTGCCTTCTCAGCGTGAGGCGTGATTTGCTGCTTCGTCGTCTTAGTTGTCGCGCGTTTCGGCGGAATCTTCTTCTTTTTTGCTTTCTTCGTCTTCTGAATAACGGCAGAGGACGATTTTGAACCCGGAGTGTTTGTCTTGCTTTGTGAAAGAGAAGCGACATCCGTGGTGACGAAGAGGAAACTGAAGAGGAGCAGGAATGGAAAGAGTTTCATTGAATTTCTGTTGTCGTGATGCTGCTGTACTTTCACTCAAATGATACTCCATTCCATTTGATATTGCAAGAACAGGGACGTAGTAAAAAACAGAAGCGGGAACCGGGCGTTACCCAAGCCCCCGTTTGTGCAATTACGACCTCTTTCTTGTTGGTGTTTAGAATACGTAGTGCGTCCAGCCGTACAAAGGCGCTTTGACGGTATCAGTTTGACTGAACGCATTCAAGGAGAAGAACGGGAGCAGGAGTAGTGCAATGTGTTTCAGAAGTGTTGTGTTCTAAAACTGTTGTGCCTCCATCTTTCAATGGAGGCACAAATCAGAGTTTTGTTACTTTGTACGGAAGAACTCAATACGACGGTTCTTCTGACGACCGTCTGCAGTCTTGTTGTCTGCAATCGGATTGTCCGGTCCGTAGCCCTTAGAACCGATACGATCGGCAGAGACGCCCTTCTTCACTAACCATGCCTTCACTGCGTCTGCACGGCGCTGTGAGATTCTGAGGTTGGTTAAGCGGTTGCCGACGTTATCCGTGTAGCCGCGGATTTCAACCGTGACTTCCTTGTTTTGATCCAGGATGTCAAATGCTTCCGTCAAGGTCTGTTCAGACTTCGGCTCAATGACTGCACTGCCAGTCTTAAACACAATGCCTTCGAGAACGATCGCCTTGCCGACTTCAACTTTGGGTTTCGGTACGTCGTCGCTCGGATCGAGAGGATTAGTGTTGTTTGCAACTTCTTGACCGTCGCTGACTGTGCCGCCATCGGTGTCCATCTTGTTCGGATCGGTCTTGTACTGGTTGACTTCGGCGCCATCTGCAAGACCATCACCATCCGTGTCAGCCTTGTTCGGGTTGGTCTTGTACTGATTGACTTCTTGACCATCGCTCAAGCCATCACCGTCGGTGTCAGCCTTCAACGGGTTGGTGTTGTACTGGCTTACTTCTGCGCCATCGCTCAGACCATCACCGTCTGTGTCAGCCTTGTTCGGATCGGTTTTGTAGTTCTTCACTTCTTCGCCATCCTTCAAGCCGTCGCCATCGGTGTCGGCTTTCAAAGGATTGGTCTTGTACGTGAGAACTTCTGCACCGTCGGTCAACCCATCACCATCGGTATCAGCGTTATGCTTATCGGTGCCGAGTTGTTTTTCTTCGCGATTGGTGAGACCATCGCCATCCGGATCTGCGCGACCACTTTCCCCTGCGACGGTCAAGCCTGCAAGGAAGTTCCAATACGCATCTTTCTTTGGACCTGCAGTGATGGTGTTGATCTTGTCATCGAATCCGTAGTTGAAACCGCCGCTCAATTCAAATGCTGTATGGTCATCCAAACGGAATTGGAGTCCAAGACCGCCCGGAACATAACCTGACCAGCCGTTTGTTTTCACAGCAGGATCTGCGTTACCCGGAATCTCTTCCATGTTGTAATGAATCGCACCGACGCCAGCATAGAGATATGGATTCCAGCTTGTGAATGAAAACGGACTGAACAGCAAACGGAAATCAACCGGCACTAGCTGGCTCAATGCAGTTGATCCATCTTGATTTCCTGCAGTGTTTCCTGGGCGGTTTGAACCGGCCAACCGACCAAGTCCTGCACCGAGTTCTGCTTGCACGCCATTGACTATACCATAACGCAGGAATGCACGCGCTAAGAAACGGCTGTCTTTGTTAACTAGATCATCGGTTTGTCCGACGATTCCCCCGAAACCAATCCCCCCGCCCAGTCCAATGTCTTTGAACTGTGCTGTCGCTGGTAGTGCAAGTGCACACAACAACACTAAGGTGCACAAAGCGAAGCATTGTTTCATCGTGTGTTCCTTTCTTTTGGTGATTGTTGATGATGTTGGAGTGTTGATTATGAATAGAACAGATTTACTGCTTTGAGTAAAACCGCATTGCTTCTTTGTAAGAGAAACGGCGATTCAATTTTTGAACTGAAGATGTTTTTGGCTCAAAACATCTGCTTGGTAGGGATGGATTCTTTTCATTTTTTCAGCCTCCACGCCAACCAAGAACGGCTGATAAGTTAGACCTAATTTATTGAATTCTATTCAATTCTCCAAATTATTTTTGATTAACCGACCCATAAATTTTGCACTTCCATGCAAAACGAAGAGAATGCCAAAGCTTCAGATAATACCCACCCTGTCTTTGGATTCCAAGCTTTCCCATTCTGCTGCGCAACGTCGAGGGATTAATACCAAGGCATATTGCTGCGCCTTTGGGTTCCTCGATTATTCCATCAACATCATTCAGGATGTGAAGAATATGTTCCCGCTCGACATCCTATAGGGCTGTTGATTTATGAATCTGTATTCGCGCCTGTCCCGGATTTCCAAGATTGATGTCTTTATGTAGAACGGCATGATTCATCATTCATTGATTTGCTCATGGTCAATCCCCGTGTGGTGAGTCCTACTTCATTTCTTTTCTTTCGAGAACGATGCGATAATGCGATCAATTTCTTCTGCCGAAATTCCTGAACCGTACGCTGGTGGTTTCACATACTGTGACGTTGGTGTTGGTTCTTCTCGACGAGTCGAGTCTTCGACCTTTTTCCAAACCGGCGTGTTGCCGGCTTTCATAATAATCCGTTTATCAATTTCATCCATCCAGGAAATTGTTGGAGATGGAGAGTGAGCGGCAGAATGCCATGAAGCTTGCGGCATAGCGGCGACTTGTCCTTCTTCGGGATTGATGGGATTTGTCTCGAATGCAAGTCGCTTGATGTTGATGAGGTGACGTGCAGTGACGTTCTCGGAAACAATTGAGCCGCCCCACGTGCCGGGACCAAGGGTCATTGAAGGATCGAGTCCGTTTGTATAGCCGACAGCACCGAGCGCCGCTTGCGTGTTGACCAAAATGCGCATTGCCGGTTTCTCCAATGCAAACTTCATGATGATGTCATTGTCCTTCGAGTGAATCACCAGCGTATGTCCAATGCCGCCGAACTCCAACAGCTCAATGCAACGGTGACACGCGTTGCGCCATCCGTCTTCAGTGTAGAAGGAGAGAACAGGCGAAAGCTTCTCGCGTGAAAGTGGATGCTCTCGTCCGACGCCTTGTACTTCCGCAATCAGCACACTGGTGTTCGCTGGAACGCTGATGCCTGCTTTCTGCGCAATCCACACTGGCGATTTGCCTACGCAATCCGGATTGATTGCGCCTTTTTCGCCGAACATTAGTCGAGCAAGCCTCTCTTTCTCTTCGCCTGCAACGAAGTACGCGCCGCGCCGTTTACATTCTTCCACCACTTGATTCTTAATCGGCGCATCGCACACGAGCGCAGACTCGGCCGAGCACAGTACGCCGTAATCGAATTGCTTTCCCGAAATAATATCTGCGACAGCTTTCTTGATGTTCGCTGTTCGCTCGATGAACGCGGGGACGTTGCCCGAGCCGACACCGTACGCAGGCTTGCCCGAGCTGTACGCAGCTTTCACCATCGGATTACTGCCTGTTGCGAGAATGACTGCGGTGAGTTTGTGCCGCATCAACTCATTCGTACCCTCAATCGTCGGAGTGCCGAGACAGGCAAGCAAATGTTTCGGCGCGCCGGCTTTTTCTGCCGCGTCGCGTACAACATTCATCGCTTCATTCGTGCAATGCACTGCTCGCGGGTGAGGGCTTGCAACGCACGCGTTTCTCGCTTTGACCGAAATGATTGCCTTGAACATCACGGTTGATGTCGGATTCGTCGAAGGGATCAATGCCGCAACAACACCCATCGGCTCGGCAATCTTAAAGACTCTTTTCTCTCTATCCTCTTCAACAACACCAACGGTTTTCAAATCCTTGATTGACTCCCACACGCGCCGCGTTGCAAACTCGTCCTTTTTCTGCTTGTCCTCCGGCTTACCGAATCCGGTCTCGTCTGAAGCCAATCGCCCAAGCCGCGCCGCGTCAGCAAATCCGGCATCCGCCATCGCTTTCACGATTTTATCAACTTGTTCTTGTGAGTAGAGTTTGAATTCAAGCTGTGCCGCCTTTGCTTTTACTAAAATGTCGCGGACTTCTTGAATTGATGCGAGGTCTTTATCGAGGGGCATAACGTATCCTTAAATGTACCACATGAAACTTGCGTAGGGGAGTGGAATGAATTGTAGTTTGTCGTTCGACGAGCCATGACCGCCAAATGAAATACGCGGACCGAAAAGAAATGCAACTTCCCACACAAATGATTTGCTGAATGAACGCATACCGACCATGAGAAGTCCAAGTTGCAGTTCCTTCTTGTAATACTCGTTGACAAACCAAAGTTCTGCCATCAACTTTGATTGTATTCGTTTACCTTTACCGAGTTGCGCCGACAAACCGAGTTGAACATACGACGGTATGACACCAGACGTTGAGTAGTTGTTTTGAATGACCTGCATGACATTAACATGTGCCGCTACTTGTTCAGAGCCGAATGAAGCGGCGATATTGAGCGCTTGGACTCGATTATCGGAAGCGATTGCAAAATTCTGTGGATAGAAACCAAAGTCGGCGCCCACTGCAATACCCAACAGCGGGCCAGTTGTTTGAATCGGTTGAATTTTTGTTCCGATTGAGAAATAGCTTAACGAGCCCGTGAGATTGAATTGAAGAAAACTGTTCGGTGCATATCCTCCTTGTATGAACGTCGCATACGGAAACCAAGGAATCAAATACGGCGCACCCATGAATCCAATTGAGCCTCGTTCTGATGCCATCACTCTTCCCGTCGACATCCAGAAGAGCCGATTCGACGCCGGGTCATATACTGCACTAATGGTTGTCGAATCTATCTCTTGTCCTCTAACATGTTCAACTGTTAGCAGGAAAACAGCGGCAAGAAGTCCACACAGATGTATTTTCACAACGCACACCTACTTCCCGGTTTTCTTACGCTTCAATGATTGGAGATATCGTATGACGTGCAACTCATACATCATCTCATCGTCGGGAAAATCCTTGCGGACTTCCTTCTTGATTTTCTCGAAACGAGCCTTCGAGATTCGCGATGTCTTGAATGCATTAGTCAGATCGTACATGATTGAATTTCAGCAGTCACACTTTATTTTCATCCGCCCACAATGCCAACCCCGTCTTTTCATCAAACCCTCTTACCAACTCCGGTCCATCTCCGTAAGGAGTCCTTTGGACAAACTCTTCAATCATCACTTCGCACGCGAACACAGGCGAGCCGCCGGGAAGAAGATGCCCGCCTTTGCCGTTTCCTTTCTCGTCGGAGAGAACAACGTGAGCGTGAACGAACGGCTTGCCCGCTTTCAAACTCACGTTACCGTACAAACTTACAATCTCCATCGCTTCGTCAATCACGATGTCGTAATAGTTCATTCTCTTCTGATCGTAGTAGGCAAGCTTGGCTTTCCGCACAGCGCCAAGTCCCGTCACTCGTCCGACAGTGATGTTGTTCTCTCGAACGATACGCGTGATGCCGTTGTACAAATCTTCGCCCCGCTCAACTTGACCGATGATTGTGCGTTTGATGGTGTAGGTGTTCACAGTTCTTCCCAAACTTCTCCAAGAGCAACTCTTGCTTTGTTTCCTCAACAAGTACTTCAAAGAACCCCATCGTAAGTCCTTCGTTTCCGTTTTCCACTCATCATTTCTTCCGCTTCTCGAAATGATTCCTTAAGCTCACTCTTCAACTTCATCATCTGCTTCAGCTGTTGAGTTTTCGTTGGTCTGCTTGCCAACGACGAAGAGGAACGAGGACAACGGTTTGTTTTCCCTTCTTCCGTATAGCATAGTTGGTTTTTATACGGCCTCCGAAATCACTCTATTCCAAATTCTTCTTTGAACATTGCAATTAGTGCTTTCAGTTTTTTGTCGTCGATGCTCTCTTGTTCGGACTTATCAAAAATTGAGAGAAGACCTACAACGGAAACGCCTCGTTTCTGTTCAGGATGAAAGACAATCATCGTAATTACTCTCAGCCCGCCGCTTTTTCCTTTGCCTTTGCTCTTGACAGCTAAACGAATCTTGAAACAATTTCTTCCGAGTGGTTTTCCGATGAGAGGATTCGTCAAGAGCTGTTTTTCAAGCTCAGCTAACTCACCAATGAGAGATGAAAACTTCTTGATGAGAGGTTTTGCCTCACGCCGAAAATTTGCCGACGCGAAGACTCTATAGCTCATTCAGAAACTCCGAGAGAGTTACACCTTTCTTCTTACCCTTATTGATGTCGTCGATCTCCTTGATAGCTTCACGAAGACCATTCGCGAATTCTGTCAATCGTTTCATTTTGTCAACTTCACGTTGATATGCCCGCCATTCGCGGATAGGAATTTGCACGGCGGTGTGGGCTCCATTTTTGTTCGTTACATAATGAACATTAAGCCGCATAAGGTTCTTCTCCAAAGAGTTATTGAAACAAAGTCGGTTGCGTTGGTTTGCCCGGCGGCTTCAACTTAAAATGCCTGTACGCGATTTCCGTTGCCTCGCGCCCCCGCGGCGTCCGCTTGATGAATCCTTCTTGAATCAAGTACGGCTCGTACACTTCTTCGATTGTTCCCGGCTCTTCGCCGACCGCAACGCCGAGCGTGTTGATGCCAACCGGACCGCCGTTATATTTTTCAATCAAACACAAAATGATGCGCTTATCCATTTCATCGAGACCGTGCTCGTCAACTTCGAGCGCTTTAAGCGAATAATCGGCGACTTCTTTTGAGATGATGCCTTTTGCATGAGCTAACTTCGCTTCGGCTTGAGCAAAGTCTCTGCAACGTCTCAGCAAACGATTTGCGATGCGCGGCGTGCCACGAGAGCGTCGGGCGATTTCTTTCGCTCCGTCTTTATCAATCTTTACTGCGAGAATTTTCGCAGAGCGCAGAATGATTTCAAACAGTGTATCGGTATCGTAGTAATCGAGTCGGTTGCTGATGCCGAAGCGGGCGCGGAGCGGAGCAGTGAGCAAACCCGCACGCGTTGTCGCACCGATGAGCGTGTACTTCGGCAGCGAAAGCTGAATGCTGCGTGCGCTCGGTCCCGAATCAATCATGATGTCTAAGCGAAAATCTTCCATTGCCGAATAAAGATACTCTTCGACGACGGCGTTGAGCCGATGAATCTCATCGATAAAAAGAACATCGCCTTCCTGCAAATTCGTGAGGAGCCCCGCCAAATCGCCGGGCTTGTCGAGCACGGGACCGGAGGTCATCTTCAGATTGCTTCCCACCTGGTTGGCGATTATGTGCGCGAGCGTCGTCTTGCCAAGTCCTGGCGGACCGGTGAGCAGTACATGGTCAAGCGCCTCGCCCCGCTGTTTCGCAGCACTGATAAAGATTTTGAGATTATCGGTTATCTTCTCTTGACCGAAGAACTCATCGAAGGTGAGAGGACGTAACGCCTGGTCAAATTCGGCTTCGGCTGCAAATTTCTCTGGGGAAGTGTAATCGGATTTTGTCATCGTGTCGAGTTCAGTCGCAGATGAACTTTCCGTTGCGCTTGATGCCTTTCATATACGTCTTGTACGGCTCTTGGTCCCACATCTCCTTTGGAATTTCGACTGCGCCGTTTGCCTTCAGATGTGCTTCAACGTCTTTCCACGTCCAGCGGACTTTCCTTTTCGGCGCGATTTCTTTTTTTCTCTTTTCTGCCATCGCGTAAACCTTTCGTGATAGAATTGATAATTGCCTTTTATGTCCTCGATTGCAGTTGTCAATGCTTGGTCATTCGAGAGATATTCTAACCATCGCTTCTCAATCACTTCTCCCTTTTCATTCAAATAGTCCACATGCGGAGTTCCGTGCCCACTGTCGTAGCGAAGTACCTCAGTCTCATCTTCTTCGAACTCGCAAAGCAGTTTGACAACGAACGCCTTGACTCTTCCTTGCACGGTCTTGACGTAAGCGTACAACTTGTTCTGATGGTCAAGCTGGATGGTGTATGTTTTCTCTCCCATCTCAAGTAGCGAAGAACTCGTCGAAGGTAAGAGGACGTAACGCCGAATCGAATTCCGCTTCGGCGGCAAATTTTTCTGGAGATGTGTAATCGGATTTTGTCATCAGTTCGGAGTTCAGTCGCAGATGAACTTTCCGTTGCGCTTGATGCCTTTTATGAACGTCTTGTACGGTTCCTCGTTCCACATTTTTTTCGGAATTTCAACGGCGCCAATTTCTTTCAAGTGTGCTTCAACATCTTTCAGCGTCCATTGAATCGCGTTCGTCGGCGTGACCTCTTTTTTTCTTTTCCTTGCCATCCTATGAACCTTTCACGATGAAGTTGATAATTCGTTTTGATATCATCTAGCGCAATAGTAAGTGCCTGCTCGTTTGTCAAATACTTAAGCCAATCCTTTTGTACAACATCACCTTTTGAATTAAGGTAATCTACGTGGGGCGTTCCATGCCCGCTGTCGAATCGAAGCACTTCTACTTCCTTGTCACCAATCGTGCAAGCCAGTTTCACTACGAATGATTTGACCTTTCCATTTACGGTCTTGATGTATGCGTATATACTATTTAGTTCGTCAAGCTCATGTGTGAAGATTTTTTCTCCCATCTCAACTCAGCGAATGAAGTGTTGGAGAATCGGTGAGTAGCTTCGGTTGAAATGTAAGATAGCACGCCGTGAAATACAACAGTTGATTTGAAAAGCAGAAGCGTCATTGGTCAATGGTCATTTGTCATTGGCATGCCTGAGAGTTTTGGTTACGAAATCAGTGTTTCGTTTGCCAATGAGTAATGAGCCGCGCGTCTTTAGTGATGAGCAGGCTAACGGCTCTTGCCGATTGATTTGATGTAGGCGTTAAGTTTGAGGTGAAGTGTCTTCAGCTTTTCTATCATTTTATCAAACTCGGCTTCCGAAATGAGCTTTCGTCTTTTTGCTTTCGCGAGAAATGTTTTCGTCTCCATCAAAGAGCCTCGGCTATAGTAACAAAATAGACTTCCAGCTCTTCAAGTTTCAACATAAGCACCCCGACTTGCTAATGACCAATGACAAATCACTTGCCGCTCGCATGACGCAATGCTGCTTTGATAAGCTGTTCAACCGTCGCATCCTTTCCATTCGTCTCCTGAATCGCCGCTCGCAGAGCTTTCTCCGCAACTGCACGATTGAATCCAAGCGAAGTCAGCGCCATCAGCGCCTCCGAACGAACACTCGTCTGCGAAGCCGATGAAGCTGGTGGGAGAGAATAAGTCATTTCAATCTTCCCAATCTTCTCTCTCAGCTCAACCACAAGCCGCTCAGCAATTTTCTTTCCGACACCCGGAATTCTTGTAAGTGCGAAATGATTTCCTCCGCTCACATAATTCGTCAAGTCCGAAACAGAAACGCCGGAGAGAATGCTTTGCGCCATCTTCGGTCCGATGCCGGAGACAGAGATGAGGAGCTTGAAGAGATTGCGCTCTTCTTCAGTTGCGAAGCCGTAGAGCT
>Ga0082335_1001249_pt1 | contig 56240 bp, 64 predicted proteins | sample Subgrocontami58m_FD_72375 | JGI IMG/M metagenome (GOLD analysis project Ga0082335, IMG submission 72375) | Subsurface groundwater microbial communities from S. Glens Falls, New York, USA - GMW37 contaminated, 5.8 m (SPADES assembly) (version 2) ... | reverse complement strand
TAAATTCAGAGAATTCAGGGCAATACAACAACATTTTTATACTCTTTCAACAGAAAATTATGATGGCATGCGGAAATCCAATTGACAGTAATGGAATAAGAATCGTGCAGGGAAAATCTGCAAGCCTTGAGCAGACAGCTCAAATAACTCCTGAAGAACTCAATTGCGATGATGAAAAAAGCGACGAAGATGCAGATAAAAAACTTTCGCCTCCGCTTTTTTATCTCGCAAGTTTAGTAGAATATGCTACAAAACCTTTCAGAACAATCAGAGATTATTTCAGAAGAAAAGCTGAAAAAACCGCGTATAAAACAACAAATTCTTTGATGAGAAATACTGGCGGAATTGACGAAGACAGCGAATGACTTAAGATTTGGCTTTTGGTTCATTCATCGTATAATCCTCATGACATTTGAGTTTGATTATTCCCTCTTCAAAATAACCCCCATTTGCCCCTGCCTAATTCCGTGCATGTAGGATAACTTTGATTATTAACAGTCATAGAAAATCAACAAGGCAGATGGTACTGCCAAAATGGTAAAATTTATCCTCACGCCTTTACGCCCTTAATCGTCCCAGAAACCCTCTTCACATTTATCCCCGCAGAAACAAGAGCAGAACGAACTCGGTCAACTTCCTCGCGGTTCACAGCCACAATCCCCGAAGCAGGAAAGGCAATTCCTGCCTTCGCATATCCCAGAATTCCTATAAAATCAAGAATAGCCTTCTCAACTTCATCCTTTCCAGCATCAACTAGCAAATATCTCTTATTCTCCCTCATGCTCGGCTTTAGCTTTTTTTCCATTTTAAATATCAAGGATAATTCTGCTTTCCCCCTAAAATCTATTTTTTACCAAGTTTCACCTATAAACTTAATATGATTCTTACTTCTGTTATCCTTGCTTAATTTCTTTTCCATTTTTTATTTATCTCAAATTTAGCTTTGAATGATTTCCTGAAATTCCTGAACAAAATGTACCCCGAAGTTATGATAGCGAGTATAAGAAAGATAAAACCTATATAAAAGTATCTCATATCAATCCCGCCTGTTTCAATAATCCTGCCCTCGCCACTCTCAATATCCCTCACTGCATCCCCGCTGCCGATTACCTCCCTCGCAATCAAGTCATAGATGCTCTGAATTGTCAGTTTTGCTTTGTTGTTGTCTATGCTCTCAAGTTTTATATACAGATTGTAATAATCAGGTGAAGTAAGATTTAGTTTTACGCTCTGTCCGATTCCCAGCTTAATTCTAATCGGTTCGCTTTTAAGTATAAGAGAAACGAAATTTTCAGACACATTTTCCACAACTAACTCATGTTCTAAATTTTTTTCATCAAATATGATGAACTTCACTTTGTCATTTTTCCCAAGCGTATTGGTGTATCCTGATGACATCTGTTCCTTGTTCAGCACATAAGTTTTGCTTTCAACCGCACTTCCGCCTCCGCCGCCCCCTGATGAAGAAAATGTCTGCACAGGCGCAGCAGTTATAGTAAAGCTTCTCGAGCTTGAATTTCCGGTATTTCCTGCCAAGTCAGTGCAGTTTATGCTCCAAGAGTAAGTTCCAGGAGAAAAACTTTGTGAAATTGAGCTATTTCCGCTGTTGATTACGCTGGAATTAGTCAAACTTGCCGCATTGTTAATTATAAGGCTGCAGAATCCAAAGTCATAATTGTCGCTCGCATTAAAGTAAAATACCTTTGCTGCCGAGCTTGATGTTTCATCTGCAGGAAACGGCTCAGACAGCGTTGCAATTGGCTTTGTGATGTCATAAATAACAGAATAATTGCCAGCAAGAGAATAATTTGAAGCATTGTTCCAGCTGCCGCAAGTCCAGTTATGTCTGCCTTCTCCTAAAAATGTATAATTGAAAACAGACGAATTTAATATTCCAGAAATATTTTTAGTTTCATTATAAACAAGAGAACTTGAATTCCAAAGGTAAAATGTCATATTTACAAGAGAGTGGCTTGCATCTGACTCAGATTGGCATGTAAAATAAGTCAGATTAACATTTGTGTGATTATTATTTGAGGGCGAAATTAAAGTTGTTGAAACTCCTCCGATAACTAATGAAAAATTAGCAACAGCTTTGGCAGAATTGCTATTCTCATCATAAAACAAGCAATTCCACTTATATCTATCATAAGGCATATTTGAAATATTAATCTCAAAAACAGCATAGCTTCCGGATACCGCAGAGAAACTCGAATTCCAGAGCGAACTTGAATTCCATAAATAAAATGTCACATTTTTCAGCGCAAGGTCAGTTGCATTGCACCTGAATGTCTGATTTTGGCTCACGTTTACCGCGTTGTTTGCAGGAGAGCTCAGGGAAACATTTGGAGCAAGATTATCTAAACTTATAATTGCAGAATACAAATTTATTCTTGAGAAATTCAGCCCGGAACTTGCGTCACTAATTCTTTTCCCGGTGCTATTCAATACAGATTCTATTTCTTTCGGAGTTTTTGTCTGGCCTGTTAGCGACAAAAACTCTCTGATTACTGCAATCGCTCCTGCAGCGTGGGGCGCTGCCATGCTTGTTCCTGAAACGAGGGCATAATTTCCATTGCAAGAAAAACCGGTCGGACATGCCCCTCCATAAAATGTTGAATTTATATTTGTCCCCGGAGCCATTAACTTCACAATAGAATTCCTGTTGCTGTTTGTGCTTATAGTATCATCTTTATTTGTCCATCCAACAGCAGTTGCATTCGCTATGCACGCTGGGCTTGAAATATTTGTAATGCTCCCCGAATTTCCAGAAGCAGCAATAACTGATATATTATACAATGTTGCATTATTTATTGACGCTGTTAATATAAACTTAGAGTCACAATAGCCAGAATAAATCGTGTCAGTTCCAAGACTCATGCTTATAACGGATATGTTATAATTATTTTTATTTGTAACACACCACTGAATCGCATTCATTATATCAATCTCTCCCTGCCCTCCGCTTGCGCCATTCCCACTCGAATCCAGGACTTTAAGTCCAATAAGTCCAGCTCCAGGAGAAATCCCCTTTATTCCAGAAGATGCGGCAACAATTCCCGCAACATGAGTGCCATGCCCGTTGTCATCTGAGACAGAACAATTCTCGACACAAGACTTACTGAAGCAATCAATAACACATGTTTTATTTCTGCCTAATAAATCGGGATGAGTAAAGTTAATACCAGTATCAATCACGCAAACACTTTCTCCAACCCCAGTTAAATTAATGCTAGATACCTGCAAAGGCCAGACAATCGTCGAGTTTATTATTCTGGCCGAATCTTGTAAAAACGCGCTGAAACTATGGGAATAATATACTCCTTCCACCGCATTGCTCTCTTCTAATTTCTTAGCTTCATTTTTATTCACATTTGCAACAATTAAATTTCCCTGTTGCCTTCCTGTTTTATCAACAATGTCCTTAACCTCTCGGATATTATCTGTTTTAAAGATAAATCCAGAATCTTCATTAACAGTTATTATAACTGGCACCTCTGCATTTTTTTCTAAGGCAGTATAAACCTCTTTGTTTACCTTCTCATTGGAATCCTGTTGTGCACTTGCTAGAATCAGAACAGAAAAAATAATGATTAAGGTTATTATCCAGCGCATTTTCCCTCCGCGCATATGCATTTTTCAATATTGCAATTATAAACTTGAGCACAAAATACCTCGCCCTCGCATTTTGTTGTGTATTTATCTGCTTCCAGTTTAGAAACGCACTTTTCCTCGCCCCCGCTCGAGCATGGACAGCATCCTGTCTGAACTTTTACACAATCAGAATCAACTTTGCACTCAGAATTATCTTTCCTATTTGCAAAAATCAAGATTCCTGCCAGAATAATCAGCAAAATTACAATTACAATTAAGGCTATTCCTATTCCTCTTTTTCTCATTCTGCATTGAGTATACAAAGATTTATAAGCTTACTCTTTTAATTAAATCCGTAAGAATTAGAAACTAGTTCTTGCTTTATCAAGTGTAAGGAGGATACAAGTTAAGATGGTATATGGCGGAGGAGGCTTCCGAAGAGGCGGAGGCGGAGGCTTTAGACGAGATTTCGGTCCACGAGAAATGCATAAGATAATTTGCAGTGAGTGCGGCAAGGAAGGAGAAGTTCCATTCAAGCCAAGAGAAGGCACTCCAGTTTTATGCAAGGATTGCTTCATGAAGAAGAAGGGAATAACACCTAGAGAAAGACCTGGTGAATCTGAGGAATCAGAATCAGAGGAATCTGAGGAATCAGAAGAAGTGGAAAAGAAGCCTTCAAAGAAATCCAAGGTTGAAGAGTTAGAAGAAGACGTAGAAGAAGTATTGGAAGACGACAAGGGAGAAGCCGAGGAAGAAAAAGAAGAAATTTAATCTTCTTCAAGTTTTTTATTTTTTATTTTTTATTTTTATCGAATGTTGATTATAATTCGTAAGAATTAGAAAGACAGAAAATCTAATATTTTCTGTATTTATTTGAGTAAGTTTATGGAAAAAGAGTTCTGTGATAATATTTGAAAATGGCAGACCTAAGAATTGCACCACAAGTTGAGTTTAATTCACTATATGCGTTCGTTGAAGGTTCAAATAACTTTCAGCTTCACTTTTTTCCAAATTCATCTCACGGAACAGTTTATAGAAATAGGTCTGTTTTTTTGAGATTCCAAAAAGCCAATCCAAACATGGAAAAAGAAATTAGTGAAGCGGTACCCAATCCAAAAGAAGAATTTCCGTGGAGAAAATTATTTGAAGCATATAAACTAATGTCTCAACTTGTGTTCGTAGATGACCCAGCAGTTATGAGAGACGGACAACCAGACAGATATTATTTAGTTAGATAAATCGCACTGCCTTCCCCAGCCCGCGCCTTAATTTTACTATTAATTCTGCTCGCCACTTTCACACTTATTCTTCCTTTCTAAATTCGCAATCTCACTCGTAAATGCAAATTAAAAATAGTCTCGTGAAATTGCTCCCCCTAACCCGTCCTAAACGGGGCAAAAGTTTAATATTCTTGACAATATAAATGTTTAAATAGAACATTTAGTTTCTCAAAGATATGGCAGAAGAAAATTCTGATTTGTTAAGGATTCTTCAAGAAACCGAAGGCAAACTACCTTCTTGTTATAGTATCGGTGAACACCTACCCCATCTCCCCTCCAATCATTTAGGAGCAAATGGAGTAGAAATTTGTGTTTCCGTGCCTCATTGGGATTTGGAACAACTTGCAGTTAGAACAGCTATTGGCATACAAGCAGTTACTTATTTAGGCAAACTTTTTCCAATAATTCAAAGAGGAATGGAGAATCCTCAATCGTCTGACTGGGTTAAAGAATTTAAACAAAACTGGCAGAGTAATCTTACCTCTAATGAAGGCGATAATTATCATTTTGACGAAGCAATCTCTCATACAGTTGTAAGCCTAATGGAAAGGATTGTTGCAGAACTGCCTGGCAATCCAAAGCTTGAAGTTTTATATGCAGTAGCTACAACCTATGAAACAGTTTTGGGTGCATCTCCTGATAATACAATTGCTCGTTTTCCTTCATTTGCATATAAGGCATATCAACTATTATCTTCTAAGGCAAGCCAAGTTAAAGTTATGCCCGACAGCACAGCAAAACAGCAGATAACCGACTTTTTAATAAATCCCAAAGCATTTGCAGAAAAGAAAGGCATAGTTTGGCACTCCCAATACGAACCAGATTCAGATACTGTAAAGATTTTAGCAGTAACTCCTTTAAGATAACTTTTGCCCCTAACTAAACGAAAAACTTCTCAGCAGTGGCAACCCTCATTTTTAAATCTCAAATAAATAACTTTAAATAACACTTCTGACTTAATCAACTATAAAAAGAGGCAGACAACATAACAAGATGAGAGTATACACAATCGGCGGATACAGCGAAGTTGGAAAGAATATGACTGCTGTTGAAATAGGCGAGGACGTATTCCTGTTTGATGTCGGGCTGCACCTTCCGCCGATAGTTGAACTTGAGGAACGAGAAGGTGTGATGAACGAAAAGAAACTGCGTTCAATCGGCGCGCTTCCCGAAGATACGATGCTTGACAAGATAGGACTAAGGAACAAAGTCCGCGCAATATTTCTCTCTCACGCGCATCTCGACCATATAGGAGCGGCTCCGTATATCACAGATAGGTATAACGCAGAAATTCTCGGAACGCCCTTTACAGTTGCAGTTCTGAACAAGCTTCTCGAAGATGAAGACAGGCATTTGAAGAATCCAGTTAAAACAATAACTCCCAATTCATCATACACAATAAAAGGAAAAAGCGGAAATTACACCGTTGACTTTGTCAATATTACTCATTCAACATTGCAGGCAAGTTTAGTAGCTCTTCATACGAGAGAAGGAGTAGTTTTATATGCAAACGACTTCAAGTTTGATGATTCTCCAATTCTCGGGCAGAAGCCGAATTATGAAAAATTACGCGAGTTGGCAAAAGAAGGAATAAAAGTTCTGATTGTGGAAAGTCTCTACGCTGCCGAGGAGAGAAAAACCCCGAGCGAAAAAGTAGCAAGAACCCTTCTTGAAGACGTCATGCTCACAACTGACAATAAAAAGTCAGGAATAGTTATTACAACCTTTTCCTCGCATATCGCGAGATTAAAAAGCATTGTTGATTTCGGAAAGCAGTTAAATAGGAAAATACTTTTCGCGGGAAGAAGCCTGTCCAAGTACGTTTCAGCTGCAAAATCGCTGAAACTCTGCCCGTTCGAGCATGACATTCAGCTGTTAAGCTACAGAAGGCAGATGGAAGCAGAGTTGAGAAAAGCAAACAAGAACAAGGAAAAATATCTTGTCGTATGCACCGGGCATCAGGGCGAGCCTGGCTCGATTCTTGATAGAATCTCGCGGGGCGAAATTCCGTTTTCTCTTTCCCACCGCGACCACGTAATTTTTTCCTCAAAAACAATTCCAACTGAAATAAATATCGCAAATAAAAGCCAGCTTGACAAAAGATTAAAGAGCAAAGGAATAAGGATATTTGACTCAATCCACGTTTCGGGCCATGCCGGCAGGGAAGACTTGCGCGATTTTATCTACATGCTCCATCCAGAAAATATTATTCCTGCCCACGGAGATTTAACAAAGCTCTCGGCTTTGTCAGAGCTCGCCACCGAGATGGGCTATAAGCTCGGAAAAACCTGCCACATCTCCCAGGATTTGAACAGGATTGATTTGAAATAACTTTGGTGAGAAAAACTCGAGTGAAATTAGAAATATCCCCTTGCCCTAAGCAGTCTCAGATAGGAATTCTAAAAGAGACCTATCAATCAGAGGGTCGAAAGCGACTGGCTCTGGTTCTTGAACCCTTACTCTTTTCCATCCCATATTTTTTGCTTTTTGTTTAGCTATACTAATTGCCCCATATGGACATCTAGCTATAATGTAGTAAGCAGTACCACTATCTTTACAAGTAAGGCTTTCTCCATGCACATGAACACGATACGCACAACATCTTTCTAATTTTGCTATCCTCATATTACCACTTGTAAATGACTATATTTAAACTTTTCGTCCGCCATCACTCACTAAAACCGCCCATCAGAAACCTTTAAATAGTCTGTATCAAATAGTATACATATGTATCAAAAAAGAAACAAAGAGCTCGACATAATCTCCCTCTACAGCGGAGATTACAAATCCCGATTCTACCTGAGGCAGATAGGCAAGCTTGCAAAGCTTCCCCTTAAAACCTGCCAGAATACCCTTGCCAGCCTTGAAAGAGAAAAGATACTAAAAGGCAAAATTGAGGGAAAGAACAAGTACTTCAGCTTAAATCTGGATAACATTCATGTTAAATCTTGTCTCCTAAAAGCGGAAATCAACAAAACAGACGCATTTCTGAAAAGATACCCTGAATTTAAAACATTTTTAAAATCAATTAACACTAACTCTGTTCTGATTATTTTCGGAAGTTTTGCCAAGTTCAAAGCAGATAAAAATTCAGACTTAGATTTATTTATAATCTCAGATAAAGAAGAAAAACTCCCATTTCACTTAATGCCCCGCAAAGTTCATCAAAACAGCCTGAAAGAAGAATCATTCAAAAAAGCAGTGGCTGAAAATGAAACTCTGATAAAAGAAATCGAGGAAAACCACATAATCTTAAATAACCCCTCTGCCTATGTAAACATTGTCTGGGAATATCATGGAAGATAATTAAATAGAATGCTCCACTCGCTAACATTCGCAAATATTTAAATAACTCCCATAACTGATAACCTTAGAAAAGAGCAAACATGGAAAGACCAGAAATAGCTGATGGATTAAGACATGCGATAGAAAGAGGATACTCTCTCGATATAGCAGTCTCGAGCTTCATCAATGCAGGATACAACCGGCAGGATGTTCTTGATTCAGCGAAACTGCTCAACGGCAGTTTTCTCGCAACTTCTCCACAGCCAGTCCAGTCAAAACCCTCTCAAACTCCGCCTCAAGCCACACCATCTCAACCTGCTCAACCCAAGCCATCACTCCCGCAATATCCTTCCCGCTATCCTCAGCAATATTCGCAGCAATTCCAAAATCAACCGAGGCAGATTCAACCCCAGCAAACTCAAAATCAGCCCAGACAACTAATTAATCCATCTCCGAAACCCCTGCAACCGACACCTCAGCAATTCCCGCAGACATCAGCCCAGATGCAATATCAAAACCAGCAGAATATTTTAAGGCCTCAGCCTCAAAAAAGAGGAACGGGCTGGGGAATTATTCTTCTTCTGATATTCATTTTGGTTGTTCTTCTTGGCATGCTTTTTATGATAGTTTTCGCCCAAGATCAATTCAAAGAAATTCTTTCCAAGATAGGCATTAATTTTTAAAATGCCACTGTACTCTCCGGAAGAAGATTCTTTTCTCCTCGCAAATTCTCTGAAAAAATATCTGAAAAAAGTTAAAGATAGGCAAATAAAAATCCTCGATATAGGAGCTGGCTCGGGAATACAGGCAGAAACCTGCCTCAAGGCAGGTTTCAAAAATGTCTTCGCATCAGATATAAATGAAGAATCAGTCAAATTTGCAGAGAGCAGGGGGATATCCTCGGTTCAGTCTGATTTATTTTCAAACATACGATGCAAATTTGACTTAATCATATTCAATCCCCCCTACCTGCCCGAAGATAAATTTGACAGGCAGAAAGACACAAGCGGAGGCAAAAAAGGAGACGAAACAATAATCAAATTTCTGAAGCAGGCAAAATCTCATCTTGCAGAGAATGGAAAAATTCTCCTTCTGCTCTCATCTTTAACTTCGAGAGAAAGAATAAATAAAATTCTAACAAACTGGAAAGTTGAAAAATTAGCTGAGGAAAAATTATTTTGCGAGAAACTGGAAGTTTTGCTTATTTCTGCAAAATAAACTTTAAATAAACCCCCCAAAATAAATTATATATGAACATAACCTCCTATTGTGTTTCAAGATAATTCAGAAGTATTTTTAGTCTTTCTTCTTTCCGCTAATTTTCCCCGCCCTCACTCTAATGCTCCTTCTCGCTATAACATACGCAAACGCAGTCCCGATAATTCCTGTCAGAACTATGATAATAATATTCACAGTAGTACTGTCAAAAGAAATCAGCGCAGTTTTAAGCGCAAAAACCATGAAAACATAGATAACAAAAAAGAAAAAAATCCTGCTCAAAACTTCACAATGCTCGACATTGCTTTCCTCTACAGAATTCTTTAGATAAACCGCAATCGCAAACCCGATAACAATCAGTATCATCGCCCCGATAAGAGCAGGAACAATTATCAATGCCCCGGAAATCCAGATTGTAAACTTTGGAATTCCAAGAACTCTAATTGCCAGATTCAAAAACAGGATGTAAATGCTCCACTTTATTATAACAATAAGCATTTTAAAAAAGTTATATGCTTTCGTTTTCTCAACTCTTGCCCTGTCAAGCCCTTTTTTCAGAATCCAGCTCGCAACCTTTCCTATAACAATTCCAGCAGCCAATATCAAAATAGCAATTATGCTGTTAATTGACAATTGCCTTAATGTCATTCCTGCCACTTCTTTTTCCCAAAACGCCATACAAACAATAGTAAAAAGGATTATATAAAATTTTGCATAATCGCAAGTTTATAGAGTTTCGCCAAGAATCAACGATTATAAACCCTCAAGAATCCCCAAATCCTTCAATTCATCTCTTAATCGGTTTGCTTTTTCTTGTTCTCTCCTGATATCTTCAGGCGTAATTCTTTTCGCATCATCAACAAAAACTTTCTCTATCTCTCTTGCTTCCTCAAGTGTTCTTACTCCGTCACCCCTCATCCACTGGACACCCGCATTTACTGCTTCTTTAGACGGAGGTAATGAATACTCTCCACTATCCGAATAATCTTTGCCAGCCATATTTAATCAAGCAGTAGAGAGTTTATATATTTTATGCCTGCCTTGCCCCTGCCCAGTCCTGTGCATAAAGGTTAACTTAAATTGTCCATAAATAATCGCTAATTAAATTTGTCTCGCTCGCCATTTTTTAGTTAATCCATAATCCATATTATTGGGATTAATTTAATTGTTTTATATCAATTTTCTGAGGTACATCTGGAGTTCAAAACTGAGCAGATAGATAATTCAGGACAAATTCCCCCATATATCTCTCAGAATTATCTATATCTTTATATATCTCGGCAAATTTCATGAAACATGAAATTTGCTCACCTCGGCGACTGCCATCTTGGAAGCTGGAGAATCCCCCAAATCCAGCAGCTTAATCTTGAAAGCTTCAAAAAAGCGATTGAAATATGCACAAGAGATGAAGTCGATTTCGTTCTCATAACAGGCGATTTATTTGACTCTGCCTATCCTCCTATAGAAATACTGAAAGAAACTTTTTCTGAACTGAAAAAACTGAAAGACGCGGGAATCCCCTGTTTCATCATAGCAGGAAGCCACGACTTCTCGGCTTCAGGAAAAACATTTCTCGATGTCCTTGAAAAGGCAGGATTCTGCAAAAATGTATTCTTGTGCGAGGAGAGGCAGGAATCTTTAATGCTAAATCCCACCATCTCAGGAAATGCCGCGATATACGGCTATCCCGGGAAAAAGGCAGGATTAGAGGTTCAGGAATTAAGAAAAGTTAAGTTGCAGGAGTCGCCCGGATTTTTCAGGATTTTCATGCTCCACACAAGCATAAAAGGCGCAATAGGCTCTCTCCCGATTGACGCAATTTCAGAATCAGAGCTTCCGGACGCAGATTACTATGCTCTCGGGCATCTTCACATAGACTATGCCGATAATAAATTTGTTTATTCAGGCCCTGTATTCCCGAATAATTTTCAGGAGCTTGAGGACTTGAAGCAGGGCAGTTTCTACATAGTCAATGTTCATCAAGGGGAGATGAGCTACAGAAAAATTCCTCTCAAGCTGAAAGAAGTGGAAGTGATTGACATGGAGATAACAAGCGCGCTCACTGCAACTGAAAAAATTATCTTCGAACTTGAGAAAAGAAGCTTGGCAGACAAAATTGTAATGTTAAAGCTGTCAGGGAAGCTTGAAGAGGGAAAGTTAAGCAGTATAAACTTTGCAAGAATAGAGGAAAAAGTTCTTGAAAAAAAGGCATATGCATTCCTTAAGAGCATTTCCCAGCTTTCAATGGAAGAAGCCCGCCTGGAAATACAGATTTCAGACATGGACAAAATTGAGGAGGAAATAATAAAAGATTATACTGAGAAAAATCCGCACCAGTTTACAAAATTGATAAATCCCCTGATTAATTCGCTCTCCCTTGAAAAACAGGAAGATGAAAAATCAGCCGTCTTTGAAGCAAGGCTTCTCGAGGAAGTAAATAAGATTTTAGAGGCGAAATGATAAAGATAAAAGTAAACACTCCCAAAAGTTATGAGATAATAATAGAGAAAGGGCTAATTGTAAACAGGTCTATTCCGCCGGGCTTCTTAATTACCGATACAAATATAAAACGAATTTATGAAAATCTTCTGAGGGAAGAATGTTTTATTGTTCAATCAGGAGAAGCGAGCAAAATTCTAGAAACTTACAAGCAGATAATAAACCGATTAGCTGAGACAAACGAAAACACAATAATTGCTTTAGGCGGCGGGGTAGTTGGAGATTTGGCAGGCTTTGTCGCTTCAACGTACAAGCGGGGTGTTAGTTTGATACAGGTGCCAACTTCGCTTGTTGCAATGGTGGATAGCAGCATAGGAGGAAAAAACGGGATTAATCTTGGAGGCAAAAAGAATTATCTCGGAACAGTATATCAGCCATCTCAGGTATTAATTGACCCCCTATTTATAGAATCTCTTCCGTTGTCTGAATTAAAAAATGGTTTGGCAGAGATAATAAAATACTTTGCAGTATTTAACAAACCAACTCTGCAATGTATCAAAGAAAGCATTTTCAATAAAAATTTTATAGATTTAATATCTGAATGCTGCAAAATTAAAGCAGAAGTTGTTGAAAAAGATGAGTATGATTCTGGATACAGGCATATTTTAAATTTTGGGCACACAATGGGGCATGCAATTGAATTAATGTTTGGTTTAAGTCATGGAGAAGCGGTCTCTATTGGAATGGCTAACGAAGCAGAAATTGGTATGAAATTAGGGTACATCTCAAGAGAAAAATATGAAAATATTGTTTCATTATTAAAAGAAGCAGAATTGCCAACACGCCTTCCGTATAACGCAGAGATTGATACACTAATCGAATTAATGAAAAAAGATAAGAAAGGTGGTTTGGTGTTCGCCTTCACAGAAAAAGATTATGCTGTTCAGATAAATGAAACTAAACTGAGGCAGTTACTAAAATGATAATCAAGAGAATCCAGCTGAAAAACATAAGAAGCTATGAAAATGCTGAAATCAGCTTTCCGCAGGGTTCAGTTCTCCTGTCTGGGGATATCGGCTGTGGAAAAACATCAGTTCTTCTGGCAATAGAGTTCGCGCTGTTCGGGCTTCAGCCCGGGCAGAAAGGGGCAGCATTGCTTAGAAGCCAGGAAAAAGAGGGCAAAGTTTCTTTAGAGCTGGAAATAGACGGAAAGGAAATTTTAATTGAAAGAACGCTTAAAAGAGGCAAAACAATAAGCCAGGAAGAGGCATTCATTACAATTGACGGAGATAAAAAAGAAATGGCAGTGTCTGAGCTGAAAAATCTCATTCTCTCGCTTCTTGATTATCCGTCAGAGTTTGCAAAAAAATCAAATATTCTTTACAGATTCACTGTCTACACCCCCCAGGAGGAAATGAAGCAGATAATCCTGGAAACATCTGAAACGCGATTAGACACATTAAGGCACGTTTTTGGAATAGACAAATACAAGAGAATAAAAGAAAATGCTGAAATTATCAGAGTTTATTTCAGGGGGGAAATAAAGAAAAAGCAGGGCATGATTGCTGATTTGGATGAGAAAAAAACAAGAAAGTCAGTGAAGCTTGAAAAAATCATCTGCCTGAACTCTTCCCTTCTCGGCATAGAAAAAGAGCTTGCAAAATTTGTAGAGCAGAGGAAGCAGGCAGAACAGGCGCTGAAGGATGTTGAAGAAAAAATCGAGGAAAAGAGAAAGATTGAGAATGATACAGACAAGACAAAGATAATGCTCGCTGGAAAGAAAGAAGCATTAAGAAGCCTTGAAAAAGACAAGGAAGCATTATCAAAACAAAAAGAAGAAATTCGTGACAATCTCGCAAAATCAAAAGATTTGAAGGAGCTGATTGAAGCAATGCCCTCCTTAAAAGGAGTGCTGTCCAAAATAAAGGAATCTCAGGTGTTACTGGAAAAAGGAATTAAAGAAACCGAATCAAAAATCGAGGAAAAAAAGAAATTTGAACACGAGATAGAGAAGACAAAAATACTTCTCGCAGGAAAAAAGGAGATGTTCTCCTCCTTAGTCCGAGAGCAGGAAAGAATTCAGCAGCAGATTGATGAAGCGGGAAAAGTTTCATTCAGCGAATTGGATATCTTAAATCTGGAAAAAGAAAAAGAAGAATGCAAAAAAGCAGTTGAATCCCTAAACTCGCAGAATCTTGAAATTTCAAGTCAGATTTCCTCTCTGAACTTAAGGAGTTCAGAGGATGAGAAGCTCAAGTCAACTATTTCTAAAATAGAATTATGCCCGACATGTCTTCAGGACGTTGATGCAGTATACCGGGCGAATATCACGAACAAGCTGGAATCAGAAATTTCCGCAAATAAAAGGAAAATTTCAGAATTATCTGACGAAAAGGGCAGAATAATCTCAAAGCTCGAGGAACTTAAGAAAAAAAGTCAGGAGTGCGAATCAAGAATATCCGAGCTCAGATTTATGAAGATAAAGCTTGAAGCGGTTAATGAAAAAAAATCAAGAATTATCGAGATAGCTTCCCAGAAAAGTTCAATAGAGAAAGATTTTGAAATGCTCGAAAAGCATATGGAAAATCTCGGAAACTCTGCTTTTTTACTAAGGAAATATGATGCTGTATTTGAGCAAAAGAAAAAAGACTTGCAGGATTTGATATCCCTAGAAAAAGAGAATGAAATGACTATTACAAACAATCAAAAAGAAATTGACAGGCAAACGGAACAGAAAAGCAAAATTACTGAAAAGGAAATTCAAATTAGGGATTTAGAAAGTCGGAAGTCCGCAATAGATAAGGACATCTTCTTGCTTGAAAAGCACATAGAGAGCCTGAAATCCGCCTCATTTGAGCTTGCAAAATATGACTTAATCTTCAAGACAAAAGAGTCAGAGCTCGAGCAGGCAAGGAGAAGCGAAAAGATTTCTGAAATATCCCTTTCAAATGTAAAAAAAGAAATTGAAATGATTAACAGGGAGATTGCCGAGCTCGAGGGCGAGATTGCTGAAAAAGAAAAAATAAAAGAGAGTCTCGCTTATTTGATGAGCCTTCAGGACTGGCTCACTTCAACATTCCTCGAAGTTATCTCGTTTACCGAGCAGCATGTAATGCTCAAGCTTCGCGATGAGTTCTCAAAGCTTTTCAACGAGTGGTTCAATATTCTTGTCCCTGAAATTTTCACAGTCAGGTTAGACGATTCATTCACCCCGATTATCGAGCAGCAGGATTACGAATTAGATTATAACTTCCTGTCCGGCGGAGAGAGAACAGCAATTGCCTTAGCTTACCGCTTGGCTTTAAATCAGACAATAAACTCTCTCCTCAGCAAGATAAAGACAAAGGACATCGTTATTCTTGACGAGCCAACCGATGGATTCAGCGAACAGCAGCTTGACAAGATGCGCGACGTTCTCAGTCAGTTGAAAGTCAAGCAGTTAATCTTAGTCAGCCACGAATCAAAGATTGAAAGCTTCGTGGAGAATATTATCAAGTTTAGGAAGGAAGGCGGGGTAACGAAGGTTGAGGCATAAAATGGAGCTGGAAAACTATCTCAATATTGGAATTTTGATTCTTACATTTATAGGGTTTATTATCGGGTTCATCAACTCAGAGTATAGAATAGTCGCATGGTCGCTGTCTCTTATTATAGCCACAATCATAGTAATATTTTTAGTATTCAGAGATTATATCTCCAAAATAGAAGATAATAAAAAACAAATAGATGAGATTAAGAAAAGCTTAAATATCACAAATAGATTGTCTATAGCAAAGGACACTGATAATTCCCCTATTTGTGCCTTTGATAGATAGGGGAAGACATAAAAGTCTTAGGGAATTATTTATGTCTTGCACTATAGAATAGAAGGAGAGATAGAAATTATCGAAACTTCAGAAATCCTCAATCTCCCTGCTTCAACTCGCGAGTTTAACGGATTTCTGACAGTGATCAAAAACCCGGGCACGCCCTGCGCATTAGTGTAGGGTTTTTGACAAGAGAATAAAATGAAAAAAGAGCAGATAAATTACAATTTATTAATTAATCTAATAAAGATAGCAGCAATAATTATTTTAGTATACATAATATTAAAAGCGCTCGGTGTTAAATTTTAATTTTCAAAAATTTACTTCAGAAAATTATAGATGCGCGGCATCATAAGGTTTAAATGTCAATAATATCTTACAACATCATAATACTCAAGGAGAGGGCGGAGGGGGGTTATACCCAAATAACTCTGCCCTTTATATCTTACTTTTTTTAGCTAAGACTTCTTTAATCTTATTAACGCATTTAGCCACATCTTTTTTAATATCACTCTCCCAAAACCTAAGCAAAGTCCACGTGCCATTATCTACTTTCATTATGTATGCGCTCTTGGACTTGTCTCGCCCCATGTCTTTTATTTGATGTTTGTGAAGGAGACTGCCAGCAGGATATTTCTTTGGATTGGCGTGCCAGAAATCCCCATCAACTTCTATTATTAGTTTTTGTTTAGGAAAACAAAAGTCACACATAAACTTATTCATAAATTTGTATTGGTGGATGAAATCTATGCCTTCCTTATGTCCTCTTTTTATTAGCTCTTCTTTTATTTGTCTTTCTGGTTTTGTGTTTGTTTGGCGTGGAAAAGCTCCTGATTCATATAATCGTAGGATAGTTTTTCTACTATGATCCCTGATTTTTTCTAAACTTTCAGGATTATCATACCTTACTCTATTTGCTTCTATAAGTTTCTTCCTTATTAGGGGATTGCTCCATGCCTTTTCGGTTGACTTTCTTAATATTGCTCTGGTTTCTTCAGTCTGGTGTTTTCCTTTCATCCCAGAAATTTGCCCTTTATGTGATTCGCTTAATTTTCTTAGAGTTTCAAGAGAAGCACGAACTCCTTTTCGTGGGGAAGGGCTATGAGCAAATCTTTCTTTTTGAACTTCACTCATTCTTTTTCTATATTCGTGATTTAGCCAACGCTTATTAACTGCTTCTTTCATCTTCATTCTTGCTTCTTCTGTGTGATGTTTTCCTTTCATAGCCGAAGGTATTCCTGTCCTTATCCCCTTTTTTGGAGAAGGTTTTCCTTTAAGTCCCAAGCTTATTTTTCTCCTTATTTCAGGATTAGCCATAGCGAGTTTAGTAGCTTCACTTATCCTTCTTTTTTGTTCTTCAGAAAACTTTTGAAAATGTCCCATTTTTGAGAATTTTTGTCTATCTACTTTTATTCCTTTGTTCCAAGCAACTTGGCCCATATGGGCGAGGCTCATATTTTTTCTTGATTGTTCAGAATGATGTTTTCCCCTCATTACATTTACTTGTCCTTTCAAAGCTTCGCTTATTTTTTTTCGAGCCTCTGTTGTTTGTTTTGAGCCTTTTCTCATTTTTCTTTAAATTTTTTGAATATCAATTTATCATCCGAAAGTTCAAAAAATCCTCTGTTTTCAAAAAGAAAATTTTTAACAATATCCTTAAATTCTAACAAAGCCTTTTTTTCTATTTCTCTAATCTGTATTTCAGCATTAGTACTCATTTTATCTTTAAAAAGTAAAAGTGTATCTTCAATAAAATATTCTTGTCTAATTTTATCTTCTTGCCATCCATGACCATCGAATTTATAATAATTTAGGCTTGTTCTATACAAAGTACCGATGCCAGGGTCAATTTTTGGAATAGTTATAATTCTACTCCAAATATTTGGGACTTTAAGCATAGTCGATAAAAGATAATTACCATAATATTCCGCCCCTTTGCCATTATTGCATAAGTTACACAAAGTTCCTAAATTATCGAAATCGGAAGACCCTCCGAAATGTTCTGGAACAATATGGTCTGCATTTAATTTTATACCATCCACTACACTGCGGCCGCACCACAAGCATTTATTTCCGTCTCTATTAAAAATCTGAATTCTTTTTTCATTAGAGATTTTTGTTTTTGACATTACTTCGTCCCCATAAGCGCTAATACCTTGTTGAATTGCCCTTTGTGAACCATATCTAAACCAAGAAACCCAAGCTTAAATATTTGCCCTTTAGAAAATTAGCTGACATTAACTCCCCTCCCTTTTCAAAAATTCTCAAAAACCAAATATTTATAAACCCTCCAATATCCTTAATACTATAGACTCTGGGAGAGGTAAAGGTATTCTCGATATACATGAATAACACCATGCAAGAAGAAATAAAAAATAATGTTTTGAAATCCGGAACAAGCATTCTTGGAATTGTCTGCAAAGACGGAGTTGTAATGGCATCAGACAGGAGAGCAACAGCAGGAAATTTAGTAATGTCAAAGAACACGCGGAAAGCGGTAAAGCTCAATGACTATCTTGTTGTTTCGGGCACAGGCATGGCTTCTGATATTGACTTTTTGCATAAGATTGTTGCGGCAGAGTTAAGATTGAAGGAGTTAAAAAGCAAACAAAGACCGACTGTGAAGGAAGCGGCAAACTTAATCGCAACATTATCATACAGAAACATAAGGCAGTTCTCAACAATTCCTGCAATAGCCGGAACACTGGTTGCGGGATATAACGAAGACGGAACTTCCGAGTTGTATACAATCGAGCCGGCAGGAAGCATAGCAAAAGTGGACGACTTTGACGCAAATTTTTCGAGCGGAATGCCGTTTATTATCGGTTTGCTTGAAAGGCAGTATAAAAAAGAAATAACAGTAAAGCAGGGAGTTGAACTTGCATCAGAAGCAATAAAATCTTCAACTCAAAGAGACATCGGAAGCGGAAACGGCATAGACATCTTCACGATAACCAAAGACGGAATAAAGCAGGTTGTTGAGCAGACAATTGAGCCAAATTTCAAGTAAATTCAATCTTTCTAATGGAAAGGTGGGGAGGTTTCACTTTCCTCAGAAGCCTAGGGCTTCTGATGGCCCCGAAAACAGGAAGTGTTTTCGCGGTTACAAGAAAAACCGAAAAGTGAAAGTCCGAATGGAAAAGGCATGGACATAATAAAAAACATATTAGACGAGCTTCCGAAAGAAATTTCAAGCGCAGGATTTGAAGGCGCGAACATAGTTCTCTACACGGATAATGAGAATTTTTTTCAGACAGGAGAGCCGAAGATAAAGGCGGTAGTTGACAAAATAAAGAAAAGAATAGAGCTGAGAGCAGATGAAAAAATTCTGAAAAGCAAGGAAGAAACAGAAAAAATCATCCGGGAGACAGTCCCGTCAGAAGCGGACATAACTAACATTCTTTTCGATGTTCAGAGAAGCATAGTGGTCATAGAAGCGAAAAAGCCGGGATTAGTAATCGGAAAACAGGGCTCTATTCTTCAGGAAATAAGAAAAAAGTCGCTATGGCTGCCTCAGATTCAAAGAAGCCCGGCAATCCAGAGCAAGATTACAGAAAGCATCCGCGAAGTTTTATACGAGAATAACAACTACCGAAAGAAATTTCTTAACTCGATAGGCAAGAAAATATACAATGAATGGAATCCTGAAAAAGTTAATGAATGGGTGAGGCTTACATTTCTTGGCTCAGGCAGGCAGGTTGGAAGAAGCTGTCTTTTGCTTCAAACACCTGTCTCAAAAATACTTTTAGATTGTGGAATAGATGTCGCGGCGCACGATTCAGAAAAATTTCCATATTTTGATATTCCTGAATTCAACATAGAACAGCTGGACGCAGTAATTCTTTCCCACGCCCACTTGGATCATTCCGGCTTGGTTCCATACCTCTATAAAATGGGATACAAAGGTCCGGTATACATGACTCAGCCGACAAGAGACATCGCAGCGCTTCTCGCTCTTGATTTTATAGGCGTATCTTATAAAAAAGCATCAGCCCCATTATTCGCTTCTTCTGACATAAAGGAAATGGTGAAACATTCAATATGCCTTGATTACAATGAGGTTACAGATATTACTCCGGATGTAAGATTAACGATGTACAATGCAGGGCACGCTTTAGGCTCGGCAATGGTGCATCTTAATATCGGAAACGGTCTGCACAATCTGGTTTATACTGCGGACATGAAATACGGAAGAACCAGATTGCTGGACGCAGCGATAACCTCTTTCCCAAGAGTAGAGACAATGATTATTGAGTCAACTTACGGAAGCAAGGACGACATTCTTCCTCCGAGGCAGGAAGCAGAAGCCCAGCTTATAGAACTGATTAAAAAAACAATTGAAAGAGAAGGCAAAATTCTTATTCCTGAACTTGGATTAGGAAGAGCGCAGGAAACAATGCTCATAATAGAAGATGCAATTGCTCAGGGGCTTCTTCCGAAAATTCCCGTCTATATTGACGGAATGATTTGGGATGTCAACGCTATCCACACAGCCTATCCTGACTTTCTGTCAAATTCGGTTAGAAGCCTTATCTTCCAGGATAAGAATCCATTTTCATCCGACATATTCAGCAGAGTCGGCTCAAGCCAGGAAAGAAAAAAAGTTTTTGAGGGGGGGAGCTGTGTTGTCCTTGCAACTTCGGGAATGTTAATGGGTGGGGCGTCAGTTGAGTATTTCCGCGAGTTTGCGTCAAATAAAAGAAACAGCATGGTGTTTGTCTGCTATCAGGGTATAGGGAGCCTGGGAAGGCAGGTTCAGGAAGGAATAAAAGAGCTCCAGATGCAGGTTGATGGAAAACAGGAGGACATAAAAGTGAATATGGAAGTCAACACGATTTTAGGATTGACAGCTCATTCAGGCAGAAACCAGCTTCTTGCATTTGTTAATCATTCAAATCCGCGCCCAAAGAAAATAATAATCAATCACGGCGAGGCAAGCAAGTGCCTTGATTTGGCAAGCGCAATCTACAAGCTCAATAGGATTGAGACAGTTTGCCCGAGAAATCTCGAGACAGTTAGGATAAGGTAAGTTTTTAAATTTATGTTCGAGCAGAATTAGAAATTAATTGATTATTATACCTTGCAGTTTGCTGTAACATAAAATCTTAAGAAAATCCATTAAACACTATCCGCTTCTGAAACAAATTATCCTGTTGCAGATAATAATATTTCCGAAACATTTAAATATGCTTTTAACTTACTTGTAAGTGAAGGTACTTACATGGAACTGCTGATGAGCAAGCACGCCCTTGAACAAGCAAGGGAAAGGGGAGTAAGCATAAACGAAATAAGGGAAACAATCCAGAAAGGCGCAAAATTACCCCAAGATGACAGGATAATTGCTATATTCCGCCATATAAAATTAATATTCAAAAAAATAAATCAAACGTTTTTCGTGATAACAGTCATGTCAGGAAAATAAACTGCATCCTAAAGGATGCAGACGTTGCTTTACAACGTCAAGATTTTCCTGAGCATCCTAAAAATGCGTCGAGCATTTTTTTGATGATAAGAAATACTGAAAATGGAAAATAAATGCATATCCTGCAATGGAAAACTAAAGAGCAAAAATGTAGACTATAATGTTTACGGAATGAACATTGGCAAATTTCCCGCGCTGGTATGCGATTCTTGCGGGGAGCAGTGGTTCAGCGAGGAAACTTCAAAAAAAATAGAAGAAAAGGAAAAAGAGCTTGGATTGTTCGGCTTATCGATTGAAACAAAAGTCAGTTTTTCCGGAAACTCACTGATGATTCGGATTCCGAAAGAACTTGCAAAATTTATGAATATGAAAAAAGAAACAAAAGTCTCCATCATTCCCGAGAGCAAGAAAAAGCTCTGCATTGCGGTAAGATAAGTTAACAATAAACTTTTTATTTTCTAAATATAACATCCTCCTCATTCACAAAAAATTCTTCAGAATATCCTCTTGAATTGATTTTCAGCAAAAAATCATTGCTGGCAGTCGGCCCCGCAATCTCAATAATTCCCGAACTTTTCAGATAACACGGCTTTTCTCCAATAACAGCAAACTTTTCAACGGGCTCAACTAATGCAATGTTATTTATCTTAATAATCACTTTCCTTGCGCCAATCTCGATTAAAACCTCTCCTTCATGGACATCTTTCTGGCAGTCAGAGAAAGCGCATCTTACTCCAGCAATCTCATTTTTTAAGAGCATGCTTCGTAAACCAAGTCCCTCTTTTTAACTCCCATTGTGCAGACAGAATTGCCGGCAGATATAAAAACATTGCTCCTTCCGTAATTCAGGTAAATTCCGGAAATTAGTACATAAGTTGATTCTTCATAATTATCTAAAAATTTCAGATACTTTCTCGGCACAGCCATCCCGCTTCCCTTGACGGTTATTCTTATCTCACTGGGAGATTCATCTCCAACCAAATCGCATCTGACGCCGATTACTCTTCTCATGAAACTCACACATTCAGCACATTTAAAAACCTTTTTCGGCTCAGGGATATATCAAAAAAACAATGTGCCGCCCACACTTAAAAGTGTGGGTTTGATTGGCACTTGTTTTTAGGATGCTCAGGAAAATCTGACGTTGCGAGGCAACGTCTACGGACTAAAGTCCGCAGTTTATTTTCCTGACATTAAAACGAGGGAATATAACCTGGCTATGCCAAAGGACATTGATATTTCCTCATTCATGCCTTTGGTATCAAGGGAAAGACATAAAATGCTGGTAAATTATTTATGTCTTTCACTATAAATTAGGAGAAATAATAATTTGAAGCACAATTTACAGATAACGCTGATCCTTTTAGGAATGTTTTTGCTGACTCAGTTTATCGGATTAGTAGTAATAAATGAATATACTCCAAAACAGAAGCAGGTTCTGATAAACGGCACACTGACTAACGTAACAATAGAAGTCCTGCCTGAAGGATTTCAGCCTCCTCAAGGAATAAAGCCGATGGAATTCATCCCGCTCATTGTAACTTCATTTATTTTTGCAGTAGTTATCATGCTGATACTGATGAAGTTCGGCTTGAATCGGATTCTGAGATTCTGGTTTTTCGCAGTCGTGATAATTGCGATTGGGCTGACTCTGAATGTGATCTTAAAAAGAGCTCCCTTTTTAGGCAATTATCTTATTCCAGACTTCATGTCTTATTCATTCTTCATATCACTGGTAATTGCCATCCCGCTCGCGCTCTACAAAATATACAGGAGGAATATGCTTGTTCATAACATTTCTGAACTTATGATTTATCCGGGGCTCGCCGCAGTTCTTGTTCCGTTGTTTAATATTCCTGCAATAATTGTAATCTTAATTTTAATATCGCTTTATGACGCATGGGCGGTATGGCATTCCAAAATTATGGTGAAAATGGCAAAATTCCAGATGAACGAGCTGAAAATATTCGCAGGTTTCTTTGTTCCGTATATCGGAAAAAAGCAGAGGGACGAGATTCAGCAGATTAAATCAAAATATAAAACTGCAAAGCTTCAGGAGAAAGCAATGATTAAGAAAAAAATAAAAGTCAATATTGCAATTCTTGGCGGAGGCGACGTCGTCTTTCCTATAATTGCAGCAGGAGTCGTAATGCGCGCTTTCGGATTGATTCCTGCCTTGTTCGTTGTCTTCGGCGCGCTTCTCGGGCTGACTTTGCTTTTTATGTATTCAGAGAAAAAGAAATTTTATCCTGCAATGCCATTCATCACAGGCGGAATATTCTTAGGAATGCTTCTATTCTGGCTTCTTCAGTTTATTTAGCAGCCCAGCAAGTTTTAGAATATCATATCCTCTTACAAGCTCTGCATATTCTGCTATCCCGGACGCACCCGATTCCAGCGCATTTTCAGCTTTCCTGTCAAGATATGCTAAATAATCATTCTGGCATCCTTTGCATCTCAGCACACGGTTTCTTATATTTGTTTTTCTTTCCTCAGTCGTGTTTCCGTATCTCCCGAGCATAGTTGTCAATGCGTCTCTTTCTAAATCATCAGCAATGTCAAGATGCTGCGCAAGAGCAGACTCTCTAAGGCAGGCAAGTATCATGTCAGTATCTTCCCCGAGGCATCTTACTTTTCTCATGCTCTTTTCCCATTTTTCCATTATTTAAACCTTCTGATTATGTACCACTTTATAGATACAACAAAAACAAAAGGTTTATAAACCCATTTTGTATCAGCAAGTAGTAAAAATTACACATAAAATGGCAGACGAAAATACACGAAGATTAGAGCAAAGAATGGAGTTATCAGTGGGAAATCCCAGATTATCCCGCGATTTAATTGCTCAGTATGTCGGCAAGGAAGTAGTTTTGGAGTCAGACCATATAGGAACAAACGTTTCTTCAGGATTTTTAGAAAAATATGATGGCAAGCGTGTTAAAATCAAGGATTTTAAGCAGCACGATATGGACTTAGATGATTCTATAGAATGGAATCCAAGAAATTATGTCTGTCAGCGTGATGTAGATAGCAAGGATATCACTAATCCTGCCTCGGTAAGGTACACTCTTCCATCAAGAACTATTAATGCTCACCTTATAGCATCAATCCAGACAATGGAAGATGTTTTAAATGCAAGAGGAAAATAAAATGATGCTAAAGCCAGAACTAGTAAAGAAAATAAAGTCATACTTTGATTTGAATATTTATGAAACCAAAGTCTGGCTCGCTCTTCTTTCTAAGGGAATATCCAGCGCAGGCGAAATAGCTGAGATGTCAGGAGTTCCGAGAAGCAGAACATACGATGTTCTTGAATCGCTCGAAAAGCAGGGATTCGCAATAGCAAAAATAGGAAAGCCGGTGAAGTACATCGCAGTAAAGCCGGAATCAGTAATTGAGAAATTAAAGATAAACATTTCCAGAAACGCAGAAGACAAGGTTAAAACACTTTCAAACCTTAAGGAAACAAAAGAATACACTGAACTTCAGGAACTTCACAAAACAGGAATAATTCCAATCAAGCAGAATGAATTATCAGGAGTTGTAAGAGGCAAGTTAAACTTATACTCTCACGTCCGTGAAATGCTCGAAAACTCGGAAAAAGAGGCAATATTGTGCATGCCCGCTTCAGAATTAGAATCAAGAAGCAGGATTTTCTCAGGAATGTTTGAAAGATTAAAGAAAGCAGGAATATCAGTCAAAACAGCATTATCAGGAGACGACTCAGAAATTAAAAGAGTTGCAGAAAAGATGAAAATAAAGGCAGAAAAAATTAATATTAACTCCAAATTCTTCATCTCAGACAAAAAGCAGATATTATTTGTCATAAACAGCTCTGACGACGAAGAAGATATAGGCATATGGCTGAATTCAGAGTTATTCTCTTCATCTTTAGCCTACTTATTTGATTTAGCTTTGAAGCATAAATAAAATTAAATTAAATAATCTAACAACAAACAAAATGGAAAGAACAGGATGTCTTGGATGGTTGATTGCGCTGGCAATTGGGGCAATGTCCGTACTTACATTTGCTCCACATTGCGATAGACAGGTGTACGAGGGCGTAACTGTTACAGAAAAAGCAGTTAAGAGGGTAAGACAGTCGGATAAATACTTGTTATTTACAAAACTGAATGATGGTCAGACTAGAGTATTTGAGAATACAGATTCGCTGCTTGAAGCCAAGTTTAATTCATCTGATGTTTACGCTGAAATAGAAGTTGGAACGAAATACGATCTTGAATCTTATGGATGGAGAATTCCCTTTCTCTCATTTTACGAGAACATACTCGGCGCTCAGCCAGTTCAAGAGCCATCTAAAGACGGACAAGAGAAATAAAATTAAATAAAATGAACACCAAATTAATAAAATCATCTTATGGTATTCCAGAAGACGCTCGTGGAGTAGTTGACAGAACACTTGAGGATATCCCGATAGAGGTGTTGGAGAGTGACAGAATTCTTGGTATGCGTGTTTCAGCGAGAAAGCCTTGCTTAGATATTGAATATTTCAAGGCAGGCAATCCAAGAGGCAGTCAGCATCGTGACGCTGTCAGAATACATGGGAATTATCTCACATTATTTACGCTGCAAAACGGTTTGCCTCAAGAGAGGTATTCTCTCACGTTTGGGTCAGATGCAAGGGAGCTTAACATTGGAGACAAAAAAACAGGATTAGTAGTTATACTATCTTAGGGAGAAAAAAATGAAGCTTGAAATTATTGTAAAACCATCAAAGTCTAATAGAAACTTAATCTCAGCTAGTTCAATCATTTATAAACTAATAGGATCAATTAATCTTCAACCACCCCAGATTACAACTCACTTTACAAACAATCCGTCCATACATTTTCCCCCTATTGAAGAATTTGGAAAATATGTACATGCTGTATTCAATTTAACTGATCCTCAGGAAGCATACAGAAATTTATCAAATGCAGGATTTTTTCTAGTTGATTCAAAGATTACAAGATAATCCTATTAAGCGCTAACTATTCCAACGATAAATTATCTCTTATCCAGATAACATTTGGGTTTCAACAAGTTAATTGCTGAGGCAAACTCTGAAAGAGTTATTGGCTCCTCAGATATACTTCATATACTAAGAATTAAAGTTATTTTGGGGTTTGCAGGAAGTTTATTATTTCTTCATCACTTTCAAAGAAATTATCCCCATATCCTTCATCACCTGCTTTTCTGATTTCAACTTCCCAAAAAATTCATTCAAATTTATGCTTTTCTCCTCAGCATAAGCGATATGCTTCCTGATAAAAACTTTTTTATGCGCAGATTTAAATGCAAGCAGTCTCTCGGGCTTGTTTATCGGAGGTCCGTTAAGAATTATTTTTTTCTTAGCCTTAACCTTAAAGTAAGATTTCGCTTTCTTGCTCCCCTCATATAAAAAATTCTTGCCCAGAATGTCAAAATATTTTTTCAGTTTCCATTCAACAAATCTCGAGAATTTAAGCATTTTTGAGCCGGCAATATCCCCTTCCTGCCTGTCAGTTTCAAATTCAAGAATAAAGTTGAAATTTTTCTCGTTTATTTTCTCCTCCTCGAAAAATTTCAAACTCGGATTCCTAAGAAACTTTTTAGCAGATTCCCTAAATTTTTCAAAAGTTTCCTTGGAAAGCGCAGCCAGCGCATTTCTTTCTTTAAATGTCGGGTCAACAAATACAATCGGCGAGGACAGTTTTGCCTCATTTAAGTTATCAAGAACATCCTGCTTATTCTTATAAAACTTTGCAGAATCAATAACAATCTGCTCTTTAGATTTCCCAGCCGCCTTCAAAAAATTAATGAAACTTTTATAGTGAATCACAAGCAGTTCCAGAGCATACCCCGAAAATCCTTTTATATATGACTCAGCCCCGTACGCTTTCTGCCCGTGGCAGAAAGCTTTAGCCAGCATTATTTCGTCGCTAAGATTTCTATTTTTCTTCGCCTCTCCGAGAACATACTTAACATGAAAATAGCTCAAGTCAGTCACATTATTCGCCTCGGCTGGCTTGCTTATTTTCAGAACAGGGATTATTTCAAAAAGTATATTTCCCTTTTTAATCTGGAAATAATCCCTGCTCCCATGCACCCTGCTTCCACGCGCAATCTTTGAAAGCATCTCAGAAATTTCAGAATTATCATATTTCTTGTCGAATCTCACAAAAATATCAGCATCATAATTTTTCTTCTTAATCATTGTTCCCTTCGCCATACTCCCCCCGATAAAAACTTCCGCGTTAATTTTTCTCTTTTTCAGATTTTTCTCAAGCTCAGAAATTATTTTTCCAGTTTCTTTTTCTATCTCTTCAGTCTCGCCGCCGCCCGGCTTTATCTTAGAAATTTCTTTATTCAGGATAGAACTAAATTTATTCGCCATCGGATAATAACCAAGAAGCATTATATAAATGTTTATTTGCGCTGGAATTGATGCCGCAAACAAGATTTTCATTGGCGGTTAATTAAGGATAGGTTGCGTCTTGTCACTTACAAAGCTAATTTCAGCATGAAGAAGCGCATATACTGTCAACTAAGCTGCAGGAGTTCCTCGTCCTACTGCACTTATTTCCACTTGCATAACTAACTGTCAACGATTCTTCTAAGCAGTAAATATTCTCATTATAATTGCAAATTTCAGTACTAACAAACCTCATATCGCTAAAAGTATCCGCTTGTCCAGCATACATATCAAAGCCATCCCAGTTGTTAATAATCTTCACATTCTCAAGTACCATCCCATTAATGCTAAATGCGTTTTGACTGCCTCTGCTCATTCCTATCCCCCCCACATTCCCCGCGCCCCTTCTTCCAAAATGCTTTATTGTTCCATTTTTTATAGCAAGATTATTTAAGGAACTTTTAATTTCAATGCCATTCAGGGAGGGAGTGTTATAGGTGCAATTGTAAGTCCAAACGCCTTCGTTTGCTCTGCAAGAGTTTCTGTCTAAGTAACTCCTGTCATTGCAAAATCCAGCAACAGCCAAACATCCTTCAAAATCACCGTTTTTTAAGTTGCATGTTGCGATAGGAATGGCATTTCCAGCCATTGCTGCTCTGTTGCACTTAGCAGTCTTATTTCCTTCAACAATATGCCCTCCTAAATCTATCGTCACATCATCAGCAGAAACACCAAAACAATGCGTAGCATTGGTCATAGTTATATCATTCTTCAAACTATAAACTACATTATTCCTGTTTAGTTCAAAGCATTTACTAATCTCTGCACTGCCATCACAATTCCTGTCATTATCATCTGCACCTTCGCTTGCTCCAGGATAAGACAACCCATCACCATCATCACAATCATCAGTCAATGCTGCCTGTTCGTTCACTTTAACTAATTCATCAGGCGTCTTATATCCTGCTGAAGGCGAAGTCGCAACCTTTATTTTGCCGTCGCTGTAATTATCGCCATCGGCATCCTTATAATATACATTCATCGGCAGAGGCGGAGCTAACGGAGTTGACGGAGTAGTCTCCAAAGCAGGAATCCCCATAACTTCTTTCTTTCCTGCGCCCACAATAGGATAAACCTCATAAGAACTGATATCAGTTATACACGGCTTTCCTGAAGTTCGATTAACCAAAACAACATTGTAGATTACAGTTTCCAGCTCGCCAGGCATCGCAGTATCATTAGAATACTCACAATAGCCGCCGCTTTCATTTCTGAATATTATCTCTACCCTTGTCAGATTTCCTTCTCCTGCCTTCCTCGAAACAGCGACATCAATAGTATTCTGGGACAAATCCGAGCTATAAGTTTCAAGCGGAATGTCAATCTTTTCTGTCCCAATATCCCCGCTCCTGTCTCTAATCATCCCGACAACAACATTATAGACAATAAAAACTGCCGCTATCACTGCAAGAATTATCAGAACAGTCGTTATCACCCCGCTTTGCGAGCGTTTCGACTTTGCTAAATTGTTAGCTGCTAATTCTGAAGTCAAAACGCGAGTGCCCCGTTTCTTCATTTTAATCATAATTTCCATCGCTTTTTAATCCTTTCTTCTCTTTGGATTCTTTATCTTTTCCTCAACTTCCTTCATGTCAGGAATGCTCATTGATATTCGCATTCCTGAACATCCTAAAGTCGCTTCTGGCGACTTTTTGATGCTTACCTTGCTTAAAGTTGAAGCCAAGTCAATAATATACTTTCCTTCCTCCAATTTATATATCAAAGGGCGTTTCTCATTGAACAAATTTACAACATCAATCTCAAACTTGCCAGGCGATAAAACTTTTACTGACTCTAAATCAAGAATAACCGGAACATCATCATCCTCAGCGCCAATCATCTCTCTTACATCTTTCTCAATTTTCTCCTTTTCAACTTCGTTAAGCTCAATTGCAGGAAGTTTTTTCTCCCGCAGCGCGTCAAACTGTTCCTTTTTTATGAAAAAAAAGAAATGCGAGCCGCATTTGCATCCTTCAAGAAGCTCCCTGCTCGCAGATTCGTACAACTCTCCGCAATGAACGCATTGGTGAACCAAAGTAGTCTCCTTAGTTCAAACCCGCCAAAGCTTAATAAATTCTTCCATTTTTCCCAGAAAAATAGACCCTCATTTTGTAATCATCATGCAGTACTAACAAAAGCAAAGATTTATATACCTTCCTGTTAAGGCTGAACTATGGCAGAAAAAGACGCGCATGATGAAAGAATAAAGGAAATGCACAACTTCTTAGCATGGCTCAACAAACAGATTCCAGCGGGATACAGAAGAATGAATGAAACACCGCAGTGTTTTTCGCCCATTCGGGACTACACAGCAATATCCGATGTTGCCTGTCAAAAAGTCAGGGATAACCTGATTGAGGCAGACAGGCAGATTATTTCAGGCAGAAAATCAGGATTTGCAGGATTAGTTCATGTTTTAGGCAAAGAACCTTGTGAAAGATGCATGAGAATTCTTAATGCGAGAGCAGTCCACATTGTAAGGCATCATCCTGAAATTTTTACAGAAGCAGCTCACAAATTGGCGTGGCTTGATTTGTCTCAAAGACACAAAGAACAGAAACAAGAATCTGCATATGATAGTTTATATCTGCTTCAATCAGGCGTTCCTTACAGGGGCTGTCCTACCTTAAAAGAAAATGAACTGTTGTTCTGCGATGATGTCTCTTTAGCGCATGGAAAGAAAGCCCTGACAGAAAGATTAAAATCCCATCCATCGATTTTGCAGCAATGTCCCGAACTCATTGAAGCATTATGCTTTGGAGATACTGCTCTTTTCAGGCTTCCGGGAATCAGCCAGCAGTTTCATTCAGCGGCATCATATGCCCATCTGGAAAAAGACAGGGGATATGACAGAACAACAGTCAGAATAATTGCAAAAAGATAATTACCTTTTCAGCATCAGCTCAATTTTTCTTGGATCCTTCTTGATTTCTTTCACAATAGAAGCAGGTCCGATAATAGTCAGCGCATACCTCTGTCCAGCCAGCATTTTTGCAATTCCCAATTTAATTTTGTCCATAAATTCCCCTGCTTCAGGATTTATAACCGCTATTTCCACACCGCGGAATCCCTTGATTCTTCCGACAAGCGCCATTGTCGCCTGTATAAGCCCGGCTTCCTCGCTCGGCTCGAGTTTTCCCTGAAGTATAACTATTTTGCCGGCAAGGATAGAATCTAAAATCTTCTTTATTCTTTGCGAACTTTCCATTCTATGTATGTCCCCATACGGAATAAACGTCAGTGTCAGTTTATTTGCTGCCATCTTAAATTTGCCTCAAATTTAATGAGCTTGAAAATTTCAATTTTCATGATTTTCATTTTTCTTAGATTTAATTTTCCCGATTATTGCTCCGATAAGCGCGCCAATTAGAAACCAGAAAACAAATGGAATTAGTAGTAGCAATAATGTACTATCTCCGCAATAATCGGGTCCTCCATGACCTGGGGCTGTTCCCCAAGCACAAACAAGCAGAACAGAAAAACTTACTAGAGCAATTCCAATCTGCGCGTTGAACAACATAAATATGCCATTAAGGACTAAAGACAAGATTCCTCCAATCAACCCTCCCTTCACCCACGCCTTCATCTTACTTCATTTTTAGATTTAATTTTGCCAACGATTAATCCTATAATAATTCCAATAATCAAACCTTCAAAAGGCAATTCAATCATAATAATCAATGCTCGAGAAATCCCGATAGCTCCAGAAAAAAAAGGAGCAATAATCATGGGTATTACATAATCAAGAAATCTAACAGGCAAGGTTAAAAAATAGAAAGGTGTTGCGAGAACATACGAAACTCTCATTATCAAAAAAAGTATTACTGATAACACCAAACCAATTCCTGCTCCAATCAGCCCCCCTTTCACCCAGCTTTTCATTTTATGCTTGCAACCCCTTTTGCTGATAAATATTCATTTAATTCGGGTCTCTCCGCTTCTGCCAAGGAAACTAATGATAATATTCGTTCTCTTTCATATCCTGCATGAATGTCATCTCCTAACAATTCTTCAGCTCTTTCTAAAAGTTCAATTGCTTTGGCATACATCTCACCGCTAACTTGCCCTCCCCAGATTAAATTAGTGCTGGTACAACTGTATATTCTTCTTGATGAATTGTGAATCATACTAACAACTTGAGGATTTAATCCAGATGTTCCAGCTATAGAGAATTCTGTTAATTGCAACACTTCCGTTTCAGAATTCTCTATCTGGAGAATTCCCGAATTATGTGCTTTAATCAAAGGAATTGTCCATAACTCCAAAGTTGCTTCTAACTCCCCTATACCCTCAGATAATTGCAAGACACTTTTGTCTAACAATCCTTTAAATTCAGGATATTTCATTTCTTTCATCTTAAATTTCCCCCGGAGTCTTCAGAAATCGAAGATTTCTGATAGTGCTCAGGAATAAGAAGTATTCCTGACATTAAGAGCTTGAAAATTTTAATTTTCATGATACTACACCTTTTTCGCCAGATTAAACAGCGATTCGTAAAACTCCTCCATATTTTTGCCGAACTTAGCCGAAATTCCTATAACCTCATATTCAGGAAACGCTGCCTCAATCCTTTTAATATCTGCCTTTCTCAAATCAATTTTATTTCCAATAATAAGAACAGGAATTTTTCTCGCAAGCAGATTTCCTACAATAGTTATATTGACTTGGGAATACGGATTCTGAGTCGCATCAACAACAACCACGACCGCATCAACATCATCAAGCCATTTAATCGAATCAATAACTCCCTGAGTTGCCTCCTTCGCCCTGTTCTGGCTCTCCTTTTTTCCAAGCCCGAATTTCATAAAATCCTCATAATCAATTTTAGTCGCAATTCCCGGAGTGTCAATCAGCTTCAGAGTCAGTTTCTTGCCTTTGTACTCAATGTCAACCTTTTCCTTAAACTGCACATTTCTTGTTTCGTGAGGTATTCTCGAAACAGTCCCGATTTCCTCGCCAGTCCAGTCCTTGCATATCCTGTTTGCAAGCGAAGTCTTTCCCGCATTAGGCGGTCCATAAAAGCCAAGAGAAAAATTCTTCTTCCTGCTGAATATATCTAAGAAAATCCTGCTGAAAAAATTTTTTAATATTCTTATCACCATATCAAATTCTCCGCCTTTTTATTTTATAGCCAGTAGCTTAAGGTTTAAAAGCTTTCCCCTGGCTTCCCTGATTTTTGTCTCCGCCTCCCCCTATTTTGGGCAGTTTTATTTCCAGAGGCATCCCGGTATTTTTTCCTTTTACTTTCTTAAACGAGTAATTAATCTGCTCTGAATTCCAGCCAGCCTGCTTCAGATTTTTCATTATTTCGTGCTTTTCCATGCCCCGCGCAAGAGAATTATTTACAAAGTTAGCAACATTATACAAGTCATTCCTGCTCCTGAATAAATATGCCTCATACCTTCTTTTATACCACTCCTGCAGCCCAAGATATATCAAAAATCCAAAAAATAAAACAAGCCCTAAATAAAACAAAGCCCATCCCCATGGCTTGCAGTCCTCCCTGCAGTTTTTCCAATTCTCGCCCAGGTCCTTCTCGCACGCACTGTTGGAATTGCACTCTCCTGACGATGATGAAAGTTCAAGCTCCCTGAATTCAGGCGAGATGTACATTTCAGTTTCAAAAGCATTTTTATCCCCGCCAATAATAAATTCAACATCCCTGTCTTCTAAATTCAAGAATCTTATTCCAACAGCATCGCCGAATTCCTTGACATTTTCCTGAGGGTCAAAAACAGCATTATCATTAATAATAAGATAGTTCTCATTTTCATCCGGCTCTTTTGCAGTTATTTTAATGTTTAAATGATTAAGGATTTTTCTCGCTTCAGCATCATAGTAGGCGTACACAGAATAAACCTCCGCATTTGCCAAAACATTCGCGTCATGCCACATTAAAATAGCATTCTTATAATCTTCGTCGGTAAAATCAGAATCCTTTTCGCCAGCCCCCATCTGATTAAGATAATCTAGATTTATCTGCGAACTCTCAAACAGAACAGGAAAAGCGGAAGCGCCGCTTTTCCTGACAGAACTCGGAACACTCATCGCGCCCAGATCAGTCATAACCGCCGTATAATCTTCATCACTCGCAGCAATCGTGAACTTTTTCTCAAGATTAGTCAGTTTGTCATCCAATTCGCTAAAATCAATGTTGTCCTCAATTATTTTTTTAATCCACGCTTTCTCCCCTGCTAATTGCTGGCTTAAGTTGGTTATTCTCTGCCTGTATTTTTTCAAAGTGATATTTGCTATGTTTCTCGGACTGCCAGCATAAACGGCAAATTCTTTGCTTGCCCCAACTCCGCTGGAATCCTTAACACCTAAAGTTAGAGTATACTCTCCCGTAGCAGCATAAGAATGCGATAAAGACGCAGTATTAGTCACTTCAACTGCCGTGCCATCCCCGAAATCCCACGAGTATTCAGTTATGCTTTTGTTTGCAGGAGAGTAGGCATCAACCTTGAACTTAGATGAAACTCCGGCAGGAACACTCAACGGCGATATTCCCCTTATAACCGGAATCTTCGCAGTTGTTATCTTCTTTGATGCAATTTCCGCACCCCCGAGAGAAATTACTAACGTCTGATTTCCGTAAGCGGATGAAACAGGAATTTTTGCGTAACCTATGTCAAGAACTAAAAATCCCGAGCTTATCTGCGGTTTGTCTATTCTCGTGTCATATATTTTGCTGGCTGTGATTTCCCCTGATTCAGTGGAATATTCCATGTCTAAATTTGAAACATTGACTATCACATCCGAATTTGCCCCGAACTTCACGGGAACAGCGCACCCTTTTGAACAGTTGACAAAGCAGTTGATGCACCCGCCCGCGTATTTTTCTCTTAAGTACTCCATTATCATGCTTCCAAGCTCATTCTCATTTCCCTGATTTTCATATTCCTTCTGGTTAAATTCAACGCCCCCTGCATTTCCGAACTTCGCCCCCATCGCAAATATAGAGTAATCATGCATTTCCTGCTCTGCAGGCGGAGGAATTCCTGCGACAGCATAAAAGCCGCACGGAGATTCATCCTCTGATTTTACTGAGTGCACATTTGATTTGTTTGCGTTTATGCAGACGTAATACTCTTTCTCTCTCGTATTGCTGAAATCAACATTGCACGACACATCCCCTCCGCTTGCGCCCGCATTGTCGATTCTGCACGATGCAAGCGGTTCCCCTCCGCCTAAATTATAAATCTGCATTGTTATGAGAGAATTATCCGAACCGGTTTTCTTCACCCACGCCCCGAGCTTAAACTTTTCAGAAGCCAGCAGGGTAATCTTTTCGCAGAATGGAGTTGCGCTGAGATTTCTTTCGCTTGCTTGCGACGCCGAACTAAAGCATCCTCTCCCGTTCTGGTACGTGCATGTAAATTCGTCAGAAAAATTATTCGCGCGCCAGTCAATCCAGCCATCATCAAGCAAGTCCAATTCAACAGGGCTGAAACAGGCAGGATTATTCTTTCCGCTTACTCTGAATGAAAAATCATTTACAGAGACAACTCTTCCTGTCAGGTTGAATGCAATAATTTTCTCCTGCCCGTAGCTCATTGAAAAGCTCTTTGAGTTCTGCCCGCTCTCAAGCCTGTAACTGTCACCGCAGTCGCTCGGATTGCACGCGTAGTTTGAAGAAGAAACCGAATTCTTATCAAGAAAATCGTAAAGGGTAATGTTCCCCCCGAAGTTGCCCGAGATAACAGAACTGCCCGGCTCATTCTGCAGGCTGATATTTATCCACCCTCTTGCAAACTCGCCGGGCGAGTAGCCCGATTCAATCTCAGCAGTTTTATTTCCTTTTGTAAATGAAGCTGACGCAAATGCAAAGTTAAGCATAATAAAAATTACAGCGATTACTATCACAACTCTTTTTTTCATTTTTTAACAGACTTGTTTTGTTTCTTTCCTAAAAGAAAGCTAGTTTATAAAAGTTATGCATAACTTTTATTTAAGACAGCGCAGTTCAATAAAATTAATTATTCCATCATCAATTATTCAATAGAAAACAGTTTTTCCTTCCCAGCCCCATTCTAAATCTTAACTCTTCTTCATATCTCTTTTTTTCTTTCCCTTCTTCACAGAAACAGCATCTTTCTCTCTCTTCCCGATAAAATAATAAAAAATAATAATCAGAACAATTAAAATAATCACGCTTGCAGCACTGAAAAATCCCAACTGGGCAAGGCACGGGACTCTTTTTTCACTTTTAAAAGGGCACACTTCCTCATTTCTCTCTGTAATTCCAATCCAATTTCCAGTCCAGTTTATTGTCCTGTATCCTAAACTGCACTCTCCGCTATAATCTGTTGCAAACTCGCAATGTCCAATATCCACATTATTCCTTCCCTCGCAGGCAGTATAGAATGTGGAGTTAGCTATGCACACCCCATTTTTCCATGAGCATCTGCAGTCCCCGGTAAAATTCTGGCACATTACCCCTGCTTTTTCATAATCAGCGCCCCATCCTCGCCCGCAGTATCCGCTTCCCATCTTTTCATTAATATCATCACTTCCATCAGTTCCGTCAGAACCTTCGCATGCATTCTGCGACTTATACTTGCTGCATCCCGGCGGGTCTTGCACGCATTTTGCAGGGTTAGTGCTGGTATCGCATCCAGAATTCACAGGACAGCATTTCTTAAAATTCACTCCATCTTCTCTGTAGCAGTCATTCTCGCTCGGAACAACTCCAGCATTACTGTAAATCCATTGGCGGCCTTGGCGGTCTGTCGCAACATCACAATTAGGGCCTGATGTTATTGGTCCCCCCACAATGAAGCTTTGGTCTGTTTCTGATTCAGGATTTAAGCTCGTTTTTAAAATTGCATTGTGCTCTCCCAACGTTCCAAATGGCTTCTTAACAACAGCCCCTGCAGTTCCCTTCCCGCTTTTCGATGTGTCATCATCAAAATTCCACGAAAAATTAATATTCTCAAATCCAATCGGATTTGGTGTTCCAGTTACACTAATGCGGCAGTTGGTATAATCACTTCGCGGATAAGACCCAGGACATCCCTCGCTGCGGCTCGGGCAGTTTCCAGCCAGGCACGTTATTGTTCCGTCCTCCCTGCTGTAATTAACAGCATAAGTTGAGCTTGCATTGAAAGAAACAAACATGCTCGGAATCATCATCCTCCATAACGGATTGTCAATATAAGCAAGGATATAACTCGAATTTACAACAAGGATAGAAACCCGTGATTTATTCTTCTGCCCCTGCTCATTCACACCAGTCAAATCAATATTCTTCTGCCCGGGAGTGGAAAATGCGTACATAAAGCTGTAATTAGAATATGTCTCAGTATTTCCTGCGCGCGTTCCATCATTGCCAAGAGTCCACACGTAATTCACATATCCGGCAGGGTCTTTAATCTCAGCAGTAAAATTTAACAGCTCATTAATGAAATAAATCTGCTTATCTTTAGTTCCAAGTATTTTCACTTTTGGTGGCGAGATTACACCCGGAATAACGCTTATCGGATAAGGAGTAATCGCTTCTTCGCTCTGCCCCTCAATTTTTGCTTTAAACTTATAATTATTTCCGAGTTCGCTTGCTTTCCAGGTAGTAAATCCAGTTGTAGAATCAGTAGCAACCTTCTTGTCAACCCAATACCATCTGTCTTTGTATACTGTGTAGTTTATCATCTTGCTTTCAAGATTTTCCCCGCTTACTTTCAATTTGACTCTTGAGCCCAGAACAACATTTCCCGAACTAGGAATAATCTCATCCATCATATTCGCCCAATACGCTCCTCCTAACTCCGCGCCCATATTGCAGCAAATTTTCACCGGAAAATTTGCTCCGCTTCCATCCGTTTTGTATACTGCAAATTCGTCAATCGCGCCGTTGAAGTATCTTTGTGAACTGTCTCCAATTGCCCCGCTAATGCTTCCAATGCGAAATGATGCTATTGTCCATGAAAAAGGAAAGCTGATAGGATAATGGGTTATTCCGCCATAAACAGTTGGAACAACGGTAAAAGTATCCCCATCAACATCAAAAGTCATGATGCTCCCGTCAACATAAACATTAATTCTGTGCCAAGCATTATTTATATTTTTTACACTATTGGCTGATGTTATTTTTGCAGGTTGAACTATTGTCTCTACGCCATTTAGGTATTGTTTTAATAAATCTAACAACTGTAACACATAGGTTACCCCATCTGTTGAGGATAAGTACAATCCAAACACACCATTTAAATTTCCAGTCGAGTCATACGACTCAAAACTAAAAACAGGTCCGCCATTTCCAGACGGCTTTACTAAAACACTTATATTCGCCTTGTTTCCAAAATGAAGATTTTGATTGTCGGGAATAGTTAAATTCTTACTTGTCCCATCAAAGACTATTGCTTTTTTGCCAGCATCATTCCCATCGGCATATACCTCACTTCCCCCGTTAAAAACAGCATTATTGCCATCAGCAGAATCCTCAAGATTATTTTCAAAATTCCAGTAGGATATTTTGTCAACTTCATTTGAATACTGGACATGCGCATTGCTCTCAGCAGAAAGCCGCACAACAACGCTTCCCCCATTCGCGCACACATCTCCTGGGCTTATGTCTGCTTGGCATCTCAAATTTCCAAAGCAAACAGGCGTATTATAAGTGGATGACTGAGTAATTGAAGCGTGCGAATTAAAAATTTTGTTAAGCCAGATAACATTATTTCCATTCTGGCAGGTGTGGGAAGTTGAGCCCGAAGGTTCTTCGAAAATATCATTGTAGCAGACACCAATAAGAGGACTAGGGCTCCAGCTGCATCCTGGTTTTGTGCATAATGATGGAGAATTAAACATTGAACAGGAAATACCTGCTCCGCATGTTCCCGCCCCGGTGATTGGATTGGTTACAGTCCAGATACATCCGCTGTTTGCTCTGCATGAAGTTTCACCCAGAGAGGCGCAGTTATTGGGATCTTGATAGGTGCACGGAGGCATTCCTGTTTCAGAATTGCAGAGGGGCGGGGCTCTTGTTTCCCATGGACTAATTGGGCTTGCAAAATTAGCGCAGTAGGTATAACTTCCACTGCAGTAGTCAGTCAGAGACGTTTTTCCATTGCATATCTCAAGAGTAGCGTCCCACTTAGCAGCATGAGAGTTCAAGGGATTGTAAAGTTTCATAATCGTCTGTGACGGGTCGCAAACCGCGCTCACAATTCCAGAATTGAAAGCTAAAACTAAAATCATTACCGCAACTAAAAAGCAGATTATTACCGAAAATTCACCCCCTCTTTTTCTCATTTTTTAATAGATATATTTTGTTTCTTTTTAAAAAGAAAGCAAGTTTATAAATATTCTCATTAAAGAACTTTGCAAAACCATTATAACAACTAAATTAAACTTACAAACAAAGTTTATCATTTATTGATTAAGATGTTAGCATTCACCATGCAATCCACATTGTTACATTTTAGCATTAATTAACAATCATCAATGAACGCGGATTAAAGATAATTTTCCCTCTCACTTTTTTTCACAGAAAAATATATAAACCCTCCTTTCATAAACTAATTACAAAAGATGCAAAAAAGATGGTGAAAAATAAAAGATTTTTCTGCCTCTTTTAATCAGGAAACAAATTCAAAGATAAAAAGATGGTGAAGAATATTCAGATTAATCTTGGAAATAAAACATTCTACACTTTAATTGCAATTGTAGCAGTTCTTGCAATCGCAGGAATTGCCTACGCCGCGCTTAATCCATCAGTTCCAAGCCCGGGGCACGCTATTAGTGAGTTGCAGAAATGTTCAAATGGTGAAATATTAAAGATGGACGGGGGCGCGTGGACATGTTCGGCTGGTTTGGGGTTGAAGGATTCTGGATGCGGATTAACAACCGATTCATCTAATTTTGGAACACTTAAAATTGATGCTTGTGATAAAGGACCTGGAAATTTTGTAACTGCTCTTTCAGATTGTGCCTCAAGAGGGGGCATTCTTCCTACAGCATCTCATCTTTTTGGTAGAACTCTTGGGTGGGGTGCTGGGAGAACTTACTGGACATCTGATTTACATTGGCAGGGATTGACATTATTAGCAGTTACATCAGCAGGTGCCTTTGCGACTCCTCTTCCTTCGGATAGCACAATTTACTGGAGATGCATAGGCGCATAATTTTTTTGCATTCTGTTTGTCAATTAACGGTCCATAGTGTCTCAAAAATCTCAATTTACCTCTTCATCACAATAACAGGACTGCCCTTCACATCATAAATGAATATCACTCCAGAACTCAAAATAAGAATAATCAATTTTCTCCTTGCCAAGCATCCCTAAAACATCTTTTGCTTTGTCAAGAACCCTCGGACTAAAGTTCGGGAAAAAGTTTTCACTTTACAAATCATTAATTTTGAATGCAAAAGTGAAAACTTTTTGGGCGTGTTCTCAGGTTCTTGATCATGTCAGAAACTTCGAGTTTCTGAACACTCTCATGAATCTTATTCATGAAGCCCTAAAAATGTGACTATAGAAGGAGCATTTTTTTGGTTTCAATAGGCACAATAAATGAAGAAGCAGAAATCTTTTTTCCATATCCTTGAATCGCTCCCTCAGCAGAGTATTTCTTCTCTTTTCTTCCAAATAACTTTCTTATTTCTTAACAGCAGCCGATTTCTTAGAATTCAACTCTTTCAATAACTTCTTATCAGGAACATGATTTTCCAAATTTTCAATATTTTCCATAAAGTCAATCGGTTTTTCATCCCAGTACTTTTTTACTAATTCAAAAACTTTATTTTTTATAGGTGTTTTTATTTCGTTGTGGTTCTCGAGTCTGCATAAACTCTCATAAACCCAGAAGAACCATTTTTTGCCTTCCTCTTTGCTTTGCTCAACAATTTCATTATACAAAATAGCATAGTTTATTTTTCTTCTCATTATTCTGTCGCAATCATAAATATCCCCTTCTCTAGAGGTCATAGTTTTAAATAAGAAAATATCTTCATTGGAAATGAGATAAACATCCATCTTATTATATTTTTTATATTTTTCAGCTCTTGAAATCATGCTTTTTGTTAAAAAAATCATTTTTCCAACTTGTTTCAGAAAAACATCTATTCTAGACTCATCTTTTCTATAAACTGCTAAAGCAGTTGCATAAAAGTCGCTTTCTCTCTCAGAATCTGGCTCAAAACTATTTTCCCTCATCGAATTATCAAAAACATCAAAATCTTCCTTACTTGTAACAATTAGATCAATGTCCTTGGTAGTTGTTTTTAATCCCTTAAAAGAAAGTGCGCGTCCTCCAATCATATAAATCTTAATCTGCTTCTTTATCTTAGAACTTATCTTCACTAATAAGTTCTCTAACTCCTCTTTGTTAAACATTCTTTACCCCATACATGTTTGCTATCCTTCTAAAATCGGTTCTTTCAAATTCAGGAAGTCTTTCAAGCTTGATTTTATCTTCTTTTGATTTTAAAAGAGTTATCATACTCTCAAACACGGTATATTTCCCATATTTCATTGCAACAGGCAGGACTTTCTTATAATTAAGCATGTTCTTTAGATAAAAAGTCAGGGCTAAATGGAGCGTTCTTGGATCACGTACTTCAAATAATGAATGCACAAATACCTCCTCTTTTGAAAGCTTTCTTTTTGGAGAGATACATAATGCAGAAATAACTCCTACCTGAACGCCATAATTTTTGTATTCATAAAAACCTGTTGCATTCTCTTCAATTAGACTTTCATTATTTACTTCGAAGATTATCTCTTCATTGTATTTCCATTTTACCTGCCCCGTAATTTTAGAATAATTCTTATAGGCTATTAAGAATTCTCTTAACAATGGCCATCCCTTTTCATTAATCTTGTAAAGACCTTTCTTTTTCATGAGAATTCCTCTGCTTTTGAGTTGGGGTCTATATCTATCAATAATGTATCTGGAAATTCCGCTTAATTGTATTGCTATTTTTGTTGTCATCCAATCTTCACTTATTGCAGCCAAGAATAATAATCTACTCTCGGTCAATATTTCATCAAAAGATATTCCTGGATATTCAAAAATTAATTCTCTCAATTTAGAAGCATGTTGGGTATCTGCAATATCTATTAATAATCTGCTGCCTCTTATTGTGTAGTTTCTTCTTTTTGTAATAAATCCTTCGCTTTCTAAGGAGTTGAGGACTATATCTGTCCAGTAAACAGATTTAGATAAAGCCTTTGCTAACTTAGTCAGCGTATTCTCGCCTCTCACGATATTTTCAAATGCTCTAAGCATGGGTTTTGTTAATTTCATATAATTGTAGTAATACAAAATTAGTATATAAATGTTTTGGTTATATTACAATTCTTGACAGAAACTCGTTTATCCCTTCATAACCACAACCGGAATAACTTTCGCAACCAACTTTCCTATTCCAGCCTCATGCGAAACCCTGACAACCTCATCAATATCTTTGTAAACTTGCGGAGCTTCTTCAGCCAGCCCCTTCCACGAACCCGACCTGACCTCAATTCCTTTATCATTTAGCTGTTTCTTAATATCCTCCCCCCTCAATTCGCGCAACGCCTGACTTCGCGATTCAACTCTCCCCGCTCCATGCGCCGTACTTCCCCACGATATTTCTTCAGCTTTCTTAGTTCCAACAAGAACGTAGGAAGAAGTTCCCATGCTTCCCGGAATAATAATGGGCTGCCCAATCTTTCTGTAATCAGCAGGAATTTCCTTTCTTCCAGGTCCGAAAGCCCGAGTAGCGCCTTTTCTCATAACTAAAACTTCTTTCTCACTTCCGTCAACTAAATGCTTTTCAAATTTTGCAATATTATGGCAGACATCATAAACAACATCAGCTTCAAATTTAGGAAAAATTCTTTTCATAGTATCTCTAACCCAGTGCGTAATCAGTTGTTTATTCGCAAACGCAAAATTTGCAGCGCACGCCATAGCTGAAAAATACTTTTTCCCGAGTTCAGACTTAATCGGCGCATTAACAAGTTCCCTGTCCTGCTCAGGCCACCCGTACTTTTCCTCCATCAATTTAATATAATCCGAGGCAACCTGATGCCCCAACCCCCGCGAACCGCAATGAATCATAATTGTAACTTGTCCTTTTTTCAGCCCAAATGCCTCAGCAGTTTTCTCATCAAAAATTTCATCAACAAGCTGAACTTCTAAGAAATGATTTCCTGCCCCCAAACTTCCAAGCTGAGGCATTCCCCTCGCCTTTGCTCTCTGCGAAACATCAGCAGGATTCGCCCCCCCAATTCTTCCATTATCTTCTGTATGTTTCCAGTCATCATCAACTCCATATCCCTTTTTCACAGCCCACTGCGCCCCCTCAACCAAAACTTCATCAAGTTCCTCGCCAGTCAGCCGTATTCTTCCCTTCTCGCCAACACCCGAAGGAACATCGCGGAATAGTTTGTCAACAATTTCCTTTTTCTTGTTCTCTATGTCAGAAAGTTTCAGGTTTGTGGCAAGAAGTCGGATCGAACAATTCACATCATATCCAATTTCCCCCGGGGAAATTACTCCTTTGTCAATATCCATAGCTGAAACCCCTCCAATGCACGCCCCATACCCCTGATGCGCATCAGGACATACGACAATCGGAGTTAAAACTCCAGTAAGGCAAGCCATATTCATAGCCTGATTTAGGGTATCATCTTTTTTAATATCTGCAAGTATCTTCTCGCTCGCAAATATTCTCACAGGAACATTCATCTTCCCGCTTTTAGGAATTTCCCATTCAACTTCAGATATTTTTTTTATTTCAGCCATATAATTCAGAATTATTCCAGCATTAATAAGCTTTTGTATCCCGCTGTATTGTTAAGTTAGCGGGTGCTGGAGATATTTATTTTTTTCTCCAGAAAAATCCCGCTTTGCTTTCTAATCTTTCAATTTTACTTTCTGATTGAAGTTCCATCAAAACTCTATATAATGCATGCCAATTTATCACTTTATCTGCCTTCTTTTGTAATTCTTCTAAAATTTCATTTATCGTAATACCCTGTGCTCTTGGCACAGGGACGCTCAGTCCGTTGGGTCTGGGGTCTTGCCCCAGGGTTAATACCCGTTTATTTATGAAATTGTAGTATATCTCAAATCCTTTCATAATAGCATTGGCAGAAGAAATACTACCATGAAATCCCCTCATTACTTTTGTTCTTGCTCTTGTGTTGTTGTGCAGTCTTTCAATAGGATGATTAAAGTTCCCTTGTTCGTTTGAAACAACAACCCTATTATGATGAACATTAAATTTCCTTTCTTTAAGAGAATAACCAAAGACTTTTCTAATTGTATTTTGATAAGCGTGCCAGCCGTCAGTAGTCATGATTTTAACTTGATTGTCTGTTCTTTGCTTAACTCTAATCATTACGGTTTTAATGTCTCTGCAACTTCGTGTTCTCATATATTCAGAAGCTATCATAAACTTTGTTTGTGGGTCTACACTATCTATAAAATAATTCTTTTCTGTGCCTAACTTTGCCTTATGTGATTTTCTTCGGTGATATTCTATTTCATCTGTTTGGGCTTCTTCACTAACTTTTAATTTTAGTTTGTTTGTGAATTTGCTTATCATCTTGCTGTATTTCACAACCCAATTATAAACAGAAACATTAGAGGCATTATGAGGGAAAAACATAGCTAAATGCCCTTGAACTCCACGAGTAGAAGCACCCCTATAAAATAAGTCTACTGATTGAGTTATTTTCTGTGGGCTATTTCTCATCCTAAAAAAGCCATTATCAAAAGTGAATCTGTGAGAACATTCAAGACATTTATACCTTTGAATTTTACCTCTATTCTCTGTTTCTCTTTTACCATCTTTTTTGGTATGTTCTGCCTTACAAACGGGGCATATTATTTTGTTTTCCATGTAATATTTATGTAATACCTTATAGTATTACATAGAATAGATAGTATATAAACTTTTTGGTATGTAATATCAGAAGATATTACAACAACCCCCATAGATTTTGAAAAGCGTAACATTTATAAGCGAGTAATAACACAACATATTATAATACACAATTTAAGAGGTGAATATTACAAACAAAATGACAGAAGAAAATAGCACAATTTGGGAATTATATGGACTAAAGACAAACCCATTTTTTACAAACCCTCTACTTCTTTTTGGGGGAGACATTGATTTAAGAGTCGGGTTTGTGGGTAGAGAAGAAGAAACAAGAAGATTAAGAAATATTATTTATGGAAATAATAGCAGTAGAATTTTAGTTTCTGGAGATGTTGGTGTTGGAAAAACGACCTTTGTTAATTATATGAGGGCTTTGGCTTCGCAAGACAAATTTTTCACAACATTAAAAGAGATTGCAGTTCAGCCAGAGTGGTCTGGTGCAGATTTTATGCTTAACACCCTCTCAGCCATTTACAATACTATAAAATTAAGAAATGATATTGACCCTTCAATAATTGATAAAGATTTATTCAGAAAATTAGAGTTATTAGTCGATATAGTAGAAAACAAAGATAAAAATTTCTCTTTAAATGTCGGGGTTTTGGGTGGTGGTTATGGGACAACTTCCAATATAAATTTACCATCTACAAATATTCACTCTTTACAGATTTTTTTTGAACAAATTGTTAAAGAGATAAAGAAAAGTTCTTATAAAGGAATTATTTTACATTACAATAATCTTGAAATTTTAGAGACAACTGAATTATTTAACTTATTTCAATCTATCAGGGATTTTATACAATCTAAAGATGTTCATTTTGTTTTCATAGGAGATTTAGCTGTGCCACGAGTTGTTTCTCAAATAAAGAGGGTTAATTCTGTAATGTCCGATACTCCTATAATTCTTGGAAATTTAACAATAAAAGAGATAAAACAATTGTTAGACACGAGAATAAAGTTATTGGTCAGCCCATATCTTGCACCAATTAAACCTTATGAAGATGAGGTTATCTCAAGATTATATGAGCTGTATGACGGAAATTTAAGATTTATTTTAAATAGTTTATCTGTGGTATTTCAGGAGTTAATAAAAGATAATCCTCTTGTAATCTCAAATAAAGAATTAACAAAGGTCTTGTCAGAAACAGCTAAAAGAAGATGGCTCAATAAACTAACTGACTGGGAAAAAGAAGTTTTATTTTTGATTTTAAAAGAAGAAGAAATAACTAATAAGAAAATGGGCGATAAACTAAAAAAGCAAAAACAAAACATTTCAAAAGTAACAAATAAACTTTTAGATATGTGTGCTATAAAGGTTAAAAGAATTGAAGGGAAAGTTAAGTTTTTTTCAGTTGAACCATCTATTAAGTGGTTTATGTTAGAAAAAGAAATATCAAAGAGTAGCAGAAAAACCAATATTTCAAGCGATGTTCATAAAGTTCTTGAAGTTTGAATAAGTTAAAAAAATTATATCAAACTAAAACAAAGATAAAACACCCGCTAACTTAACAATATAGTATCCCGCAATTAGCATATCAAAAATAAGACAACCCTGCCCCCAATCAAATTCCCCCATTTTAAAAATTAATATCCCCTGCTTTAACACTATGCCCTCAGTTAATTCTAATCAGAAATATTTGGAGGTATTATGCACATCTTCTCTTTAGATAATCACTTACCAAACCATAAACAGGAGCAGGACAGTTTGGTTCTCCTATTCTATCCCCTTCAACAAGCATATATGGGGGATATTCTCCTTTTGGATTGATTTTTATGAAAACGTTTCCGCTTATTGGACCGGTTGTTCCTCCGACTGTTCTAAAATCTCCTATTTCTGGAGAGTCTAATTTCGCAAGTCTTTCCGCTCTAACAACATCATCCCTGCCAAAGCAAGTGCCAACGAGATAGTCTCCCTTCTTCAGAACGTGCGTTCTCCATGCCCTTTGCCCGACTATTACTCCAAAAAATTCCGCAACGGGCATGCTTCCTTCCTTCAATCTTCCTGCTAAATCCATTTAATTTGCAGATTAAACTTACTTATAAATTTAATTACACCCGAGAATACACTTTATTTCTTCTTCCCTTCTTCCTTCTTGCTCCCAATCCTGCTCTTCACGCTGCCAATCGTGCTGACAACATTACCGCCTTGTTTCTTCAGCAGTTCATAAAGAGAGAAGAATATAATTATCGCCCCGGCCAATGCAGAGAATAACAGCGCATTATTCTTCAGCCGGTCAAAAATAGAGATTTCTTTAGAGTTATCAAGCTTCTTTTTCTGATAAAGATACTCCTCAAGCGCAAGCCGCATATTAACTTTTGCGCTGTCAGCATTCCCGCTTAACACGCTCGATTCAGTGTTTCTGACATAGCTTCTTAAATCAGCAACGTTAATCTGGGAAACGTCAAAATTATTCTCCTTCTTATCCGCAATCTGATTTTCCAATTCACTAAGATTATTCTTCAATCCCTCCAGTTGAGAGGAAACATCAGCAAGTATCTGCGCGTTCTCAGCTTCAATTTTTTCCTGCTCATCGCTTTCTGGAGAGCTTACAAAAACCTCTTTGAAAAACACCTGGTTGGTCATACTTATTGACAAGCTGACATTCCCCGCTTCCCTGAAATTGCCAAACACAAGTATATACGATTTATCTCCCGCCCCGAGAGAATCAATAGGAATAATTTCATAAGTTGAAAACCCCCTTCCCGTCACAAATGCAGAAAGACCGTTCACAGTCTCATTCCCAACATTCTGCACTTCTATGCTTAACTGCGAATCTCCCAAGCTGAAAGAACCCGGAATGATTCTCGTCAAATTAACTTCAGCCGAAATCACTCCAGCCATTAAGATACTTATCAAAATTCCAAAAATAATCATCCAATTCTTTCTGCCCATTTTTTAATTATATACATTCTTGCTTTTAAACCTTTTTGCCCCCAGTTATCACAAGTCAGAAATTTCCGAGTCAGTGACAGTTTTGTAAGTGCCTCTTTCATACTCAAAGGAATGCTCGCATCTTCCATCTTCTCTCCCCGAATTCAGCTGAATATTGCTGAGTTTAATACCTGAATCAGGAATGCAGGTTCCAACATTCAAAACATTCAAGAACATTCTTGGAGCCAGTTTCATCTGGCTCGTTCCAATTCTTTTTCCAGCTTCTTTCACTTCTTTCAGAAAGTCAATTATGTCAGCAAGCTCCATTTTTATACATCCAGAACAACCTGCACACTAAATTTATTCTTTTCTTTCCAAATCTTCATATTATTGTAAGTCACTGCCTTTACGTCGTTGCTCAGTTTATACTTTCCAGCATTATCTCCGGAAACTTCAGCCTCAAGCAGTCCGTTTTTAATTTTGATTTTGTTAATCTTAGAAACAATAAATCCCTCAGAATCAAGCAAAAACAAAAATTCCTCAAGAAAATTATAAAGCAGTGCAGAATCGTCTTTGCCGGAAACTTTTATCTTTTTCTTTATCTTAGAGTTTATCTTAATTCCTTTAGTCATCGTGTCTTTCATAGCCATAACTGCCTCTGAAAAAGCCTCTCCGAGGCTTTTTCCTTCCGCGACGAACTTCACGTCAGCTGTATGCTCTAAAAATTTATAACTCATTTTCTTAATACTAACTCTATATTTAAATAGTTTTATAAATCTCCTGCCCTTCTCTCTGCAATGCAAAAAAGAGGGATATCAAACATCATCGTAACAGTCCTGCTCATTCTTCTGGTAATTGCGTTAATCGCTCTTCTTGTGTTGTTCGTAATACCTTTTATGAGAAAATCCCTTCACTTCGGGAGCATCCAGCCCGATATAACCATAGTCAGCGACAACAAATACACATACTATTCTCCTTCAAACAGGGTAACATGCATTCAGATTATGCGCAGTATAGAAAAGACAGATATATCTAAAATAAAATTAGTTTTTATCATCAACGGAAATTCCTACATAGTATACTTAAATGAAAGCGAAGTTCCAAGCATTAATGGAAAAAGATACAAGTGCTATGATACGGGAAATCTGGGCAAGCCAGACTCAGTAACTGCCACCCCAATTTCTCCAACAGGAGATACAGGCACTCCCTCTTACCCTTTCACAGACATCCCGGACAGCAACAGCGCCTTCCCTGGAAACCCCGCCTCTCTTGAGCCCCTCGGACCCGAATGCGAAAAAGATTCTGACTGCCTTGACGAAATCTGCATGACTAAGGAGTGCGAAGACAAAAAGTGTGTATACTCCGTCATTACCTCGTGCACGAATGGTGACAGTTGCTGTCCCGCAGAGTGCACCTTCGATCTTGATTCTGACTGCCTGGTTCCACCAGAGTGCACAGATTCAGAAACTCAGCCATGTGGCTCAAATATAGGGGTATGCACACAGGGCAGGCAGGAATGCGTTAACGGAAACTGGGGGATATGCACAGGAATTCCTCCTGCCGATGAAATATGCTGGGACGAATTAGATAATGACTGTGACAGAGCAGTTGATGAGGATTGCATCCCAGGCGACGGGGAAATCTGGAACTGCCAGATGCTCAAAGAAATAACCGGACTTCTGAACTACAAGTTAATGAGGGATATTAATTGCAAAGGCGCAGAACTTAATCCTATTCTTCTTTCAGGAAACTTCAACGGAAATAATCATACCATCTCAAATTTCGTGATTAATAAGCCAGCACTGTCCCCTGTAGGCTTCTTCTCAAAAATAAATGCGAATAGCAATGTAAATAATCTCGGATTAATGGACATTATTGTTATCGGTAACTGGAGTGTCGGCGGACTTGCAGGAATTAATCAGGGAGTAATAAATGACTCGTACGTAATCAGAGGGACAATAACAGGCGTCCGAGATGTTGGCGGACTTGTCGGTACTAACTATGCAAGGATAAGAAGAAGCTTTTCAGCAGGAAATGTTTATGCATACGGAGAAACTATTGTGAGCACTAGCGCAGGAGGACTTGTCGGAATATTTGGCAACGCAGATAATCGGAATGGAGTAATTAGCTACTCTTACTCATTCGCAGACGTTATCTCAGACAACAGCGCAAACACGCAGATATACTATCTCACCGGGGGATTTGTGGGAATTTATGATTATGGCACTTTTTATGCTTCTTATTCAGCAGGAAAGCCGAGCATGACTCACGAAAATATTCAATATCTTGGCGGATTCACGAAAGGTTCTAGCGACCTGGGAGGTTGCTGCTACTGGGACAAAGATTCTTCTCTCCTCACAATCGGGTCGGGAATAAAACTTTCAACAACTCAGATGAAAATCCAGTCAAGCTTCGCCGGCTGGGATTTCGCAAATGTCTGGATAATGGAAAATAACTGCCGTCCAATGCTGAGAACAATCAATCTGTCAGTTCAAAGCCAGTATGCCTGCTCCTAAAACACAATTTTGATTAAACCAACAAACAAATCAGCAGAGGTATTGCATTAATTTTTAATCATTGTTTTACAGGATGAAAACCAGAGAAAACCCATTAAATATTCATAACTTACAAATTAAACACTCCTGACAGGCGGATAATAACGCTCATTATTTCTTCTCCCACATGAAAATTCTCAGCCTCTGAGGTGCGTAACTGCTTAGATTTGAAGAGATTATTCTGTCCTTTGAATAAACCTCTCCAGTGTAGAAACTGGCAGAGCAGGTTGCATTAACTTCGCATATAGCCGCTTCAAAGTCAAGATTGGAAGGTATCTTCCCAAGGATAAATGATTCAACGTTGTCCCCGTCTTTTTTTAAAATATCTGTCCTTAAACTTTCATTATGCGCAATTTCATCAAGCAGGCTTTCTTCAATTTTCAAAATAGCCTCATTGCCGACATTGCCCGGCTGTTTGTAGTAAGCTGTGAGAAGGATAGTGGCAATAAGCATCACAGCTATAAACGCCTCTGCAATCTTTATCCACCCTTTCTTGCTATTAATCATATCTCGGCTTATTCCCAAATTTAGTTAAGTCAACAATTGGAATTTTATTACCATCTAAATCTTCCAAAACTGCAAGCTTCCCGCTTCTGATGTTCATTCTCATTATTACTTTGCCTTTAAAATTTTTAATAAATTCATCAATATTTTCAACAATAAAATTAAAATCAGGATTAGGAATATTTTTGTTAGTATGAATGACTATGTCAGAAATGCTGTTGCAGATGAGCATTCCTGAACATCCTAAAGTCGCATCTGGCGACTTTTTGATCTCTGAATCGCTTTCAGGAAAAATAAATCCAATCATTCCCTCTTTCTTGTCTTCCCAGACTTTCTTCAGCCCCATTTCTTCTTCATATAACCTGCTTGCATTTTCAAGATTTTTAACTCTAAACATGATGTTATCAATCTTTTTCAGCTTATTTCTCATTACCATTCTAAAACATTAAGCATCGCAAATTTAAATTCTCCATTGCTGTAAACAGCCTGCACAGGAACATTTCTTGCCTGAACCTCAACTCTCTGCGGAATGCTTCTTACAGCTCCCAAAATTTCAGTGCCCTTCAAGTCAACAAGCCTGAATCCAAAATTCTCTCCTTTCGGAAGGTTGAATGTTTCAAGCAAGCCAGAATAATCTGCCCCATACCCCTGCTTCAATGCAGCTAACTTATCATATGAAACCATTGTGATATTTTTCCTTAGTCCGAGTGTGTAATCTCCCGGTTCAGCAAGCTGCTTGCAATCTCTAGTCCAGTCCACACCCGCGCCGGCCGCAAAACCATCATAGGCATAAATTTGGAAAAAATACTCCTTCCCATTTATGCAGACATTATCAGAGCGGTATTCTGCATTAAAAATTTTCCCGTCTATGTCTTTAGCGATAATATTCCCGCTTACAGTTTCCCTAAAGCAAATGCATTTATCCTCCCCTCCAAGCACAACATTTATCGCAATTGTAAAATAATCAATCTTAACACTAACATTGTCCAAAATGCTTTTTTCAGCAGAGTCAAGCCCGGCACTGCTTTTTTCTGTCCTGTATACCGGAAAAACTGCAAAAAGGAAAACAACAAACCCTGTAAAAATTACAAAAGAAAGGATAATTTCAATCTGCCCCGAACCTTTTTTTCTATCCATCTTACACCCCGACAAATGCCCTTGCCCCCGTTGTGATTAGATACGCCATAAGCATCATTATAAATGAATGTTTTATTCCGGGCTTTATACTGCCTTCAGCCATTTTTCCTATTATTAATCCTGCAAAAAATCCCTGCGCAAGGAGAAGATAAAGAAATGGATTTGCAAGTTCGGAAATTTTAACTCCCTTCCCGCCAATGCCAAGCCCGCTGAAGCCCATGCCTTCTACAGAGCCGCCGCCCTCCATTCCGCTGAAATCTCCTACCATCGGCATTATTTTGAACTGAAGCACAAGCATAATCACGATGAATATCAGAAATATAATATATCCCTGAACAACGAGCGCGTATATTGCCGCTCTTCTTTCTTTTCTCAGCTTCTCAATCGCAGCAACAGACTTGGCAACAGAATCAAGAATCGTTTCAATCTGCCCGCCCGCTTTTTCAGCCTCGCTTATCAAATGCACAGCCCTCGTTATTGCTTTGTTATTAACGTCCGAGGCAAAAATGTTCAGCGCCTCCCTGACAGGAATCCCGAGTGAAATCTGGTTCGCAAGCTTCTGGATATGCGGGCTGAGATATCCGTAATCCTTATTTTTCAGGTTGATTATGCTCCTGCTTATCGGCGTTCCTGCCTTGACTGACTCGGCAAGATTTCTTGAAAATTCAAGAAACATCTCGCTGTTCTCCTGCTCGACTTTTGACTCAACTATCAGCGAGAAAATAAACGGAAGAAGAGCTATTACCGCAGAAATTCCAAAAATAAAATAAAATATCTTGTTGTCCCGCAGAAAAATAACCGCGCTTAATGCAATCGCAACCGCAATTATCATCCCAAACACGTGCTTTTTTTCTATTTCCATTTTAAAATTCCCCCCCTAATTTTCGTTGGAATTTTAAAAGACTGGGGATTTGAGAAAATCTCCAGTAGCTCAGGAATACTTCTTATTCCTGAGCGCCTAAATTCCTCCGAATTTAGGATCTTGAAATCGTAAGATTTCAAGCACTTAAATTTAATTGTCACTTTCATTTTAGTACCCCGGCTGCTTCAGCTGCAGAATGCCCAAAAATATGAAGTTTATTAAAGCGACAATTGAAATTATTATAAGGGTCATCTCGTTTATCCCGAGCCCTATGCTCAGCGGACCGACGCTGAGAAGTATAAGCAGTATCATGAGTATCATCGGCGCGGCTATAACAACTGAAATATAAATATCCATAAACGTCTCAGCGGTTTTAGTTGACCTTTCCCTTTCAAGCTTGTAGTCAAAGAGCAAACTCTCAGTTCTCTGGTCAAGAAAGTCAGTCAGGCTGCCTCCGGTGGATATCGCGGTGGCAAGCCCGTTGAACAGCTCTGAAAGCTTTGAATTAGATGTAGATTTTGCAGAATTCTTCAGGGCGTTCACCAAGTCATACCCATACACATTAACCTGGTTGATTACTTTCTTAATCTCATTTTTCGTATTAGGATATTCTTTCCCAACAGCAATTATCTTGAATATCTGGGTTGGCTCTATTCCAGAACCGGCAATCGCAGACATATGCATTGTCACAAAAGGCAGCTCCTGATTTATTTTCTTGCCGATGCTTCCGGCTTCCAATCTCGGATAGTAATAAACTGAAAAAAAGCATGCAATAGGAATAAAAGCGCATATTAAAAAGTTTATAAAAATCCGTGTAAATGTAAAGTCCGAAGCCGCGCTTATAAAAGGAGATTCCAGACCTACGGTGAAAAACATAAGGAATATAAACAATATCACTGAAAGTCCTGCCGCTAACAGAGTAGTGAAAAAAACAATTGAGATATACGTGTTGAGGATAAACGGAATATTTGCCTTTCTCAGGCTTACTCCAACATCCAAGCAGTGCCCTCTTTCAATCAAATTGTTAGAAAGACGGGAAAAAATCCTGTTTGAAATCTTTGCGTAAAAGCTCGGCTTCTTGAAATCAGGCAGTATTTCTGCAATCCTTCTTTCGTCTTTTCTTATTCTCTTCATCGCAAAATTGCTCAAATTAAGCTGGTCAAAAAATCTTTTCCTTTCTGCCTGATTAATCGTAACATTCTTCTCAACCCCTCCCTTTTTATAAACCACGTTCACAAGCTCCTTCACTTCCTCTTCTTTTCCTATCTTTGCAAAAGGCGAAATATTATCAGCCAGCGCAGGGATAGAATTGTTTATAATCGCGAGAAGTCCTGCAAGCGCATCAATGGTTTTTGTTAAGAGTTCTCTTTCCCGCCCGGATTTAAGCTCTCTCTGGCTGATGAGGATAACCATCTCCCTCACGACTTCCCGCGCCTCTTTGATGTTATGCCTTAAGTTCTTCAACGCCATCTTAGCACAGGCAGGGATGAACCTTTGATTTAATTATCATAACAAATCTGTTTTCCAAAAATTTCCCGCCGGACATTTTAATCTTTGAACTTCTTTTCATCCAATTATTTTCATCCTTGCGTAATTTATTTTTAAGCGTCATCTTGTTTGTTTTTCGTTTTCAAGCTCCCTTGCAATTTGTTTTTGAAAATCGTTTATGGCATCTTTTGCCCTTTTAACCTCTTCAGCATCTCTCCTATTATATGCATCTTCCAGTTTTTTTGCGGCATCATCCATCGCCTGAAAAAGCTGGGCTAATATCTGCGCTCCCTCATAGCTTACAGTCATCTTTTCTTTTTCCTCCGCGGTTTATTCCAGTAAGGTGATTTGCAGCGCGAACAGACAACAGGAACACTCCTGCCTCTCGCAACCCATTTATGCCCGCATCTCTCGCACAGATATCCTTCTATCTTTATTCTCCCCATTTTCCTGACTAATAATGCTATTACTTAATACTATATAAACCTTGCTATATTACTATTAGTAATATACTAACAAAGATATAACAATAAGAAAATATTCCTCTTACTTCCCTTTCTGAAATCTAACTCTTACTAAAAATTAAATTAGAGCCATCAATTTCCAATCCAAATCCCCCGCTGTGAGGTATGCTAATACTCCCAGAGCTACTAATAACACTTGTATACTCTTCGTTAGAGTAAATTCCAGTGAATGGCGAATTAGTCGAGACAGAATAACTTCCAGTACTAACCGTGATATTTCCGCCCTCAACAATTACACAATCATCACCTAAATCGCTCCTTGAAATATCATTCATCAGTGTATACTCAGCGTTGGAGAACGTAAGTTCAGTGCAATTAGTAAAATTCGTAGTCGTCTGAGTCGTTACAGGGCTTGCAGTTGAAGTCTTCAATATTGGCGTGTAAAAAGGGCTCGTAACATTTCCTGCATTAAATCTGTAATCCACCTTAAAGTTAGTTGAGCCAGCATCTACATTAAAATAATCCGAAGTTTGCCATTCAGAATACAAAAACTTAGCTCGCCCTCTTACATACATCTCTTTTATTTCCTGTTCTGTCAAACTCGCGTTAAACACTATTACTTCGTCAATGTTCCCATCAAACCAGTAATCATTTTGTTGAACTCCTCCTCCAATTACGAAGCTGGTGGAGGCATCCACAACATCCGTATAACTGCTGACCGCCTCGCCAAACCACGCACCATCTACAAATATCCCCAAAGAATAGTCATCATGAAAGCACATAACATGATACCACCGCCCCTCCAGCAATAATAATTATAAATATCACAAATTCAGATATCAACAGTAAAGCAGATATACGAAATGCTAGCAACAAAAGCCTGTAAATCTTTTGTAGTTTTCCTAACAGCCTAATAATCTCTTTATTTTTAGTCTGTTTAATAACTTTTGAATGATACAGTCTATCAAATGAATAATTATCCTTCTTTTTTTGAGCATTCTCGAATAATCCAAGCATTTTAAAATTCTTTATACTAGAAATTATAGTATTCACCCGAGAAAAAGCAAATTGTTTGTTGTATATCTTTTCGTGAATATCGGGATGCCTTTGTAGCCCCCTATTTAGCAAAAAAAGAAAGGTATACTGAAACATTAAAATAAGAACTAACGCGAATATAAAAAACAGAATTAGCAACAGAGTATTTAAAAATATCAGAACCAAAAGAACAGAAGTTAGTATCATTTCATTCTCCTTTCACTTTGAAATTTGATTTATTTTTACTTTCCATTTTATCCAAGTCTGCCTCTCCATTCCCTTCTCGCATCCTCTATGCCTTTTTGCTTTCCAAAGTCTGATGACTTCCCGCTCCCGCTAGTTGTTCCTCCACTGCCCGTATTCCCTCCAGATTTACTGCCAGTCTGCTTATCCTGAACTCCGCAATATCCTGCGTCATTAATGTAATAAACCCCGCTAGAATAGCTAAAGGAATTGGCATACCCTCCAGCCATATTTGAAAAATAGTTATAACTACTAAAAGAATTAGACGAAAATATTCGAGATAAAAAGGCAATAAGCGACCAGGCATAGGTATTAGATCTTGCTGCATATATCCCTCCGCCTTCACCAATCCCTCCACTAATTGAATAACTGTTCATACCAGAACCAAACAAAGGAGAGCCATAAGCCACCCCTAGTCCAATATCAAGAAATCCTGAAGCCCCAGTCTGTTTAGAAATACCTTCTATATCGGATTTCCTATTGGCTTGGGGAGTTAAAGATAACTCTAAAGAAAGACTTCCCTCTGCCCCATATCCTGCTCCTAGGGTAAGTGGCGAACCATAAACTCCCAAATCCCATGAAGAAATGGAAAGTATAAAGCTCCTCGAGAACTAATTTCTTAGGACATTCAACAACTCATTATAAGGATATTTCCCCTGATGCTTCCAAGTTTGTCTGTGAGTTTCAATAATTGCATATTGCTTTGC
>Ga0082335_1001248_pt1 | contig 56279 bp, 69 predicted proteins | sample Subgrocontami58m_FD_72375 | JGI IMG/M metagenome (GOLD analysis project Ga0082335, IMG submission 72375) | Subsurface groundwater microbial communities from S. Glens Falls, New York, USA - GMW37 contaminated, 5.8 m (SPADES assembly) (version 2) ... | reverse complement strand
AGAAATGCATTGGCAAATAGGGTACTTCCATCACTGAATTCAGCAAAATATTATTTGCGGAAAACATTTGACAACACTAAAGCTATGCCCAATATGTTCCATTATTTAAGAGATTAGCTATAAGTATGTTCTTCTTAACAATTTGGAGTATAACATAGGATGCTGGAATATTTTAAAGAATAATACAGAAACTTATTGCAATTACTATCTTGGCTTGATAAAGCAAGACGAAATCATTGCATTAGCTGTAAGTGTTGATCATAAGAGATTCGGTATTATAAACGGGGATAAAGCGATTCATTTTGATATAGAGGCTACATGCTTAGATTCCAAAGCAAAATTATCTATCAAAATGATTTATTCTGATTTCGTTGGCTAAACTATTCTAGTATAAAACTACTTTTGGAACTACTGTTAATTCAGTTAAATTTAAAAAATAGCCCAGATTACAATCCCTGCATGAAACAGGATATTTTTATTATAGGGGCTACGGGAAATGTTGGCAAAACGCTGGTTCGGCAGATTCTAAATGAAGGCGATTTAAGGCGTGAACCGGTTCCGGCAATGATAGTTGGATTGGCTTCAAGCACAAGTTTTGTTTATTCGCCTGATGGTCTTGACTCAATGGCCTGTTTTGGATTTAGTGAAAAAATCCCTGCGTACAATGGCCAAAAACAAACTGCATATAAATCGCATGATGAATTTCTTAATGCCGTTAAACTAAATAAATCCTCACAAGACCAGCTTGTATTTGTCGATGTTACTCCATTAAAAGATGAAATGACAAGATTTCATATGGCAGTCATAAATGACACGCAATATAATATTGTTACTGCAAACAAAAATCCGATTGCACTATCCGACTATCATACTTTTGAGAGGCTTACACATGATGTCAGGAGATACGAATATAGGTGTTCTGTAATGGCAGGAGCACAAGCTGTCCCGATGGTACAGGAACTTAGGGATTTAAATGATGCTCCAATAATGATTGAAGGATGCTTTTCCGGCACATTGGGATATTTGTGCTCAGAGCTTCAAAAAGGAGAAAGGAAATTTTCAGAAATTTTGAATAGAGCATATGAGCAAGGATATACAGAAACGCATCCAAGAGATGATTTAAGCGGGTTGGATGTTGCAAGAAAGCTTGTTGTTCTGGCAAGGACTGCAGGTTATCCTGTCGAGTTTAGTGATGTAAATGTACAACCTTTTATCAAAAGAGAATATTTTTCTGAAAACCATGTTCAAAGGTTTATTGATTCAACTGCAGGACTTGATAATCAATTCCTAGAAAGGATGGAAAGGCTAAAAAGTGAAGGCAAAACTTTAAGATATGTTGCTTCAATGGATGCAACTGGAAATCCAATTAGATTGCTGGTTGACCTTAGGGAAGTTCCGGTTAGCAGTGGCTTAGGAAGTTTGGAAGGAACTTTAAATAAAATTCTTATTGTTTCAAAAGTGCATCCTGTTGACAAGCCCTATTCTATACAATCCCAAGGCGCAGGGCCTGAGGTCACTGCCCAGAATATAAGGAGCGATTTATTGCACTTTCTCCCGCAGAGATATTCAAATGGAAATAACCGGCAGCCGTAAATTATTTTTTCTTTTTTTTCCACAATATTTATATAATAACTAAAATTATTATTTTCTATGGAAGAAAGTGAAATTAAAAGTAAAAATTCCAATGAGAAATCTTTTGAAGACTTGTTCTGGGCAGACCAGCTTGGAAAGCAGATTCTCACAAGGGAAAAATTCTATTACACGGACCATAAAATTCCAAAATTTGATGAGTACGTCGTAAAGACATCCGCTTCCCTCTCCGGAGTTCTTCACATCGGAAGATTAAGCGATACAATAAGGGGCGAATCTGTAGTTCTTGCGCTGAAAGATGCAGGAGTAAAGACAAGATTCATCTGGGTTGCCGAGAATATGGATCCTTTGAGAAAAGTTCCTAAAGGCGTCCCAAAAGATTTTGACAAATATATAGGGGTGCCAGTAACTGACATTCCCGACGTAAAAGGATGCCATGCCTCATATGCAGACCACCACATGGACGAATACTTTAAGGTTGTTGACGAGTTTGTAACAACTAAAATGGAAAAATTCTCCATGCGGGAAGAGTACGAGAAAGGGAATTTCAACAGCTATATTAAAAAAATTCTCGAAAAGGTTGATGATGTCAAGGAAATACAGAACCGCTACAGGACAAATCCATTGAAGAAGTCCTGGAGCCCGTGGACACCGATTTGCGACAACTGCGGCAAGATTGTAACTCCCCATATAACCAATTTTGAAAATGGAATTGTGCAGTATGAATGCAGGGATTACGAGTTTGAGGCTACTATTGCAAAAGGCTGCGGCCACAAGGGAGAGAATGACCCGTTAAAAGGCAACGGAAAATTATTGTGGAAATCCGAATGGGCAGCGCAGTGGTCAAGATGGAAAGTTGTCAGCGAAGGCGCAGGAAAAGAATACCAGGTTCCAAACAGCGCCTGGTGGATAAACGGGGAGATAGTTGAAAAAGTTCTGAAGTTTCCCATGCCTCAGCCTATTTTTTACGAGCACATAATGATAGATAATCAAAAAATGTCAGCTTCTGTAGGCAATGTAGCCTATCCTAAAGACTGGCTCGAAGTTGCGCCTCCGGAACTCCTGAGGCTGTTCTACAACAAGAGGCTCATGACAACAAGAAGCTTCTCTTGGAAAGACCTTCCCAACCTGTATGATGAATATGACAAGATAGCGAAAATTTATCTTGGAATTACTAAATTAGAAAATAAAAAAGAAGAATTGCATGACAAAAGATTGTTGGAAATCAGCAGCGGAAAGGATGTGCCCAATCCGCTTGAAATGAGCTTTTCGCACGCAGCTTTTATAACTCAGATATACCAGAACGAGGAAGATGCAATAAAGATCCTTGAAAAAACCGGGCATTACAGCAAAAGTGAGCATGAAAGAATTTTTGAAAGGCTGCATAAATCAAAAGTTTGGATGGATAAATACGCGCCTGATGAATTAAAATTTGAAGTGCAGAAAGAAGTTTCAAAAGACGTTCATTTAAATGAAAATGAAAAAAAGGCGCTGCATCAGATTGCAAAGCTGCTGCATGAAAAAGAGTACAATGAAAAAACTTTGTTTGAAGAGTTCTATTCAGTTTCAAACAGCTTGGGGCTGAAGCCGCAGGATTTCTTCAAAGCCGCATATAAAGTTCTGCTAAATAAGGAAAGAGGTCCTAAGCTGGCGCCTTTTGTTTTGGCATTGGGGAAAGAGAAAGTAACGAAGTTGTTTGAAATGGCTTAAAGCTCATGAATTCAAAAACCGGTATTCTGCTGTCAACAATTGCAACAATGGTGCTTGGCATTGGAATCAGGCATGGTTCTCAGGCCAATTTACCGGCTGAACTGTACAATAAAAAGCAAGGAGCAAATTCCATTGCCGGGAAAAAAGAGTTTAAAGTTAAAAATGCCGGATATCCATTGCCGCACGCAGCTCCAGCACGAAATCAGGACAGATGGTTCATCGATAACATAACTGAATACCTTTCTGCAGGAAGATTGGGAAGTTACTATGATGATCCTTCTATCCCCCTATCATTTCTGACGAAATATCCTAATACCGGTGCTTATTATTCCTATATTTCCGGTTTAGGAAACTCCATGGAGCTGGATAAATCAAGCTTGTATCCAATTCCCGACAGCATATCAAAAAAGGGAAAATTTTTCATGTCTGGAAAAAACGTTGACATTAAGTTCGAGGCATGGTATAAAAATGGCGAAGGGGGCGGGAATATTTACATCGAACCCGCCGGCCCAGGCTCGCTTTTCACTGATATTGATTTTCCTAACGAAAAAATCAGTTATTCGATATGGTTAAACTACTTGATGGGTAATCGCCAAATAACGTATTTAAATATGAAGCTCGAGTTTAGCAGAAAGCCTAACGGCCATTTTTCTGTATTAACCGGGTACTGGATGTCGTTAGACCGGGATTCGCTTTCAGTTAGTGGTATGATTGTATGCGGTTCAAGTTGCGACTATATCTTATCTGAAGGAAAGATGATTGACAGGCTTCCAAAGCCGGAAAGCCTTAAGATAGATATCATGGCCCTTAATCCTTTGTTTGCTAAGATTATTAACGCTGTCGAGGCTAAATGAGCAGTTAGGCCCTCTTTCCTTATTACACCATGAACTTGATAGCATTAAAAGAAGTAGGTGCAGAAAGAGGATTTATCGGCTGAATTATGCCCATCTTAAGCTGGGCATTGGGCAGCAGTATTACAAAAAAATATTTTTTTCCGAAGTTAATTCTTATTTTTAGTTTTCTTGGCAAAACTCTCTGCAACCAGAAGCGGAAATAATATTGTCGCATCTCCAAAAACCTTGACTGACATTGCAGAAGGAGTTATCTTTCCCCATGAAACTGCCTCTTCAGGCAATGCACCTGCATCGCTTCCGTCAAATTCCTGCGCATTGTTGATATAGACTGAATAATCCGCGCCATTCCGCAGCATATTTGTGTTAAGTATATGGTGCTTGGCCACGCCGCTGCCAAGAATGACAACTCCGGATTTTTTCAGGCCAAAGCTCGTATCATTCATTCTTTTTGCGTCTTCTGCAATATCAACAATAAAATCTTCATGCCCGGACTTAAACAGATAGATATTGTCCCCGATTGCGCCGTCAGTTATTGCAGGGCAGAATATCCTGAGCTTATTTTTCCATGCCCAGTAGCAGATGCTCTGCCGGTTGTTTATTTTTTTTCCAAGAGCCCATGCTATATCTGAAGGCGAGCATGGCTTCCCTGTTTTTTTCTGCTCAGCATAAAGCCCCTCAAGAATCGGCTGGAAAAATTGCTCGAATTTTATATATCTTGAGTTTGGAACGAAAATATTTCCTATCCTGTTTATTCCTTTTTTTCTTAATTCCGCTCCGCTTGCCCTGAAATCCCCTATTATGAAAGTGCCAAGGCATTTGATTATGTCTTCTTCAATTCCGCCGGCTGTTGTTACAACAACATTAACTTTTTTATGCTCAACAAGATACCTGAACAGCTCTCTTAATCCGGAGCTGACCATGTTTGAAGTGTATCCAAGATAAATGAACGCCTTGTCTGCAATCATTTTTTTGGTGATTTCAATAGCTTTAGAAAGATTAGTTGCCTGGTAGCCTGTTGTTGAAAAGCTTTCTAGAATATTTTTATAATTAACTCCGTGATTAAAATCATATCCGGCCACAGATTTTCCCTTTATGCCCCTGCTTTCTTTAAATAGGTTTTTTCTGGCAATGCGCTCGTTTTTTCCGTCCATGATTCTAAAAAATCCTGTTCCATTCCCTTCGCTTTCTTCCTTTCCAGCTGCCTTTATGATAAACATAGCTGACTATCAGCGGAACTACAGTGGTTGCCTCAGCATAAACCATCTGCTCGTAGGTAGTGTCAACTTTCCCCCACGAAGATGCTTCCTTAAGTGTTGAGCTTGAGCATGCTCCGTCCCTTACATCAGCGACAGTAACCTGGACTGCATATCTGTGCATGGGCACTTCCTTGCCAAGGCACTCTGCGCATACCACAGTGTCCTGCGCAAAGTTTTTTGGAACTCCGCCGCCAATCATAAATAATCCAGTTGTCTCAGCCTTCATTTTTATTTCGGTCAGCTCCCTGAAATCTTTCACGCTGTCAATGCTGACATAATTCGTTTTTTTCTCGTGCTGGTGCATCACAAGGCCGAATCCTGCGCTTGAATCCGAAAAAGCCGGGCAGAATATCGGAACATTATGCTCGTAAGCAGCCTGGACCAATGAGTCTTTCTTCTTTGAGTTATTTACCAAATATTTTCCCATCTCCGTTATAAATTCCCGTGATGAGTAAGCACCTGGCTTTAATGAATCAGCAATTTTTTTTATTGCCGCATCGCACGCCTGCAGCTCCTTCTCATCAATAAAAGTGTCGTATATCCTGTCAATGCACAAATCCCTAAGCATATTGTCATCAATAAAAGGCGTTCCCTTGTAATGCTTGAACCCAAGAGCCTCAAAGAAATCCATGTCAACAATTGATGCGCCTGTGGAAACAATAACATCAATCATGTTATTCTTTACCATGTCAACATACACCTGCATGCATCCCGCGGCTGAAGTGCTTCCTGCCAGTGTCAGGATAACTGTGCAGTCCTTGTCGCTTACCATCTTGTTAAGGTAATCTGCCGCTATCGCAGTATCCCTTGAAGTAAAAGACATCTTCGCCATTGACTCTATTATTTGAGTGGAATCTATTTTTTTTATGTCTATATGCTCAATTTTTTCTTTTAGCAAATGCTCCCTGGTTATTTTATCGCTCATCTTTTGTTCCTCCGTTGTATAAAATATGCTGATAGTTTTAACTTAAAATAAATATTTTGCCGTTTTAAAGGTGTAAGAAGCATGTTAATAAATATTTGTTTTTAAACCAATAAATTAATATAGAGATTTAGTTCTAAGCGTCATATGGGTGGTTATAAGATATTAAACGGCAGGACAGTCATAGGCTTGGAAGAGAAAGTCAGGGTCCACAACAACGGCGGGAAAAAAACAGTTATTGCAAAGATAGACACGGGCGCTACTAAAAGCTCAATTGACACAAACCTTGCTGCCGAACTAAGGCTTGGCCCTGTGATTAAATCAAAGCTCATCAAATCAGCTCACGGCTCAAACATCAGGCCGATAATAGAGGCGACAATCGAGCTTGCAGGCAAGAAAATAACATCAGAATTCACTCTGGCAGACAGGGCGCACATGAAATACAGAATTTTAATAGGGCAGAACATTTTGAAGGACGGGTTTTTGATTGATCCGATGAAATGAAATTGATGTTTAATTTAAAAAAAATTATGGAATTGATACAAAATAAGTCCATTAACGATTAAACATTAACAAAAACTCATTAAAAATAAATCAATAATAATTTTTAAAATTAATAAAAATAAATTTAATGCCAAAAAGTCTAATGCGCTGTGAAAGCAAGTTAAATAGAAACTTAAAACATAATGCTTAAAGAAACCAAAACAGAAACAAAAGGTTTATTGAAAAAATAAATTAAAAAATAAAATGAAAGCAGCAGTAATGTCCCTGGGAAGCAAAAGCTCATTGATGATACTTGAGGCAATGAAGAATTACTTTGATTCTGTAGACAAAATAGACCTCAGGGATGTTGAAGTGAACCTGGGCGTCGGCAAGCTAAAAGTTCTTTATGAAGGCAACCCGCTGCCGGAATACAGCTGCATATATCCGAGAGGCTCTTTTAGGTATGCTCCTCTTCTGAGGTCTGTAACAAGGACTTTGTTCAGGAACTCGTATATGCCGATAAAAGCGGAAACTTTTACCTTAGGCCATGACAAATTACTGACTCACCTTGCCCTGCAGCATTTTAACATTCCAATGCCGGCAACTTACCTTGCCTCATCAACACGAGCTGCCAAGAAGATACTTAACGAAGTTAATTACCCAATTGTCTTGAAATTTCCGAATGGCACAGGAGGAAAAGGAGTCATGTTCGCTGAAAGCTTTGCAGCGGCCTCTTCCATGCTTGATGCTTTGATTGCTTTGAAGCAGCCGTTTCTGATACAGGAATACATTGAAACCGGCGGAGTGGACATAAGGGCGATAGTGATAGGCGAAAAGGTTATTGCTTCCATGAAAAGAAAGGCAGAAAAAGGCGAGATGAGGGCAAACATCCATGCAGGCGGTACAGGAGAGCCGTGCATTCTTGATGAAAGGACAAAAAGGATAGCAATTGACACAGCCACTTCAATAGGCGCTGACATATGCGCTGTCGACATGCTTGAAAGCGCAAAGGGCTCTTTGGTGATTGAAGTCAATTTGTCCCCGGGCCTGCAGGGGATAACAAAAGCCACAGGCATAAACGTTGCAGACAAGATTGCTAAATACCTTTATGAGAAATCAGAAATATTTTCAGCAAGGGACCGTGACGAGGCAACGCAAAAAATATTCGAGGATTTGGGACTAAGTGGAGAAATAGCGCAGCAGATAATAACTGACCTTGACTTCAGGGCCTCAAGGATCCTTTTGCCGAAGATTGTGACTGACATTTCCAAATTCACAGAAAAAGACGAGGTTGTGGTGAAAGTTGAAAAATGGAAAGTGGTTGTGGAGAAGATTTAGATGCAATACAAGAGGGAACTAAAAACTGGGATAATTTTAACTGGTGCAATTCTAGGCACCTTGGGCTTAAACTTAATCAATGTAAGTAACAGCGATAACCAAACACCGAGAAAAGATTATTCTCCGGCTAGATTAGAAGATATTGCTAAAAGCAGAATGCCGCGATTATATGGGGGCGGAGTAAATAGAGATTCCATGCCTGGTGAATATCATGGCTTGTCCAATGACGGCAGCTTGCTGAGGCGGTCAAATATTTACAGAAATGAAATTCCTCAAAATCCGGCATTAGGCAGATATTATGACGGCGTATTCACTGATATCATTGATTCTGCAATTAATGATAATAACCCTAATCCGGCAAAAGTAATCCAATTCATTGACAGCCTGGCTGATTCTGTTTTGTTTGACAGAAATTCTGCAACGCCAACAGAAGATCTTGGCAAGAATCCATATCATGGCGAACTGATTTTGCCTGGAAGCGCATTAGGCATACATTTCGACGTGACAGAACTTAGCAGAGGTCAGATGGCAAACTATATTAATATATTTCCTCTCAACATAGGGGAAAATGAAAATACTCCTGCGATCAACTTTAGTTATTGGATAACTCCGGATGGCTCTTTTTCTATAAACCCTTCCTTTGAGGTTTTATTCGATTCAAGAGACAGATGGCAGTTTAATTTTGATCCGAGTTTGGCCCTGCAATACGCCAGAGACCCGTCCAGTTTTGATTCAACAAAATTTTTCCAGCCTGTTGGAAATCTGAAGCTTTTGGGATTTGAATTTAGGTATTATGGCAATGAAATGAGAATTTCTCCTGTGTACAACGGCTATGCCGGTTACATTCCCCCATTGATAGTTCCTTCACAAGGCTACTCAAATCAGCTAGCTGCGTGGATGTCAATAATGAAATGGATAAACCAAAATATTCCTAGATGAAAAACTAAAAATTTATATACAAGTTATACTTCATATCTAACTGTTATATCAGCAATATAACTAAAATGATAATAAGCAAAACGAGAAAATGGGGCAGCTCTTTGGGAGTGATTATTCCAAAAGATGTTGTTAAGGAGCTTAAAATCAGGGAAAACCAGGAAGTCTACTTAGAAATTAAGCCAAAAGATAATCCTTTGAAAGAATTATTCGGCTCAGTGAAGTTAAGCAAGCCAACTGAACAATTATTGAAAGAAGTTCGCGGAAAAGAGAGCAAATATTTTTAAAATGTTCTGCCTAGACACATATGCACTTGCCGAGATAGGGGATGGGAATCCAAAATACATTCATTTTCTGGATAGCCAGTTTATAATTGCAGATTTAACATTGGCAGAGTATTATTCTGTCCTATACAGGGACGGAAAAGAGGACAAGGCAATTTATTGGCACAATAGATTAGCGCATTTTTGCAAGCCTGTAAGCAGGGACATTTTAATTAAAGCGCTCAAATACAGGATAGACAATAAAAAGGAAAATTTATCCATATTTGACTGCGTCGGCTACATGTATTCTCTGGGAAACAACATTAAATTTGTAACTGGGGACATTGCATTCAAAAATAAAGAAGGCATTCTATTTATACAAAAATAACGTAATCATCCAGCCCTACCCCCTGTAAAACAAATAGGCGACGTAGGCGCAATAAGAAGCCAAAAATAAAAACGACTCAATCCTGTGCAGTTTCCTGTCCTTTCTGAAGTATACCGACCCAATCAGGAATAATGTCGCCATTATAAGGACAATAATATCAGCATTCAGCACTGCCGCATATTTTGCAGGCCTTATCAGGGCGCTCATGCCAAGGATAAAGAATATATTAAAAATATTCGAGCCGACAATATTGCCTATTGAAATGTCATATTCTTTTCTGTAGGCTGCCACCGCAGAAGTCGCCAGTTCCGGCAGTGATGTTCCTGCGCTGATAATTGTCAGTGCAATGAATTTCTCGCTCACCCCAAGCAATGCTGCGATTATTACAGCATTGTCAACGACAAGCCTTGCGCCTATGAAAAGCGCAAAAAATCCGGCGAAGATGTAAAAATATGCCCTTGGCAATGAAAGCGCCGAAACCTCAATATCTTTTTTTGATTTATTCCCGGACATTCTGTAAGCGTAGATAAGGAAAATTATGAAGAGTGTTATAAACAGAAAACCGTCAAAATAAGACAGCATATTCTCGCTTGAATTAAAAATAAATGAGTCATTGGCCAGGATGAGGAGCAATGCTGCTGCAAGCAAGGAATAGGGAATTTCCCTGAACAATGTATTCTTATTTATGAACATGGGGCGTATTAAGCCTGAAATTCCCAAAATAAAAAGAAGATTTAAAATATTGCTGCCGATTATGTTTCCAAAGACAATATCATTCTGGCTGTTTATGCTTGCAAATATATTGACAAAAGTTTCAGGCAATGAAGTGCCGAAAGCCACCAGTGTAAGCCCGATAACAATGCTGCTTATGCCAAATCTCCTTGCCAAAGAGGAAGCCCCCCTAACAAGAAAATCAGCGCCTTTAATCAGAAGATAAAATCCCGCAATTATCAGTAAAGTGACGATTATTGATTGCATCAGGCAGCTCCTTTGCACAGAAAATTAGGCAATCAGGATATAAGCTTTTGGGTTTTTGATTTGTTTAAAGCAAAATTCGTGGGCTTTGTAAAGATAGGACTGCCGTTCACTTTGGTTTCTGCGGCTGGGTTCACGCTGTTTGTTTATCTGGTGTTTGGGTAGAAACAAATCTTAGGAGCCAAATATTTAAATAAAGTGAGTAACAGATAAAAAGCATGGTGAGAATATTTGAAATAAAGGATAAATCAGGGCGAAATATTTATCTTACTGATGAGAGATGGAATCATATTTTAAAGCATCCTGAGATAAAATAAAATGAGCAATGAACTAAGTTTATACTATGATGAAGAAGGAGACTTCATAGAGTTCAATATAGGTGAATACACAGAAGGGCATTTTAAGAATTTGGGTGATGGAATCTTTGAAAGGATAGATTAAAAGATGTTAAAGTTTCGCTTCCTGTCAAGATTGAGATGTATTTTCTAACGTGAACTAAGTGGCGCCATGATTCTGTACACCAACCCCTCCTTAGATATAGGTAAACGTTCATAAGTAGGAAAGGCTCTGTCCGCCATGCCTAAAATTTTTCCGGAATTATCGAAAGTTAAAGTTTTCCCAGCTTTAGGCCTTCGAAAAACAGACTGAACAAGTTCTGGTTTGGATGATGTTACCCTATCCGCAACTGACACATAAAATAATGAGTTTTCCGTTATTAATTCAAATTGTCCGCTAACTGGATTTATTGCTAACAGCGTATCATTATCATTAACTGTGAAAGGGCTTGAAATTTTCTCGGCTTTATCCGGTAATTTTCTTTCGACAAATTCCCTTGCCACCAATTTGTACATTACCTTGAATGTGTCCCTCATATCGAAAGCTCGTGTGCCTGTCTTGGTTACTTCAAATGTTTCAGTTAGATCCAAAAATGCAAGGTAGTTTTGATGTATCTCCATTAAACAACCCAAATAATCCGAACGTTTGTAAGAACTTGAAATAGATTTGGTGCTTCGTTCAAATTCGGCTTGAGAATCTGATGCCATGTGAGCCTTAAATTTTTTGTCCCATAGCTGAACGGTAGAATCGATTAAATGATCCAAACTTGATGATGTTCTCATTATTTGAAGAAAAGGAATACTATATTTAAAGATTACTATCCTAGAATGATAAATTCATCAAAACAAAAACTCCGGCCTTGTTATTATTGTCTGCTCTTTTTTAGGTCCAACAGATATAATGGAGATAGGAACTTTCAGCAAATCCTCAATCCTTCTCAGGTATTTCTTTGCATTGTTTGGAAGTGCGTCATAAGTATTGACTTTGGTAATGTCATCCCACCACCCATCAAGCTCTTCATAAACAGGCTGGCAGTTCTGCAAAACTTTCATGTTTGTAGTGAAATTCTGCAGCACATTTCCCTTGTATTTGTATCCAACGCAGATTTTAATCTTGTCAATAGTTGTCATGACATCAATCTTTGTTACTGCAATCGAATCAATCCCGTTTATCATTACTGCATATTTTCCTATGATAGCATCAAACCATCCGACTCTCCTCTGCCTTCCGGTTGTTGCGCCGAATTCTTTTCCAACCTGCTGCAGCTTTTCGGCAACAGGCCCGGTTATTTCGGTAGGAAACGGGCCAAGCCCGACTCTCGTCTTGTACGCCTTGCATACTCCAAGGACATTCTGCACGCTTTTTGGCGGAATTCCGAGCCCAGTGCATACCCCCCCTGCTGTTGCGCTTGAGGATGTTACAAAAGGGTAAGTTCCATGGTCTATGTCCAATAAAGTTGCCTGCGCGCCTTCAAAAAGCACTTTCTGGCTTTTAGCTAAAGCATAATTCATAAGCAGAGTCGTGTCATTGACAAACGGCTTTAGCTGCTCAGCATAGTTTTTGTATTCCTGATAGAATTCTTCGTCTCCGAATCTTTTTTTGAAGATGGAATCATCAACAAACTCATAAGCCTTCAATCCGATTCTTTCAGCCTTGTCAGCATAAGCAGGCCCTATTCCTCTTCCAGTAGTTCCGATTGAGCCCCCTGATTGCCTGTCTTCTTCAATATGGTGCGGCAAAATGATATGGCAATTCTCGCTTATTGCCAGGTTATCAGGAGAAACTTTAACTTTTAATTTTTCAAGATTCTTGATTTCATGGATTAAGGATTTAGGGTCAACAACAAGCCCGTTTCCTATAACGTTGACTTTATTCTTGTACATTATCCCCGAAGGAATCAAATGCAGAACTGTCTTGTTATTGTTGGCTTCTATTGTATGGCCAGCATTATTGCCGCCGTTAAATCTTGCGATTACATCAGCTTTTTCAGCGAGAAAATGAGTTATCTTTCCTTTTCCCTCATCGCCCCATTCCATCCCTATAATTGCAATGTTGCTTGAAGAAACTGGTTGCTTTGCCATAAGAAGAGGAAATTTTGGATTTTATTTAAAGTTATCGAAACCTATTTCTGCCCAAAAGGATTCCCGATAATTTCCATATTCCTTTCAGCTGTTATAATTCGCTTGTCGTAAGGAATTATTGCATATTTTTCTGTATTGTTCACCTTATTAGCCAAGAACAAAATGTTTCCGTCCACATCATAACGAAAATCAAAATCCGTGCTTTTCTCAACAACTTTATCCCCTTCCATCTTATTCTTGATTCCCTGCGCAATGTAAGCATACCCGTTAGGCGTGAAATGCCAGACTTCCCTTTCCCTGTCAAATGCGAGCATGCGGTTGTCTGATGTTAAATTGTATTTTTCTTTTTCGAAGATATCATCAGAATCAACATAAGGAATCTTCTTTTTGTTCAGCGTTTCCTTAAGCTTTTTTATTACTTTGTCATTGAACTCTTTAGGCGGGACATTGTTGTTTGCCTGAGGGATTATCAAAACCAGAAGGTACGTATTGTCTTCTTTGGATTTAGATTTCTCTTTTTTTCATTGAGAGTGTTATCGTTTTCCAATTGTCAAAAACCACCAGTCATGGACAATGTAGCATCTGTTTTATTTAAACATTACGTGGATTTTTGACAATTAGTTTTCTACTTAATCAATTTCTTTTCCATACTGAAAATAATGATATTGCCTATATGGGGGGTAGTAAAATTTAAATAGAACTTCATATTTACTATGATATGGCGCAACTGAAATACAAAATAGCAACAATCGGTTCTCATTCTGCACTGCAAATATTCAAAGGAGCGCATGACGAAGGCTTTGAAACAATAGCCATATGCAAGAAAGGCTCTGAAAGGCCTTACAAAATGTTTAATTCTGCTGATGAGATAATAACATTGAATTCTTACAAGGATTTTCCAAAGATACAGAATGAGCTGATAAAAAAGAATGCTATTGTGATACCTCACGGCTCTTTTGTCACTTATATGGGCCATGAGGAAGTTGAGAAATTAAAGGTGGACTATTTCGGAAATAAAAGAATACTAAAATGGGAATCTGAAAGGCATTTGGAAAGGCAGTGGCTGAAGAATTCCGGTTTCAAAGTGCCGGCTATATTCAACAGGCCGCAGGACATTGACAAGCTCGTCATTGTAAAATTCATGGGCGCAGAAGGCGGCAAAGGATATTTTCTCGCAAAAAATGAAAAGGATTTTAACAAGAAAATCAAGCCGCACAAGCTGAGAAAATATGTAATCCAGGAGTATATAATAGGAGTCCCGTTATTTATTCATTACTTTTATTCCCCCCTTACAAATGAAATTGAAATCATGGGAATGGACATAAGGTATGAAAGCAACGTTGATTCTCTCGGAAGAATATCTGCAAGAGACCAGATAGTTTTGCCAATGATTGACCCAAGTTATGTGATTGTAGGAAATATTCCCGTTGTAGTAAGAGAATCATTTTTGCCAAGGCTGATTGAAATGGGCGAAAGGGCAGTTGAAGAGTCAAAAAAGCTTGCGCCTCCCGGCTTGTTTGGCCCATTCTGCCTGGAAACAATACTTACGCCTGAAGAGGAGATTTTCGTTTTTGAAATATCTGCAAGAATAGTTGCAGGAACAAATCCGTTCATTAACGGAAGCCCTTACACCTGGCTGAAGTACAACATGCCGATGTCAACAGGCAGAAGGATTGCGATTGAGATAAAGAATGCGATTAAAACTAATCAGATGAAGAAAGTGCTGGGGTAAAAAATAATTATTTTCAAAATGGATAAAGGAGAATATTTTAAGGATATTAAATCCGCTGAATTGGACGCAATTATTTTATTGAAAGCATTAGCTCCACTTAAAAGTTTTAGCACCGTGGATTTAAAAACAGTTTATGATCAATTTGACATTTTGTATCAGCAGTCTGAAAAAGTAATTGATCCCAATGGGCAGAAATCAAATATCATGGGGAACCATTTGGCAGGTAATATCGAGTGGTCCAAGAAATTTATTCAGGCATATGCCAATTCAAAAGCAGATTATAAAAAGGCAATGCCGCATATAGGAAGCGCATTTGGAAAGCTCATGGGTGCGGTGCAGTTCGGATTCAAATCAGGAAACCCGGATGTGTCAAAATACAAAAAAGAAATTCTTGAAGATGCAGTTGAAATTTCAAGAATATTAAAAACAGTTAACCCGACTTTAAAATTAATTAATATTCCCAAAAGGATTTTAGAGATTTACAAGCATGACACCAAAAATGTCCATTTTTTTGCGGCAGAATTTGCTCAAGAGCTTTCAAGATAGTTTATAATAATGATAATTTAAAATGTCATCTGATAATAAATAATATCAAAAAGCCAAAAACAAAATGATAACCCAAAAACAAATCTCAAAAATACATTCCGATAACTTTAAATATCAGTTGATATTTCATAGTATCAAATGAAAACTTATAATATCAAAGACAGAATAAAGGAGCATTTTTTCATGAATCCGACGGCAAAGCTAAGAGTCAGGCAGATAGAGAGAGAGTTAAAGCTGCCTCTGCCTTCGGTCATCAGGTACTGCAGGGAATTGGAACATGAAGAAATACTAAAAAAAGAGTCAGCTTCTGGAGTTTCAACTTATTCTGCAGATCGCTCATCAAAGAAATTTTTGACTGAAAAAAGGCTGTTTAATATAAAAATGATGTTTGAATCTGGTCTGATTGAATATCTTGTTAAAGAATACTTCAACCCAGTTGTTGTGCTTTTTGGCTCTTATTCCAGAGGGGAGGATATTGAAACCAGCGATATTGACATTTACATTGAAACCCAAAAAAAGCAGGACTTCAAGCTTCAAAAATTTGAGAAAATTCTAAAGCGAAAGATACAGGCATTTAACTACAAAAATATTAAGGAAGTGCCAAACCATCATTTGTCCAATAATATAATAAACGGAATAACACTAAATAATTTTCTGGAGGCATTCTCATGAAAGAATCCTCATGGAGCGAATGCCTAAGCTGCAATAGCGCAATTAAAATAACTCCTGATAAAGAAAAAGCAGCCTCATTAATTGAAACTGCTGAAGAAAGAATAAAATATTCTCTAAGAGAGTTAACGGAAAAAAACGCTAATTTTGTTTTTGAAGGCTACTATTCATCTATTCTGGAATTAGTGCACGCATTAGTGCTTTTAGATGGGTATAAAGTCAATAATCATATTTGCTTGGGATTTTATATAAGAGATATTTTAAAAAACGGCGAAATGTTCAGATTATTTGATGACTGCAGGTTTAAGAGAAATTCTTTAGTGTATTATGGAAAGAGAATGGACTTTGAAACAGCTAAAGACTCTATAGAAAAAGCAAAAAGATTATTTAAAGAACTTAAAATTGTTGAAAAAATACACCAATAAAATAAAAAATTTCAAAATGATTACCCACAACCAAATCTCAAAAATACTTGAAGCTTACGACAAGAAAAACATAACCATAGGTGTGCTTGGAGGCCATTCGGCATTGGATGTCTGCAGGGGCGCTCATTCTCATGGCTTTAAAACATTGGTTGTTGCCCAGAAAGGAAGGGAAAAGACTTACACAAAATACTACAAAAGAAGGGATGGAATGGGCTTTGTTGACGATGTAATAGTTGTTGATAGATTCTCAGACATAACAAAAAAAGAAATCCAGGAAGAATTAAGGGGAAAAAACACAATCTTCGTCCACAACAGGTATTTCTGGGTTTACTGCAATTTCAAAGATATAGAAAATAAATTCATGGTTCCAATTTACGGCACAAGGAGTATGGTAAAGCTGGAAGAAAGGGACGTTCCAAAAAACCAGTATTATCTTATGCAGAAAGCAGGAATAAGGACGCCGAAGCTCTTCAAAGACCCGAAGAAGATTGACAGGCTGGTCATTGTTAAAGTCGCAGAAGCAAAAAGAGGATATGAGAGAGCTTTCTTCTTAGCATCAAATTACAGTGATTATAAAGAAAAATCAAATGAATTGATAAATAAAAAAATAATTAACAAATCAGATTTAAGCAAAGCCGTCATTGAGGAGTATGCAATCGGCGCCCATGTCAATTTTAATTTCTTCTACAGCCCTATGAACGGCCAATTGGAACTGATGGGCACAGACACAAGAAGGCAGACTAATCTTGATGGTATCCTGAGATTGCCTGCAGCCGAGCAGATGGAAGTTCTAAAGCACGTCAAGCCGAAAATGATTGAAACAGGGCATTACACAGTAACAGTCAAAGAATCTCTGCTTGAAAAAATATTCGAAATGGGGGAAAAGTTTGTTGCTATAACAAAAAAAGAAAACCCGCCGGGGATTATTGGCCCCTTTGCGCTGCAGGGCTCTGTTATTGCAGAAGAAGGAAAAGAAGATATTGTCATCTTTGACGTCAGCATGAGGATCCCCGGCAGCCCAGGAACTTTGTTCACACCATATTCGGGCTACCTTTACGGCTTTTCAATAAGCTACGGCGAAAGAATCGGATTGGAAATTAAAAAAGCGCTGGAAGAAGGAAAGCTGGATTTGATTTGCACTTAGATTATTCAAAGTCAGCACAATATAAATCAGCACAATATAATAGTACAATGAAAAAAATAATAATTTTAGTCATTGCATTCCTTGCAGTTATCAGCCTGGCCTTTGCCGCCGATTTAGCAAATTATCCAGGAATATTCACCAGTTACGGGAACTTTGATGCCGTCATTGTAGTAGGAAACCGGGCGCCTGCAAGCGACGCAATAGCGCAAAGCAGCCTTATCCAGTTTTTTGGCAGCTATCTTGGAAAAACGCTCATTGGCAAAGCTAAGCTGTCATCCGAGATAAGCTCGCTGGACCAGAACATCATATCAATAGGGAATCCGTGCAATAATCCTGTCTCAGCCCAGATAATGGGAAATCCTCAACCATGCGACAAGGGCATTGAGCCTGGAAAGGCAGTTATTGCATTGTATGATTACAAGGGATATTCTCATTTAGTCGTGGCAGGTTACAGCGATAAAGGTACAAGGGATGCAGTAAATGGGCTGGTAAATAACTGGAAAACATTTAGCGGAAACAAAATAATTGTCGAGATTGATGAGCCAAAAGCCAAGTTAGATGAGGTAAAAGCTCCTGAAAAGGAATCGGAAAAGTCAGATGACGGGCCGCCAATTTCAGATATAAAAGATGAAAAAGAAAAGCTGATTTCTGAATTGAACGAAAAGATCGCAAGAAATTCTGCAAATTCCCCTGTTGATGCGAATGCCAAGGTAAACAATAGCCAGGAAAATAAGAAAACACCGCCAGGCGAAACTCCAAAACAGGATACCAAGGAACAGCAAAAGGAAGAAGGGATAATCAAGAAGATACTTGCATGGTTTTCCTCATTATTTGGTGGAATCGAATGATAATCGTCCTGAATTTCGGCGGGCAGACAGCTCATCTGATAGCAAGAAGGATCAGGGACCTGGGAGTTTACTCTGAGATTCTTCCGTGCGATATCTCATTGACCAAAATCGGAAAGCTAAAGCCCGACGGAATAATCCTTTCCGGCGGCCCTTCGAGCGTTTATGAGCACAATGCCCCGACAATGGATAGGAAAATTCTGAAGCTCGGGATTCCGGTATTGGGCATATGCTACGGAGAACAGCTTCTTGGAAAATTCATTGGCGCAAATGTCTTGGGAGGAAAACTAAAGGAATTCGGGAAAAAGGAACTGCATGTGAAAAAGCCCGGAAAGCTTCTGAAAGGATTTGAAAAAAAAGAGCAGGTCTGGATGAACCACGGAGACTTAGTTGAAAAGCTGCCAAAAGATTTTGAAGTCCTGGCATTGACTGACACGTGCCCGGTTGCTGCATTCGAAAACAATGAAAAAAGAATTTACGGAATCCAGTTTCATGCAGAGGTGGTTCACACCCCCAAAGGCACAGAGATACTTAAGAATTTTATTTTTGACATCTGCAAAGCCAAAAAAGACTGGCAGCTAAAAGATGTGATAAAAAATCTAGTCAGGGAAATAAAAAAAGAAGTCGGGAAAAATTCAGTGATTATGGGCGTTTCAGGCGGTGTTGACAGCACTGTTGCCGCAACTCTGATAAACAAGGCAATCGGAAACAGGATTTACTGTGTTTTTGTAGACCACGGGCTGATAAGAAAAGGGGAATCAGAGGAAGTAAGGGAATTTTTCGAGAAAAGGCTGAAGTTTAAGCATTTTCATCTTGTTGATGCTTCAAAGATATTTCTTGAAAAACTCAAAGGAGTGACTGACCCCGAAGAAAAAAGAAAGATAATTGGCCATACATTTATTGAGGTTTTTGAAAGCAAAGTAATTGAGCTGGAAAAAAAGCACCCGGCAATAAAATTTCTTGGCCAAGGGACAATCTATCCTGACAGGATTGAAAGCGCCCAGCCTTCGAAATACGCATCAAAAATCAAGAGCCACCATAATGTAACATTGCCTGATAAAATGAAACTGAAGGTAATTGAGCCGCTAAAGGATTTCTACAAGGATGAGGTTAGAAAACTCGGCAGGGAACTGAAAATTCCTGACGATGTGCTTGACAGGCATCCGTTTCCCGGCCCGGGCCTTGCAATCAGGATTTTAGGGGAGATAACAGAAGACAGGTTAAGAATCCTCAAGGAAGCCGATTTCATTTTTATAGATGAGCTGAAAAAATCCAGAAGTTATGATTCAACCTGGCAGGCATTTGCCGCTCTGCTGCCTGTAAAAGCAGTTGGAGTCATGGGAGATGCAAGAACATATCAATACGTAATTTCCTTAAGGGCAGTTACAAGTATTGATGCAATGACAGCCGACTGGGCAAGGCTGCCTTATGAATTGCTTGAAAAAATCTCCAGCAGGATAATGAACGAAGTTAAAGGGGTTAATAGGATCCTTTATGATATTTCCCAGAAGCCTCCTGCTACTATTGAGTATGAGTAGAAAGATATATTAACTTTACAGCATTATTTTAAATCATGTTGCTTCCTAAAAAGAATGAATTAAAAAGAAATCTCGAATATTTAACATTAACTCTTATTGCCAGTGCAGGTCTTTATCTAACAGGCGACCACATTAAAGAGCATTACAATAATTATCAAATTGGAAAAATTGATAAAAAATATGAATTTAAGAAGTCAATTGATGAAATCAATAAAGGCTTAGAAAAGCTGCAGGAACTTCGGGCAGAGTCAATAAAATCGTGGATTGAATCGTACATGACCAAGATAGATGTCGGCGACCATGTAATAAGCAGTGATTTGGATTGGGTTCGTTTCGAGTTACGGCAATATGAAGTTAATACTCAACATTTTGGCCGTTCAGCATATCATTTGAGTGAACTAAAAAGCGGCTTGAGGCAGTTGGAGAGAATGGTTCAGGAACAGCAAATTCCAAAATAATTTGTTTTTCAAACAAGTAGTGTTTAAATAAAAGAAAAGTTTTATATATGTCTCAGGCTGTTAAACATCAAAATGGAAAGCAAGTTACTATTGAATGTCATAGTCAAGCAGGAAGATAAAGGATATTCTGTTCTATGTCCTGATTTAAATGTAGCTTCTCAGGGTGAAACATTTGAAGAGGCTGTCGAAAATATTAAAGAGGCTATAGAACTTTATATAGAAAGCTCAGAGGAATCAGGCACCCTGGATGAAGTGTTAGAGCGATTAGGGCTGACAAAAGATGATTTAAAGAAAAAATCCATCATGCCGAGATTTATGACTACAAATGTTCCTGTTGAAATCACTGTACACTGAAGGTGAAGCTGCCGCTCATTTCTGGAAAAGATGTCATCAAGCTGCTGCAAAAAGAAGGGTTTATTGTTGTTAGGCAAAGAGGAAGCCACGTTTCTTTGCACAAAAGAATAGATAATAAAACTTTGCTTGTGGTAGTGCCATTAAAGGACGAAGTTAAAAAGGGAACTTTATTGAGCATAATAAGCCAGGCTGGAATGACTAGGGACGAATTCTTAAGCAAGTTATAACCCAAATCCTCCTGCGACTATTGAGTATGAGCAGGCTCTTCGCCATTTTTATAAAATCGTTCAGCGTGATTCTTTAACTCTATTTCATCCTTAAATGAAAATGCCCTTGTTCCGTGATAAAATTGTGGAAACTGTTTATTGTCAACTACAAAGATTTCTCTCATCAGGGCAGGGAATATGCTCTTATTTAAAAATATTTACCATACCATTATAAAGGCACAGGTTAATTTATAGTATATGAAAAAGCGAACATTCCTTCCAAAGCCGGTAAAGCCAAAGAGGTTCTACAAGATGATAGCCTTTTGCAGGGCCTGCAAGGCGAAATTCAATGTTGACCTGGACCACAGGTCTTCATCAAGAAACTATTGTGTAAAATGCACTGAAGTTTTCAAGAAAGAGCAGATGAAGGCTTACCGCGCAGATAAATCAGATAAATAATAGGCTCTTTTCTTTTCATCAAATCTTTCAATCGCGTACCTCAGCATGGTTCTTGGCATTTTCCTGCAGTGTTTCCTGAGAAATTTCTCCTCAGCAGCCTGGTTTTTTTTTCCAACTTCCCTCAGCATCCACCCAACAGCTTTGTGAAGCAAATCATGTTTATCATTCAGCAAAATCTCGGCAATCCTAAAGGTGTCCTCAAATTTATTATTTTTTATGAAATGAAAAGTTGAAACTATTGAGATTCTCCTCTCCCAAAGGTTATCTGATTTTGCCAATTTGTACAATATTAATTTATCCTTATCAAAGAGATAGTCTCCAACAATCTTATACGCGGACAAATCAACCAAATCCCAGTTATTGATGCCTTTTGTGTTTCTAAAATAGAAATCAAAAATTTGTTTTTTAGCTGCATTGTTTGCCTTTTTGTATTGTTCAACCAATATAAACAAAGCCACTTGCCGGTGCTCGTGTATTCTGCTTTCAAGCAATTCGTTTAATTCATTAAATTTTATGTCAACATATCTTTTAGCTATTTCGCGCTGTTTTGGTCCAGTTATCCCAAGAAAAACATCCCCTTCCCCGTATTCTCCTTTTCCAGTCTTGAAAAAGCCTGAGAGAATCCTGGCTTTTGCCGGGTTTGCAAGGTTTTGAAGTTCCTGTTTTAGTTTTGTCAGCATAGTGGCTTCCGGTAAATCACAGTAATATAAAATTATCCAAAAAATTATTAAACTTAATGTAAAAAATAAAGAAAAATGAAATTGTTGCCCATTATGGACTTTGAGCGAATGGCTCTTTACATAGGCCGTTTGGTTATGGTAGATGAAATCTTAAAAAAAGGTGATGCTCGTTCGGTTGATGGATTAAAACAGCTTATGGGGCCCGTGAAACAGGACGGGAATTTATATCGATTAGATTGTCCGGTGATATATAACGGCGAACAGGCTCAATGGGTGGATTTAAAGGGAAGTATTGATATTACCAAAGACACTTTTGAGCGGCAAAAACCGAGAATGGTTATAGAGATGGGAGGTTTGGCAGGAAAGATTATTCGGGCTCCTCAAAAATATTATGCTTAAATCTATTAAACCTAATAAAAACAAGTGATGCTAGCAAGAATAAGTCCTTTCCTTTATTCCTTTCCTGTAATTATCCCACGCCTTCAAATATAATTTCTTTCCGTGAGGGGTTGGATAGTCTCCGGTCAGGCATGCCATGCACAAATCTTTTTCAGGAATTCCTATGCTCTTAACCAATCCTTTAATGCTTTGGTATTTCAGGGAATCAGCTCCCAAATCTTTTGCAATCCTGTCAGTTGTTTCTTTGGAAACCTCCCCTTTCATTGGCTTGTTCTCATACCTTGGAACAAGAATCTCTGCAACTGTTGACATGTCAATTCCGTAAAAGCACGGCCCTCTTATCGGCGGGCATGAAATCCTTACATGAACTTCTTTTGCGCCGCCTGCTTTCTTGATGTAATTGATAAGCTGCTTTGTGGTCGAGCCTCTCACAATGCTGTCATCAACCAAAATGACTTTCTTTCCTTCCATTATTTCTTTGAGTGCAGTGTACTTGTTTTGAACCCTCTCGTCTCTTGATGAGCCTTCGATGAAAGTTCTTCCGACATACCTGTTTCTTATCAGCCCCTCCATTTCAGGAAGGTTCAGCTCGTATGCCATTGAGTTGCCCGCTGCTTTTGCGGTATCCGGCACTGGCACGACTACATAATTTTCCTTATTGACTTTTTCTGTTTCAGTCTTTGCCAGCTCTATCCCGAGATTTGTCCTCGACAGATACACAGATTTGCCGTCCAATACGGAGCTTACGTTTGCAAAATAAACCCATTCGAACATGCAGTGGGCTTTTTTTGGTGATTCGGCATATTTGATTACCTTGGCATCGCCGTTTTTTATGTAAATTAAATGTCCTGCTTCAAGATGCTTGTATTCAGTCACACCGCAGTTGATTAAAGCGTTTGATTCAGAAGCAGCAAGGAACATGTCATCTTTCCATCCGTAAACAACAGGCCGGAAGCCGTAAGGGTCTCGAAGAACTATCATCTCTCCAAAGGCGTTGATGAAAGCGATGTTAAAGCACCCGTCCAGCTTTTGAGCCAGCCTTGTAAAGACCGAGACAAGATTGGGCTTTTTCGGGCCCCTTAGCTCCCTTGACAGGTAATGCATCAGAATTTCAGTATCGGTATGGTAAACAATGTGGTAATCATCTTTCTCAAGAAGCTGTTCCTTTAGTTCTGTGTAGTTGGCAAGATTTCCGTTCCAGCAAAAAGAAAACCATTTCCACTTTCTTCCATGGTGCCTTTCAAACGGCTGCGCAAGGCTTTTGTCTTCAGAGCCTGACGTTGCGTACCTTATATGGCCTATTCCCTTGTTTCCGGCGTATCTCTTGAAAATGTCCAGTGACTGCTGCCTGTCGCTTGTCTTGAATACCTCATTGACAGGGCCCAAATCCTTATAAGTGTCAAGAATCTGCTGCCTTGAAGGGTTGAATGTGGTTATGCCTGCGCTTAATTGCCCGCGATTTTGCTGGTTAAGAAGAAGCTTGTAGAGGTAGAACAGAGCCCTGTTGGCAGAATCCCCATTTTCTTTTATGTAAACGGCCGCTATGCCGCACTGGTGCATCGCTTCAGACATGAAACCCCCTAATAAACTTGATCGAAATGCTATTTATATAAATGTTTCGCATTTTTGAAGAAAAAGTTTATAATTTATATAAAAAAATGTACAAAATACCAGTTAAACAACGGATTGAATTAAAATTCTAGCACCAATCCTAATCTGGAAAAAAAGCAATTTTAGCTTCTATTGTTCAGTATCTTCATAGTTTATCACTTAAATGACAATTCATCTGCCAAGTCTTCTGTATAGAAGCTAAACTCTTCTTCTTTTTCCTTCTCTTCCAAAATCCCATGCAAGTCCACAAACCTGGACAAGTCTCTTCGGTTCATTCCAATACCTCGTTCATTGTTCTAGCTTCGCACCACTTTTCCAAATTTACATAACTACATAACCTTCTCATCTAATTTTGGGTATGTTTTTGTTTTTATATAATTTGTCCTTAAAGTTTATAAATTGTATATTGTTTATATAAAAAAGAAAAATTTATATATCTGTTCAAATATCCTTAAAGCACTTCAAAGATTAAAGGGGATTTTATAATTATGTGAATTTGCTTATACAATATTAAAATTTTTATTTGATTTATAAGGGTGGTTAAAAATCAAAAGAAAAGTAATCCAGATTGCAAACTCGACTCAGCTAATCTCTTTGCCGAGGAAGTGGACGCTGAAATATGGGATTAAAAAGGGGGATGAGCTGGAGGTTGAGGAGCAGGGAAATAAACTTTTGGTTGGGACTGAAAGAGGCACAAATCTGCAAAGTGTAGAAATCGATGTCACCGGGCTTGACAGGACTTCCATCCTGTATTATATTCAAAGCCTTTATCGGGTCGGCTATGATCAAATCACGGTAAAATTCAGCGAGCCTTATACTACTCATCTGAGGACAAATGAAAAAAAGAAAGTCATATCTGTAATTCATGAGGTTGTGGGGAGGCTTACGGGGATTGAGATAGTTCAGCAAAAAGAGAATTTTTGTGTTATAAAAGACATATCAGAAATTTCGGAAAGGGAGTTTGACACTGCACTGCGAAGAATTTTTCTGCTGCTTTTAGACGTCAACAAGGATTTGCTTGACGGGACAAAAAACAACAACAGGCCGTTAATAGAGACAATTGATGAGAAGCATGACAGCGTAATGAAATTTGTGAGTTATTGCCTTAGGATAATAAACAAGAGAGGATACCATGAGGCAAGGAAGGCGCCGATTGCTTACCATATTATAGCCAATCTGGACAAAGTTGTTGACGTGCTAAAATACAGCGCAAGATATGTGCTTGACAACGGAATTGTCTTAAAAAAAGAAAGCAAAGAATTCCTTAATCCGATACACTCATCTGTTGAGATGTATTACGAATTATTCTATAAATTTGACATAGGGAAAGTTCGCGCAATTTACGACAACAGGGACAAAGTGATAAAGATGATTGCGAAGAATGTTAAAAAACTTCCAAGAGAGGATTTGGCATATATCTGCAGCCTGGCTTCTATGCTTGAAATAATCACTGATATTGCGGATTCTAGAATTAGCCTGGAATATTGAATTATGAGGTTCCGTTTCCCTCTATGAGTTTCTTGGCTCTTGCCTCAGTAACCGGCAAAGTATTTGGATTTCTGTTAAGCCAGAGGCTCTCAATTGCAACAGTATGCACTGGAGCATCAATTCTTGGAACTCTCATAGGGTCATACGAAGAGAATGATATTAAAAAATCTATAAGGCCGGAATATTGAGGCGAAGCTTGCTTAAGCCCAATTGCCGATTCGCTTGCTGGCTTTATTTCTTTTTCAACATATTGGGGCGTTAAACTGGCTTGCCTCTCAATCGCTTCAACCAAGATTTTTTTTTGAGAAGCGTCTTCAATAGGCTCAAGATATACAGAAAGAACGCCATAGGCAGACGAAGATCCCAAGACTTTTGCCTTAATAGGTGAATCGCCGATTATAAAAACATTCTTCCCTTCAGAAAGAATTTGATTCAAGTCTTTGATTGGAATTCCAAACAGGCGGGTTACAGCCTCATTGGCGAAGCCTTCCCTAAACTGCTGAGAACTTTCAGCATTTAATATGTTTTCTAAATTTAGGATGTCCATTGCCCTGTTAGATAAGTGCGCCATTGCTGTATGGTAATTAACGTCTTCTGCATTGCCATTCCTGAATATGTGCCTGAATAAATCTTCATTGGCCATGTATAATTCAAATTCTCCCTCCTGCTGTTTCCAATGAGTTTGAAGCGCTTCGATTTCCTGCTGGCTTGGAGTGGGCCCCAGCCTGTGTATCAGCCTGTTCTTGGCATCAGTTTTTGAAGTATGCAGCAAAAAAGACACCAGCTTGTTTTGTATCCTATTTGAACGAAGGTAACTGGCTAGATTATGCAATCCCTCTGCATCTGTAATAACCAATGGCACTTCTGATTTCTTCAATACCTCAAAGATTTTGCCGGACAATCCATAAGGTCGCCCATCATGGGAATATGGCACTACTATGTCTCCTGACTCAATCAGCTTACGGTAGTGCCTGTCAGAATTAATTTTAAGGTAGTTTCTGCCGACAATTTCATTTCCTCTTGGATCCCTCCCCTTATAGTTTAATACTCCGGTAACCGGACAATTATTTCTTGATAGATGCATTGGCATTTCATTGTAAAGTGTATCTTTGCCGGAAGAAAAATGGCCGGAAATTGCAATTATCACGGGCTGCCCATTTACAAAGCCTAATTGAGAATGGTTAGCGGGATATGTATCTTGTGAAGTTCTATAATCCCGCCCTGCTCCATTTAACACTTTTCCAGCACCTGAAATAGATCCATTCATAGTAAAACCTAATGACCGCTGATGGATATATAAAACGCAGTCCCCTAACTACCCCTCTTCAACAGCTATTAAGCAGATACCATATTTAAATCTATCGCTATTATATAAACTATATAAAAAGTGAAGGTTAACAATTGTTAATAGGATAACTAATTAAATATTATTGAAAACAGCCCAATCAAAAAGCATTTAAACAAAATCATGATTCATTGTTTTGCAAATGAAAATCCTCCTGATAGGAAACGGCGCAAGAGAGCATGTAATAGCAGAAACTCTAAAAAAAAATTCAAATGCGCAGATTTATTCCTGCCTTAAATCCAAAAATCCGGGAATAATCTCATTGTCAAAGAGTTTTGAGATTGGAAATTACAGTGATTTGAATAAAATAAAGGAATATGCAAAAAAAATAAGCCCGGATTTTGCTTTCATCGGTCCAGAAGATCCTTTAGGCTGCGGGGTTGTTGATTTGCTAAATGAACTAAAAGTTCCAGCCGTAGGCCCAACCAAGAATCTTGCAAGGCTGGAAACCAGTAAATCATTTACAAGATTATTGTTAAAAAAATACAAAATTAACGGCAATCCAAAGTTTGAAATCTTCAATAAGTCGAATATCCAAAATGCAAAAAGATTCATTGATGGCCTCGAAAATTGCGTAATAAAGCCAGACGGCCTTACAGCAGGGAAAGGCGTTAAAGTTCAGGGAGACCATTTTGAAACAAAACAGGAAGCGTTAGCATACTGCAATGAAGTCCTGCAGGCTCATCCTCAAGTTGTTGTTGAAGAAAAAATGGAAGGTGAAGAATTTTCTCTGCAGTGCCTGACAGACGGAAAAACCGTCATTGGAACTCCGCCTGTCCAAGATCATAAAAGAGCTTTCGCAGATGACAAAGGACCGAACACCGGCGGAATGGGAAGCTACAGCTGCGAAAATCATCTGTTGCCGTTTCTGGACAAAAATGATGTTGAAGAAGGGTTGGAAATTACAAAGCAAGTCGCAGAAGCATTGCGCAAGGAAACAGGTGAATACTACAAAGGAATAATGTATGCAGGATTAATAAAAACAAAAGATGGAATAAAACTTGTTGAATACAACGCCAGATTCGGCGACCCTGAAGCTATGAATGTCCTTCCGCTGCTGGAAACATATTTTACTGAAGTCTGCGGTGCAATAATAAATCAAACTTTAAATAAAATAAAAATAAAATTCCAGAACAAGGCAACTGTGTGCAAGTATGTTGTTCCAAAAGGCTACCCTGATAATCCGATAAAAAATCAAAAAGTTGAAATTGGAAAAATCCCAAAAAACGCAAGAATATATTACGCCTCTGTTGACCAAAAAGAGGATGGGCTGTATTTAACATCTTCAAGAGGGATAGGTTGTGTCGGAATAGCAGACAATCTTGAACAGGCTGAAAAAATTGCCGAGGAAGCAGCAGGCTCAATCAAAGGAAATGTTTTCCACAGGGAAGATATTGGAACAAGAAGATTAATTGAGAAAAGGGTTAGGCATATGGAAAAGATTCTTGGGAAATAAATTTTTTTAAAAATTATAATTATAGCGAATCACACTAATATTCGTATCTTTTTACTGTGATTTGCTTATTAGGAAATAACATATGTATCCGAAAATTAAAGTTATTTCCTATAGGTTGTAACGTGGATGAAAACTGAGTGCAGAGCTTTTTTCCGTTACGCAGTTCGGAAAAAAGTTTTGCGAATAGGGTTTTCACCTAGAAAACCCGTGTTTGAATCCTGAACAATAAATAACGAAAACCCGCCGCTCGTGGCTAACTGCGCCCTAAAGGAACGCAGTATTGCGCCCCTCGCAAATATAGGCGAGTTTTCGGAATTGAAAATTCAAGCTAAAGCAGGAGGCATTAAACCTTGAATTTTCAATAAAGGCATAAGATTAAAGAATTCTTCAATCAAGTCAAATCACTCATACCCGTACTTCTTGATGAACTTGTGCTTAACAAATTGTACAATCAGCAAATACGCCGCAACTATTCCGACCAGGAAAATAAAATATGATGCAGGGGGCATCACAAGCCCAAAGTACTTTCCCAGGGGAGTAAATGGAATGACCAGCCCCAGCGTAACAATATATATTGATGCAAACGCCAAAAACTGGCTGGGCTTGCTTTCCAGGAACGGAATTTTTCCTGTGCGGATTACATGTATAACCAGAGTCTGCGTGATTAGGGATTCCAAAAACCATCCTGTGTGAAACAGCGCCTCATTTGCTTTAAAGACCCAAAGCATGACGCCAAAGGTAATAAAGTCAAACAGCGAGCTTATGGGCCCTATTATCAAAATGAATTTTTTTATATAATCCACGTTCCACGGCCTTTCTTTCAGAGTATACTCAATATCCACCTCATCCGAAGGAATCGCAATCTGTGACATGTCATAAAGAAAGTTGTTAAGAAGAATCTGGATTGGAAGCATCGGAAGGAACGGAAGAAACAAGCTTGCGCCGGTCATGCTGAACATGTTTCCGAAATTCGAGCTTGCGCTCATCTTAATATATTTCAGGATATTGCCGAAGCTTTTTCTTCCTTCAATGACTCCGTCAGCAAGCGTGCCAAGGCTCTTCTTTAGAAGGATTATGTCAGCAGATTCTTTTGCAATGTCCACTGCATTGTTCACAGATATGCCTACATCTGCCGCTTTTAATGCAAGCGCGTCATTTATTCCGTCCCCTAAAAATCCTACAACATGCTTGTTCTTCTGAAGCGCATTTATTATCCTCTGCTTGTGCATTGGAGTTAATCTGGCGAAGATTGAAGCGCTTTCAACTATTTTAGTAAGCTCGGCATCAGTTGCCTTTTCTACCTTGTCTCCAGTGATTACCACATTTGAGTCTATGCCGACGTCCTTGCATATCTTCTCAGTCAGGATTTCATTGTCTCCTGTTAGAACTTTTATCTTGATGCCGTATTTTTTCAGAAGCGCGATTGTCTTCTTTGCAGTCTGCTTCGGAGGGTCAAGGAATGCGGCATAGCCCTTCAGAATTAAGTCCTTTTCATCATCTCTTGTGTATCTCTGCTTTTTCTTTTCAATCTGCTTGTAGGCGACAGCAATCACCCTGAACCCGGCCATGTTAAGCTTTTCATATTCCTTCCTCAAGGCCTGCAAAGTGCTCTTGTCAAGCTCTTTTGTTTTGCCGTCGAGCTCATATTTTGTGCATCTTTTGTAAATTTCATCTGTGGATCCTTTTGCAATGAGCGTCTGCTTTCCGCTGTCATCCACAATGACGCTCATCATTCTCCTTGAAAAATCAAACGGCACCTCGTCAACTTTCTTGTATTGCGTAAGGGAAATCTGCTGGTGCTTCAGTATGGCCTTGTCTATCGGACCCTTGAGCCCTGTCTGGTAAAAGCTGTTTATGAAAGCATATTTGAGAACTTCCTGGTCTTCATCAATGTGCACGTTGCAGTGCTTTTCAAGGATTATCTTGTCTTCAGTCAATGTTCCGGTCTTGTCAGTGCATAAAATGTCCATTGCGCCGAAATTCTGAATTGAGTTCAGCCTTTTAACTATAACTTCCTTTTTTGACATTGCCTTGGCTCCCTTTGAAAGGTTCTGCGCAACAAGAGTGGGGAGCATCTCAGGAGTCAATCCGATTGCCACTGCAAGAGAAAACAGAAGAGCCTCTTTGGTCCTCCCCTTTATAAAATAATTAATTGCAAAAATAACCAGGATAAGGATCACCATCAGCCGTATCATAAGCCAGACAAATTTCTTGACACCCCTGTCAAAGCTGCTTTCTGTCGGCATTGAAACCAGCCTTCTGGAAAGCTCTCCGAATTGGCTTGAAACCCCGGTTTTAACAGCAACGCCCAATGCTGTCCCGCTGACTACGCTCGAGCCCATAAAAGCTATGTTCTTCAGCTCATAAGCAGACGACTTATTTTCAGCCTGCACAGGAGAGGATATTTTTTCAACGGGAAAAGACTCGCCAGTCAGTGAAGACTGGTTAATGAACAGGTCCTTGCAGGAGATTATCCTGATGTCAGCAGGAATCATGTCTCCGGCATACAAATCAATGATGTCACCCGGAACAATCTCGTTTACTTTCACTTCTCTTGCTCTCCCGTTTCTGTAAACAGTGGAAGTGTTTGTAACCATTTCAATCAGCTTCTCAACTTCCTTGCTTGCCCTGTGCTCCTGGAAGAAAGAAACAAAAACTCCTATGATGGCCATTGCGCTTACAAGAACTGCGCTTATTGGCTCGCCAAAATAGTAAGAGAATACTGCAATCAGCACCAAAATTATGACTAATGGGTTAAGAAACTTTGAAAGGAATTCCAGAATGAGCTTTCTTTTTTTCTTCCTCGCCAGCTCGTTGAATCCGTATTTCTTGAGATTGTTATGCGCTTCTTTTTCAGTAAGCCCCGCAATTGTCGTCCCGAAATATGAAAGAACTTCATTTTCAGAAGAAGATACGTAATCGATTTCCCAGTTCTGGGACAATCCCTTTGCCCCATTATTGCTCTTTTTCTTAATTCCTGCATTAGAACTGTTCATTGTTTGGTTATTGAGGTCATACTGTCAGTTCATAAGTGCCTTAAATATTTTCGCTTTTTGGGGAAAAAACGGTTATTATAAGCAAAATTTTGCCATCTTAATGGCAAAATTAAGTATGACTTCAACGAAACCAAAAAAACAAAAAACTTTAAATACAATAAAAAAATTGGCATGCTATGGTTAAAAAAAGTGGGAAATCAAAGCCTAAATCAGCTTCTAAGCCTAAATCCAAGCCAGTTTCCAAAAAGATAATCATTTCTCCGAAAGAATCAAAACAAGATAAGAGGGGCATTGACATCATTCCTGAGCCAAAGATTGAGCTTAAAGATACTTTGAAAGAGCTGGAAATTCTTTCAGAAGAGAAAAAGATGGAGAAGAAATTAGACAGATTGCAGAAAGAAGAGGAGAAGATTGAGGGCAAGGAAGATGTGATTGAGTCCATGGAGCGAAAAATTGAAAATGAGGCTGAAAAAGTTGAGAAGCTCGAAAAAGGAATAAAAAGTGATTTAAAGGAAAAGCCCCTGAGAAAGATTAGTTTCAAGGATGTTAACAAAGGCATCATCGGAGCTTTCATTGGCGTAGTTGCCCATTACGCATTCATTTACGGAAGGGAAATTGCAAAAGACATTTCCATGACAAGGGCGACAATTTTGATAATATTTTCTTACTTTCTGATTATAATTTTAATGTACGAGACTGGCTACAGGGAAATTCGAGAAAAAAGAATTTGGAACATCATTCCCAAAAGGGCTTCTGTCATTTACCTGACTTCAATCATTGTCATAATTTTCATATTCTTCCTCTTCAACCAGCTTGATTTCTCAAACTGGGAGCTGCTGTACAGAGAGATTGCAGTAACACTAGTTCTTGCTTCAGTAGGCGCGGGAACAGCTGACTTGATTGGGAAGGATTAGAAAGGTTTTTATTGATTATTTGATAGTTTATTCTTGAATGAAAACACAAATCAAAGGGCCAATCCTACATAAGAGAGATTTATTGCCAAAGGAAGAAATAATTGAAAGAAGCGCCAAAATAAAAGATCGTCTTTTCAATCTTGAAAAATATAAAAAATCAAAAACAGTAATGTACTTTGTTTCTTTTAATAACGAAGTTGATACTCACGAGATGATTAGATCAGCCTTGAAAAACAAGACCGTCATCATTCCAAAAGTTATACATCATGATATTGAGCCTTCAATAATTATTGACTTTGATAATTTAATGCCTTCTGGCAAATTCAACATTCCTGAGCCGATTGAAATAATGAAAATTGCACACAAGAATATTAATCTTGTTTTAGTGCCGGGCATTGCATTTGACAGAGAAGGCTACAGATTAGGTTATGGATTTGGTTTCTACGATAAATTCCTTAATAAAACTCCCAAGGCAGTAAAAATAGGGCTGGCTTTTGATTTCCAGATTGTTGACAAAGTTCCAAGAGAAGAGCATGATGTGCCTGTTGATTTTATTGTGACTGAAGAAAGAGTAATTGATTGTAAAAAGAGTTCTGAATAAAAATGCGCGAGCCGAGATTCGAACTCGGGTCACAGCCTGATTGCAATGCTTGGCAAGGCCGCATCTTAACCACTGGACGACTCGCGCAATAAAATTAAACTTTGTGATTGAAATATGGGCCCGACCAGATTCGAACTGGCGACATTCACCTTTCAAAGCATCGCTTGTAAGGGTGACGTCATACCGCTAGACCACGAGCCCAATAAGAAGTTTCGTATTAATAAAGTGTATAAAAAGGTTTTGAAAGCGTTTATTTAATAATGTTGTGGACTACCCCGAGTTTCGCTTTGCGCTCAACTCGGGGCGTCTTGAAATTTTAGCCGGCATAATTTAGCAATGTTTGTTGGGATGAAACTTCCCGTTGCTCCCAGTGCTTTTTCTGGCTTTCCTTGACATATCTTCTTACAGTTTCCGCCGTTACCACGCCGACAGTTCTGTGAAAATATCCTGCGCTCCAGAATTTATCGCCCCAGAGTTTTCCGAAAAAAAGGTAAGAATGGCCTTTGCGCATTTTTCTGCTCGAATACATTTTAAGCTCGCGGGCTAAATCCCTGATTGCATAGTTCTTCCAGTCTTCGACAAACATATGGATGTGGTCAGGGCCGCAATCGATTGCGGCGACGCGGACTTTAAGCTGCTGCGCCCTCTCGACAAGGTAAGCTATTGTCAGCTCCCGCGCAAGCGGCTCGCGAAATATGTCGCGCCTGTAGGCTGGCGTGAATTGCAGGTGCAGGCTGGTCTCGCCGACAGTGTGCGCACTATGCCTTAGTTCGTTTTTCATTTTCTTTTTTCCGATGGTTTTTTATAGAAGACAGCTCACGCTAGTTTAACATGGTTTTTTTCAGAGCGCAACCATCTCGCGCTCGATTTTTTTCTAGAAGTCTTGGAATAAAAAGATTACGACGCGGCGTAATTTATAGACCTGCTTTCATCTGCGGATTTCGCTTCGCTCAATCCGCGAGGGTTCAGCAGGTCACGCCGCTCCTAAATTTCTACCATAAACTTATAAATAAGCCGTTTCATCATCATTTATAATGGGAGATTTCAAGCGCGACAGGAAAGGGGGAAGAAGAGGCTCTGACAGGGAATGGGAGCCAAGAAGGCCGGAAAGGAGAGAATTCGGAAGGCCAGCCCTGGAAATGCACACTGCAACATGCGCGAAATGCGGCAACAGGTGCGAGGTTCCGTTCAGGCCGACAGGCGAGAGGCCGGTTTACTGCAGCGACTGCTTCAGGAAAGGCGATAAATTCGGAGAAAGGCCTGAATCAAGAGAAACAAATTCTTATAGTAAAGGGGAACTCCAAGAAATCAACGAAAAACTGGATAGGATTTTAACGGCTTTAGGGCAGAGATAGGCTATAGTTAAAAATGATGCTTGATTGGTACGCCTTTTGGCATTTTGTTATCATAATCGCCTACCTATATGCGGCTATATTGATTTACTTCTTCAGAAAAAGCAAAAACCTGAAAATTAATATTGATATTAACGCAAAAGACCTGTTTTTCACGCTTGCAATGTTTGTAATTTTGATGGTTCTGCTGTTTATTGTAAAATCTTTTGGATTGTTGGAATCACATACGATAGAGATAAGCACATTAAAATTAATTCTTATAATTACTTATCTAATAATAATTGTAGCTCCTGTTGAAGAAGCCTTATTCAGGGGAGTAATAGCTTTTTGGTTGGTAAAGAAAACAAATATTTTCTTGGGCTGGATTATTTCGGCGATTGTTTTTGGGCTGGCTCATCTTCCGAATGGCGCATTAGGTGCAAATTTACTTGATTGGAATTGGAAACTTGCTTTGATTGCGGGAGTTTCAGGATTATTTTTTGGAATAACTTACCTTAAAACTAAAAGCATAATAAATCCAATCCTGCTCCATGGATTATCAATCACTATCTGGGTTTTATTTTTTGAGGTGCCATGAGAAATAGTGTTTACTGCAATTCCCTTCTCAAAATCTTATGCGCATGATTTATTTCCTTGAACTTCTCCACATTTCCGTCAGGCATGTCTGGATGATATTTCTTTGCCAGTTCCTTGTACTTTATGTCTATGTGCGCAAGATCCAAAACATCATGCTCAACCCCCAAAGTCTCTCTTGCTTTCTTCCGGATTTCTTCCACATCCTTGTCTTCAGAAAACTCATGCACGAACTCTTCAGGCGTTTTCTGCCCTGAAAGAAGCGCATTTACTTCAAGCTCTATGACTTTGAACACCATCTGGAGATTATCAACATATTTCTTTGACGCCTTGTAGCTGTAATGCATATAATGGCCGTCCATGTACCACGCTGCTGAAGCAGGAACATTTTTTACTGCAGAAGTCTCAAGGTCTATGTCAATATCATCTTCGGTAAGCCCAAGTTTCCTCAGAGTTTCAATTATCTTATTCTTGAACTGCTGCGCCCTTCTGTTGAACGAATCCCTGACTGGCAAAACTGCAATCTCATGTCCCTTGATTTTTATTGTGCTCATTTTTAAAAAACAAAATCTTAACTTAGAATTTTGTATCATGTACAGGTTAAAACTGCCGTTTATAAAGGTTGGGATTCATTTAAAATTTTGCAGCTTTTCAACTTTCTTCCACAGAAAATAAGATATGAACAAAGGTATCATGAATGCAAGCGTGAAAAGCACTGTTCCAATTCCGTCTCCTGAAAAATAAAACGAGGCGGCTGCCCCAGTTATGTCAATAGTGTAGCCGGCATAAGCCCATTCCTTAACTGCCTTAAATGTCCACTGCAATATGGCAATGCCTCCCAAAATTTTTGCAACTCCTAGTATTGTATTGAGATAGACCGGATACCCAAGATGCTTTATGATTTCTTTTGACTGCTCAGTCTGCATTAATTCAGAAACCGCGCCAAAGAGCATAAACAATATGAAAAGAACTGTTATAACCCAATAGACTATCTTGATTGTTTTTGGTTTCATATTTAATGGATTAATTCGGATATATTTATAGATTTCTATGAAATTTAAATGAGTTTTACATATCCAAGAAAGATTTATATATAACATGTATATAACTAAACAATAGGTGATTATATATGAACAGTGTTTCAACAATTCAGCTTAACAAGAAGGTTATTGAGCAGCTAAAGGAAGCCAAAGAATATCCAAGACAGACCTATGATGAGCTTTTGGACAAGATGAGCAAAATTTTCATCAAGCTAAAAGAAAGAAACCAGTATGACGAGTTCCTGCACAAGATACAGCAGCCAAAGATGAAAGAGCTGTGGGATAACAAAGAGGACGAGGCATGGGAGAATGCCTAAGTTCGGTGATGTGATTCTGGCAGAGATGCAGTTTGTTGACACTTTCGAGGTTAAATCAAGGCCTGCGCTTGTTTTGTTTGAAGAGTTCGGAAATATTGTTGTGGCCGGAATAACCAGCAACCTTGAAATGAAAGGAATAAATTTAACAAAAAAAGAAGGTGCTGTGAAAGACAGCGTTATTAAATTAAATTATATTTTCACAATATCGGAAAGAATGATAAAAAAGAGCTTATTTTCAATTTCTTCTGAAAAAAAGAAAATTGTTTTATCTGAGCTGGTTAAAAAGTTGGTTTGATGATTGATATTGGAAGAATTTAATGCAGCACAGAGAACATCTTATCAACATGGTTGCTGAAATATAAGTTTTTGCTAATGCAGTCTTAATGGGCAAAAAAGTTTAATACTTATGACATCATCTCGTTAATTTGCCTGTTAAATATAAACCTTGAATAGTTTGTTCGGCTTCAGTGGTAAGTACATAAGCAGGAACTACTTCTTGATTTGGTGGGGTTAATTTGTATCTTGCCAATCCAGCATCCACTAACTCATGTAATGCCCATATCGGTACATCACTTTGAGGCATCACTACACAGCTTGGCCCAATATTACGAAGCTCCCTCCCCTCCTTGCGCCAACTCTTAGCCTCATTAATTGATAATTGCAGTATTGCTAAATGTTCTGATGTTAATTCCATTTTAATTCCTCCAATGCACCATTACATAAGAATAATTACATGGTAATATGCAGTTACTTTTAAACCTTTTGCCCTTTCATATTTATCTTCGCCATAACCTGCTCGTGCATCCTCCTGATAAACTCAATCTTGTCTTCTATCTTCATGATGTCAGTATAGCCCTGCAGAACCAGATTAAAAGCAAAAGGCGAAGGCATTGCGGTATTAATTTCTTTTATCAAAATCATTTTCTTCTCAATGCCCTCTATTATTTTAGTAGCATTGTCAATGTCCATCAAATCTTCCAAAACTTCCCTTCTTGCCTCTTTCAGAATGCAAAAATTCTCATTCATTCTTCTGACTGCGCTTAACAATATCATCGAGCTGACCTGCTGCCTTCCGACTCTTTTCTGGTGCCCCATGTAATTCCGAAGTATCATCAGGGCTCTTGTCGCGCAGTGCCTGAATCTTCTTTTCAGTATTTCGCTCTGCTCAATTGCCATGTCCATTACCTTTCTCATCTCGCTTGACTTTATCAGCTTGAATGCCTGCATGACATTGATATTTTTTTCAGCCGCAACATAAAATCCGTTGTCGCTTATTCCAATCTCAACATCCCTATGCTGGGACCTTGCAATCGCAAATGCAACTGCCCTGGACAAGCAGTCATTGACTCTTCTTCCATAAAGGGAATGAAACACGACAATTTTTCTCTTTGCATTTGCCTCGCCGTAATGCTCTACTATAATTCTGGAATGCGAAGGTATTTCTGCAAATTTAAATTGCTGCTCAAAGTATTGATAAATTGACTCGGCTGAATTTGCATCAACATAAAGAAATTTATTAATAAATTCCATAATTTCTGCTTTGGATTTATTTGAGCAGAATAATTCATTCATCAGCTTCCTGAATCTTCCAATCTCCAACGCCAAATCGAAGCTTAACGGCAGCATTTCTGAAAACCATGAAGGTATTGTCGGAGGCCTCATGACAGATGCATTTACATAAGCCACCATTCCTTTTGCATAAAGAAACTCGTATCTTTCCCCCCCAAGAACAAAAACATCCCCTCTTTTCAGCCTTTCCAAAAACCCCTCGTCAATATGCCCAATAGATTGCTCGCCGACTTTGACAGTCACGAAAGATTCATCAGGAATAGTTCCGATATTGGTCATGTGAATGACCCTGCTCATCTTGCCTTTTTTCCCGACTTCTCCTGTTTCTTCATCATGCCAAATCTTTGCATAGATGTGCCTGTCTTCCAAAGATGTATATTTTCCCGCAAGATACTCGACAATTTCAATGAAATCTTTCCATTCCAGCTCAGTGTAGCAGTAGCTTTGCTGAATTAAATTAAATAAATTCTTTATTTTCCAAGTGCCTTCAAGGCACATCCCATGCACCTGCTGCGCAAGAACATCAAGGCAGTTTTTCGGCAGATGAATCTTGTCAATTTTTTTCTCGATTGCAGATTTCATCAGGACAGCGCATTCAACCAGGTCATCCCTGTCTAAAACTATTATTCTTGCCTTGACTGTGTCGTGCAGCTTGTGTCCTGACCTTCCGGCTCTCTGCAGAAATCTTGCAACTGACTTAGGCGAGCCAAGGCACAGGACCAAATCTATAAATCCTATGTCAATGCCCAATTCCAAAGAAGTGCTTGACACGATTACTTTTAATTCGCCTTTTCTTAATCTGTCTTCAATATTGTGCCTGGATGTTTTTGACATTGAGCCGTGATGCGCCCCGATATTTTCTGTATAATTTTTCGGATATTTTTCTTTCAGGAAATGCACAACCCTCTCAGTAGCCGACCTTGTGTTTGTAAAAATCAAAGTCGTACGATGTGCTTGTATCAAGTCGTCCATTAGTGTATACATCGCATTGTGCATCATAATATGATCTTCCCCGACTAAATTTATTACAGGCGAAAGAACTTTCAAGTCCATGTTCTTGATGAACTGGACGTCTATGATTTTGCAGTCCCTTAATTTTCCGTTTTGATAGCCGACAAGAAATTTTGCAATCTCTTCCAATGGCGCGATTGTTGCGCTTAACCCAATTCTGGTCATTGACGGAGAGATCCTGTTTAATCTTTCAACAGACAATGACAGATGAACGCCCCTCTTGTTTTCTGCAAGGGCATGGATTTCATCCTCTATAAACCATTCAACATTTTTTAAGAGTTCGCTGAACTTAACTGAAGTCAGCATGATTGCAAGGCTTTCAGGAGTTGTAATCAAGATGTGGGGAGGATGCTTGAGCATCTTTGCCCGTTCCGACATTGTAGTGTCTCCAGTTCTTGCAGCAACCCTCACATTAAGTTTCTTGCCTGCAATCTTTTCCATTTCCTTTAAAGGCTCAACAAGATTGACTTTGATGTCTTCGGACAATGCTCTTAACGGGCTTACGTAAACGCAGTAAACCCGATTTTCCAGGATTCCTTTCTCGCTTGAGTCAATTAATTCGTTTAAAATTGAAAGGAAGGAAGTTAAAGTCTTTGTAGCTCCAGTCGGAGCGCTTATCAAAACATTATTTCTTGAATGGATCTCCATGACACCGTACAATTGCGGCAGAGAAAATTCCTTGAACCTTGTGAAGAACCATTTATCTATAATAGGGTTCAGTATGTGCCTTAACTGCTCCGGCTTGTAGGGTTTTTCTGCGTAGGTTATCATATTATTAATAGTAGATATTTTTTTCTATATTGAAAATAAAAATCCATCTGAAAATTTAATATTAGTTAACGCATAGAAATTTATAAAAGTGTTGGTTTGGGCAATCTATAGTGTCGGAAGTAAATAAATGAGCAATGTTAATCCGACATTATAGATATCCGGAATGCGAATATCTTTTAAATCATTGTTTTGGAGGAACCTCTATTTGTTTTTTACCAAAATAACGAAAATTGCATAATTCATCTGGATTTTTTTGGTTATCTCTTTATCATGTCCAAGAGCCCCCAGCATGTGAATAGAGTTTTTCGAATAATTCATTTCATCGCAGACTCCAAACATTAACTAAAAACAGTTTAAAAAATTAATAAAATTATTTTAATGAACTCGTTTAATGCGCTGGGAAAGCTACTGGAAAGTTTACATAAAAAATAGGTGTCCAGAACCAAAGAAACGGCAAAATTATTCAGTGAAAAAATAATTTAAAATGAAGTCAACAATTTTCCCCAGTATACAAATCCCCACACTCCAAAACAATAAGCTTTTAAATCAAACGAACATTAATATTCTTACGTGGGGGTGTGTATTTTGCAGTTTATTTCTGAAAGCAACAAGCAGGACTATATCACAATAGAGGAAAACGTATTCACTCACAAGCAGATTGAAGTGAGAAACGGAATAACATTCATGCGGATGAAAAAGAGGATATTAAAAAGGTAGTTCCCATGAACGATAAAAAACTTCTTAGGCTTCTTATAATCGTCCTGATAGTCTTCCTAATACTTAATATTGTGTTTTTGGCACTGAAAATAATCACAAGCTTCTGGTTCTGGATTGTGATAATAGTAATCGGAATTTTCGCTTATAAATGCCTTCCAAAAATTAAGAAACTGTGAATTATAAAATCACAAATATATTTAAATAATCCGCGAATCCCGGGCTTATGGTTTTAGACAGGAGGGCATTTTTTACCATTGGGCCTCTTGCGTTGGGTGCTTTAGGATCGTATTTCTATCTTGATAATGAATCAATGGTAAAAGCTCCAAAGAAAGATGGATTCATTGCTGCTGACCTGCATGCCCATATAAAACTGCCAGGTTCATCTTCAGAGCTGGAAGAAATTCTCAAGGAATGCGTTGGAAGGATAATCGGGCTTACTTACAAGAAAGACCACAATGTAGAGTACATTTCATATGATAGCCTAGTCGGCTCTGCCCATAGCCCGGTCAAAAAATTTGCAGAGGAATTATCCTTGAAGGTAGACGAGATTGGACAGGGTTTTGCAAAATTTGAGCTTAACGGGGAAACTGGATATCTTGCAAGATCCCAGGAAGTTGCATCAGATTTCCATATTCTTGCTCTTTTTAGCAGAGGGTTGATAGAGAACTATGCAGACTCAATAATGGCAGTTGATTCCATACACGAGAATAGTGGAATTTCAATTTTTTGCCACCCTTATGTCAAAATGAAGGGTTCTGGAAATTATTCAAGTAGTGAGATTGTGCCACCGAGAACAGACAAAAGTTCCGTTCAGAAAGCATATAATGTTGTTTCCAGCGGATATGTTTTTAATCCTAATGATAAAATATGTCCGGAGGATGAGAAAAAAATTGAAATTTTATTCGGCATAACTGACCAGCCGGAATGCTTCAGCGGAAACAGCATAAACGCTTTATGGATAGGGCACAGGGAAGCAAATGAGAAAGCACTCGAAGGCGCGCGGGCTCATGAAAAAAAAGGAATAGCTACTACTGATGCCCACACTCTGCAGCAGGTTGCCACATCAGCGATCTATCTGCCCAAAAACTGTGTCCAGTCAGTTGAAAGCCTGAAGACAAGCATCTTGGCAGGAGATTACGAATTATACTGCAGATATGTCAGCCGCGGGAGTTTCATCAGAGGTCAGCTGAATAATATTTTCTAGAAAGATGAAGAGGGCTTCGCTGCTCGTCCCAACCAGCAAGCTGTCAGTTATAGTTTTCCAGTTCCCTCCAAGCCGTTTCGCAAGCATGCTTTGGATCTGCCAATCTGACGTTTAGCCAAAATTAATGCAAGTTAACTTGCGGTCCCTTGCATCAAGGGTTTGTGCATAATCACTATTGACAATTGGAATAAGGCACTTTTAACTGCAAATGGACTCACAGCTACGCACCCCCCAAAATTTTGAAGTAAATCTTATATTTATAGATTGTCCTTATATTATATATAAATAAATTAGAATAAAAAAGAAAGGCTTACTTAGCCTTTCCCAGAATCCTGAAAACTTTTGTGCCGCAAGTCCCGCAAAGGCCTTTCATTGCCCTCATGCCGTTCTTCATCGTGACTTCCTTTCCGTCTTTAATCTCGACTTCTTTCCTGCACTTCATGCACCTTCCTCTTGCCATGTATTACACCTCGATAGTTTAACCTAATCTAGGATTTTAATACCTATAGGTCATATTAGGAAGGCAGTTATATATAAAGATTTGGTTTTTTATGAGTAATTTGTTACTTTTGGGTTGAGAATGAAGGTTTTTCAGCAATAATCATTTAATTAATACTGATTCACCAAAATCATGATAAAAACCCCGCTTGAAGGGCTATTAGAAACAGAACTATCCAAGATAGGCAGCAGTTTAAGGCCTAGAATCTACTTTGATGATATAGCAAAAGATTTTAGTTTTCTGGCTGTTCCAATCCCTAAAGACCTTAGCCCTGAAACTTTAAGTGGATATTATGAAAAAATTTGCTCTGAATTTGGAGAAGCAGGTGCCACTGATGCGCAGCTTGATAGGATAACGGGAAACGTTCCATTATTTAGAAGGCGGGCAGTTGCCGGAAAATTCCTTATAGATTATGAGATATATAATCCCAGAGTAACTGATCAAAGCAAAGAAATTAGTCATAGCCTAAAGCTGTATAATGCACTGATTGCTCAAAGATTGTATGACGTAGAAATGGCCCATTTATATGTTATTGAGTTTCCGGATGAATTTATAGATAATGATTTTTCTACAACAGGTGCAGCATATCTTTCAGGTATCGGCATTTCAGCTGAAGGCGAGGTGAATGTAGAGGCACTAAACTTGGATGAATTTGGATTATACGCTCCATTTCTGCGTTCTATTGCTAATCAGTTCAATGATACAAAAAAACCCGTTGAGATTATAGTTTCTGAATTAATGAGGTTCTTGGGAATTCATAAGTGATTTAATTATTTGCGCTGGGATTCAAAGTATACTTTAAATTTTTCTATATAGAATAATCTTATATAGGCATCTAAAATTATAATCCTAATGAGTATCGAAGATTATTTGATAGGCACAAGAGAAGAGTTGGAAACTCGGGTGAGTGGAACTGATTATGACAAGAATTATCATAGAGAAGCTAACGTAGCCATAGTTGCATGGCTTTTATCAGGTTATTTAGATTACAAATTTAAAGTACCTATAACATACACAATTCTGCCTAGCGCAATTTTAGCAGTTGATGTCGCAATAAGAAAATTAGGTGATGGATTTTATGGTGGGACTTTAACTCCGGGGTTAATAGGTTTAATTAGGCAATACACCAAAAGTTTTTAACTCACTCCACAATCTCCAAAAGCTCTTTTATATCATTAATTTCATAATCCGCCATTGAGCTTCTTGCCTTTGGATTTCCGTATTTGGCAAAGCAAGTCACCATTCCAAGCTTCCTTGCGCCGTCAATGTCCCTTTCAGGCCGATCCCCAACCATCAGGCACTCATGCGGCTTTAGCTTTAATTTATTAAATGCAACAATGAAGGGCTTATTGCTTGGCTTCAGCTCTCTTGTATCTTCGAATGTCACCACAACATCAAAAAAATGGTTGATTTTCATCGAGACCAGCCTAATCCAAGCCTTTAATCTTGGTGCATCAGAAACAATTGCCAGTTTTATTCCCCTTTGTTTTAATTCAAATAAAACTTTCCCAGCATGAGGGTATGGCTCAAGAAAACCTGTCCTGACTCTTCTGTAAGCCACTATTCCGCTTGCAAGAATTTCATAGTCAATCGTTTTAGTGAGTTTCTTCAGGAATTTCTGGAAGATGGTCTTTTCCTCAAGCCCGTACTTGTCATAAAGGACAAATAATTCTTTTGTTGCTTTTTCCTTGCTAACATTCAGGCCTGCGCCAATCATTGCGGCAAGGGCAGCATCGCAGCTTACCTTCTTCATTGTCATGAAGTCTATTAATGTATTGTCCAAGTCGAAGATTACCGCTTTGAGCATAATTAATTGAGAATAAAACGATTATTTAAATGTTTGTTGAAATCATTGATTAGAAAAAATTTGAATCTTTTTAAGGAATTTAATGTTTGCCATTGCCAATTACATATTTTTTCACGCCTTGGGTTGCATGCACTGCATTCGGCATCATTAAGCTTCTTAATTCAGGAACGCCACTTTCCAGCCTGTTTTGAATTAAACCGTAAATGCTCTCTGCAAACCTTGACATGGTGTCTCCGCCCATTCCTTCAAGAGTATAAGTTGTTATCTTATTTCCTGTTGCAAGTGGTATTCCTGTACCGATGGCATAGGCTTCTATTCCATGTGTTTTTATCGTTCCTCTTGCTTGGTCAGAATCGACACCTACAATGAGAATTTTGTTCTGCCTCTCAAGAAGATTTAAAGCAATAGCATCGTCTGTTTTGTAATTATAAGCGCTTCTTGGATTTCTTCTATTCTCAGAATCATAAAATTTTCTTAATTCTCTTGCTTCTCCAAGCAGCCCCAGTACACCCTGCTTATTTAGGTGGATATTATTATTGTTTACAATCTTTAGAAAATAGTGGTTTTATTTAAATCTTTTTCTTTTTACTATTTGAGATTATACATGATAAAATCCAAAACCCTTTTTTCATATTTCTCAGGATTTATTGAATGCGCCATTCCATGCTCAGCTCCTTTTACAATCCACAATTCAGCTTTATTATTCGCATCATGAAGTAAATACGCTTCATCAACAGGAATCTGTGAGTCTTTATCTCCGTGTATGATAAATATGGGGATGTTCAGTTTTTTTATATTATCAGCAGGGTTGGCTTCATCTATGTCTATTCTTAATAAGATCAATCCATATAATCTTGTCAAATATGTTAATGGAAATTTTAAGATAGAAAATGGGCTATACATATGTTTAATCATGTGATTTAATTCCGCATAAGAACTATCAGCCACAATCGCTTTCACATTCTTATTTTGATTCATTAATGCAACAGCCCCTCCCATTGAAAACCCATACAGCCCGATTTGAGAAATGTTCTTTTTTGTTTCCAAATAATTAATCGCTCCCAATAAATCATTTTTCTCAAGATAGCCCACCGTGGTATATTTTCCCTCGCTATTCCCGAAACTCCTAAAATCAAACAAAAAGACATTGAATTCTTTTGAAAGAAATTTCGCAATTCCAAGAAGGTTTGCCTTGTCGGCGGGATATCCATGCATTACAATTATAGTTTTATTTGTTTTATTGTTTGGGATAAACCATCCGCTTAATTTAATGCCATCTTTGCTTTTGAAAGTAACATCTTCATATTTCAATCCCAGGTCTTCCGGCTTTAAGCCTGTGATTATCTTTTGCGGGCGAATTGACAGGTAAAATGTAAGTAAAGAAAAGACTACTAGAAACAATGCAGCCAACAGGAGGATTTTGATCAGGATTTGCATGGTTTATAAGCAAAAAAGTGAAAATATAAATATATCGCTAATCGCAACCTTTAAAAACATTCTTTCCATTCTGAAGCCTTAATGGAAACTGTTGAATCAATCAAGTGGCTGAAGCAGCATAATCTCTATGAGCAGGCATCAAAAGTTGCAGTGTCGCTGAAAAAAGTTTTCACTCCATGCCTTGCTGTAAAGAATGAAAAAATCCTGATAGTTGGCGATGTTGGCTATGAAAACAGGAATGTTGCAGCTTTGATGTCAGGCGCATATTATATTGCGGCAGAGCAATTAAATCTTGACGCAAAGTTCATTCTGCAGGGAGTCAAGGCAAGAGGCGATGTTTCTGATGAAGATGTTGTAAGGGGATTATCAGAGTTAAAGCCGGGAAATATCATAATCCTAAACATGTCAGACAAGCTTGGCAGTATACAGGAGCTTGGAAAAAGTTTCAGGCGATGGGTTGCGAAAAAAAGCCATAGGTTTGTTTCAGCAATGAGCCTTGGAGATTTGCCAACCAGCAACATTGATTTGATAACAAGCGCAATTGATGTCAATTACAGGCCTTTGCAAATCCAGCATGAGGAAATAAGAAAAAAGATGGATAGCGCAAAAGATATCCGCATAACAACCCCTGCAGGAACTGATTTGCACTACAACAAGGACGGAATTAAAGCAATAGCAGCTGACGGTAATTATACCCTGCCCGGCACAGGAGGCAATCTGCCTGCAGGTGAAGTCTACTCCCCGCCAAACGGCAAAAAAGTTGAAGGGAAAGTCGTGATTGACGGCAGCTCAAGGACTCACGAGCATACTATCCTCATCAAAAAGCCCATTGAGCTGAAGATAGAAAACGGCGACATTACAGAAATAAAAGGCGGCGAAGAGGCAAAACAGCTTGAAAACACCCTAAAATGGGCAGCATCAGTCGCAAAAAACCCCGGCAACGTAAAAAGAATATGCGAATTGGGCATTGGATTAAACCCGAAAGCCCAGATAGTGGGCGCAATGATAGTTGACGACAAGACATTAGGCACAGCCCATATAGGAATCGGCTCAAACTACTGGTTTGGAGGAACTATTTATGCAATCATTCATCTTGACCAGGTTTTCAAGAATCCGAAGATATATCTTGACGGGGAATTGTTAAAAATCTAGAACTACTCCTCTACTCCATCTTCCTTCATCCACTTTGGCAGTTCAACTTCCGGATATTTCTTGTCAGAGCCCTCAAAATAAGTTCCTTTTTCCCTGAATCGTTCCATAAACAGAGCAATAAACTTTAAATTATATAAACATTGTTTAGGAAGTTTAAGTGACTACAGGAGTTAACTTACGCAGGATAATGATTTAAAGGGAAAGTATTAAAAAGCGGTATAAAAATGGACTATAGTTTAGGGATTAATAAATTTTATATTTTAATTGAATTAATGCGTTAGGAAAGCTACAAATTTTAATTCAAAAAAGAGAAAATGTGTCAGAGTGAAGGGGGGATCTAAATCGTTGATGAAAAAATTAAATTGATGAATAACAAAAATCAATTCCGTTCGCTGCGCTCACAATATCTTGTGCTCGGGCTTCGCTCGGCTGCCAGTCGCTCAGCCCTCGCCATACATTGAATAAAAAATAAACCAATATAAAAATGCCATACAAGCAAGTAATTTTGGTCAGGGAAGACCTAAAGCTCCCTAAAGGTAAATTAGCTGCCCAATGCAGCCATGCGTCTGTAGATACAATTCTCAAATCTGACAAAAAAATCATTGATCTTTGGAAAAAAGAAGGCGGAAAGAAGATTGTATTAAAAATCAAAGACGAAAAAGAATTGCTGAAATACAAGCAGATTGCTGATGATTTCGGATTAAAGACTGCATTGATTATAGACGCAGGGCACACTGTTGTAGAGCCGGGAACTAAAACATGCGTTGGAATAGGCCCTGATGAAGATGAGAAGATTGACAGGGTAAGCGGAAAACTGAAGATGGTTTGAAAGCTCTGTTTCTTAATAGGATGAATCCTGAGTTCTGTAAAGCAAGTCCGCAACATCAATTTCCGGAGCGATTACCATCATTTCAAGAACGTGGGAAGAATCAGCTAATGCCACAAAATTAGCCTTTGTGTATGCACAGACATAATTAATATAATTTCTGAAACTTCTGCTGCCGATACCGATAGATCGATTACTTTCAGCTTCTGCCATGGCCTTGACGTAATCCCCAGTAGGCATGCCAGGATAAAATCTCCCATCAGCTTCTGCAAAATCTTTTTCTGTTCTTGGCTCTCTGGCGAGATAGCCATCATGCCAGCCAGCAAAAGAAGGGTGATTCTTAAATAAGTGCATCACCTTGCCGCCATCTATAAAGTGCGGGTGCTCGTTCCCCATATGAGCAATAAAAGCCCGTTCTTCCAATGGAATATCTGATTGCATATTCATATCAGGTAAGAGTAATCAGGGCAGATTTATAAATTTTTGGATTATGGTTTATTGAGAACAATTCAGTTAGATTTTTAAATGCGCCAAGTTTCTAATGATTTTATTTCGGGCCCATAGCTCAGCCTGCTAATCTCAATGATTGGGCAATTAGAGCACCTGACTCTTAATTCATGAAGAAATCAGGGGGTCGCGGGTTGAAATCCCGTTGGGCCCATTTTATTAAAATGGCAATATTGGAAGATTACTCAAGCTATCCCGGGGAGGTATCTAATGGCTTAGTGGATATTTCTAACGCAATACCGATTGGAAACTATCTCCTCAGTGGACGATATCAAAGCTTCAGGGGATTTACTGGAAAATTAAAAGACATTTTGGTTATTTATGTAAACGGGTACACTTTCATTATTGATGGCAGAAACAGGGCAAGGGCAAATTTTGATGAAGGTAGGAATTTAGTTCCCGCAAAAATTAAGGCAAGCAGTTCTAGAGCCCTGGAAGAACACTTGTTCAGCATATCCCATTTTTTCATTGATGAAATTCCTATAAAGCCGCAAACAAGATTATAATGCCAAGAAAACCATGCCAATTCAATATGATTAAATAATCCTTAGGTTATCCTATCTATAATTTTTTCATTTCCCAACCATCTCCTGCAAAACTTCATAAGCTTTCATGGAATCTTTCTTGCCAAGAATGAAAGTAAGTTCTGTCATAGTGGAAACAATTTCATAGATATTTATATTGTTCCATGCGAGCTTCCTAACAGCATTAAAAATTACCCCCGGAGTATGGGTAAAATCATCTGAAGTGAAGATTATAGTCAATGCAACCAAATCTTTTTCTTTGTTTATTATTTTTTCTCCTGCAAGGAATTTAACCAATTTTTCCATGTATTTCTCATTGATTATGACACTGACTTCATTGCTGCCCAGGATTACATTCAGCGTGTCCCCTCTCTCGAAGTCAACCAAGTTGTAGACTGTCCTCAATTTAACAAGCAGGCTTGGGGATTTTATCACTGAAATATCGCAGATATTTGTTTTCATCAGAATTTCGCTTGAATAGTCAAATTTACTGGATTTTTTCCGGTGCTCGGATATTTCTTCGGAAAATCTCCTCAATGCCATGACAACAGCAGCCTGCTTCACCTTCTTTCCGAGCTCCTGCTCTATTTTTGGGCTTATCTGCTCTGCAAAATTCGTAATGCTGATTATGTTATTTGCCAGCCCTTCCTCTACAAAAGGCTGCCCTGACACAATCTTCTTGACTATGTGGCTTATTGTTACCATCCTATTTTGTTATTATAATAACATTATGTTTATATATTATATAAAGGTTTCTGTCTACATGAAGAGAAAGTTAGCAGCAGATTCGATAAATTCAAATGACAGGAACAAAATAGAAGTTGTTACGGATTCGACTGACCTGATGTCTGATTTCTTGGAGAAATGATATTACTATAATTTTTGCTTTTTAATAAAATCTGAGAGGCTAAAAAAATGAACATTTCAATCATTGGCTATGGGAAGATGGGGCATGAGATTCAGAAGTTTGCGCAGGAGAAAGGAATTGTTATTGCGTCCATAATTGATTCAAAAGAAAAAAGCGCAGATTACAGGCAGATTAATGAAAAATCAATGGAAGGCGCTGATGTCTGCATTGATTTCACAAAGCCTGATGCCGCAGTTGAAAATATAAGAAAAATTGCAGAGCTGAAAAAAAATATTGTTGTAGGAACAACGGGCTGGTACAGCCATATTGATGAAGTCAGAAGAATCGTAAAAGAAAATGGCATTGGCCTGATTTATTCCCCAAACTTTTCAATCGGAGTAAATGTTTTTTTCAGGGTAATTGAAAACGCTGCAAAAATAATCAACAGGATTGACGCCTATGATGTCCATGGCTATGAAATGCACCACAGCAAAAAGCTTGACAGCCCAAGCGGGACAGCAAAAGCAATAGAAGAAATTCTGGTAAAATGCATCAAAAGAAAAAAATCTGTTCCGTTTGCCTCAATTAGGTCTGGCTCAATCCCGGGAACCCATGTTGTAGGGTTCGACAGCAGCGCTGACACAATCGAGCTTAAGCACGCTGCAAGAAACAGGGAAGGATTTGCATTAGGCGCAATAATGGCAGCAGAATGGATACAAAACAAAAAAGGAGTTTTCACAATAAATGATATGATGGATGAAATCATCGGAGCTGAATAAAAATGTTTAAAGGCGCAATAACTGCAGTTGTAACGCCATTCATGGAAAACGGCGATTTGGATGGACAATCTTTAAAGGATTTAGTCAGGTTTCAGGTTGAAAATAAAATTGACGGAATTGTGCCATGCGGAACCACGGGAGAAAGCCCAACATTAAGCCGCGAAGAGCACCAAAAAGTGATTGATACAGTAATTGATTCTGCCAATGGAAAAGTTCCGGTAATTGCAGGAACCGGAAGCAATTCCACAAAAGAGGCCATTGACATGACTAAAAAAGCGGCAGATTCAGGCGCAGATGCGTCGCTTCAGATCTGCCCGTACTACAATAAGCCGACTCAGGAAGGGCTGTTCAGGCATTTCAGCGCTATTGCAGATGCAGTTGACATTCCGATAATAATTTACAACATACAGGGAAGAACAGGAATTAACATGGAAACAGCAACTCTGGCAAGGCTTGCAAAAGAGCATTCAAATATTGCAGGGGTAAAAGAAGCATCAGGAAATATTTCACAGATGATGGAAGTGATAAATACGCTGCCAAAAAATTTTACTGTATTATCGGGAGATGATAATTTAGCTCTACCGTTAATGGCTCTCGGAGGCAAAGGTGTTATTTCAGTAGCAAGCAATATAATTCCAAATCAAATGCACAATTTAACTGAGTTTGCCCTAAATGGAAATTTTGAAGAAGCAAAAAGATTACACTATGAACTGCTCCCATTATTTAAAGGAATTTTCCTTGAAACAAACCCGATTCCTATAAAGGCAGCATTATCCATGAAAGGGATGATAAAAGAATCTTACAGGCTCCCATTGTGCGAAATGAAAGAAGAGAATAAAGAGAGATTAAAGGAAGTATTAATGAGAATGAAGCTATTGTAAAATGTCATCTAAAAACCTTCCTTTTTCAAAAGAAAAAGTGCTTGAGATAATAAAAAAGCACAAAACGCCTTTTCATATTTATGATGAAAGAGCGATTAGGCAGAATGCCAAAAAATTTTTGAAATCATTTGAAATTCTGAATGGATTTCGGCAGTTTTTTGCTGTAAAGGCAACTCCCAATCCGTATATTCTGAAGATACTGAAAAACGAAGGATTTGGAGTGGACTGCAGCTCATATGCTGAGCTGATAATGGCAGAGAAAGTCGGGTTCAGCGGAGAAGAAATAATGTTCAGCTCGAATGATACTCCTGAAGAAGATATGAAAAAAGCAAAGGAAATTGGCGCAATAATAAACCTAGACGACATAAGCCACATTGAATTTCTTGAAAAAACAGCGGGCTTGCCTGATTTAATCTGCTTAAGGTATAATCCCGGCCCTGCAAGAAAAGGGAACAGCATAATCGGAAAGCCAGAAGAGGCAAAATACGGATTAACCAAAGAGCAGATGGTTGAAGCCTACAGGTTACTGAAGAAAAAAGGCGTAAAAAGATTCGGAATGCACACAATGATAATTTCAAATGAGCTGAATGCAGAATATTTCATTGAAACGGCCAAGATGATGTTTGAGCTGGCACTTGATGTATTTAATAAAACAGGAATCAAAGTTGAATTCATAAATCTTGGTGGGGGAATTGGAATACCCTACAGGCCGGAAGAGCAGCCGGTTTCATACTCCGAAATAGCCCAGGGAGTTAAAAATAATTATGAAAATATAGTTGTGAAAAATAATCTGGCTCCGATAAAAATATTTACAGAATGCGGCAGAGTAGTTACTGGCCCTTACGGATATTTAATAATTAAAGCCATTCACATGAAGCGCACTTACAGGGATTTTGTAGGAACAGACGCCTGCATGGCTAACCTGATGAGGCCTGCAATGTACGGCGCCCATCATCACATAACTGTTCTTGGAAAAGAAAACAGCCCGAATGGCCATTTTTATGATGTTACTGGATCTTTATGCGAGAACAATGACAAGTTCGCGATAAACCGGAATCTTCCTGAAATTGAAGTTGGAGACATATTGGTAATTCACGACACAGGCGCCCACGGATTTGCAATGGGCTTCAACTACAACGGAAAGCTAAGGTCATCTGAGCTCCTCTTAAGGCCTGACGGAAGCGTGGTTCAGATTAGGCGCGCAGAAACAGTTGATGATTATTTCACAACACTGGATTTCAATCAATTGAAGAAGTTTAAATGAAAATAAAAATATCGGAAAAATTAAGCAGCATCAGCAATTACGCTTTTGCAGAAGTTGACAACGAAGTTTCTAAATTAAAGTCATTAGGGATAACTCCAATAGACTTTGGCGTAGGCGACCCAAAGGAGCCAACACCGGAGATAATCAGGAATGCGATTAAGTCGGCAGTTGAGAAAAGAAAAAGCTCAGGCTATCCGAGCTACAGCGGAAGCGATGAATACAGGCATGAAATTTCATTATGGAATAAAAAACGGTTTGGAATTAAACTGGATTTCAAAAAGGAGATAACCTCTTCAATAGGCGCAAAGGAAGCAGTATTCAATTTTCCGCAGGCATTCCTGAATGATGGCGATTATGTGATAGCTCCAAACCCCGGATACCCACCTTATGAAAAGGGAGCATTGTTTGCAGGCGGCAATACACATTTTGCCCCGCTTCTGAAAGATAACAATTTTCTGATGGATTTAAGCAAGATTCCGAAAGGCATCATCAAAAAATCAAAAATATTGTGGGTCAATTACCCCAACAATCCCACAGGAGCGATGGCGACAAAAGAATTTTTCAGGGAAGCTATAGACTTCGGCCATGACAACAAAATAATAGTTGCAAGCGACGAATGCTACTCGGAAATTTATTTTGAAGATAAGCCGCATTCAATCCTTGAATATTCAAGAGAAGGTGTCGTAGTGTTCCAATCGCTTTCTAAAAGAAGCGCAATGACAGGCTACAGGGTTGGCTGGGTTGCTGGAGATGAGGATATTATTTCATCATTTAAGAAGTTAAAGCCGAACATTGATTCAGGAACTCCGACCTTTATCCAGGACGCTGCAATAGCAGCGCTAAAGGATGAGAAGCACGTTGAGAAGATGAGAAATGACTACAAGAAAAAGCGCAACATCATGGTTGATGTTTTGAAGTCAGCCGGATTGGAAAACTGCACTCCAGAATCAACCCTTTATATCTGGCAAAAAGTTCCTGAAAAATCCAGCTCGGTTGAATTTGCGAAAAGGCTTCTGCAAAAGGAGATCGGAGTAGTAGTGACTCCGGGCGCATGGATATCCAACGATGCCAATGGGCTGAACCCGGGAAAAGATTACGTAAGATTTGCATTAGTGCCGACTATTGAGGAAACGAAAGAAGCAGCAAGAAAAATAACAGAATTTTTGAAATAAATTGGCGAGGTGTCGCGCAATGGCAGACAAGCGACACCGAGCACAAGATATTGGCTGAGCGAATGCGAAGCCAGATTAAATAAAATGATAATAATAAAATTCGGCGGAACATCGGTTGGAAGCGCAGAAAGGATTAGAAATACTTCCGATATAATCAAAAAAAATCTAAATAAGAATCCGGTAATTGTTGTTTCAGCCGTTTCAAAAGTCACAGATCTGCTGATAAAGCTTGCAGATGAGTCAGCAAATGGAAGCGGCAACGAGCTGCAGCAGCAGATTAAGGATATTCATCTTGAGATTATTGAAAAATTAAATCTTGGGAAAAATTTGCTGGAAGAAGATTTCAATAATTTGGCAGTTTTATCAGATGAAACAAAATCACGCAAAATTATCAATCAAAAAATATTGGACCATTTCCAGTCTTTCGGCGAGCAGATGTCGTCCAAGATTGTTGCGGCGCATCTGAGCAGTATCAGCATAGAATCAAGAGCCTTCAATTCATGGGAGCTTGGATTTTTGACAAATGATGATTTTGGGAATGCAGAGCCGCTTGAAAGCTGCCATGAAAATTTAAGGTCGGAAATAAAAAAATTGAACTGCGTTCCGGTAATAACGGGCTATATTGGAAAAACAGAAAATGGAGAAGCCACAACATTGGGCAGGGGCGGCTCTGATTATTCAGCAGCCATTATTGGAGCTGCAGCTGATGCTGAAGAAATACAGATTTGGACCGATGTTGACGGGATGATGTCCACAGACCCCAAGATTGCTGCGAATGCAAAAACAATAGAGAGAGTTTCGTTTGCAGAAGCCTCCGAGCTCGCTTACTTTGGCGCGAGGGTATTGCATCCAAAAACAATACTTCCTGCAATGAGAAAAAACATTCCTGTAAGAATCCTCAATTCATTTCATCCTGAAAATGAAGGCACGACAATAGTAAATGACTCGGAAAAGAGCGAGCAGGCAGTAAAAGCCATAGCATGCAAGAGCAATACAACTTTGATCCACATTGATTCAAAAAGGATGCTGGGGGCTTACGGGTTTTTGGCAAGAATTTTTGAAATTTTCAGCAAATACAAAAAAAGCGTGGATGTCATTTCAACCTCTGAAGTAAGCGTATCATTGACAGTGGATAATGGCGAGAGCGTCCAGGATATCCTTAATGATTTAAAAGAAATTTCGGATGTTGAAATCCTAAAGGACAAGTCAATCATCTGCGTAGTTGGAGAAGGGATGAGAAACACGCTCGGAGTTCCCGGAAGGATATTCACAACACTCTCAAAAAATAATGTCCATGTGGAGATGATATCAATGGGGGCCTCGGAGATTAATATCACTTTCATTGTTGACGGGAAAGACACTGAAAAAGCAGTAAGGGTTTTGCATAAGGAATATTTTGGATGAATAATCCAGGAAAACGGCAGAATGGGCAAAATAAAAATAGGAATTTTGGGAGCAACCGGAATGGTCGGGCAGAGGCTTGTCACTCTTCTGGCCAATCATCCGTGGTTTGAAGTAAAATGCCTGGCTGCATCTGCAAGCTCAGCTGGCGAAAGATATGCTGATGCTGTTGAAGGAAGATGGAAAATTAAAGATAGCGTCCCGGAATATTCAAAAAATATGATTTTAAAAAAAGCCGAAGAAGATGCGGCAGTTATTTGCGATAATGTTGAGCTGGTTTTTTCTGCACTTGGCTTGGAGAGAGAAAAAATAATGGAGCTAGAGGAAAATTACGCATCAAGAGGCATTGCGGTCGTCTCAAACAATTCCGCCCACCGGTGGACAGATGATGTGCCGATGATAATTCCTGAAGTGAATCCGGAGCATGCTAATTTGATAGGCATTCAAAGAAAAAACAGGGGCTGGAAAAAAGGGCTGATAGCCGTAAAGCCAAACTGCTCAATACAGTCTTATGTCCCTGTAATAAAAGCGCTTGAAGATTTCAAACCTCAAAAAATAGTCGTAACGACATTACAGGCAATCTCCGGGGCAGGAAAAACATTTGATTCATGGCCTGAAATTCTTGACAATGCCATTCCTTTCATTCAAAACGAAGAAGAGAAGTCAGAAAAAGAGCCTTTGAAAGTTCTTGGAAAAATGGGAAAGAATGGAATAAAAATGGCAAACTCTCCTAAAATATCTGCAACCTGCATAAGGGTTCCTGCTGCAGACGGCCACATGGCAAGCGTTGAAATTGGTTTAGGTGAAAAAACAACAGAAAAAAAGATTATTGAAGCAATTAATGATTATAAAAACCCGATTGCCGACTTAAATCTGCCAAGTTGCCCAAAACACTTCATGAAATATTTTGAGGAAGATGACAGGCCGCAGACTAAACTGGACAGGAATTTAGAAAACGGAATGGGAATAAGCGTGGGAAGGTTAAGAAAAGGAGATGTATTGGGCTGGAAGTTTGTTTCTTTGTCCCACAACACAATAAGGGGCGCTGCCGGCGGCGCTATTCTGACGGCTGAGCTGCTGAAGAAGAAAGGGTATCTGTAAATTTAAGATTTTAACTACTTTAATTTATAGCAAAAGCTACCTATAGTATAAATATTTATACGGGTTCAAATTAACTTAGGTTAAATGATAAACTGGACAAGGGTATTAGCTATAGTAACAATTATTCTAGCCATTATTTATTTATGGATGGCTTGGTCTATGCAAAAGAGCTTGAATTTACAATTAGGTGCGGTTCCAAACATTGAGCTTCACACAAACCGAGCTAATAATTTTATTGATTTAAGATACAGTTCAGATGGTTACAAAGATTATCTTGTGTATATATACAATAGCGGAAAGGCACCATGCTTTGATTTGGAGATAAAAAACATCAAATACGCCAGTGTTGTTTATAAAGTTCTTAATTCCAAAGAAGTTTCGTCAATAGGTGAGAATTACACACAAACTAATAGCATATCTCTTTAATTTAGGAACTTTTATATAGTTGTTCTTCTTTCCCTCTGTTTGAGGTGATTATTATGTGGAAACTAACTAAAGGAAATACATTTCTACCAGCAATTTCGCCAAAG
>Ga0082335_1001244_pt1 | contig 56366 bp, 54 predicted proteins | sample Subgrocontami58m_FD_72375 | JGI IMG/M metagenome (GOLD analysis project Ga0082335, IMG submission 72375) | Subsurface groundwater microbial communities from S. Glens Falls, New York, USA - GMW37 contaminated, 5.8 m (SPADES assembly) (version 2) ... | reverse complement strand
AGCGTTTCGGGCACCAGGGCGTTCAATATCGGAGGTTCGCCACTGGTTTCCAGATCGTCCAGACGCGCGAGCGGATTGTCCTCGCGTGCCGAGGGACTGAGATACTCGATTGCGACATAGCCCGCGAGCTCGGACTCCTTGAGCGTGCCGTTGAAGTAACGTTCGAGCCGCGGCAAATCGAAAAAATCATACGTCACGACCGGGTCGTTGCGCTGCGCGTAAGTGATGCGGATCTCGCGCGCATCGAGCGGCGCAAGGCGCAGCGCCGTGCGCGCCGCGCGTCCCACGGCGCGGCTCGCCGGCTGGATGCGGTCGTTGGAAAGCGCGATCGTCAAACGGTAAGAGCGGTCGTATTCAACGCGGATATTGCGGAACTGCTGCCCGTAAAGCGCCTCGGTCAAGCGGTACTCCTGCGCTGAGCCGGGTTCCCATTGCTCGGTCATCGGCTTCGGCGTAACGCGGGTGTAGGGCTCGGACTCTGCGCTCTTGGGTTCCCACGCCTCGCGGCGGTCGGCCGGAATCGAGACTTCGTTCGGCTTCGGTGCGGGCTCGAACTTCAGGGTGCGATCGTCGCGCGGGCCGGTCAAACCGTAAAGCGAGACGCCGCGCGCAAGCTTGGCGCCGCCGTCGCGCGTCAGAGGTTTCCATGTGAAATTGGCGACTGTGTTGGTGGTACGGGTAAATATCGCGTCGAACGGGATGTTGACGAATATGCCCTTGTCGAAACTGCCTTCCCCGAACTGCTCTGCCGATACGTCCGTCTTGGTCGCGAAAGCGCCGACGGAAACGCCGTTTTTGAATGTGCGCGCCAGTCCCAACGTAACGCCCAGGTCTCCCGCCAGATAGCGTCCGGCGCTCAGCCCCACGTCCACGCCGTTCCACCCGGTGTTCCAGTACATCGTCGCATGACCCGTGGTCGTCTGATAGTCGCGGAAAGCCAGATTCTGGTGAAAATCGCGCTGCCGGACTTCGTTCACATCAACGCCGAAGGCAAGCCGGCTCGCGTACGGCCGGTACAACCACTCGCCGCCCACTCCCGCGAACATCTCCTCGAGGAAACCGCCGTACACGCTGTAGTAATGGTTCTCACCGAGCTTGCCGACGTGCACGAGCTGCAGATTCGGCATCGTCACAGTCGACGTGGTCAGATACTCGCGCAGAAACGTCCGCACCCGCGGCAGGTTGCTCGGCGCGGTGTATTTGAACTTGTCGTAGTTGTCGGAGAGGCGCAGCCGCAGACTGCCCTGCACCCACGTGTCATCGCGAATCCTGAATTTGGCGCGCTCCTGAGCGTAGATCTGGTACAGCACGAAACCGTCGGGACCGCCTAGCGTCTGCCCGTAACCAAACCCCAGGCCGGATTCGAATCTTGGCAGCGAGTTTTCATAGAGCACGTTTCCGGGCGCGGTTTGTTCGGGTTTGCGCGCCATGACCGTTTCATGCTGCTCGCTGGGCGGCAGCGGCTGCGTCTGCTTGGCGAGCCAGTCGTCGCGGTCGATGACATGCTCTGCTACCTCCATCCCGCGCTCGCGGTAGGCGAGCGTAAAGCGCTCCACCGGCTGCGGTGCGTCACGATGCAGCACTGCTGCGATACGGTCCACCCGCTCCCGCCAATAAACCGCCTCGGCGTCATCGATGGTCACTCGCAGCTCGCTGCCGCGCTGCTCGATGCTGCGGACTTGCCAATCGCTCTGGCGCTGGATTTCGCCAGCGGTCACCTTCCAGTCCGGCACCTTCTGAGGGCGCGCAGCAGCCACCGCCACGCGCGGCGGGTCGCTCACCTTCGGCGTGCTCAGACCGTCGAGCTGGCCGTGCAAGGTCAAGCCCAGCGTGAGCGTATTGCCACGTTCCACGCCGACGGTAAGATCCAACGCACTCCCCGCCCGATAAACCAGCCCGAAATTAAACGGCGAGCTCTGCTTTTGATTGTTGGTCTGCGGCTCGTGCTGATAATCGTTGCCGTCGTACTCGAGCTTGACGCTCAGCTTATCCCACGGTGTTTGGTACTGCACGCCGCCGAACAGCGAGGTGGGGCCTCTGAAGTAATTACTGAGAGCGAAGGTGCCCCCTTGTCCGGCGGCCGCATCTCGCGTATCGAACGCTGAGCTGAGGACACCGAGCGGATTGCGCAGGTTGCCCCGCGCGCCTACGTAACCCCACCCCATGCCGAGGCTCCAGTCGAAATCTCCGGTGCGCTTGTTTGCCACCACATATTCGCCGGAAAAAAATCCCGTCCCTGCAATATCGCGCAGGCCGGCGGCGATTTGCGGCACGTACGCCGATTCGGGCCACAGGCGGATTTTTACATCGATGCTTTTGTCCTTGTAGCTTTGCGAGCCGCTCAATGCCGTTGGACCGTAGAGGCGGTTGCTGACATCGGTATAACGAAAACCTGCTTCCATCCAATCGAACGGCTGCATGAAAACGTTGCCATGCAGGTAGGGGTTCGTAAGACTGAAATGCGAAGTGAGATGACCTGCGCTCCGCATCCGCGCCGTCGGCGTCTGCAACAGCCCGATGCTCCCCCAATCGCTCGAACTAACCTGCAACCCGCGGGAGCGCGTGGGAGGCGCGCCGGGGGGCAACGCGACAACCGAATATGGCGATGCGCCTACCGCGGGTACCGTAGGGTGGATGGAGGACGGGATTTTTCGGCCGGAATCCACCGGAATTCCGATTGGTGGATTGCGCTGCGCTCCATCCACCCTACGATCTTCTGGCGGGCAATTTCTCCCTTCATTCAACCTGAACCCCTCCGCCGCCCCCCCCTTCACCCCATTCTCTCTCCCCGCTTCCTCCTTCGCATCACACTCTGCCCCGCCCCGCACCGGATCCGGCGCCGGCCCCTGCGTCGCGAGGAACGTAGCGAGCCGTTGCGAAAACGGCTCAGGCCACCCGCCGTCCCGCCGCGGCCCCCAGATCCACGCACCGGGCGCAGGCTCATCCTGTGCCTCGCGGTTCCACATTGCCACGCCGTAGCGCTGCACCCGTCCATCGGGCTGCGCGATCCATACCCAGTCCGCGCGCGCAGCACCAGCAGGATCGCACGCTTCGAGATAGTCCCTCGCCTCATGACCTGCAACGTGAGTCACCATGCAGCGTTCGCCCTGACTGGTGATCACCGTGACGGTGCTCGGACGCTGCGGCAGCACGACGCTGTGTCCGGGCCGCAGAATCGGGTTGCGCGACGGATTCGCCTGCAGCCACCACGCATCCGGCATCGCCACCGGCACACGACCCGTGACAGGCAGCGTGTTGAGCCAATCGCGCAACCGCCCCATCGCTTCCGGCTTGGCCTTGACCTCGCTATCGAGCCCCGACAGGCTCTTCGATAACTGCAGGCGCAACGTATTCTGCGCCGCCACCTCCGCAGGCACCTGCCAGCTAAGGCCCAAAGGATAAGCGTTGGGCGAAATCTCCTGCTCCAGCAACCAGTCGCTGAGCCGCTTCGGCGGAGTTTGCGCGTGGGCCGAAAGAGAGAAGAGTTCGAGCGACACCACCAGCCCGACAGAACGCAACGCCATCGCCATCGCCGTAGGGCGCAGATTCATCGCGCCACACCGTTGGCATTGCTACCGTAGGGCGCGGATTCATCGCGCCGAATGGTTTCTGCCGGGCTGATGGCGCGCTGAAGCTGCGCCCTACAACTGCGCCCTCCCGCTGTGCCCAACACGATCGCCGTAGGGCGCAGATTCATCGCGCCGAATAGCTTGCGCCGGACCGATGGCGCGATGAATCCGCGCCCTACGACTGCGCGTACGGCTGTCACTGCTTCCATCTCTGCCACGTAAAACAAAAATCCGGCGCGAGGCACTGCTCACCATAAACAACAACTTCCTTGCCATCTCGCAAATCCACAGCATAACGCGCAGGCGGAAGCACTCCATCAATCGCAACATTGGTGACAAGTTTTGTCAAACGTCCAGCGGCATCTCCAGTCTGAAACCGCTCCTCGAACCAACTCAGGCTCTGCGCATCCACACCCTGCAGCGCGCTCTTTTGGGGCGGTGAGATCGCGCTCAGAACGAGTTCGTCACGCATCCCGAAGTGGTAACCGGGCATCACGTCGCGGATGCGCACCCAGTGGACCGGCTGTCGGGCACGGGCGAGCGCCGACCACGACGGCAATTCCGGCAACGTGACCGCTCTCCATTCCGTGGTCACGCCGGATGCGCCTACCACGCGCCCGTTTTGCAGGCGCAGCACCTCGCGCTGAGCGCTGAACCACACTTCAATCGGGCCCTGCGCATGTTTGTCCTCGCTGCCCAATGCAAGAAACGAGACCCGGCCGCCGACTGTAATCCTGATGTAACGAAAGTCCGGATTAAGCTTGGCGCCGGTGACACTGCGGTCGCCCGTTACGGCGTCCTGCACGGTTTGCACCACTGCATTCATGCCGGAAGAGCACGCAGCAAGCGCGCACGCCACCAAAACCGGCGCGGCCAGGGTTCGAATCTTCATGTCCGACTCAAATGAAACGCGGGGTAGGGTCCTGCCAGTTACGGCAGAAGCCTACCCCGCGAGTGAGAGAAAGGAAACTAAACCAGCGGCTCCCTATTGCGTCCCGGTGGTTCCGGTGGTCCCGGTAGTTCCGGTGGTCCCGGTAGTTCCAGTAGTCGTTACTTGTTCATTCGTTTGCGCTGCTGCCGCAGCCACCGCCGCTGCGACCGCCGCCGCGGCTGCAATCGCACCCGCGCCGAATCCTGCGCCTACGGCTGCTCCAGCAGCAGCTCCCGCAGCGGCTCCCGCAGCAGCGGACACCGTGCCTGCCGTTGCGGCGCCGGCCGGAATCGCAATCGTCCCGGCCGCTGCCACACCAGGAGCACCGGCCGCCACCGAGGCGGCGGTAACACCAGCCGGCAAGCCCGCCGTGACAGTCAGGGTGCCGCCAGCACCAATTGACGCCGTGAAACTCGTTCCCGCCGCGAAGCTTTGACCGCCTACCGTGACTATGCCCTGCGAAACCGTGGCGACCATGGTACCATTCGGCAGTACCGCAAACGCGAAGGCCGTGCCGCGAATACCGATCGTCGTGGTTCCGTGCGTAAGCTTGAACGCTTGCTTGTTTTTCTGCCCGATCAGGCCGGTAACAAACCGCGCGCCGCCCTTGATCAAGTCAAACACGATATTGCTCTTCGCGGCATTCTTCTCGTCGAACACATATTGCTTGACATGAAAAGACGTGTTCTCCGTCAGCGAAACCCCTTGACCGTCCGCGAACCTGAGGGTCGCTGAGCTTTTCGGGCCAGTCGTGATAACCGTGTCACTGACTACCGTTTGGCCCTTGGATACTGCGCAAGCCCCCCCCTTGCCTACTGTCGCCTTCACATCACCAGTGGCCTCCAGCACGATCCCCTGAGGATTCGCGAGAGCAGTGCCTGAGGGAGTACACGCCGTCGATGCCGCAACAGCAATGCCCCCGGCGAGGTAGCTCGAGAGCAAAGATAAAAAGAGAATTTTTCCGGCAATACTCAGGAACCGCGCAAACATCCCGATGTCGTTCTTATTCATGGCAAATATTCCTTAGAATTGTTCAGAAATTAGAACCGTCTTTTTACAGCATTTTCCCTCTATTTGCAACGGCATAGTAACAACCTGTCGCATTCTTGCCAACCAACTCGATGCAAAACAGAAGATCCCTTCTTCCCTCTCCCCTTGGGAAATCCCCTCTCCCCTTGCGGGAGAGGGTTAGGGTGAGGGGGGCTTCGTTATAATCTAAACCCTGAATCTCCAACTGTCTGTCAGGAAAGTCTGACAAGACCCGATAAGACCCGATGAATCATCTTAAACCTGAACTATTATAGCCAAATGTGACTTTAGTCACACTTGGCTTTTCGTTCATCCCGACACCTGAGCAATCTCAATGCCAGTTTCGTTACACACTTACAAAACAGTAACTTACAGAATATCCGTGCTGTCTATTCGCACCAGTTTCGCGCCCTGAGGCTGCTGGCCGCACCATCGCGTTGCGCGTAGTTCGTGAATATCGTCGCCCCGGCGCAAGCCGGGGTCCAGGCCGTTTCGAAACCCATATTCCTGGATTCCGTTGTCATCCACTACCCGCGATCCACAAACCGCGATGCTACAATCCAATCACCAGTCACCGATCACCAATCATCGCCGTTATGCACTTACCACGAACCACATTGCTGCCGCTTCTGTTTTTCATCCTCGCAGCAATAGCGCCGCTTACTGCCACCGCCGCCTTCAAGACCACCCTCTACTACCCCTACGTGGAAATGAGCGTGCCGGGGGGCATCGATATCACCTTTCTCTTCAACGGCCGCAAGGACAAGACAGGCTGCGAAACGTTGGCAACCAGCGTGACCAACGGCATGCTAACCGTTTGCCCGACGTGCCAAACCAAAGCAAAGCAATGTCTCGACACGCTCGAGCCTCGGCACCGGAAACTGCTCTCTGCCGAGCCGCTCGACGTACCTTCCGCCCGGTTACCTGATGGCGTAGCGACATACAGTGCGCTCAATCCCGACAGCGCGCTCCCCGCCTGCCGGGAAAGCGAAAAACTAACATCATCACGCGCGGAGGCCGATCGCATAGTTTGTTACCCCCCGCAGACCGCCCGCCCCCTTCCCACCGCTCGAAAAATAACCCTCGACAGCAGCCATTATTTTCTCGGCCTGCTCTTTTTCGTTCTGAGCGGACTCGCCTCGGGCTTCGCCTGTTACCTGATCGTCCGCTATGACCACTTACACGCGCATCTGTCGCACGATCACAATACTACTGGTCCGCAGAAATTTCACGCGACTCCCGTGCCGCGAATTGGCGGCGTGGCCATTTTGATCGGGTTGTTGGTGGCCGGCGTGGGCCTGCTGCCAATTCAGCAACGCTTTTCAATCGATGAATTCGGATACCTGCTCCTCGCCGGACTGCCGGCATTTGCCGGAGGCATGGCCGAAGATCTCACCGAGAAAGTCAGCGTGCTGGCCAGGTTGGTGCTTACCATGCTTGCGGCATTGCTGGGTGCGTGGCTGTTAGGGGCCGTACTCGAACGAATTGATGTACCTGGGCTCGATACGCTCCTGCTCTGGTCGCCGCTGGCAATTGCCTTCACGGTGTTCGCCGTCGGTGGAGTCGCAAACTCGATCAACATCATCGATGGCTACAACGGCCTCGCTGGCGGCTATGCAGTGCTCGTATTGGCAGCGCTTGCTTGTGTATCAGCACAGGTCGGGGACGCTTTCCTGATGACAGCTGCACTTGCGATGATCGGCTCGCTGCTTAGTTTCATGGTTTGGAATTACCCCAAGGGAAAGATTTTCCTGGGCGACGGCGGTGCTTACCTGCTCGGATTCTGGCTGGCGGAACTCTCGGTATTGCTCGTGGTTAGGCATCCGGAGGTCTCGCCGTGGTTCCCGATGTTACTACTGGCATATCCGGTTTTTGAAACCCTTTTCTCCGCCTACCGCAAGTATTTTCTGCGCGGCCATTCGCCGGGGCATCCGGACGGTCTTCATTTGCACATGTTGATCTACAAGCGGCTCGTGCGGGTGTTCGTCGGTTCTTCCGATACGACCTTGATGACCCGGCGCAATAGCATGGTGGCGGCGTACATCTGGGTGATGTCGGCCGGCTGTGTTTTGCCCGCGATCTTCTTCTGGAGTGAAACGCGTTTGCTGATCGCCTTAACCGTGGTGTTTTGCGCGTGGTATATCTGGCTCTATCGCCGCATCATATGCTGGCGCGCGCCGGCTTGGGTAATCAGACGCGAGCACACTTGATCCCTGCGTTATCGACCCCCATGAATAAAAACGTTACCAGGGGTACCGTAGCGCCCGTTCGCCATTACGGTGGACCAGAAGACCACCAGGAGGATCCACATCTTGCATATTCGCCGCCTCGCTCTGATGATAGTTTTGGCATTATTTACCCTACCCGCTTTCGCCTACATTGACCCCAACACTGGGGGATTCCTTTTCCAGTTGCTAGCGCCGCTGTTCGCAATTGCATTGACAGTCTGGATGTTTTTTGCAAACCAGGCAAAGGCGATCTGGCGCTCATTTCGTAGTATCTTCAGCCGAAAGACTGATAAATTGAAGTGAAAATAATGAGTATCGTCGCCACGTTTCTGCGCCTGGCAAAGCCGGCCTTTCTTAACGTAGCCGTCGCCCTAATACTTTTTTTTCTGCCAATTGAGGTGTTATTTCGTCTCAGTTCGTGGATCCTTTTCAAGCCCGCCTTGGACATGGTCAATGACGTGGCCATGATGATCCTGCTGCTGGCCTTGGCGTCGGCCAGCTTAGCCCTACTGGTAGCTGGCGTTGGCTGTGCCCTGGTTGGATTGTCTTTCCCAAAGGCAGCTAAAAAGATCGAAGAAACGGTAATTGCTGTGGCCGCTATCGGTACACTGGCAATAATTTTGTCCGTCTTATTGGAGACGTCGAGACGGTGGCTAAAATCGGTCCAATTAATGAGGTCGCTGTATGATTGGCTATATGTAGCCACCGGGATCAGCTTGAAAGTTGTTGCTGAACATTTGGCATTTTTTTTCCTACCGCTTGTCATTGGGGTTGTCGTAGTTGCAGTATGGAAATACGGTTTGCTGGCCGCAGGAAATGTCATTCGGTCTCGCCTAGCTAATGGCAGTAATATAACGCTGATCTTGATCGTCTCGGCTGCGTTGGTTGTAGCGACAAACGGGGTTGTCGTGCTCGATTACCAGGAAATCAAAACGAATCCAATCCCCGCACCCCGTGCCGGAATGCCGAACGTCATTTTGCTGTCCATTGACACCCTGACCGCCGAGGATATGTCGCTTTATGGGTATCACCTACCGACTGTCCCTAAACTTGAAGCCTTTGCACAAGAAAGCTATGTTTTCGACAATTTTTTCTCGAGTTCCAACTGGACTAAACCTTCGGTCGCTTCTTTCATATCCGGCCAGCATCCGATTACCCATGGCGTCAACCAATTAGATAGCTACTTTCTACAAGACGACCAGGAGAAAAACTTGGGGCAGACGTTGAAGGACTATGGCTACCAGACCGTCGCCATCGTGGCAAACGGCTTTGCTCATCCTTTAGATATGCAGATCTCCGCTAGTTTTTCTGCAGTAACCGAACGGCCGATACCAAGTGACGTCCGGGGTCCAATTGTTCACGAGCTTCTGCCATGGTTGAGTAACTTCCGGATTCACGCGTGGGTAAACGATTTGTTGGAACCAATACTCTCACCGTTTCAAGCTATCCGTGAATCCCTTGACCATGAAAACTCGCTCTGGCCGCCAGAGTTGGTTTTTGATCGAGCGTATCCTTTTCTTACCAACCCGAAGCCACCGAAATTTATATGGGCCCATATAAACCCGCCCCATGCTCCCTATCTGCCAGCTGCGCCATTTAAGCATCAATTCGGGACCTTCAAAGCATTTGAGACAGAAAAGGATTTTGAGGGATATGGTAACCGATACTCTCTCAAGCAACAGACTGAGGTTGATCGACAAAGGCTGCGCTACGACGAATTCATCCTAGATACCGACACTAGGGTCGGGGGCTTTCTCGAAAAACTGAAGGCTATGGGACGTTTCGACGACTCGATCATCATCATTACGTCGGATCACGGGGAATCATTCACCAAAGGTCGATTACGGCATTCCGGTCTCCATCTGCACCAACCGTTGATTCATATTCCCCTCTTGGTCCATCTTCCTCACCAGAAGGAAGGCAAACGCATCCCTTTCTATGCAGGGCAAGTGGATTTGCTACCCACGGTTTTAGATATACTTGACCTACCCATTCCCAATTGGGCTGAAGGAGAGTCTCTTAAAGCTGCGATGCTGGAAGGAAAGCCCACTTCGCTACCTAAGTTTTCCATGTATCTGGAGCCAGATAGCCGCTTCGTATCGCCAAGCAGAGGCACTATCGCCGTAATGCAAGACGGCTGGAAGCTGGTGTGCTATTTGGCTAGCGGAAAAGACGAGCTCTACCATCTGGCATCAGATCCAAGCGAGACCGCGGATCTCGCAAGCAGCAATCCTGCTCAGGTGAAAAAGATGCGGGACCTGATCAACACACGCTTCAAACTCGCGAACTAAGTGCCTGGTAACCGTATTTCTCGAAGATGTGGCGCCACGCGAGGAAAATATCGTTTGCCTTATCAGGGGCGAGATCGAATCGATTCTTCTCAAAATGGGCGTGAGCTGCCAGATAACTTTCGATGTGCGGTAAGGCGGTTGCAAAAGCCGCTAACCTAAGTTTGGTGTAGATTCTCTCCATTTCCTCCACTGGATGCAATGTGAGGGTTTCGTAGTGCACCCTCACATAATGTTTTTCACCCAAGCACGGTATGACAGCATCCAATTTTTCTTCCATGCTGATCCAGTTGGCAATGACCTGTCTGGCCAGTGCATTATCGTCAGGCAGATCGGTCAGCGTGTAGAGTGAACATAGTTTTTTCCACATATTCAGAGTGGAGTTGTAAACTTCAAATGGATTTCGGACGATGTGTATGAAACGAGCATTCGGGAAAAGTCGTGAGAGTAGTCTTACACGATAACTATGGGTGGGCGACTTGAGTACGACCGGACATCCGGGCTTACGGGCAGCCACTTGGCCCAGGAAACGGGAAAACACGTGAATCCACTCTTGCTTTTCTAGTGCAGGGAGGTCGTTGGGGTCCGCTGCTGTCATAGCCCGTTCAAGAGCTCTCGGGAAAAGCAAGCCTTCGTAGGGCGACGGCGCACCTAGTGCCAGAAGGGCAAATTCATCTTCCTGAGGAGATGCGAGGGAAATGGACATATTATCCATTGGACGCGTAACGGAATGCTGTCCGGACCGCCGGAGAATCACAGCCTCGGTTATGGGGAATACCTGCGGGTTCATGCAGGCATAGGTAGTGGGGAAATTGAAATTTGGATTCCGGCCCAGCATTTCATGTAAAAAGGTCGTACCTGAACGCCAATACCCAATGATAAAAATTATTTCTAGCGGTTCGGGGCGAGTCGCCGACAACCCATACGACGTGAGTTCCAAGGCAGAGAGCCACATACCCGCGAAGCGGTTTTGCAGGTCCAAAACGCGCGAGATAGGCTGATCAGCGTAGACCTTACGAAGTCTCCGCCAAGCCTTGGCATTGAGGTTGATTCTGACAGTTTTGCGACCGTGAGCAGGGCCTGATTTTTCGTAAGGATAAGTCATCAATATGACCTTGCCGCTGTTTTCCGTATCCAGTGTCAGAGGCCACGAGTTATGGCGGTCTTCCTGACATTCATGGTCTTGGCATTAGCAGGAAAAACAGAGCCAACATCCAACGATGCCATCGACGGCGTCGGAACTCACGTGCCATCAGCATCAACCGTAGCCGGTCGATAGTTCTTAACCGGCGCAGCGCTTCGACGACCCACGAATTGTCTTCCACAAGGTCCGCGATGGTCAGCACATCGGTGCGGAAGTCACCTGACCGGATTGCCGAGAGTCTCCGCCGGATCGCCTTCCACCCGGAATTGACACCAATCTCGTTGCCACCGTGCTGCCGGTACAACATTGACGGCCAGTTGTCGATATACCAACTCCAGCCGTGTGTTCTCGCATAGGCGTAAATTAGCCAATCATGCACCTTCGCTTGGCTCGCTGCCTCAAATCGCTGCAGCACAAAAACGCGCATATCTTCAAACGATGCTCGCAAAAATACAATAGTGCAACCCGGCCCCGGAGACTCGAACAAGTAGTCGTAGAGACGCTGCGGCTTAGACTTCAGGACAAGCTGCTCGCGGCGATCTGTCCAGAATGCAGTTACATCGCTGGAATAGGCATGGACGCCAAGTTGAGCAATGCAATCGACCGCTCGGCGCAGTTTATTTGGATACCAGATGTCATCATGGTCTGAAAACGCAATATGGTCAAAACCTGCAACATCTGAATCTCGGATGAGGCGTAAGAAGTTACGATTCGCGTTTCCCAATCGGTCTGCTAAGCGCGGCAATAGCGTTACCGGAAAGTGATTAGCGTATTCATTGACGATGCTAACTGTGTTATCTGTAGACCGGTCATCACTAACGAAAAGATGCAGCACAACGCCCTCCTGGGCGAATATGCTGTCCAATTGCTGACGCAACCAGAGTTCAGAGTTGTACGTTGCTAACAGAACGGCAACGTGCGGCCTCTGATTTCCAATATGCTCATCAATGCCGCCATGTTCAGTAGGGGATTGGTATCGAATTTCGGATATCGACGACCGGTGAACCGTATCTTCGTGCCGGTTTCTAGTCACGATGTGATCTCGTTTTTAGTAGAGGCCTGGTTTGGAGCCCGTGCGTAAGCTTCCCCGTCAAGTAGCAGCGAGGTATCAATGGCCGGTCAGGTTGAGTTACGAACGCCAGGAGCTTCTGACTGAAACACGGAGCATGTTCCAATACTTCTTCGCAAACGGTAACAGATGCGCGATCACATCATCCATGCTCGGGTTCGACATCAGAAGATACTTGATGGCTCTTGCGTCCATGTTTTTCAAGCATGTCCTAAAAAGAACCAAATTGTGAACCTTAACAATCGTCGCCCGATCAACCTCGGAATATTTACCGATAAACCGCGCCATTTTCTCGAAATAATGTCGCTTGACCTCAATCTGGCGATCTACTCCAGGTCTATTCATGTTTGAATCAATATGAGCATGCAAGAGAATCTCCGGAACACAGCACATCCAGTTTCTCTCAAAGAAACGGATCATAAATTCATATTCCTGGTGTCGATAGAAACTTTCATCGAAGCCGCCGATCTCTTCCACTCGTTCTTTCCGCAAGAGTAAGGAAGATGTATGAATGTCTGATCTAAGACTAAGTATATCAAACGTACAATCACCTTCAGTTGTATAACTAGTGGACCTAATCTGCGCCCCTTTGTAAAATAAAGTATTTAAACAGTACACTGCCCCGTATTCGGGCCGCATCAAAAGCATCCTCAATTGCTTTTCTATTTTTGTGGGCAGCAGTTCGTCGTCATCATCCAGAAACCCAATGAACGTTCCAGACGCGGCTTTGAGACCAGTGTTTCTTGCCGCGGAACCATTTTTGTTCTTTTCATGCTTTATATATTTAACTCTGTTGTCATGCATGAAGCATGAGATTACCGCTTCAGTTTCCGCCCTATGTGCCCCCCCATCCCCGTTATCGTCAACAACTATCACCTCGATATTTGTATAGGTTTGGTTAAGCGCGCTTTCAACAGCACGGGGTAGGTAATCTGGCCTCCCGTAAGTTGGAATAACAACGGTAACAAGTGTCGACATCGTATTGACCTACTTTGATATTTCGAACCGTCTATTCTCCAGAAACGGCTCCAGGATGATAAAAGGGTGCGGCTGAATGTTGCCGCTTAAACTCGATCAGCGTCAAAGAAGTAAGGTTTATATCAAGGTGGATGCTGTTGTAGCGAAGCCGCCCGCCATCGATGATGTCTTCACTGCGTAAACTACTTTAGCCGGTATTTTTTGGGATGGAGCAATAGCTATATCTATTATGCTTACATTGAATCCCGCTTGGGCGACTCGCTCGCAAATATCATGAATACTGTGATGCCAGAAAGTCAGTGCCGATTTTGGACCACCAGATCGACTATCGTGATACTCGGGCTCCCTGTAGAAGACTATGTCGTTATCCTTTATCTCAGCGAGCATTTCAGTGCTTGGAATGTCATACAGAGGTATAGAAAAAATTAAAGCACCATTTAAACGGAGAACTCTATAACACTCAGAATAACCCGCAATGTCGTCAGGAACGTGTTCAAACACTTGATTAGATGTTATTAGATCCACGCTACAATTCTTAAAGGTTAAATTTTGAACATCTTGGTTTAATATCCCATTCACGATTTCGCCAGGTTTTTTGTTTGGGAAATATTCGCTCGTAATGACTTCTCTAAAATTCCCTTTCAGGAAATTAAGCGTTGCGCCATAAGTTGACATTTCATACGCACATGCTATTTGGTGATCTGTGTTATGTAATTTAATAACCGGTATAAGAGAAAGATTTGTAACGTTTGCTCCACATCTAAGACATCTTGTCATAAATGCGTCTGGCCGCATGGACAAGAAGAATTTACCGCTGCAATTGGGGCAGGCTGATGAGCTAATCCGCCACTTATAAAGTGGATCAGACCGCCTTAAGTATCTTAGCGCCGCTCGATAACGGGGCTTTAAAACGTGCATAGCTAAATCCTCTTTGTGACCCGCTTCAAATCATCTCTGTACCTGGCTTAGTAAAGATCAAACAAGAAAAGATTAGTATCGTAAGGCACTAGATTGAAGTAAGTACCACGCTCAATAAGTGTATAAAAGTAGTACCCGCTTGCAGTTAGAGTCACCCCCATTAGGTAAAACGCGCGAATGGTGGGGGCTGCAATAACATCCGAAATGCTAACAATGAGAATTGGAGCAGCAATAACAAAGTAGGAAAGCGTTCTCCAGTAAATCGCGGACGGAATCGGAATAAATGCCGGAGTTATTGATAAAATGACCACGAGGAATAGCATGTTAATAAATATAACAACGTTGCAATCAATTCTCTGCAACCGCTCGGTCAGAAATACTACAAAAAGGAAGATCATCACAAATATGTAAGTCTTTGGCGTAACCACCTCTGGCTCGTCAATCAGTGCAAAATATATATCGCTAGCTCCGGTTATGCCTACAAAATACTGAAGCAAAGGCAAAGCTAGAAGATACAAACCACTAAGAATAACGTACAGCTTAAGCGAGGGAGCTCGGTTGAGGAAGAAATATAGCGGAAGCGCAAGAATGGCGGACTTATGAAAGCAAAATGCCAACGCAATAAAGAAAAAATATAAAATAAAAGACTGCTTGACTATGTAGCGTAAAGCGAAGGCAAAAATTGAGACGGCAACGAACTGCCGAGAAACATTTAGGGTCGACAGAAAAAGCGGCGGCAATGTAATAAAAAACAATGTTGCCATCAAAGGGCGCCGCGAATGAAATGAAAGATACTTGTAAAAAAATAGAGCAGTTATCATAGCCATAGCCAGAAACAACCCTTGATCAGTTAGCCCGATCGAGTTATTGATGCTCAAGAAAACTGGATAGGCGTACTCCCACGATAAATTACCCGCATAACGATAATCCCGAATTTGGTCAAGGTAGGATATGTAGTCCAATCCCACGTCGTATCTAAAACCCGCGAAAATAGCCAGCACGCCCCATAGCCCAATTGCAAAGCAATTTCTAATTGTGCTCCCTGGATAGAGGTAGGAAATCGCAATGAGACCAACCGCTAAAACATAGATAAAGACGTAGGCGATCACCTTGTTTGCCTATGCCGATTAAGCAGTACACTAAAGGCCCGTGAACACAAATGGCTCACGGGCAGCTTTATGTAGGGCCAGAATAGAAATACAGGCCAGGTGTTAGGTGCGTGCCTTCTTAGAAAATGGTAACGGGGTACAAAGGGCAACCCCTTCGGGCTCAAAAGGTGGCGTATTCGGTTGCCTAAAGTTAGGCTTGAATCCTGCCATGTATTCTCTATTGAATTGCGATAACAAATGCCCTGATAATTCGGCGCCACAATAACCGGGACGCCATGCCGATGAACCCGTAGTCCAAAATCCAAATCCGCGTAACCGTGCGTGAAATGATCCTCAATTAGCCTATGATCTTCGAGGCAGCGCCTATCGATAAGCGCAAAATTCATGTTAAGAGTATCAACATTTTGGGCCTTGCTCGCTGGTTTCACTATGCTTAGCATGACTGGCTTTAAGCCTTCGTGTCGAACATGCCCGCCGTAGGTAGGGACATTCTTAAGGCCATCATGAAAGGATCCCACGACAACCAACCCTCGATTAGAATTGATTGGTATAGTTCCTGCATGATATTCGTATGTCGCTACCAGCGTCTCTAGCGCATCAGGGTATAACTGGCAATCGTCATTAAATACGAGTAAATGAGTGTATTGTTCTGGGTTCCATAACGTTGAAAAGCCTAGACGCATAGCGCCAGCCCAATATAGGCTACCCGTGCCCTTCAACACAAATGCTGCTGGGAACTCTTGGTGAATGGCATCGATAGTTCCATCTTGAGAATTGTCATCGACTACCGCCAATTGGACTTTTACGCTAGCGGGCAGTTGTTGGCTATGGACCGACCTCAAACCTGCGAGCGTCACCTCGCGACGGTTATATGCGGCGCACATCGCCAGGATCTTGATTTCGGTTAGAGATCTGTCTGTTTCATGCATCATGGGCAGTGCAGGGGGGATCCCAAGCATTTCGATAGATTTGCCGGGTTTTTAAGCGGTGATCAGCTTCCATCTTTCAAGAAACAACATCGCTAACTCTTTTTTTTGTAAACCCCGGCCGCGCAATCACGCGGGATGCTCAGAAGAATTTTCCTTCATTTTTCAATCGGCGATAAGTTCCCATATCCCGATAACCAATGATTTGCGCCGGATTACCTCCGACAATCGCCCCTAGCGGAACATCGCGCGTAACAACGGAACCCATCCCGATTACTGCCCCTTCTCCTATTTTCACTCCGGGCACGATAGACACATGCGCTCCGATCCAAACGCAATCTCCGATTTCAACAGGCTTGATTACTTCGGCTGCATCATAAGGAATTGCCTCATTGCCAGCATAGTTGTGATTGGTCGAGTATGCGCAGAATCCATGACCTATGTGCACATAGTTTCCAATGCTAACGCCACCCTCACAATGAATAACGGCGCCAGCATTAATTACAGACCCTCTCCCTATCGTGCAGTGCTGAGGAGAGACAATTCTGATGATTCCTGGAAAAGCCGCCGAAAACACGACGTCTGCGCTAATACCGGGGTAATAGTAATACTGTTTATTCCAGGCATTGCATAACACAGAAAAAATATGACGAACGATCCTATATACAAAGTCCATACGCTAGCAAGAAGCGAAAACTTGGGGAAAATGCACCATAATCCTAAAAAAATGCCGCCTCTGCTTTCATCTTTTCAAATTGCACTTCATCTCTTGCGCCAATTATCCTTGCCGGATTTCCAGCAACAATAGTAAGACGTGGAACATCTCTAATAACAACAGACTCCGCGCCAACTATGGCGCCCTCTCCAATTGTCACTCCCGGCAAGACCGTTACATCTGCGCCACACCAAACGAAATCGTCAATTGTCACTGGCTGAGAAATAACAGTGTCGTCGTAGGGTATTTTTTGGGCATTCTTGTAATCGTGAGTTAATGAGAACACTGTCAGTCTCCGCCCTACATGGAAGTATCTGCCTATTTTCACCCCTCCGCTGCATTCGATAAAAGTATCCGACTTCAAGTGACTAGTGGGATGAATTTCAAACTTGGCAATATCCCCCACAATCATCAAATCGTATCCGCCCTGTGGGATGAAATTAATTTCCACCCCTTGACGGCTGTATCGCATTAGCCTGACCTGAGTTCGCGCCTTAAGCACAAAATCGACGGCCCTATCGAATTGCAGAAAGTACAGCAACAAATAAATCAATTTCATATTCTGGTACAGTAGTGTCCGGTTAACTTGAGGGGTATCGGCTTGAAAGCCAATACTGACGTGTGTTTCGAGACGAAGAGGGGTGTCTCCGACTTGAATTGGAAACCGCCTTTTGCGGTAGCGTTCCGGGTTTTGACAACCCGGAGCCGGTATGTATCTCGGCAAGACGCTGTTCGCGCAGGTCATGGACTTCCTGCCGTGGAAGACCTTCCATCGCATCGTGGATCGCTACGGCGGCGATCACCGGATACGAAGCCTCAGTTGCGCCGAGCAGTTTCGCGTCATGGCCTTTGCGCAGCTTACCTACCGCGAGAGCCTGCGCGATATCGAGGTCTGTCTGGCCGCTCAAGCGGGCAAGCTCTACCACATGGGTATCGCCGAGCCGGTTGCGCGCTCGACGCTGGCCGATGCCAACGAGTTGCGCGATTGGCGCATCTACTTCGAGTTCGCTCAGCGGCTGATTGTCAAAGCACGCGCGCTCTACGCCAGCGAGGCCTTTGGCGTGGAACTGGCCAATACCGTTTATGCGCTCGATGCCACGACCATCGATCTGTGTCTGTCGATGTTTCCGTGGGCGCCGTTTCGCTCCACCAAGGCGGCAGTGAAACTGCACACGCTGCTCGATCTGCGCGGCTCGATCCCCACCTTCATTCACATCTCCGATGGCAAGCTGCACGATGTCAACGTCCTGGATTTGCTTATTATCGAGGCGGGCGCCTTCTACATCATGGATCGAGGCTACCTCGACTTCGAGCGGCTCTACGCGCTGGATCAGGCGCGCGGCTTCTTCGTCACTCGCGCCAAGCGAAACCTCGATGCACGACGCCTGTACTCGGCGCCGGTGGATCGCAGTACCGGACTGATCAGCGACCATACCATCGCGCTCAACGGTTTCTACGCCGCCAAGCACTACCCCGGCCACCTGCGCCGCATCCGTTATCGCGACCCCGAAACGGGCAAGACACTGGTGTTCCTGACACCAATCAATTCGTTCTGCCGGCCCTGACGATCTGCGCGTTGTACAAGTGCCGCTGGCAGGTGGAGTTGTTCTTCAAATGGATCAAGCAGCATCTGCGAATCAAGCGTTTCTACGGCACCTCGGAGAACGCTGTGCGAACGCAAATCTGGATCGCCATCAGCGTCTACGTGCTGGTGGCGATCGTCAGGAAGCAACTCAAACTGGAGGTGTCCTTGCATACGCTGTTACAGATATTGTCGCTGACGCTCTTCGAGAAATTGCCACTGCAACAAGCGCTTGCCGACATCGTGCCAATCAAAAATGATACCGCTTTGCATAATCAACTGAATCTATTCGAGTTTTAACCGGACACTACTGATTCTGGTAGTCTTACTATGTCACATTGGTCGTCTTGCGTTTTGTCACTCGCAACTCGGACATCAACTGAAAACTAACTCCAAGTTTGTATTTTGAAAAGAAACTCATGATCTATTTTAGGCCAACAAGTTCTGGGAGTGTTATTGCTTCATAGTAGCTCGAAGTGCCCAGCAACCCGGATCGGAAACTGGAATCGACTTCTGAAAAGCTGGGAACGAAGTTGTAGCCCAACTCGCGCAATACCGTAGTAGCCTCGCGCGATATCGGTTGCTGACTTAAATCGGGAATCAAGTGATACAAATAGAGGGGCTCCACACCACGATTGACTAAATTGTGCAGCCCTGCCGATAAGTAGGATGCGGCAACCGATGGTCGGTATCGGTCTATTATCGCTTCGACCGCTGTATTTTCTTCAATAATACGCAGATCTGAAAAACGAGATAGTACGTACCGCATAATGCGTAGTCGCCACTCCTTCGTTTCCCTAGGGTGGTACTTAAAAAAAACCGTGTCGAAGCCGTGGCATAGGCTTTCCATAATTTTCCGCAACCCTGCCAGATAGTCATCAGAGCTCTGATAGCAGTCGTACGTCTGTTCGTTTAAAAAAACAACCCGGCCTTGAATGGGCACAACTTCTGGCTGCATAGGGCGCTGCAGCAATACCGTGGGTATGCTTCTGCGAATAGAAATGGGTCTATAGAGGCACACGCCATCAATGTATGTATCTGCCATCCATGGAATGATTTGCCCGTTCACCTTATGGAGCCGCAACGTCCCCAGATTTGGCAATCTTTTATAAATCCATTCTTTAACTTTTTCCCGAATACACAAAGTCTCACTCTCGATCATTCGGAATGGCAAATAGGTACCAGTCAATCCGCCGTCCTCAATAAGATAGGCCTTGGCTCCTGCGTTCTTGAAACGTACGACTATATACTGATTCAACAACTCATACTCTGTGTAAAAGAAAATCACGTCGTTTTTAGTCGGCTGAATCTCTCGGTCAATATGCTTTGTTAATTGAATAAAATTGTGAACCTGAGCAATTAGGCTCTTTTTCGATGCCAGAAGATATCGAAAAACCGATCGAAACCCGGAATGCTCACGCTCATCAAGAGTATGAGGAATCTCAATCAGTGATACGTCCCGCCTATTAATATCTGACAAGTGCAGTTCAAAGTCAAAATACTGATAATTGTTATTAATCAAGAAGTAGATCATCGCCAGAATGTATCAATCATCGGCAGTGGCAAAACAACATTCCTTGCTTCATGCTGGCCTTCACAACTTTTCATCCGACCGAAACAGCTCGGTCATAACCAGCCATTTTGTTATAGATCGCATAGTGTCGATACTGCTCGTCGACCGTACAGAACAGATGATCATCTCGACGCAAAAACGCTTTTGTCTGCTGGTACAGTCCCGGCTTGAATTCCTTATCCAATCGATCATCAAGGTCCACATTGTCCATTCTGGTGGATCCAAGCAATATTACCTGCAGTTGTTCCATCGGCCGAAAGATAAATCGGCGGCTGCGCGTGAGCACCTCCACTCCCCAGCGGCCAGGCGCCTCCCAATCGGCATGGTAACTAAAATACGTGCCTTGTTCAGTAATTCCAGAGCCGCAGAATCTTGCAGCAGACGGATGCCAGTTGAGTGATCCTCCATGCCAAGCCTGCCAATCCTTAGGCAATCCGCATAGATGGAATGCCAAATCAACAACGTGGGATGAATTGACCAAGAACCAAGCTTCTTTAACCCCGGGAGCGAAGTCTATCGGAGTGATCGTTTCGGGCCACTCGGTAAACTCGAAAATACAGCTGGTTGCACCCCCATCCGCGGCGATCAGTTCCCTGGCCAAAGTCGTGGATGCGTAAAAGCGCCGATTATAGGCAATCATTACGGCCGCTTTATGTTCAGCCGCGGTTTGACAAAGTGCCAATAGCTCCTTTGCGTTCAGGGCACCGGGCTTTTCCAGCAGGATGCGACGTGTTCCGGCGCGAATCAATTCAGTCGCTACGCGGGCCAATTGTTCGACGCCGACGGCGACAATAGCCTGCTCGGGCGCCGTGGTGGAGAAAAGCACGCTGCTCAATCCACCCTGCTGCACACGGCGCCCGGTTTTCAGCTCGAATGCCTTTGCGGAGGCAGCGTTGCGCCCAATAACTTCAAAATCCAGACAGAGACTTTTCAAAACCTTGGCATAATCCTGTGCCATCGGCCCGGCACCAATCAACCAAAGCGTCATTTCAGAATATTCTCTCTTCAGGTTATCGGAACAAAAGTCGCGGCGGGATTGACTACGCGCTTCCAATGTTCCTGCAAACTGCGAATAAAAACTCGGTGCATGGCGACAGCTTCCGCCAGTGTTGGCAAGTCACAACGTCCGTTTTCAAGAATAGACTCCACCAAACCGGCACTCATTTCACTCTGATAAGGATAACGACCCGGAATTACAGTTCCATCGGAACAACTAGCTATCCCTTCTTCGACAAGAATTCGCCATGATTTGCGACCGTCACCCACCTCAATGTAATAATAAGCTTCCTCATCCTCTCCGGTGCTGAGTATCGCTTTCGATCCTCCAGAAAACAGGGCTTCCAATGTTCCCAACACTTCCCAGCTGCCGCGGCGCTTTCCTTCAAACCAGTATGGGTTTAGGCGGTCGGTATAGACCTCCTGGAGTACCTCGTCGGTCCACCACGCGAGCAGATCGAGAAAATGAACGGAATTGCAGGCCAACCCCCACTTGCCTCCGCCCACTTTCAGCGTCATAGGATGATTAAGGCCCAGTTGGGACTTGATCTGTCGATGCCAGGGTGAAATTCTCTGCCACAGATTAACGAACCCACTGGAGCCAGCCCCAACGTGTGACACGATTTCGTCAAGACCTGACTCACTTTGAGCCAACACCTTCTCCAACACCCAGAACCGCACAGCAGCATGGTTGGCGATTTCCCAGACCACCTGAGGCCGCACATCGGCGGTCGTTGCGACAATGGCAATGTCCAAATGTCGCGGCAGCGGCTCAAACGAAATATGGAATGAAACATCATGGTGAGTTTTCGGGCCGAGCACTTCGTCCCAACGCTGCTCTGCACGAACGAGAGACTCTTCGTGGATATCCTGGACATAGATTCTCAGCGGTATGTGACTTTTTGCGAGTCCCTGAAGGTAGCGCGAACCAAGCTGGCCTGCACCGGAAATGAGGGTAGTAAATGCAGTAGACATCAAGATTCAATTTCCATCACTTCCTCACGCCTTTGAATTTGTCGAGCCAAACTGCCTTCCTGCTCGAAATATTAATTAACGCAAGCACCGACTCAATAGAAAAAGAAAGGACAGGAATACTTTTGATTAGACTTCGCACAATCAACTGCCATAAGCGAGCGCGGATTCTCGAGGCAGTTAATAGGTTACTAATATAGATGAACTTGAATTCATTAAGCAATTTAACCAGCTCGACCTCAACCAGCGCGGCGACATATTCTGACATTTTAAGGACTTGGCGCCTGTACTCATCGTCAAAATAGATCTTATGCGTATGGGGTATATCATTTGATATTCCTTCTCTAGCAGCGCTAGTAGTCGCATTCAAAAGCCGAATGTAATGATTAGACTTGACGTGAACATATTTTCCATAGCAGAACGTCAATTCCGCTTGAAGGATTTCTATAAGGAAAACGTCGAGAACCTGCAGGTTTATAATATCGTTCCATATTTTTTTATAATCTTCAGTCCTGAATATGGAATACCACATGTAGCCGTAGTTTTTAAATAGATACATGAGCGCATCAATACCGGATCGATCGTTCAAACTTGCAACCTCTTGTATTTTTGCCGGAAAGCTGTAGCGCGGATTGAGGATGCCATTTTCACTTTTACAGACGCCATATATTGGACCGCCAGCGCAAACAGCCGCTGGATCGTTCTCTAGAGCCTTTAAGCAATGAGCGACTCCATGAAAATTAATAAAGTCATCATTGTCACAAGTCATCACATATTTTGTTTTTACCCGACTAACTGCATGAAGCATTTTTTCCACATAGCGATCAATGGTAAGGTCCTTTGGGAACCTTACATAGGTCAGATTCGGAAACTCCAACTCCCGGAACAGGGCCTCGTTTTCATTTCCAATGCTTCCATCGGCAATAAAATAATCGTATTCCGGTTGAAGGTTATGGCTTAACCAAATTTTCGTGTAGTTCGGCCTGTCTTTTAGTGGCAGCAGAAATGTGAGCTTATTCATCAATGCCTAGTTTGAACTAGGGCCGCGAGAGAGCAACGCCAATTCATGTGCCAGCGATTCCGATAACGATCCGGATGGCAAGAACCCAGTCCCGCGAAACCGCGCATCGCTTACCTCGTAACTTAATTGATTCATTATTTTGCTCTCGACAAACTGAACTTCGAGCGTTGGAACAAAGGTGCGAATGGCTTCAACGATCGCGCGCACCGTGGCATTCAGGGTTAGGACGTTATTTATCCGGCCATCAAACAATTCGTTACGAATAATATGCGCGATGGCTTTACATGCATCGCCTAGTTCCAGATAAGGACGCTTCTGATCGTAGGCCGTACTCCATACCGTAATTGGTATGCCCATGGATGCCTGCCAGCAAAACTTGTTAACGGCCGTATGAAAGCGCATGCCTGGCGAAGCCCCAAAGATCGTTCCGAAGCGGCAAATGCCGGCCTTTAGCCCTTTCTCTCCTGCGAGGTGCTGAATCAGCCGCTCTTCCTTCAGTTTAGTGGTTGCATAAGGACTTTGCGGTTGTAACTCCTCTTCAGTGCAATCCTCGTCCACCAGATCTGATTGGGTACCATAGACACTGGTGGACGAAAGGGTGATCAGCCGTACCCCGCGTTCTGCGCAGGCTTCAGCCACCCGCTTAGTGGCATTGAAGTTGTTCTGCTCCAGCTGCGCGGCCCGGTCAAAACTGCCAGCCGCATCGGTTATTGCGGCAAGATGAATAACCACATGCGCTTCTTCCAGCAAGGGATGCAACTCCATCTGAGTAATGTCTCCCTCGATGAATCGGTAGTTCCCTTCCCTTGGCAGATTAAACAGTGAGCAGTAACGCTGCGTCATCATGTTATCCACCATTACAATTTCACTTCCCGGAAAGGACAAAGGCAAATCCCGGATGAGACGGGAGCCAATATGACCGAGAGCACCAGTTACAACTATTTTCATTTGCAACTCTCCATTTGATTACCCTTAATTCCTTGCCGCGATCTTTCTGACGAAAGTTTAAAGCCTATTTGACTGCCTTCAAATATCCGCCGGGATGGCATGAGAAAAGCAGGCGCCGGTCGATCCTTTCGTCTACGACAAAGCGGTCCGTTTCGGATAGAAACTGCTTAACAGCAGTTGCGGGATTATTTCCTGGCCCCCAAGGCCGAGCCACATTCGATTTGGGCGGCATATACTCCACAATGGTGTCGCCGCATACAAGATACTGGCCTTTCTCCACCAAGGGGGCATAGCAACGCAGCTCGTTGAGCACGTGTTCATGGGTGTGGTTCGAATCGAGGATAACAAGAACTTTGCCCGATCCGCCGAGCAACCCCTTGACTCGAGAGAGTGTATCTGGAGAGGTGCTGCTTCCCTCGATAAGAACGAACCGTTCAGATAGCTTGCCGTGATTTGCAAGGCGTTCATGCAAATCAGGCGGAATGAAGACGTCTATCCCGATCACCTTTTTGCCGCCCAGAAGTTCGAGCAGCGACGCCTCAAAGAGCAGCCCCCCGCCCCAGGCCACCCCAACCTCGATAATGAACTCCGGCCTGGTGCGCCAGACAATCTCCTGCAAAGCGAACATGTCCTGCGGCAGGTTGAGAAGCGGCTCTCCAAACCATGTCGCCTGGTGTATCCACCGATGACGATCCGCATCAACCAGAACTTCAAGCGCCTTGCTCTGGAGCTTGCTGTCTAGGCTCATTTCGCGTGCGGACTTCTCGTTGAGTTTAAAAAACTCCTCTTTTGTAATGATCGTCTTTTCCTGTTGCAACGCTGTTGAGCTGCCTTTCATCTTCATCCCCTTAATCCGAGAAACGCTTTGAATTCATTATAGTCACGAATGTAGTCATCGGTCTCGTAGGCCAGATCGCACAGCACCATCAAAACGGCGTTGTTGGTTACGTACCTCTCTGTTGCCCAGATACCTGGCGGCACCAATAGTCCCTTGACCATGTTGTCCAGAATGTAATCGGACTCAGTCCTCCCATTGTCGCAAGTGACATGGATCTTTCCCGAGACACATACCAATATTTGGGTACACCGCTTGTGTGCGTGTGCGCCTCGGATATCGCCTTTCCTGGCGGATACCGTGAAGACGCGCCGGATATCGAACGGAACATCGCGGCCGCATTCATAAACGCACAGCATGCCGTTGACGTCCTTATGTTCTTTGAAATGGATTGGTTGAACCATATCACTTTGAGATCGGATCACAATAATCCCACTGGGATTGACGTTGATTATTACGCCTCGGGCGTGGACCGGCAAAGGAACAGAAGCGCATTGTTGATACACGACTACACGAAAACGTTTTTCCGCGTATCACTACAGCGCTACCCCGGTACTACCGAACCCGAAAACTGCCGTAAGCGGCCTTAAGACCCGCATCGAAGTCATATCTCGGCGTCCATCCCGTTGCGTCCCTGAACGCAGAAGAGTCGACGACGGCGTTTCTATATTCGATATCGGAAAGATCTTCCGGGGGTGTCACGTGTTCCAAGGGCACACGCCTTCCCGTAGCCGCCTCCGCCAAAGCGATGACTCTTGAAAAAGCCCCCTTCAGTGTCATCTCCTCACCGCTACCGATATAAAAATTACGACCGCTCGTGCGCTCGGCGCATTGAGGCGCAAGCATGAGCGCCGCGACAACGTCGTCGATGAAAACGTAGTCCCTGAGATAATTTCCTTCGCCATAGATCTTGATGCTCCGGCCCGAAACCGCCCATCTAAACACCTTATCGATAATTCCGCGATCTGCCTGCTGACCGGATTTGCTGCCGCCGAATACGTTGGAAAATCTGAGGGAACAGCCCTGCAACCACCCTTCCCTGACATATTGCATCAAGTACATCTCAGCGGCGAGCTTGCCGATGTCGTAGAAAGTTATTGGTCTATCAGGCAATCTCTCGTGAATGGGCAATTCGTCTGTCACGCCTACCTGTGTTGCCGTCGCTGCGAGCACAACAAAAGGAGTGCGGCGCCTACTTCTCAGGTACTCCAACAGCCTCAACAACGCTAATACGTTTCCCTGAAGGTCATCAATCGGGTCCCGTCTGGCACTCGCGCTACTCGTTTGTCCCGCAAGGTGGTAGACAACATCGAGCTCCGGCAGACAAGCGCCCTCCCATGAGTCGGTGATCAGATCATGCTTAATCCACGAGACGCCCGCAGGGCCGTCTTGAGCACGCCGACTCTGGCAAATGATGGAATGGTTTCTATCACGCAGCTTGTCCAGCAGCGCTGAGCCTATCAGCCCGCTCGCGCCCGTGATCAAGATTCTCATTAGCGATACTTCTTAAACTTTCCCGTACAACACGTTTAGATAGTAGGGAAAAATCCCAAGGGGCTCTTGCGCAACTATGCCAAATGATGCCGCGGGTCGATATTGCATAACGTGCTTCTCACGCGCTCTGCTTAGCTCTTTGGTGCTGAAAATGTCAATAACATCCCTCGACAAGCCAAGGGAGAAAACATCCATAAGCTGATTTTCGTCAACATCATAAAGACCAACTGACTCTGGCCTGTATTTTCCCACGGCGTTCTTGGAATAGAAGAACCTGGCTTTCCTCACGATCCGCTCCAGGTAGAACGTGATCGTCTCCTGTGTCATTTCTTGGAAGCTGTCTATGTTGATAACCAAGTCGAGCGGCCCGAATTGGCGGTCGTCCGCCCGTAAATCGAAGGCGTTGATAAAAGACAGTTTCGAAAACTCCTGTTCACTGAGCACCTTTTCAAGGTAGCGGCAACTCAGCGATAGAACCTCCGGTATATCGACGATCGTATATCTTTCGATGTTGCGAACAAGCTTGATCAATGCTTGCGCCGTGCGCCCGAAGCCGGCGCCTATCTCGAGGACATGAGCAATATCATCGAAATGCAGGTTCTTGTTGAGGAATGTAAATTCCTCGATAGAGAAAAAGTGATCGAGGTTTATCTGCAATTCCGATGGGCCAGGCAACGTCACGGGATTGCCTAATAACGTCTGCCCAATCTTGGCGTAGTTCGCAAAGAAGGTATCTTCCTTTGCCTGAAGTTGGTGATAGAAGAGAAACTTGAAATACCGCATCGACTTGTCAAAGGGATCCCAGGCAGCAAGCCGGTTATTCGACCCGCCGGGCTCCCGGAAGTTCCGGAGGAATGAGTCGTCTATTTTTGCAAACTTGTCTTTTGCGAGACCCTCCCATAGTTTCGACGTTTTCATTTCCATTCCGCTCAAACAAATCATGAATCAATCATTACGGAGGCTGCAAAAGAATGGATGGCATTTGTCGCGATCAGAGACCACTGGTTCGCGAACGGGCCAATCGATGCCGATATCCCGGTCATTCCAGCGAAGCCCGCCATCATCGTGCGGGTCGAATCGCTGACTGACCTTGTAATGCAGGTCTGCGTAGTCAGACAGCACACAGAATCCGTGTGCAAATCCGTGCGGCATGTATATCTGCCTGATGCCTTCATCGCTCAATGCAGTGCCGAACCAGCGCCCGAACGTGGGCGAGTCGCGCCGGATATCGACTACGACATCGAAGATCCTGCCACGCATCACCGTGAGTATCTGCGCCTGCGGCTTTCTCTTCGTAAAGTGCATTCCGCGCAACACGTTTCTGGCAGAACGGGAGTGATTGTCCTGGATAAAATCCTCGGTGATCCCGATCGCGCGGTACCGTGACTGCTCGAAACTCTCGAGGAAAAACCCCCGGTCATCGGCATAGACCGACGGTTCGATCAGCAGTATGCCGTCCAGTGGGCAGGTGGTCGTTTTCATGTCTCACAGGTTTTCTGATGAACCGAACGCCAAGGAGGAAGGCCTCATAAGACGGCGGCTTGCTTTTCGGGCCAGTCAATTATCGAACATCGCTTGCATCGCCTGCACTACTTCGGTTACCTGTCGCGGCTCGAGCTCGGGATAGAGCGGCAAGGACAGAACCTCCTTTGCTAGCGTCTCGGTAACATGCATTGAAGACGCAGTCCGGATGCGTCCTTCATACGCGGCCTGGCGATGCACAGGCACGGGATAATGGATACCAGGATAAATATCGCTGGCTTTCAAGTGATCCATGAGTGCCTGCTGACGATCCGTCTTCACCACATATAGATGAAACACGTGCTGCGCTTCCGCGCGAACCTGCGGAGTGCGAACTGGTGTCCCGGCGAGCAGTCGGTCATAAAGAGCCGCAATGTTTCGGCGACGGGCATTATCCGCATCCAAATGGCGAAGTTTCACTCTCAGAATGGCGGCCTGAACTTCATCTAATCTGGAGTTACGGCCCGGAAAATCGCTGATGTACCGTTGTTGCCACCCGTACTCTCGCAGCATGCGGATGCGCTGGGCAAGTTCACGATCGTTCGTGGTAATCAGCCCGCCGTCGCCGATCGCACCTAGATTCTTGGTCGGGTAGCAGCTGAAACAGCCGATAGTGCCTATGCTGCCCAGACGCCTGCCGTTCCAGGTCGCGCCATGAGCCTGGGCAACGTCCTCTATCAACGCAAGACCGTGCGCGTCGCAGAACCTGCCGATTCCATCGAGATCGGCTGCCTGCCCATACAAATGGACGGCTATCACGGCCTTGGTACGCGGCGTCAATACCTCGGCCAGTTGTCGGGGATCGAGCGTAAAAAACACCGGATCCACATCCACGAGGACGGGCACCGCACCCGCGGCTTCGATCGCGGCCACGGTTGCGACCGCAGTGTGCGAAACGGTGATGACTTCGTCGCCCGGCGCCAGCCGAAGCGCCCTGACGGAGATTTCGAGAGCGTCAGTGCCGCTCGCGACACCAATAGCGTGGCTCGCGCCAATGTACTCTGCGAATTCCTGCTCCAGACCCTCGACTTCAGGACCCAGGATGTATCTATTGCTGCGAAAAACGCGCGCGACTGCGGACTCTATTTCCGCGGCATAACTTTCAAACTGGGCCGACGGATTGGCGCATGGAATCATCCGAGCACCTGCGCTTTCGGCACGTGGACGATCCATCGACCGCCCGCTTGGACAAACGCTTGCTCCTTCGCCATAATTTCCTCGGCATGGTTCCATGCGAAGAGCACCGCATAGTCAGGGAAGTTGGCCTTGAAGGCTTCGTAGGGCTTGACGGGTATATGCATGCCCGGGGTGAATTTCCCCTGTTTGATCGGTGTCGTGTCGGAAATGTACTCGACCAGATCCGGGCCGATGCCGCAGTAGTTGAGAATAGTCGTGCTCTTGGAAGTTGCGCCATACCCGGCGATATGCTTGCCCTGGGATTTGAGCTCTCGCAGCAATTTCACGAGGTCAGTCCGCGATTGTTCCACGTTTCTTCGCAACGTCTCGAACGTGGACAAGCGGTGCAGGCCGAGGCCCTTCTCCTTCCGAAGCAGTTCTATTACCGCTTGCTTTACCGGATAAGCTCCCGCGTGAGCCAGCACATACCGCATCGATCCGCCGTGTGTCTTCTGCGACTGTACGTCAATCAGCTCCATCCCGTACAGTTTGAACAGGTATTGAATCGAGTGGGCTGAGAACAGAAAAACATGTTCGTCGTAGATCTGGTCATAAGAGGTCTTCTCGATGACGTCGCCCAGATAAGGATCTTCGAACATCACCACGCCGGTCGGCTTGAGCAGGGCACGAATGCCTTTGACCACACCGAGAATATCCGGAATATGGCACATGACGTTGGCGGCGAGAAAGGCGTCGGCCTGCCCGTCGTTGCGCACGATCTGCTCAGCGACGTTCTCAGCGAAAAATTCTGAAAGCGTCCGCACCCCGTTCGCGTTGGCCACTTCGGCCACATTGCGGGAAGGCTCAATGCCAAGGTGGCGTATGCCTGCCTTCGCGAAATTCTTGAGCATGATGCCATCGTTGCACCCGAGTTCCACCACAAAGGGGTTCACCTTCGCCAGGTATCCCGACTGCATCACCTGCTGGGCAAAAACCCCAAAGTGCTGTTCCATAAAACGTGAGGTGCTGGAATAGAAGGCATAGTTTTCATGGAACATCTGCTCCGGAGCCGGCTGTTCAATGAGCTGCAACATCATGCTTTTCTCGGAGAAACCGACTTCCATGGGATAAAAGTATTCGTGGGAAAATTGCTCCGGAAGCAGGAACCCATTGCCCAGAGGCTGACGACCGAAATCGATGACTTTGGCGAGCGGCTCACTCGATATTCTGCAAAGTGCTTCTTTCATGTAATGGTCTTTCTTGCTATTTGTGTTCGAATCTGTAGTAGCTGCGGCAATGAACGTATTGCTAAATCCCCATGTAATAACCAGGATATCTCGAATGCCTGCCAACATCAGCACCGACAGCGGGTAGTAAGCGGCTTGTCATAGATCGGCAGCAGTTGCTTCGATATCCCCCGCGTCACTGGGTAAAGCCGTGTCCCGGCGCCGTCGGCAAGAATAATACCTTTCATATGCTTGGAATTCATCAGTGAATTGTCCTTGGCTGAGAAAGGTTTTGTACAACTCTATGCGGCAAATAGGATTATCCATGACGTGTTTCGGGTAGTACCACCCGTGGAATCCTCCCCAGCACCACCGCCGTTTCCCCTTCTTCCACGATCCTCCCCCGTTCGAGGCGGAATAGACGGTCGCAATACTCGACGGTGGAGAGCCGGTGAGCAATGATGACGATGGTCTTGCTTCCTCGTAGAGCTCGCACGGCATCCATGACACCGCGTTCGGTCGCAGTGTCCAGGGAGCTGGTGGCCTCGTCCAGTACCAGTACCGGTGGATCGTGAAAGAGCGCGCGGGCGATGCCGATGCGCTGACGCTGTCCTCCCGAGAGCCGAATGCCGCGCTCGCCCACGATGGTCTCCAGCCCGTCAGGAAGACTGGTCACGAACTCATCAAGTTGCGCGGCTTTGATGGCTCTGGCAACGGCTGCATTGTCAATCTGCTCATTGGGAAGGCCGAAGGCCACATTGCGCCGAAGGGTGTCGTCGGTGAGGAAGATGGATTGTGGCACATAGCCGATCTGGTTCTGCCAGCCCCGAAGGTTTGTCTGAATATCGATGCCATCAACCTTTACAGCACCGCTGACTGGCGTCAGCAGGCCGAGAATGATATCCACCAGGGTGCTCTTGCCCGCGCCGCTGCCACCGACGATACCAACCGAGGCTCCGCAAGGAATTGCCAGACTGACACCGCGCAGGGCTTGGGCCTCGGCAGATGGGTAATTATAACGGACAAAATCAACAGTCAGTGTTTTCTTAAATGAAAGGATCTGGACATGCTGGGAAACCTTGACTTCATCCATTAGGCTAAGTTCACGGTGTATGTTTTTGATCACCGGAACGGCGTAGTGCAAAAGCTGAATACTGGTTAGCAGTCGGCCGACCGAAGGCAGGACGCGAAAGGCGGCAGCGGCAAATAGGCCCAGCGTCGGTAAGAGGGCTTCAAGAGGCTTCTCCTGCCAGATCATTACCATTACCAAGCCTGCCAACCCAGTGACGGCGAGAAGCTCCAGCCAAAGCCGGGGCAATCCTTGCAGCGTGGACTGGCGCTGGCCGACCCGGGCGCTTCCGGCGTTGTGAAGCCAGTACTGGGCCAGGAAATCATCTTCACGTCCAAGCAGCTTCACATCCTTGACCCCGCCCAGCGCCTGTTGCAGGTGCTGGATACGTTGTTCCTCGTGGAAGGTGCGCGCCTCCCCCCAGCGAAGGATACGATCTTTGGTAATGCGACCAAAACCCCATCCAGCAAGGCCTAGCGTACTCACGACCAACAATGCACCCAGCGGCTCAACAGCCAGCAACAGAACTGAAATACCAAGGAGTACCAAGATCTCAGTTAGAAAAATCATCCCCGACATCAGCCCGTTGTGCGTTAGTTGATTGGTATCAGTCACCACGGTATTTATCAATTGTGCAGAATTGCGCTGTAGGTGAAATGCGTAGGGCAGGCGCAAGTAGCCTCTAAGAAGGCGCTGGGACAGATTGGTCTGCACCCCAAATGCGAAACTCATTTGCCTCCAGGTAAGAAACCCGAGGAACAGCGTCTTGACAACATAAACTCCAACCAAGATCAGCATTCCGGCAATGACCAACCGCTCGCGGCTGGGATTGCCAAGGTTGTTCAGCAACGGCGCCAATAGCGGGTAGCGCGAAGCAATATCGCCTTGAGTCATCAACGCCAGCGTAGGAACGACCAAGCCGATGCCCAGGGTCTCCAGCACCATGCCTATCAACATGAGCGCCAACAGCAGCATCGCAGCCCGGCGCTGCTCAGGGCTAAGCAAGTGCCAAAGTTTCTGCTGGGTAGTCACGTCTGCCAATCTATAACGGCGAGCCCATCGTCGCCGTAGTTGCAGGCTGCAATTGAGCTCAAGTTCATTTGCGCGTAACTGTTCTGTCGACGAAGCGGCACTGGAAATAAGCGTAGGTGCTGGCGATACCATCTTCCAGAAGAATTCTGGATTGCCAGCCGAGGTCGTGCAGCCTGGATACGTCGAGTAGCTTGCGCGAGGTGCCATCGGGTTTGCTGGCTGTTCCGCGCATCCAGATAGGTAACCATATCTCTTCGGCGATCACTCATACGCTAGAGGCTACGTAGCTGGACAGTGGATACATTACTCGCCCGTAGTACGCAGCAGACGGCGCACCCTCAGATGTTCTTCCACCAACTCCATCACGATATGCCCTGCTGTAATGTGAGCCTCCTGGATTCGAGCCGTAATTTTAGACGGCACGACAAGTGCCAAATCACATAACTGCAACGCCGGTCCACCACCAGCGCCGAGAAGCCCTATTGTACAAATCCTAAGATCTCGCGCACGTTGGAGAGCGCGCAGAACGTTTGGAGATTTTCCTGATGTGGTAATCCCGATCAAAATATCGCCCGGCCGGCCAAGCGCGTCAACCATACGCTCATAGAGAGTCTCGAAACCATAATCGTTGCCGCAGGCGGTAATAGTCGAAGAATCGAGCGCGAGCGCAAGCGCTGGCAAGGCTTGGCGGTTAACGTCCGGCCGAAGCCGCACCAGAAGCTCGGCCGCCAAGTGTTGGGCGTCCGCGGCCGATCCACCGTTTCCGCAAAGAAGAAGCTTGTGTCCATCAGCAATGGCGCCGGCACAGCGCATCGCTATCGCCGCAATTACCGCGCCTTGCTCTTCGCACAGCGCATGCTTGACTGCTATGGACTCTGCGAATGCGGCGCGGACGAGCGACTCCGCATCGAGGGCCACAGCTTTCCGCGAAGACTCAATAGCCATATGTCTATCGTCCATTTTCTCAATCAAAATCGTAATTCTTCAGCGCTTGGTAAATTGGGACGGCCATGGACGCTCAGCGGTCCCGGAGTATATTTTCATCGATCGGCTCGTCGATCGTCAGCGCGACCTTCGTGGTTCGATCTAGAACGTCGTAGTAGCGATCCGCCGGCATGCCCAACCCGCCCGTTCGGAGGACGCGAACATCATCGCGGCCAAGCGTGCTCCCTGCCGGCAGCGGGCGCGCTGCCACGATGCTCTTCCGAAGGCGATTGCGATTCTTCTCTTCGGAAGGCATGACCCGCTTCACCCCGTCGCCCAACATGCGCTCAGTCGAGCGGATGGCCGAGATAAGCTCCGCCAGCTCAGCTGGCTCCGACGAAGCACGATGGTCAGGACCCGGCAGATTGCGGTCAATGGTAAAGTGCTTCTCGTAAACGCAAGCGCCCAGCGCAACAGCAGCGACAGCACCGTACGCACCCGGCACGTGGTCGGAGTAGCCCGTGAGGAGATCGAACCGCCGGGCAATCGTCTGTATGGCTCTCAGATTGGCATCGGTATCAACGCTAGGATAGTCGCCAGTGCACTGCATCACCACGAGGTCTTGCAAGCCCCGTCGCCGGATCGCGGCAACGCTGAGCTCGAGTTCCTTCAAAGTGCTCATGGCGGTCGAGAGAAACATCGGTAAGCCCTTGTCGGCCATGTACTCGAGCAAGGAAATATTGTTCGCGTCAGTCGAGGCAACCTTGTAGACGACCACGCCCAGCCGGTGGAGCAGGTCGACGCTGTCCTCGTCGTAGGGCGTCGACATAAACAGGATGCTCTTTTCCCGGCATCGCTCCATCAGCGCCACGTGCATTTCTTCGGTCAACTCCTGAGTCTTGAGCAAATTGAACCAAGACTGGTGCCGGTCGTCGCCGGTGGTTTCAATGTGGTACTGGGCCTTCGGCGCTGTGCGAGTGATTAGGTTCTCGGTCTTGAAGGTCTGGAACTTGACCGCGTCAGCACCCGCCGCCGCCGCAATGTCGACCATCTCGAGAGCTCGAGCAAGGTCGCCGTTGTGATTTACTCCAGCCTCGGCAATCACGAAGCAGGGACATCCCGGCCCAATAGCAATCCGATCGGTCAAGTGGATAATGGTCATGGCGAGTCGATTCCGGCTGTTGATATCTGATCGGGGGGGGGTGTCTTTGCTAGAAGCATTTCGGCGCCGCGTTTTATTTCGCTGACCGATGCCTCTCTGAACTCAAGGATGAGCGGCACGTCAGGCAACAATGGGAGCCATCGAAAAACGTAGGAGCCGGCGATGAGCGGCCGGTGATCGTCCTGCTCGCCATTGTTATGGCTGACTTCGACAGCTGCGAAACGCTTGCCGAATTCCGCAACGAACGCAGATAAGCCGAAGCCATGTTGCTTAGCCGCAAGACTGCTATGCGCTAAATTGAAGTTCAACAATAATCTGGTCCCAAGCTCGGAAAAGAGGCGCCGATACTCATCCGGCCGTTCCATGAGGAGCATCCCTGGTCTGGTGATGGAGCCCTCGGTCTCGATGGCCAGCCGCACGCCAGCCCGCTGCGCGTGGTCGAGCAAGTCACCGAGCGCGTCGCGCATCAATGCAAATGCCTGCTCGTACGGCGTGCTGGTTCCGACAAAGTCAAAGTCAAAAGCTACACCGGGCGTGCGCCTTGTCGCAGCCAATGCAGTGGTGGCCATGAAGCCTGGATGCACTGTATACAACTCGGCACCAAGCCCGGCGGCAAATTCGATACACGCTCGAACGTGGGCGATCGACGCCCGACGCACCTCCGCATCAGACGATGCGAGATTGATCACCAGATCGACGGGCGCCGGCGGGAAGTAGTTGTGGGTAAGAACACGTGCCGGCCGATGTCTTTCTATGATGCGAGCGAGGTCCGGACGCCATAGGTGGGTCGAACCAAACTCGATACCATCGAGGCCGAGGTCCACCATCGCGGGCAGTATGTCCGCGAGATCGGTGCGACCACGACCGAGACTCGTCGTGGAGGCAAAAATCTGCATCAGGAAGCCTTTCGGCGCGCCGGAACGCCGACATAGGTTCCCGCAGGAACGCAATCCCTCACCACCACCGCGCCCGCCCCCAGGATGGTACCAGCGGCGACAGTAACGTCCTCGAGCATAGAGGCACCAATGCCAACATATACGCAATCGCCGATGCGAACCCTTCCTCCGAGACTCACACCAGGACCGATGTTGACAAAGGCACCGACGCTCGTCTCATGGCCGATAGTGGCGTTGGAGTTCACCAGCACGCCACGTCCCAACGTTACACCAGCGTGAACTGTAGCATTGGGATAAACGAGCGTACCCTCGGCGATGGAAGCCGACGATGAAACGTACGCGGCAGGATGAATAAAGCCGGCGACGCGCCCGCCGACTGCGGTGATGCGCTCAAAAAGGCGACGACGCAACTCTGGCTGACCGATGGCTACCAGCATAGGCGTGTCAACCCATTGCGTGATACCTTCGTCGCGCCCCAGATAGGAGAGACCGGCACCTTGCGGCGGTGCCTCCGGACCAACGCAGCCGCGCACATCGACGCCAATATCCCGGAGCAGACCGGCGAGTTCAACGGCGAACCCACTCGTACCCACGATGACGACCCGATCTCCGTGTTTTAGACGCGTAAGGTCCATGACTTCATGCCGACGTTGTCCAGCACCACGCTTTCGACGGTCAAACCCTTCCCTTCCAAAGCTTCCCAAACCTGATAGCGTTCAAATGGCCGGACGCAGAACAGGAAATAGCCACCCCCCCCGGTTCCGAGCAGGCGACCGCCGTCGGCCCCCGCCCGCATTGCGATGTCGTAGATATCGTCCAGCTCAGTCGAGGTTACGTGCTCTACCAAGGACTTCTTCAACTGCCAAGTCTCGTGCAGCAAGCGTCCAACGTCGTTCAGGTGCCCACGCAGCAGCTCGGCTTTCATAATGCGTGCAATTTCCTTTACCTTGTCGGCGAAATCAATTGTCTTTTTGTCGCTGCCGCGCTGGTAATTCTCTTCCTGGATTTGCCTGCCGCGATGCGCGCGACCGGTGTGGCATAGCAGCAAGCGCTCTTCCAGTTCCTGCAGCGTACTGGAATGCAGCCGCAAGGGCATGACCGAATTGAGCTCGTGATTGAACTCGATATAATTAAAGCCGCCGAACACGGTCGCGTACTGATCCTGCCAGCCGCCGGGGTAGCCCAACTCGATCCGCTCGACCTCAAAGGAGTGTTCGGCGATGGAATAGCTGTCCAGCTTCTCCTCGCGAAACTCGTTCAGGCAACCGATTACCGCGGACAGCAACGCTGCCGAGCCGCCGAGCCCGGATCCTGGCGCATAGTCGCAACTGCAGTGCAACTCAAGTCCAAATTCCGGACGCATGACCTTGATGGTCGCGGCAATCAGGTCGACCGGGGTCCCGTACCGCAAGTCGTCGATGCTGTCTACTTCGAGGCGATGGCGCTGCTCTGCCGAATAAATGACAATCTTCCGGTCTTTACGCTTTCGAATTGCCACATGGCTGTACTTGGCGATGGTGGTCGAAAGCGAAACCCCACCATGCTCGACGAAATAATTAGTGAAGTCGGTGCCTCCACCGGCGAGGCTGATGCGCGCAGGCGCCTTGGCGCGGGCGTATACGGCCCCGGACAGGTAGTTGTAGCCGGCACCGGCAATAGTCACCAGATGGCGCTGGCGGTCGAGAATTGGAACTTGCTTGACGCGGCCGTCGAGGAGTTTCAGCACCTGCTCCTTAGATGCCCCTTCGAAGGTGTAAGTGAAATCCCGCGTCATATACTCGGAGACGCAAGCATCGATGTTGTCACGTTCCAGCAAGGCGTTGCGGATATCGCCATCGGACAGCACGCCAACTACCTCGCCCCCGTAGCTGACAATGCAGACCAACCCCCGCCCTGATGCCTTGAGCACACGCATGGCGTCACGGAGCGTACTCTTATCGGAGAGGACAAGATTCCCTCCGGAAGGAGCGCGACTGCTGCCTTCTGTGCCTCCGGGCATGTTCGAGATCGGCGCCATACATTCCACTTTGATTCAGTCCATCCGGTTGATGAGATCGAACGCTTCGGGCGTACCGATGTCGAAGAACGTGTGGCCGACCGGAAGCCGATAGGCGAACAGCCGCCCCTCGGCAGCCATCTGAGGGAAACAGTCCCGTTCGATGGAGAATGGCCCGTCCGGCAGCGCCGTTATCTGTGCGTGCTCCAACACATAGGCGCCCGCGTTGACGACTCCGGATTCGTGCAGGCCAGATGGCTGGTGGAAACCACGAACGCGATTCCCAACAAGATCGACCACACCGAAACGCGCAATGTCGTCAATTTCGTTCACTACCAGGGTCGCCTTCGCACCGGTTTCCATGTGCTGGCGCAGCAAGGGTGCCGTGTCGAAGTCAAACAGTGTGTCTCCATTCAATACCATAAGCCGGTCAGCATTGATCTCTCTCGCCTTCACGGCATTGACGATGGCGCCACCGCTGCCGAGCGATTTCGATTCCCGAACCACGGCCAGCGCGAGGCGATCATCGCGCCAGTCTCGTACAAACTCCTCGAGTTGGTCGCCCAAATAGCCGGCTGCCAGGGTAACATCGGAGATGCCGTTTGCGGCAAGCCAGTCGAGTTGGTAGACAAGGAACGGGCGCCCCCGCACGGGAGCCAGCGCCTTCGGCCGATCAGCGACGCGAGTGCGCAGGCGCGTTCCAAACCCGCCGCAAAGGATCAGCGCCCCGATCATGAATCAGGGGGTGTCATGAGCGTCGAGCCAAGCCAGCAGAGCATCGCAAATGCGCACCATGTCCGGCTCCGGCAGATCCGTCGTGGAAGGTAAATGCAGCGAGCGTAGAGACACATCGCGGGACACCGGGAAATCTGCTGGGTCGTTGGTATCGGCATAAGGCGCCGCAGTATGTATTGGATAGATCATCTGGCGGCAATCGATGCCCTGCTCTTTGAGGTGCTGAAGCAATGGGTCGCGCAAGTCTTGACGCCGTAGGCTGACAGTGGCCAGCCAGTGCACCATGTCGCACCACGGCATCGCCGGCCGCCAGGTCAGTTTGTCTGAGGTGCCAAGTAGCCGCTCATACAGGATCGCTTGGGCGGCTCGGCGCTCCAGGATGCCATTGAAGCGTTCGACCTGTGCCAAACCGATCGCGGCCTGCATATTGGTCATGCGGTAATTGAAACCTACCACCTCGTGAACATAACGACGTTCGCGCGACATGCCATGGTCGCGTCGAATACGAAGCGCCTTGTCCAGGTCGGAGTCGCGGGTCATCACTATGCCGCCCTCACCGGTCGTGATTATCTTGTTGGCAAAGAAGCTGTAACAAGACAGGTCTCCGAACGTTCCCAACAGGCGCCCTTTGTAACGCCCGCCCGGCGCTTCAGCAACATCTTCGATTACCTTTAGCCTATGAGTTCGAGCAAGATCCATGATCGGATCCATATCCGCTGAATGGCCAAACGGATGTACCACGATCACCGCTCTGGTTCGCGATGTTATCTTTTCGGCCATCTTCCTGGGATCGATACCCCAGCTTCCCGGCTCGACATCCACCAGAATCGCCTTGGCCCCGGTAAGTCTGATCATATTTGCCGGTGCGATGAATGTAAGATCCGGGCACAAAACCTCGTCACCGGAGCCGATGCCCAAAGCGTCCAGAGCCAAGTGCAGAGCTGCAGTGCAATTCGAGCATGCCACAGCGTGAGGCATGCCATGCCATTCAGCGAATTGATTCTCGAACTTCAGAATGAAATCGCCCTGAGAGGATATCCAGCCACTATCGATTGCCTGCATCAGGTACTGCCGCTCCAGACTCGTAAGTGACGGCTCAAAAATCGGAATCATGTCAAGGTCTCGTGATTGGATGTTCAATGCAGGTTAGCTCCGCGTCTGAATCTTGCTGGCGATACTGACGGCTAGTCCCAGACGGGCGATGAGAAAGGACGACGCCTCAAAAAGGTCACTGATGACCGCCACCTCGAAGGATGGGGTAGCGAGTGCCGTAGCGGCAGTTAAGGATGTTTTCCCCCTCCCGCGCATCACCAGCATGGCGCCAGGCAACCCGGCCGCCTTTGCGGCGCCGATGTCGCTCACGTGGTCGCCAATTATCCAGCAGCGCTCGGAGCAGACGTTCAACTCGCGAATCAAAAGTTCAATCATGCCTGGTCCTGGTTTGCGCCAGTACGCGTGACGCTCCGACCAGTCTTTGGTGAAATCCGGATGGTACGGACAGGCAACGACACCATCCAGCGCAGTGCCCATGGCGGCGAGTTGACGATCAATCTCGCTCTCAACGGCAAAGTAATCACGCCAGCCATAGATTGACCGGTCAATCCCGGCTTGATTGGTGACCACGCCTACGGCCACACCAGCATCCCTCATCGTAGCGACCAGTTGGGCGGCATCATCGGCCAGCCGCGTTTCATCCGGACGATGCAGATAATCGACAAAATCGACAAGCACGCCGTCACGATCCAAAATCAACCCGGCCCGCGGCTCGCGGCTTGGCAACGCAGCCCACCAATGGATGCGCTGATGCGCCTGGCCAAGCCGGCACGTATCCAACGCCGGAGAATTCATTTCGCGTTCCCCGAGCGGAGATACTTATTCACAAGACTCCATACAAAATCCAAATATTGAATTGCCGATTTCACATGATCGCCTTGGCGCGCTGCCTGAATAATGAAATTACCCTCATATCCCAGTTGGCTCAGCAAGGGAAATATCATATCGAATCGAGTTTCGCCAGATCCAAGCGGGACAGAGTAATCTTTGCGCGTGCAATCCTTGATATGGATGTTGCGAATGTCCTGATGATAAGCTTGAAGCTCTTCGATCGGGTCGAAGCCAAACCAAGTACTATTGCCCGTATCGTAATTGAGCCCCAAGCGGGGGTGCCTAAACCGTGCCATTAGGTCCACAAGCATCTGGGGCCCGAGATCCGCTTCAAACAAGATATCAATGTCGCAGTGCTCAGCCAAGGGAAGGGCCCAATCAAGTGTCCGACTCAGCCGATCCAATGCCGAACCGTCCGCCAAGCTGTTCTTACCAACGAACGGCAGTTCGATGAAGGGTAGTCCTAAATCACCACTATTCTGAATAAGGTCACGAAGCATCGACTCCGCCCTGCGGCTGACGGCATCATCGGCCGCCCCCAACGGACTCTCCATAAACACGTCACAGCAGATACCCTCTAGAGCAATACCCCACTGGCGTGACATTAGCCGGAGGCGCTCACGCCCATCAACAGAGTTGACCGGGTGCTCAGCCCAGCTCGCGTTTTCGATCGTCAGCTCAATAGAGCCGTAGCCGGCTTGACTTAAGAGCGGAAACTCCTCCTCCCATCGGCCGCGAGGAAAGGCTTGGATTCGCCCGTCAACCGGCGGCAACAGGCGCCCCTGGATGCTCCCAATGCCAAAAGCCATTATTTCTCCGTCCAAATTAACTTACGGAGAATTCTCTTTTCCAATACATGCACAAACGGCAAGCACGTGGGCAAATAACCTCCCGCCCCTAACAGGCGATTAGTGATCAAAATCATATCGGTTAGACTAAGCGCGGAGCCATTGAAAACCGCGCAGACAGGGGTTTTGATTGGGCAGCAGACAGAAGCAACGTTGACAACGCTCAACCGAAGCTACGCTTCGGCCGGATCATCAACCCCAGCCAAACGTGAAGGCAAAGCACGTGTACCCGGTTCTGTTCTGACTAGTAAGAAGAGGCTCCAGTCCATGGACTATGCCATGCCTTCGGTCATTTCATTTGCTCTCCGCCGATTTGCTCTTGAACCGGTACGCCGTTGGAGCATCAGACTGCGATTGGTGTACTTGGTTCCAGGCTTTGATTTGAGCAGCGATGTCGACCCCTTCGTTCTCGCCCCACTGCTTAAGGAGGCGGCTGTAAACAGGACCGACGGCACCAGTACCTACCGGAGTACCGTTGAAACGGGTCACTGGCAGCATACACAATGGTGTACTAGTCAAGAACGCTTCATCGGCTGTATAGACATCGTAGGGCTCGATATTCTTTTCAATCGCCTGTATGCCAAGCTGTGGGCACAAGTCTTCCAGCACATATGCGCGCGAGATTCCTCGCAGAACGTTGCGCGGCTCCGGGGTAATCACCTTACCGTCCTTTATGATGAAGAAGTTACTTCCTGTCCCCTCAGCGATAAATCCATCGGGGTCCATAAGTAACGCCCAGTTATCTGGACCCTCCATCGAGGATGCTTCGATGTTGGCCATCATGTAGAACATGCGGCTGCGATTCTTAACTTTGGGCTCGAGCAATGCGGCCGGAATTGCGCGTTGTGAAGTAATTACCGCATTGATACCGCCATCGAATAGCCGCCCCATTCCCACGACCGTCCAGCGCAAAGGAAAATCGGCGATGATTACATTGGTGCCTTTTTCCTGACCGGCCACGTCATGGTAAAGGCCAAGCATTCCGCGAGTAACGTCTATCAGAACACGATGTTCATCGTCCGGAGCAAAGCATGGCTGATTGGCCTCAATCGTCTCGTAGACAGCCTTCTCCATTCCTTCGGGTGAGAGCAAAACAGGGATGCGCAGGATCTTGATCCCCGTGTATAGCCGATCAATGTGCTCACGCAACTTGAACTGCCGACCATTGAATCCACGAGTCATTTCAAAGACCATGTCCCCGAACATCAGCGCGGAATCATAAATCGAAATCTTCGCTTCCGATTCTGGCACTAGTTTGCCGTTGAACCAAACCACCCTTCCAGTATCCTTCATCTTGCACCTCCAAAACTTTATCAAAATAAAATTGGCTCTATTTTAGCCGGTTTACAACACTCATCAGGGTATTTATCGAGAGATTCATGGCAACCTTAAAGCATTTAATGCTCAAGATGCGCTGTTCCTATTTCTTCATGATTGAATCGTGCCAAACGATAATGTCCTCAATCCCGAATCTCGGATTATTCGGGTACAGGTCTTGATACAATTTCATCATGTACAAGTACTCTTCCTCGGTGTTGACGTCCAGCACTAGGTCCGGCCGACGATATTCGGAAGGACACTGAGGCGTTTGAACAGGATACCTGACGGGGTTTGCTGGGGTGCCTGACGCATAATCAATAAAGTTCGTCGCCACATGTTCGCGTTTTTGCGCGTCTGTCTCCGTCCGCCAGATTTCCTCCAGCGCCCAATAGGCAAAGGCTTCAATGCCAATGCCGTCGGGATACCCATTTCCCATGAAATGAGTGATGTTGCTCGAGAATACGGCCTCGTTAGCCAAATGGAATCGGACCAGCCGGTCGATCTCCCGGGGCTCCGGGACCGGATTGTCGCCAGGCAGGCGTAATACCACATCGGCCCTTCTTTCGGTTGCGCATTGATAATAACGGTCAACGAGGTCGATTTCGCTTCCGCGGAACGACCCTACGTCATAGACATTTGCAAGAGCCGCCAGTGGATCGTCCGCTGTCGTGCCCGGAGTAGCCAGTACGATTTCAGATACCGTTTCGCACCGCTTCACGCGCTCGAGGATGCGGCCAACAAGCGGCGCGCCAGCCAAGTCAAGCAGCGATTTTCCAGGGAGGCGCGTTGCCCCCATCCTGGCTTGAATGATCATTACAATGCGTGCCATCAGATTGGTCAATATCGATTATTTATACAAGGAGGCTGTAGGTGTATCGTGTGCACGTGTGACCACACGTGTCCCTAGTCCCGCTTCCTCCCAACTTCGCGGTGACTGGCCCGGCCCCCTCTATGTTACATCCGGCTTCAGATTCCATGAGTTTGGCCGCCATCGACGATAAGATCACTACCGGTTATGAAGGAAGATGCGTCTGAACACAAGAAAAGAGCAGCCTGTGCAATATCATCCGGCGTACCAAAGCGGCCAAGCGGAACGGTTTTCCTTATCAATTCATCTATTTCCAGCGGATTGTCGGCTCGCTTGCGCGCCCAGCGCCCGCCCTCAAACAGTACGTTACCCGGACTGATCATATTTACCCGGATACCATGGGGTCCGAGCTCGTGTGCCATCGTCTTGACCACCGCACGCAGACCGGTTTTTCCGACGTTGTAGCCGATCGGTGCGCCGATTACCTCGTGACCACAGATACTGCCGATGAACAGGATAACGCCACGGCTGCGCTCCTTCATGCCAACGGCCGCAAGACGCGCGAGTCGTGCAGGTCCTGAGAGGTTGTTGGCGATGAGCCGATCCCAAATCGCATCGCCGTTATCAAACCCCCGGTGAGTGTCCGTATCACCATAGCAGATCACCAGAATGTCAAGGGTACCAGCGTCGCGTAAGATACGGGTAGCGTCTGCGGCATCGGCATAATCTCCAGCGAGCGGCGTAATCTGTCCCCCAGTACTTGTTGCCAGATGTGCTGCAGTGCGCGCGAGCTTTTCACCTCTGCGCCCGCCTACGATTACACGTGCACCGGCTTGCGCAAAAGCGGAGGCAATTCCTTCCCCGATACCTTGACTGGCACCAGCGACTAGAACAGTACGGCAGGAAAATGTTGGATACATTTTGGGGTGGCCGACCGAAAACAATACGGACGGCCACTTCTACCAAATAGTCCGACCACCGTCCATGATTAGGTTATGGCCAGTCATGAAGGAGGATGCATCCGATGCCAGAAACACGATAGCACCCTTATACTCGTTAATAGCGCCCATTCGTCCCATCGGGATGCACTCGGCCAACTTGGTGACAAACCCAGGGTCGTGATCACGGTAAACCCCGGCTGGGGAAAAGCAATTCACCCGAACGCCTTTCACAGCCCACAAGGTGGCGAGGTGCTTCGTAAGATGAATCACACCTGCTTTGGAGACCGAATAGAACGCAGGCGTGTTGAACGGCATGCCAGGATAGCCAGCGTTATCGTCACGTTCGTAAATCCGCTGGTCCGGACTGATGACACCCACGTCAGACCCCATATTAATGATGCTGCCTTTGCCTTGGCGTGCCATGACAGGACCGACTACCTTGCAAGCAAGCATCACGCCAGTGAGATTGATCCGAAGCCCGGCATCCCACACTGCCGTCGATCCGGACTCGAAAGGCGAAAAAAACTTGTCTGGGTCCGCATCACAGCCGTATCTGGTCAGCGCGGCGTTATTGATCAGCACGTCTATTCGTCCATGACGTGAAACAATTCGCTCGACCACCTCGGTCAGAGACTGTTCTAAGCTGACATCTAGTCGCTCTGTTTCACACCGGCCGCATACTGACCTGACCTGCTCAGCGGCCTTTGCTAACTCGCTTTCCGTAACATCAAGAAGAACTGGCAGCCCCCCCATTTCCCCAACCGCCTCGGCAAATTGGCGCCCCAAGAAGCCTGCCCCGCCAGTGATCAGACAAACTCTGTCCGTCAAATCGTATTGAACTTTAACCGATGCAGGGGCAACGAAATGCGAGGTCACGCATAGCCCCCGAGATTATCGAAGCGGCCGCCGTTACGAATGATCGTATAGCCCTTGATCAATTCACGAATCCCGTCGTCGAGGCTGTACCGAGGCTTCCAGCCTACAGCTTCGATCTTTTCATTGGAGACTATGTAGTCGCGCTTGTCCGGATCTTCGCCCACTTCGGATTCCAGGATGTGAAAAGCTGGCAATTGGCTCTTAATCTTGTCGCAAAGTTCGCGCTTCGACAAATTTGCGTCCGACAATCCACAGTTATAGGTCTGACCTCGCATTGAATTGTAATTTTCCATCACAAACAACATAGCGTTAGTAATATCTCGGACGTGTATGTAATTGCGCTTGAAATGCGCCTCGAACAGCACGATAAATCGATCATAGACCGCTCGATAGACGAAATCATTCACCAACAGATCTATTCGCATCCGTGGCGACGTCCCAAATACAGTCGCCAACCGCAAGGTCACTGCCTGTCCTTTCTCCAGGAGAATCGCCTCGGCCTCGACCTTTGTGCGGCCGTAGAGCGAGATCGGGCAAAGTGGCGACTCTTCAGTGCAGAATTTTCCCGTTTCGCCGATACCGTAGCCCGAGTTTGTCACGGGATAGATTACGCGTTGGTCAATGCTGAGCTTCGACACCAAGAAGCGAATGGCATCCAAATTGATCGCCTTTGTGGCCTCTGGATAACGATCGCACGCAGGCGCGCCAACAATAGCCGCCAAAGGAATGATAATGTCATGCCGTGTCAGTTCCTTGGCGACTAATTCATGGTTGCGCACATCGCCCTTGATAACCCGGAAGTTCGGGTTCGCGCAACACTCCAGCAGACTAGCCTGCCCGAATATGAGGCTATCGATCACCGTGACTTGGTGGCCTTTCGCCAGCAAATTTGGAACGAGGATTGAGCCGATGTAGCCCGCCCCGCCAGTTACAAGTACCTTATCCATACTTTCCCCCTAATCACTACTGTCCGGTTAAAACACGAATAGATTTGTTAGTTGTTGAGAATGGTGCTGTTGGAACTGGAGTCGCAGCCTGTAAAAGCCTGCTACAAGGGTAGCCTCTCGAAAAGAGCCATCAAAACATTCCCGCCCGCACCAACGGCGCGCCATGGGCATCCTTGGCCGAAAGGATTGGAGCTTCCTCGACCGGCCAGCGGATTGCCAGATCGGAGTCGTTCCAGGCAATGCAACGCTCGTGTTTGGGCGCCCAATAATCGGTCGTTTTGTATAGGACCTCGGCGAAATCAGAGAGAACCAGAAAGCCGTGCGCAAACCCTACCGGGATCCAGATCTGCTGCTTGTTCTCTGCGGAGAGATTCTGTCCGACCCACTGACCGAAGGTCGGAGAGCCTGTACGAATATCTACGGCGACATCGAACACCTCGCCGGCCACGACCCGCACCAGTTTTCCCTGGGGTTGCTCGATCTGATAATGCAGCCCTCTGAGAACGTTCTTCGCCGAGCGGGAGTGGTTGTCCTGAACGAAATTCGGTTCTAGACCGGTCAGCTCTTTGAATTTTCGGGCATTGAAGCTCTCGTAAAAAAAGCCGCGGTCGTCGCCGAATACCCGGGGCTCGATGACGAGCACGTCGGGAATCGCCGTCGGCGACACTTTCATCCGAATACCTTTTCCTTGAGAAGCCCAAGGAGGTACTGGCCGTAGCCATTCTTAGCCAGCGGCTGGGCCAGGGCTTCGAGTTCCGCATCATCGATCCAGCCCGTGCGCCAGGCGATTTCTTCTGGGCAGGCAATCTTCAGCCCCTGCCGGCGCTCGATGGTCTCGATGAACTGGCTCGCCTCAAGCATCGATTCATGGGTGCCGGTGTCGAGCCAAGCGTAGCCGCGGCCCATGACTTCGACGTTGAGTTGGCCCTGTTTCAGGTAGTACCTGTTGACGTCGGTGATTTCCAATTCTCCTCTGGTGGAAGGCTTGACCGACTTAGCGACATCGACGATGTTGTCGTCGTAGAAGTAGAGGCCGGTCACCGCATAACGTGATTTCGGCTGCTTTGGTTTCTCTTCGAGACTGACGGCCTGACCTTCGTGATTGAATTCGACGACACCGTAGCGCTCGGGGTCTTGCACCTGGTAGGCGAATACCGTTGCGCCGCTTTGACGTTCGTTGGCGCAATACAGGAAAGCGGCGAAATCGTGACCATAGAAAATGTTGTCTCCCAGCACCAGCGCGGTGTGGTCGCGGCCAATGAAGGACTCACCAATCAGAAATGCTTGGGCGAGGCCATCCGGAGAAGGTTGTACTGCGTAACTGAAACTGCACCCCCACCGCCCGCCACTGCCAAGCAGTTGTTCGAACCGCGGCGTGTCCTGCGGCGTCGAAATGATCAACACCTCGCGGATACCGGCAAGCATCAGCGTTGCCAGCGGGTAGTAGATCATCGGCTTGTCGAAAATCGGCAGCAGCTGTTTGGATACCGCCAGGGTAGCCGGGTAAAGCCGTGTGCCGGAACCGCCGGCGAGAATAATACCTTTACGTTTTTTCATGCCTGCTTTTGAGCGACAAGCTCCCCCAGCACGCGTTCGATATAGATGTGCCAGTGCGACAGTTCGAGGCCTGGCCCCCCGTTCAGCGCCACGCAAGGTAACGCTTAAATGCTTGCAACCGGTCTGCTTGTCGCGGATCGCTGCGAGCTCGGCCAAGCGCCTCCTTGATGAACGCCCACAGCATGGCTACAAAGCCAGCGACCAACGCCGAAAGCAGTACGATTAAGCTGCGCTTGGGTTTGGACTTACGATCCGGCTCGATTGCCTTGTCCAATACTTGGATCACCGCAGATTCTTTGGCTTCGTCGATCTTGGCCAATTCGTACTGCTTGGCGAGAAGCTCATATATCGTTTCGTTGTACTTCAAATCGCGCAGCAAACTCAGGTTGTCGAGTCCCCTACCGCCAGACGCGTTTTCCGCTGCCTTTGCGCTACCAGTGCCTTCAATCTTGGCCAGTTCGCGCTTCATCGATTCGAGTTCCTGCTGGGCGAGTCTTAGGTCGGGGTTACGCTCGGCAGCGAAAGTGCGCATGGCACCAATCTGCACCTCCTTGACTGTGATTTGTCCTCGCAAGCGAGCGGTGGATTCGAGTATGGCGCGTCCTTGGCCCTCGACCTGGACAAGCCCTCCTTTTTCCAGAGCCTGCCTGGCGGAAGCTTCCGCCTTGGCGAGTTGGTCTCTGGCTTGTGCAAACTGTTGCTCGAAGAACAGGCGACGCTGAGAGGCTTCTGTCACCGCCAGAACGTTGGTCAGCTTGCGGAGCTCGTCCACATAAGCATTGGCGAGCGCGGCAGCGCGCTTGGGATCCTTGTCATCCACCTCGATAATGATGAGGCCCTCTTTGCCGGAGGCAATTCTCGTCATACCTTCCAAAGCAGCTCGGGTGCCAGACTGAAGTTTCTGCTCAAACGCGGCATGGAGATTGAAGCGTTGGATCATGCTATCCGCTACTGTCCGGCTCTTCAGCATGCCGACGTAGAGATCGTTGGGATTCTTGATTCCGAGTGCCCCGCCGGCAACCCCACCTAATCCCCCGAGCTGCGCAAGCATCCCGGCGGCAGTAGATTGGTTCTGTTGCGGCGGCAGAATCTTGGTCGAGGCAGTGTAGATGTTGGGCAGGAGCAGACTGTAAATGACCGCTAGGATTGCCGTCGCGAAAGGTAGACCGAGGACGAGCCATTTGTGCTTGGCCAAGACGATGGCGAGATCAAGAAGATTGATCTCGGCATCGTTCTCGACGTGGTTCGTGGTTCGTGGCTCGTGACTAGAGTCAAGTGGTTCGTGGTTGGTGATTGGAGGCTCCATAAGGACCGTTGTTCGTGGGTCGTTGATCGTGGCTAGTAGTTCGTGGGGCGTAGTTCCTGGTTCGCGGATCGGGAGACGTAATTCGTGCTGGCTTTCATGTGCGCCCTCCTCGGCCGAGAAAATCCTGGTAGGCCAGCTTGAGCCCGCGCTCCAGGTTTACCTTAGACTTCCATCCCAACGCGCCAAGACGACTCACGTCGAGTAGTTTCTGCGGCGTGCCGTCGGGTTTGCTGGTATCGAAGCTAAGAGGGCCTTGAAATCCAACGACACTCGCCACCGTGGCAGCCAGTTCTGCGATTGTGGCATCCTCGCCACAACCGATGTTAACCAAAGGCGGTGACCGGTGACTGGTAACAAGTGACTCGAAGGCCGCGTCCGGCAGGTTCATCAGAAACACACAAGCGTCTGCCATATCATCGCTATAGAGAAACTCGCGTCGCGGAGTGCCAGTCCCCCAAATAGCTACGGGTGATTGGTGATCAGTAACTTGTGATTGGAGTTTGGCTTCATGAAATTTTCGGATCAGAGCCGGCAGGACGTGGGAGTTTTGTAAGTCGTAGTAGTCGCCGGGACCATAAAGGTTGGTCGGCATGGCAGCAAGAAACTTGGTTCCGTATTGCCGGTTGTAGCTCCAGCACATTTCGATTCCCGCGATCTTTGCAATTGCGTAGGGCCGGTTGGTTGCTTCAAGCGGCCCCGTAAGCAGGTAGTCTTCCTTAATTGGCTGAGGGCAATCGCGAGGGTAAATGCAGGAAGAACCCATGAACACAAGGCGCTTGACGCCTGCACGATATGCTTCGTGAATAACGTTGGACTGAATGGTCAGATTGCTAAAGATGAATTCGGCCGGGTAGGTGTTGTTGGCGAAAATGCCGCCGACTTTGGCAGCCACCAGAAAGACGTACTCCGGTTTTTCTATTTCGAATAATGCCCGCACCGCGTGCTGGTCCGTAAGGTCAAGTTCAGCGTGAGTGCGAGCCAGGATATTGATCCACCCGCCCGCTTGAAGCCGCCGCACGAGGGCGGAACCCGCCAAGCCACGGTGGCCAGCCACATAGATCTTGGCATCTTTCTCCATCATTCGTGCCGGTTGTGGGCAGTGTAGCCATGGCGCGTGACCAGCTCGTCGCGCTCGGCAGCCTTGAGGTCTTCATGGACCATCTCTTCCACAAGTTCGCGGAAGGTGATTTTCGGCGACCAGCCAAGCTTGACTTTGGCTTTGGTCGCATCGCCCAATAATGTTTCGACTTCGGTCGGGCGGAAGTAACGCGGATCGACGGCAACAATGCAGCTCTCGCCCTCTCCCCCGGCCCCTCTCCCGCCCGCGGGCGAGGGGAGAAAACCTTTTTCGTCCACGCCCGTCCCTTCCCAGCGGATTTTCATACCGAGTTCCGCGGCGGCGGCATTGACGAAATCGCGCACAGTGTATTGCACACCAGTGGCGATGACGAAATCCTCGGGTTGGTTCTGCTGCAGCATGAGCCACTGCATTTCCACATAATCCTTCGCGTGGCCCCAGTCGCGCTTGGAATTAAGATTACCTAGATACAAACAGTCCTGCAGGCCGAGCTTGATGCGTGCCAGTGCGCGAGTGATCTTCCGGGTCACGAAGGTTTCGCCGCGCACGGGGGATTCGTGATTGAAGAGGATGCCGTTGCAAGCATAGATCCCGTAGGCCTCGCGGTAATTCACGGTAATCCAATACGCATAAAGCTTGGCCACGGCATAGGGACTGCGCGGGTAGAAGGGCGTGGTCTCTTTCTGCGGGGTTTCCTGCACCAAGCCATAGAGTTCAGAAGTGGATGCCTGGTAGAAGCGAGTTTTCTTCTCGAGACCCAAGATGCGGATCGCTTCCAGAACGCGTAAAGTGCCCAAGGCATCGGAGTTGGCAGTGTATTCTGGTTCCTCGAAAGACACCGCAACGTGGCTTTGGGCGGCCAAGTTGTATATTTCATCTGGCTGCACTTGCTGGATGATGCGGATCAGGCTGCTCGAATCTGTCATGTCCCCGTGATGCAGAACGAAGCGGCGATGCTTTTCGTGCGGATCCTGGTAGAGGTGGTCGATCCGGTCGGTGTTGAACAGGGATGTGCGGCGTTTGATGCCGTGGACGACATAGCCCTTTCTCAGCAGGAGTTCAGCGAGATAGGCGCCGTCCTGGCCAGTGATGCCGGTAATCAATGCAACTTTAGTCATGAGTTCTAGTTGGTAGACGAAAACACATGGTAGCGCAGTGGCGCCTGGTACGTGGGTTCAAGCACGCTACCGCCCTGCAAAACACAGGCGTGTTTCGCATAACGTATTGATTAACAGCAACAACTACCTACGCAGCTCGGGCGACCCAGTCGCTGGATACTCTTACTTGATTGGTCTTGCCCAGCAATTCCAGCAACACGATCACGCGCTTTTCGCCATCCGGCTCGGCGAACACGGCTTCCATGCCGGCAAACGGTCCTTCCACCAGCCTGATGCGGTCGCCCGCGCTAAACGGGGTGCGGTTTTCCTGGTGCAGACCGGACGTCGGGTCCTGACACTGCAATAGCGCATCTATCACTTCGTCCGGGACTACTGCCGGCTGTCCGCCGAAGCGCACCAGGCCGACCGCGCCGCGGGTGGAACGCACCGGAGCCATGTTGCGCTGAAGCGGATCGATCCGGATGAAGAGGTAGCGGGGAAAAAGTACTTCGACGGCATCGATCCATTGCCCGCGCCGGCGTCGCCTGATCCGGATGCGCGGCAGATAGACATGAAAGTCCTGGCGCAGGAGGTTTTCTTCCGCTACCGCTTCCTGGCGGGGTTTGCAGCAGACCGCGTACCAGAAAGTTCGTGGTGATGGCCCCCCCTCACCCTGCCCCTCTCCCACAAGGGGCGAGGGAACCTTCTGCGTTACGCCCGTTGGCATCGTGTCCATCAACGATTTTCCGCTTGCCGTTCGGTTGGCACGCTGGTTCGTGAGCGGCGGTTTTTTAAGTCGCCTCGCAGTTGTTCGATTTCCTTTTCAAGCGCTTCGTATTCCGCGACCTTGCGCTTGAGAAAGGACAGCGTGATGCGTGTTTTATCTTCCAGTCCCGCCGGGGTGAGGAGGTACGCGTATTGGCGTTTGTCGGGGTTCTTACGGAAGTTTTCCAGCTTTACCAAGCCCTTTTCCATGAGCGCCTTCAGGCAGTAATTGGCTTTGCCCAAGCTCACGCCCATGGCTTGCGCCAGGTCCCGCTGGCTCATTTGCGGCTGGGCGTCGAGGAGCTTGAGGATTTCAAGGCGTTGGGGGTCGGAAAGCAAGGAATACCGTGATTGGTGATTGGTGATTGGTGATTGGTGCAAATGTTCAAAAAATGACGGGGAATTGTACACACCAAGGACAAGGGGTGCAAGCAAAAGAAGTAGGGACCCGGGGGCGAGGCAGATATGTGGCGCGATGAATCTGCGCCCTACAGCTGCGCCCTACAATTCTATGGGTTCGTGTTGCAGGATCGCGGCGAGTTGCTCGCGGGTCATCCAGATGGGGTTGGTGTCGCTTGAATACTGGAAGCTTTCGGGCACCGGCTTGCCGCCGATCTCTTCAAGGTACTTGGGACTGTTCCACCAGTAGGCGGCCGGTTGGATGGTGTAGTGGCTTTCGAATTCCGCGGTATTGATTGAGTCGTCCTGCGTGATCATGATCTCGTGCAGCTTCTCGCCCGGGCGGATGCCGATGATCTCGGTTTTGCAGTCCGGCGCGACCACTTGCGCGACGTCGGTCACTTTCATGCTTGGGATCTTCGGCACGAAGAGTTCGCCGCCGCGCATACGGTCGAGCGAGTCGATGACGAATTTGACGCCCTGCGCGAGGGTGATCCAGAAGCGGGTCATGCGCGGGTCGGTGATCGGGATCACGCCGCCGGCGCGCTTTTGCATGAAGAAAGGAATGACGCTGCCGCGCGAGCCGATGACGTTGCCGTAACGGACGACTGAAAAGTGGGTCCGGTGTTTTTCCGAAAGGCCGTTGGCGGCGATGAACAGCTTGTCGGAGCAAAGCTTGGTCGCACCGTACAGGTTGGCCGGGTTGGCCGCCTTGTCGGTGCTGAGCGCAATCACGTTTTGCACCCCTTGGTCGATGCAGACGTTGATGATATTTTCAGCACCGATGATGTTCGTCTTCACCGCTTCCATCGGATTGAATTCAGACGCCGGCACCTGCTTCATCGCAGCCGCGTGGATCACGATCTCGACACCGTCGATCGCGCGGTAGAGCCGCTCCTTGTCGCGCACATCGCCGAGGAAATAGCGCAGTTTCGGCGACTGTATGCTCTGCTGCATTTCGAATTGCTTGAGCTCGTCGCGGCTGAACGCGATGACCCGCCTCGGATCATGGTCGTTGAGGATGGTCTTGATGAAGCGCTTGCCGAACGAGCCGGTAGCGCCGGTGACCAGGATTGATTTTCCGTTGATCAATGACATAAGGGCGGTGATTCGTGATTGGTGATCCACCCGCGTAGGGCGCAGATTCATCGCGCCGTCGGGAAATGGTTGCGTCCGTTGTTCGGCGCGATGAATCCGCGCCCTACGAATTACGAATTACGAATCACGGTATTTAGAATCCTTTCAGCACCTTGATGGCTGCGATGCCGATGCCGAATTGCGAGAAGATCTGGGTCCAGTCTTTTAGTTCCTTGGTCCAACTGAAGCGTTCGAACAGTTCCGGCACGACGATGGTGTCGTCCGGCATCAGCTTGGTACCGCTGAACCCGCCAGACAGCCAGCCGCCCGACAACCAGCCGGATTGCCGATTGCTGATGACCGAACCATCGGCACGGAGCAGGTAGATGCTGCCTTCATCCGCATCGCGCGTCGGACCGCCTGCCAGCCGCAGATACTCCTCGAGCCGGCGGTCCGGGCGATAGGAGAATGATCCTTGGCTATAGACCGCGCCCAGAACATTGACAGTGGACGGCCGCGACGGAACGAAGATCCGGTCGTTATCGTCGAGCACGATGTCAGGCAGGTCGCCCACCGAACTCGTTCCGGGCGGAATTTCAAGCACGATACGGCCCGTCGCCTTCAGCGCGCGCAGCCGCTCGATGATGGCGCGCTGAGTCGCCGCTTGCGTCGTCGCGTTGGCCGCATCTTCCGGCGTCAGTGCGGTTGTGATCTTTGCCGCGGACGTACGCTCCAGGTCCTGGGTCATCCGGTCGAGCATCGCGTCGAGTTGCTTCTGCTGCTCGAGGCGCGTGCGTTCACGCGTAAATTCCGCGCCGAAGAAATACGCGTCAGGGGTCGCCCCACCTACCCGCGACACCAACTGGCGCAGCGTTTCTCCAGGCTGGGTCTGGTATAAACCGGCAACGCGAAACTCGCCCTCGACGCGCACGTACTTGGTGCGCTTCGCGACCGGAACCTGAATGTCGTCCTGCGAAAAAACGGTGATGACGTCTCCCGGCAGCAATACCAGGTTTTGCTCCGGGTCCTCTCCGAGCATTGCCTTGCCGAGGTTGAAGGGAATCAGCCTCGTGGTCAGATCAGCCGGATTGAGCCGCTCGATGACCGCATAGTCCCAGTTAATTTCGGGCAGGAGCCGCTTCACATCAGTGCGTAACCCCCCGGCACCCGCCCCACCAGGAACACTCCCGACGGCAAGATTGCGCTTGATCCAGTAATCCGGAACGATCAGCGCGTCCTTGCCGGGAATGACATCCTTGACGCGGAGGCCCTCGCGCCACGGATATCGCGCCGGCGCCGCGACGTTGCCGCGCAGCGTGACCGCGTTGTCGAACTTGGCCGAGAGCGCAAACACGCGGATCAGGTCGCCGTCGTTGAGCTCGCGCGCCAATCCGACCTGATCCAGCGCAAACTCGTCGACCTTGCGAACCTTGCGTTCGAAAATCCGTTCCACCGATACTTTCTGGCCGGCCGCGGTGGTAGTAAGTCCGCCGGCGAGCGCGATGAGATCGTCGAGCGTGGTCTTGCCTTTGGTTTCGAAAATCGCCGGCCGATTGACGCTGCCGGAAATGGCCACGAGCTGGCCGATCGGCGGAATGTAGATGACGTCACCCGAGAGCAGCGCCACGTCTTTCGACTTGTCGCCCTTGAGCAGCAGGTCATACAGATCGAATTCGGTAACGACCTTGTCGCTGCGCTTGAGCTGGATGTGGCGCATCGAACCGCTTACCGACGGTCCGCCGGATGCAAACAGCGTGTTGACCAGCGTGCTGAGCGAGCTTACGGTGTAGCTGCCCGGCCGGCGCGCGTTGCCCACCACGAATACCTGGATCGAACGCAGCGCACCCAAAGTCACGTTCAGCTCGAAGTTGCGGAAGATGCGGCCGATGGAAGTTTTGAGGTGCCCCTCCAGGTCCTGATAGCGGAGCCCCGCAACGTTGAAGGTTCCCACCTTCGGGATATTGATCGCGCCGTTGCGGTCCACGACCGCGCGGAAGTCGATATCGACCTGGCCCCAGCCGCGAAGCAGGATTTCGTCGCCCGGCCCGATCATGTAGTCCGGCGTAACCGGAACGCGATCGACGGGAGCGAAGGTGGTTGGAACGCCCGTAAAAAGGTCGTATCCGAACAGCGGGAGTGCGCGCCCGACGGATTGGGTCACGAAATCCTGAAACTCGTTGCGTTGATTTACGTCGGCGGTCGCGGGGGCGGCACCTGGCGCCTTCAATTCCGGGCGGTCGGCTGGTTCCAGTTCGCCTCTCGGAGCACCGGCGGCTGGTGCGGCGGGTGCGTTGCGTATCGATGGCCGCGAACCCGCGTCGCCGCCGGCGCCGGGGGTTGTTACATTCTGGATCGATGGACCTATTGGCGCTGGCGCAGTTGGAGCTGCAGCGGCGCCGCCGGGGGCGGCTGCGCCCATGCCTTGCGCCGATACGGTCAGCGGTAGCAGGAGCATGGAGGCGATAAGCGCGATAAAAGTTAAGACAATTCGATTCATCCGTATACCTTCGGTTACTTCGTGTTCCTGGTCCCCGGCTTTCGCCGGGGTGACGAGCCCTTGATCCCCACGGCGTCTGGTGGATTCCGCTGCGCGCCATCCACCCTACGATAGGCCGTTGGTTTGGTGGATTCCGCTGCGCTCCATCCACCCTACGATATGCCGACGTGATTACATGATTTATGGGCTATTTGAGGCGCAAAATATAGCACAAAGGCGCTTGCAGTGGGGCGGAGCGGCGCGGTTGGCGAGGTTGGCGCAATCGGCGCGATGAATCTGCGCCCTACGGCTTGCCGGCGCGCTTCGGGGGAGGGTGAGCCTCGGGAAAAGCCAGGAATTCGCTGGGGCGCAGAATCAAAACTCCGCCGACAATTCGGCGATAAAGGCGGCCGAAGTGCCGTGCATCGCCAGTAAGCAAGTGCGTGGCCCGCGCGCGGATCGCGGCGACAAGAATAGGGCGGTCCTTCTCCGGCAAGGAAACTCCACCTGGGAGATCCGGGAGATCGCCGCTTGCGTCGCTGGGCACAAGTTCCATCGACGCGGTAAGTTGAAACAGCCGTTCGCGCTGCGCCGCGGTTTCCAGGTTTCGGGACGCCTCATCCACCGCGTAGGCAGAGGTGATCAGGCGCGCGTCGGCACGTCGCCATAAGCGCAACAGGCCGGCGTCTTCGCGCCACGCCGCCGAAAACAGCACGTTGGCATCAAGGAAGACCCGGCGGCGTGCGGCTGTCACTTCGCAGGCGGTTTGTGCGCAATGGCCTTCGGCTCGAGCCCCATCGCACGCACCGCCTCACACGCCTTGCGATAGTCAGCCGCGTCGACGGCGTTATTCAGCACAAACTCGGCGCGCTGCTCAACGGAATACACCTCCGTCGGCATTGCCACTGCCGGACGAATCATCAAGCCATCGCCCGTCTCTTCAATAAGCACCAACCTGCCTTCCGCGCGTCCCAGCCGGCGGCGC
>Ga0082335_1001241_pt1 | contig 56467 bp, 64 predicted proteins | sample Subgrocontami58m_FD_72375 | JGI IMG/M metagenome (GOLD analysis project Ga0082335, IMG submission 72375) | Subsurface groundwater microbial communities from S. Glens Falls, New York, USA - GMW37 contaminated, 5.8 m (SPADES assembly) (version 2) ... | reverse complement strand
GTTCTTATCCTATCTGTCAGAAATGCTCATTGATGTTCGCATTTCTGAGCACCTCGGAAACTGAAAGTTTCCTTAGTATCAAAGGCATAAATCTGCTTAATTTTCAATGTCCTTTGCTATAATTGAAAGATAGGGTGAATATGGGATTGCTACATGCTGCCCTGACGCAAATCCCTAGCAAGCTTCTTTTCAACTAAATCAAGCCTGTCTATCATTGAATTGACTCTTTTGGAAATTATTTCTAACTTATACTCAATATCCTCAAGTTTGTTTTTGCTGATTTTCTGATTTTTTTCGGATTTCTCACATGGCTCTGAATTTGAGGCAATTGCCCCTAAAAATCCCAGTGCGGACGATGAATCCTGCTGGCTTTTTTCCTGCTCTTGGAGCATGATTTCCTTGAATTCTTCATTCGGCTTAATCAGCCCCCTCTTGGCGAGGTATGTCAAGTCAATTATTTCTCTTCTTTTTTTGAATGGCCATGCCATATAATATCTGAGATTATTAAGGTTTTAAATGTTTTGGGAGCACTTTACTTTAAACCTTCCTAAAGGTTTAAAAAATAGGCATACTTAAAGATAATAAGGAAATAAAAAGAGGATAAAGATGGAAGGAACAAGCGACGAAATTGGCAGGATACTTGCGGGAGTAAATCCTGACGTGTATTATAATTATGATTTAAAGAGTCAGTTGAACGAGTTCAAGAAAAAAATAAAGAGCGACTTCTCCAAAGCTCTTGGGGACGCAAAACCAAAGGCGGGAGCGGAATATAAACTGGTTTATGATTCAACTTCAGAAACGCTCGAGCCTGTTTATTTCTGGCTTCTTGATTTTGTGAATAATGCATTCAAGAAAGTTGAAAAACTTTCTGATAATTTTGCATCTTCTCCAGGAAGCGGGCATTTTGCTGAAATTGGAGCGAGAGCTACGAGAATGCAGGAAGAGTCAATGAAAATAATGCAAACTATCGGCGTGCTTATTAAAAGTCTTGTCAATATTATTTATGACTTGCGGGAATTTGAATTGAGGTTATCGCAATATAAGGCAGCAAATTCCAAGGATAAAAATGAAGCAGAGGCGGGGCTTCTTGCATTAAAGCAAATTTGGATGGATAATGTTGACATAAAGCGGGGGAGGGGCTCTATTAATATGCTTTCTCAGGATTTGCAATTTGTCACGCTGAGAGATGCGTTTATGATTTCTAACTCTGTTGAAGAAGTGCAGAATCTGGACTTGAACGACAGGGTTAAAAGACTGCTTGAGCCGAGAGTGGCTGAGTTTTTAAAGTGGCGCGAGTTAAGCGAGAAAGAGCTTAGGAAACGGTATGATATTGAAAGAAGCTATCTTAAGAATCAGGTTAACTCTTTGAAGATGTACACGCGGTGGGTAAAGCCCTATCTGAAGGCAGCGGCTCAGCTTAATCAGAGAGATTTTGGCAGAAATCCCGCGTTAGTTAATATTTTTGATACAATGGTTCTCCAGCTTTCAATTATGGGAACAAATCCTTTTGATTTTGGTCAGGCAGTTATTGACAAGAATCTTCCGCAGAGCTTTAAGAACATGAAACTTAAGAGAAATTATAACTCATGTGTTTTGATTGATTTTTTCTTTAGGGGAATTCCGCAGAAAGTGGGGCAGCATTATGCTTTCGGCGGAAGGGTTGAGGTTAAGTTCAGGTCATTTGCATTGAATGATGATGAAATTAAGATGATGAACTTAAAGCTTGAGGAAAGTGATTTAAATGAAGCAATGAAGCTTGCAGAGGGAATGACTACAGAATCTTTAGAAAGCCTGAGAGAAGATATTGAATATTTTCTGAAGGATTTGGATGAGCGGGCGAAGGATGACAAGAAAGAACAAAAGGAGGGCGACGCGAATCCTTTTCTTGCGCTGCTTGGACTGGGAGAAAAGAAGAAATCGGAGAAGGAAAATAAAAAAGAAGAAATTAAGGAGATAAAGCCGGATAGTTATGTTGAAAAAATGGCGAGGAAACTTGCGCTGGATTCTGCTGACGGGTTATGCTATAATGTTTATGACATTTACAAAAAAGCGCATGGTATGGCTTCCCTTCCTAAGGAGTGGAATGTTTAACGCTATTTTTGATAATATCCGGCTGAAACTGAATAAAATTTATTAAACGCTGAACATTTTGATAATAACTTATTTTATATGCAAATAATATTAGTATTACTTTACCGTTCATTTTGATTAACATTTATAAATTCCTGATTCTTGAATAAATCATGGTGAAAAAGAAGAAAATCAAAATTCTGAAGGAATTTGTGAACAGGCAGTTTACCGAAATTAAAAAAGACAACGATGCTGGTGAGGATGATGACGATGGCGAGGATGGTGAAGGCAGCGATAATAAGGTTAATGGAAATGAAACTGGAAATTTTGAAAATGGCGCTGCTGAGAGGACTGCTCCTGTTCTGAATTCGGGCAGTGGAAGTCAGACGTTAGAAAGCGTTGCTGCAACGGCTCCTGCTCCTGTTCCGGCAGTTGGCGAGAATGCGAACCAGAATTTTTATACTGCAAATTATAATGCGAAATACAGCAATGAAGTTTATGCGCGGGAAAGGATAAGAGAGGGGGAGGTAATTCGAGAAACCGGCACCTCGGGAAGAGCATCTATGCTCGGAATAACCGACGATATGAGAAGAACACAAAACGCGTGGGGGGCTAATCAGGAGCAGGCAGGGCAGGGCGCATGGGGCGCGGAGAGAGAAAGGATTATGCCAGGTATGCTTGATGAAAGGAGATACAGCCCAAAAGATGACCATGTGAAAGAGCAGACGAAGGCAATTGACAGAAGAAGAAGGATGATGTAGACTTGGCATCATGAATATTCTTAATAATAAACTATCTTCAACTTCAATTTGATTAAAGAAAGCCTATTGAACACTTAACATTTACAATAAAAATTATCCTATTGCAGATAACTTACGGATTATCAAAGGTTAAGATTATGGCAAAGGTTTAGGATTGTTTTTGGATTAATGAAGGGAGGGTTTATTTTTTTCATGGCAAGATTTATAATCTATAAATTATTGGTTATTACGAGGTGAAATTAGTTTGAGCTACGAATATTTTTATTCAGGAAGCCAGTATAGCTTAGCGCCTGATTCTGGAAATTTTTTTACAGGATATAGGATGAAGATGGGCGAGTTCGGATTAGCAATGGATCCGAGGACAGCAAATCAGCTTCAGGAAGTTTCCAATAAGCTTAATACTGGATTAAAGAGTGTTGAAGTGGGGAATGTTCAGGCAGACATTTTTGAATCAATTCCCCAGCAGCATATGAAAGAAATTAACCGCCTTTCAAAACTTACCGGCATAAGCACGACTATGCACGCTCCGTTAATTGAAGCTTCTGGATATCAAAGAGAGGGGTGGAGCGAAATAGGAAGGCAGCAGGCAGAGAGGCAGATGAAACTTGCCATGGAAAGAGCTCATGATTTAAGCCCTGACGGAGGAATGCCTGTAACATTTCATTCGACTGCGATGCTTCCTGAAATGGAGGCAAAAGTTATGGAAAAAGTTGAGGGAGAGAAAAAGCTTGTCTCAAAAGAGTTTTATATAGTTGACCCAAGAACAGGAGCAATGCTGAATCCGTTAAAGCCGACTGAGAGGTTCTTTCCCGGGGATATCGGGGAGGGAGGAAAACAGAAGCCATTTAATCCTGAAGAAGAATTAAAAAGAATTAACAAGGACCAGTGGAGCCAGACGCTGGGCAATATAAGCTTTTCAGCAATAAGAGGCGAGGGAGAAATTGAAAGATTAGAAGGGCTTCCTGAGGTTTTTGAGAAGTATGCTGATGTTAGAAAACATCCTGAAAAAATGCAGGAAGTTCCTGAAGATATTCGGCCGGCATTAGAAAGGGGATTTAAACAGTTAGATCATGCTTCTATATTTCTGAAAGATGCTTATAGAGGGTTGAAGGAGATGTATAATATGGCTTACAAAGAAGCAAGCGAGGAAGATAAGAAAAAATTAAATGCTTATGCAGAAAGTGTAAAAGATAAAGTCGCGGGAGGGATAGAGGCTAATCCAGAAAAAATGCAGGAATTTGCGGCGGTGATTCAGGATGGAGTTAAGGTTCTTAATAGCATGACTCCGAGCATATATAAGCCTATGAAGGAGTTTGTGATGGACAAATCATCGACTACTTTTGGAAATGTTGCGTTTGAATCCTGGAAAACATATAAAAGTAATGCTCCTATTGTCTCAATTGAAAATCCGCCTGCTGGCGGCGGATTATCGACTGCAGAGGATTTGAAGAGGCTTGTTGAAGATTCTAGAGCAAAGTTTGTTGAGCAGGCAAAAAAAGAAGGTTACAGCGAGTCAGAAGCTAAAGATGCTGCAAACAAAATGATAGGTGTTACCTGGGATGTGGGGCATATTAACATGCTGAGAAAGATGGGATATGAGAAAGAGGATTTAATCAAACAGGCAGAGATAATAAAGCCGTTTCTGAATAAGATTCATTTATCTGACAATTTTGGAATGGAGCATACTGAACTGCCGATGGGGATGGGAAATGTGCCGATTAAGGAAATTATGGAAAAGCTTGGAAAGGAGGGATATGACGCGAAGAAAGTTATTGAGGCGGGAAATTGGTGGCAGCATTTTTCCCAGCAGGGAAAGGTTCCGCCAGTTATGGCGACTTTAGAAGCATTTGGCTCTCCGGTTTATCCTATGCTTGCCCAACCGTACTGGAACCAGGCGGCAAATACTTACGGGAATTATTTTGCATTTCCGTCGGCATATATGCCCGAACAGCATTTTTCTCTTTATGGGGGAGGATTTTCATCACTGCCTCAGGAATTAGGCGGGCAGATTCCGGGCAAGCAGTCAAGGATGACTGGCACGCCGATGGATTAACGGGATTTGGTTTGCAAATTATAACATAAACAAGAATTATCCTGAAGCACAATTTTAATTAAACCAAGAAATAAATCCTTTGTGAGATTACAAGATTAAAAAATCTTGATTAAAATAAATTAATTTTGTTAAATCGCAATTAACAAGATTTAAAAACTTAAAATTAATTGATATAGAGCAATAAAAAAGAGGGCAGATGGAAAAAGAGGAAATTGTGAAAAAGGACGGTGGCAAGCATGATGTTTCTAAGATGGCTGGGAAAGAATTGAAGCTGGTAAAACATAAACCTGAGAATCTAACTGAACACAAACCCGCGCGTCACATTGAGCATAAACCTGAGCATCATGTTGAACATAATCCTGAGAGAAAAGTTCACAGGCATCGCGTTGTGAAGAAAGTTCATGTTCATCATATTCATCATCATGTTCATGCTGCGAGGAAGATTTCTGAAAAAGATATTCCAACTTTACAGCTGATTGATGAGAAGGAAATTGCGATGGACTTTGCAGTGAAAGCTTACAAAAAATTTGACAAGCTTATCAAAAGCATTATTCTTTTCGGCTCACAGATTAAGCATACTTCGACGTCAACTTCTGATATTGACATTATAATTATCGTTGATGACTCTTCTGTGAATTTTGACAGCGAGTTGATTTCATGGTACAGGGAGGAGCTTGGAAAGATGATGTCCCTTAATCCGTATAAGCAGGAGCTTCATATTAATACTATAAAGCTGACTACGTGGTGGCAGGACATGATTAGGGGAGATCCGGTAGTTATTAATATCTTAAGATACGGTGAGACTCTGCTTGATTTCGGCGGTTTTTTTACTCCTTTGAAGATTCTTCTTCAGGAGGGCAAGATAACTTCGACTTCTGAGGCAATTTATACTGCATTGCAGAGGGCTCCAAGCCATCTTATGAGGAGCAGGATGTCTGAGCTTAATTCAATTGAGGGGCTTTATTGGGCGATGGTTGACTCGAGCCATGCCGCGCTGATGGCTGCAAAGAAATCCCCGCCATCACCCGAGCACGTACCTATACTGCTTAAGGAAACTTTTGTAGATAGTAAACTGCTTGACATGAAGTATGTTCTATGGTATCGTGATTTATATGTTCTTCACAGGAAAATTGTCCACGGAGAGCTTACCGACTTAAAAGGCGATGAAATTGACGGGTGGCAGAAAAAAGCTGATGATTTTGTCAAGGCAATGATTGAGCTTGTGAATAAGATTATAAGCTGATTACGTTTGCGTGTTCTGGGGGAGGAATCAATTAATGATTATTTAATTAAAACTGATAAACAATATATTTCTAATAATAAATTATCTTGATGCACTTTTTTATTGAGTTTATTCAATAATTAATGTTTATTGCAGAATTTATAGGTTGTCAGGGCATACCTTTTGATGTGTGGAGATTCATAACAAATTAGATTAACATCAACCTTGACTGAATTACTTCTTTTTCTTGCCTTTGTCTTCATTCTTGCTTTTTTCAGCTTCTTTCTGCTGTGCTGCCTGGTGCAGATACAGTCCTATTCCCAAGTAATCGTCATCACTTTTCAGGCTTTCTTTAAGATAGCTTACCAGCGAGTCTATTCCTTTTTTCTGTATGTCTTCTTTTATTGATTTAGCTTCTCTGTCAATTGTTTTTGTTAGGTATTCCTGCCTTTCTCCTGCAAATGCTGACAGGAAATTTGCCCAATATTTTGCTGCTTCTTTGTCGCCCGTTTTTGCTTCTATCCTTTTTGCGATTATTTCGGGAAGTTTTTTCTTTACTTTTTCTATAACTTCTGCATATCCCCTTTCATTAACTTCTCCATTCTGATTTTTTTGAGGTCCGGCTAAGAATCTTGAATATAATGAATAATCTGAGAGCACCTTTCCAAGACCTTTGTCAGAATCATGCTTTACCTGCGATGCTGCTAACAAAAGAGCGTCATACGGCGCGGAATTTGCAATGTCTGTAAGTTTTGTTCTTATATAATCTGCTGTCCGTTTTCTGTAGTATTGTTCGAGTTGTTCTGCTGCTTCTGCCTGCTTGTATCTATCAGAATTTTTATCTGGAGCGAATCCTGGGCTTTCGCCTGTTTCTTCACCAATCATTTCGTCAAGGCTTCCGCCTGCTTTTGCCTGCTTTCTGAAATCTTCATACTGCTGGCTAAGTCCATGAACCTGAGTGTATGACTGAATTATGTCGCTGAAACTTTGAGTGTTTTCTGCCATTTTAATCGTTATTCATAGGATGAGCTGGTTTATAAACCTTTCTATTGTTGTATCTTAGAAGGAGTGACAAAACCTTACTGCTGGCTGAATATATCTATACCGATATCAACATCAGGAAATTCTTCCCTGATTTCTTTCTTGTTTTTCTCTTCGATTTCTATTTTGTCCTCTTTATTTTGCCATTCTTCTTCTCTCTTTTCATTGTCCTGCCTGACTTCGTCTGCCTTTTCATTCAGCTCGGCTTCCAATCTTTCTGTGTTGTCAATTTCTTCAATTTTTGGTTTTTTCATATCCTTTTCACCCGATTCAGAGTTTCTTAAACCTTTGCTTTCCAGCTCTCTTACGAAGCTAGAAATCTCGCCCGCCTTGTCAGCGTTTACTGACAGCGAGTCAATTCCGCGCTTTACAAGGAACTCTACCATCGGCTTTGTTGATGCTGACTGTCCGCAAATCGAGGTTTCAACATTGTGCTTTTTGCATGTTTTTATTACGCTTGCTATCTGGCTGAGAACGGCGGGGTGCATTTCATCATAAAGATATTGGGCATGTTCGTTTCCTCTGTCTACTGCGAGAGTGTACTGAGTTAAGTCGTTAGTTCCGAAGCTTATGAATTTGATGCCTCCAAGGCATAAATCCTCGATTATCTGGACTGCTGCCGGCGTTTCTATCATTACTCCTAATTTTGCATTGTGGAAGTTTATTTCATCCAATATTTTATTTGTCTCATTCAGCTCGCTCAGGGAGATTACCTGGGGCGTCATTACGCCGATTTTCTTGCCTTTAAGTTCTGCAACTCTTTTTAATGCGCGCAATTCTGCTCTGAGTATCTCAGGTTTCTTCAGAGAAAATCTGATTCCGTGCATTCCAAGCATAGGATTTAATTCGGGTTCTTTAGGGGCGCTCTGCAGATTTTTGAATTCATCAGTTCTGATGTCAGAAGTTCTCACCCACACTTCATCGAAATATTCCGCTATTTTTGAAATTCCTTTAACAAGCATATCTTCGTAATCTTTCAGCTTTCCCTCTTTAAGGTAGTATAACGGGTGTTTGCCTGATTCTGCTATTATGCCTTCAATTCTTGTTAAACCGACTGCATTCGACTGCGTTTTAGCTGCTCTTTCTGCGAAGTCGGGCAAGTCTACAATGACTTTTATTTTTGTCGCTGTTCTGGCTATCGGGAGGATTTCAGCTTCTACTTTTTCCTGCTTTCCTAAGTATACTTTTCCAGTGAAGCCGTTGACGGTTATTTCCTGATTGTCTTTGAGCATCTGGGTTGCCCGTTCCGTTCCCACTACTGCAGGAATTCCCATTTCTCTGCTGATGATTGCGGCATGGGAAGTTAATCCGCCTTCGTCTGTAACTATTGCGGCAGATTTTTGCATTGCTACAACCATGTCAGGGTTAGTCATCTTTGTGACGAGAATGTCGCCTTTTTTCAGCTTTTGCAGGTCTTTTAAATCTCTTACTATTTTTACTGTTCCCGAGCCGATTCCGGGGGATGCCGCCTGCCCTTTCAGAATTTCTTTTCCTGATGTTTCTATCTTTTCCTGCCTCAGATGGAGAGTTGTTATCGGGCGGGTTTGGACAATATAAATCTCGCCCGAATCAATTGCGAATTCTATGTCCTGCGGTTTCTTGTAGTGCTCTTCGAGCTTTATCGAGTATTTTGCGAGTTTTATAACTTCTGACTCGTTTAGGACTTGGGAATTTGATTTTTCATCTGTTAAATTTGCAATTGTCGTATCTCCTGAAGAGTTTCTGGTTATTGCAATTTTTTTCTTTTCTATTCTTTTGTCAATTATTTTCATGCCCCTTGAAACTTCATAATGGTCAGGGGAAATTCTGCCTGAGACAATGCCCTCTCCCAGCCCGTATACTGATTCTATTATCACATTATCACTTTTTTCTACCGGGTTCTTGCTGAATATTACTCCTGATTTGTCTGCGTTAATCATTTTTTGCACAACTACCGAGATTAAAACTTTTTCGTGCTGGAATCCTTTTTTTGTTCTGTAATAAATGCTTCTTGCTGTGAATAAACTCGCCCAGCATTTTTTTACCGCTTCTATTACTTTTGTTTTTCCCTTGATATTCAGGAAGGTTTCCTGTTGTCCTGCAAAACTTGCTTCTCCCGAATCTTCCGCTGTTGCAGAGCTTCTTACTGCGACGAATACGGGCTCGTGGGATTTTTTGAGAATTGAAAGCGCTTCTGTGCCTGCTTTTTCAAACATGTTATCATCAATGCTTAGAGTGTCGTAATTCTCTGTAATCTCGCGCTCCAATTCTTTCGGCATTTCTTCCTTTTCTATTATCTTCTTTATTTTTTCTGATGTCTCTTCAAGCTCTTTTGTGTTTTCTATGTCAAATGTTTTCAATAAATTGTAGATTTTCTGGTCGAGTTCTGTGTATTGAAGAAAATAGCTATACGCGTCTACAGTTATGCAGAATCCGGGCGGGACGGGCATGCCTATGCTGGACATTTCTCCTAGGTTAGCTCCCTTGCCTCCGGCTATATTTGTGTCATTCTTGCCGAGCTCTGAGAACCATTTGATGAATTTGTCTTTCCCCTCTTTTTCGTGCATGAGTTAGTTATAAAAAGATAGTTAATAAATTTTAGCTTTCTCAAGAGACTCTGTGAATTCTTCTGCATCCCTGAAAATTTCATCGCTGACTGCTTCATAGACTATCTCATCTCTTACTTTTCGGTAGTTATGAATTATGATATTTCGCATATCTTTTGCATCTTTTAGCTTTCTGCAAGTTCGTTTCTGATTATCCCGCTCTTGGCAAGAATAAAGAATGCTTGTTCTTCTGTTTCCGGTGATTTCAGCTCCTTTTCTTTAATCACAAGAACTGTTGCAGAGATGACAGCTTCAATTACCTTCTCGAAATATCTTTCGCAAATTGCCTTTGTCTTTATGTCTTTCTTGTACTCTTCAAATTCAGGAATGCCTATGCTTTCCAATTCTTCCAAATACAATTTGATGTCTGATATCTTCTCACTAATTCTTTCCTGTGTCTCGTTCATAAATCACCTTTCCGTTTTTTTCAATGCTCTTTTTTATTTTTTCAGGGAGAGCATTGTACACCTGAATGTCAAGCCTGTCTGAAAAGTATCTGGCTATTCGCAATATAAATTCTACTGCTTCCTTGTCATCTATTTTGTCAAACTCTGCTGCAATATCTATATCAGAAAGTAATGTCAGCTGGTTTTGGGCAGCCGAACCAAAGAGGAGTATTCTTTTTATCCTGTCTGAGTACTCGCTGTTTAGGATTTCTTTTTTAACTTCTTCTATCAGCTTTTTGTTCTCAAGCCCTCTTTTAATTTTAAATTCTTTTTCAAACGGAATCAGGGCTTTTATTGCTTCAAACTTCTTTCTTATGTCCCGTGAAAGCCGGTTTTTTTCTGACTGGGTTAGCTTTACTCCGAGAAGCTGCTTTTTGATTATAACCAGCTCCCGCTTTCCGAATAACTTTCTTATATTCCCGTTTTTTTCAATGAAATCTATTAAGCTCATAAATAACCTCCATAGCGGTTATTATAACCTAAATAAGGGTTATATTTAAATGTTTTGATTGTTCTTATTAGCTGCATAAATACGATACATTTTTCAATAGAACCTTCACTAAAATTATCTTCCTTCGGAGATACATTGTTTATGAGCCTTGCTTAAATTGTTTGTTACTACATTCAATTCTTCTTCCATTAAATAGCTCATTAAGGTTAACATGGGGTTTTAGCAGGTAATTATTTGGGAGCTCACTAGAATGAATCTAAATTCTGATTACTCGCGCAGATATCCTCCTTTTTGAAGATTCCATAATTTCCTGTACTCGCCCGATTTCTGAATTAACTGATAGTGCCTGCCTTCCTGGACAATCTTGCCTGCTTTCATTACGATTATTCTGTCTGCAGTCATTATTGTTGAAAGTCTATGGGCAATGATTATTGATGTTCTGCCTTGCATAAGCTTCTGCAAGTCTCTCTGAATTTCGTGCTCTGTTTCTGAATCGAGGCTTGAAGTTGCTTCGTCTAGAACCAGAACTTTCTTGTTTGCAAGAATCGCTCTTGCGATACTTACTCTTTGTTTCTCTCCGCCCGATAGCTTGACTCCTCTTTCTCCTACAATCGTATTTTCCTTACTTGGAAAGCTTGCGATTATCCTGTCTAGCTGGGCAAACTTTATCGCCTTCATAACTTCTTCTTTAGACGCGGTTGGATTTGAGAAGGAAATATTGTTGTATATCGTGTCATCGAATAGGATACATTCCTGCGGGACTATTGACATTCCGCCTCTAAGAGACTCCTGCCTGAAATTTCTGATATCTTCGCTGTCAATCTGGATGCTTCCCGAGTTTATATCATACATTCTGTACAGAAGTTTAATCAGGGTTGTCTTGCCGCAGCCCGAATGCCCTACCAGCGCCACTTTTTCATTTTTGTTTATCTTTAGATTGAAATCTTTGAATATCTTTCTTGAGCCGTAATTAAAATCTACGCATTTAAATTCAATTTCTCCTTTTTCTATCTGCGTGGTTTTTGCATTTTCTTTGTCTTTGACTTCCTGCTCTATTTTTGCGTACTGGAATAGCGATTCGAAATCTGCCATTATCCTGTAGAATTCGCGCATTCCGTGAGTGAATGAATATAGCGGACCCATTAAGTTGAGGTAGATTGTGTAGATGAAGACTAAACTGCCCATGCTCATCTCTCCTGCTATGAATTTCGTTATCGAGAATAAAATAAGGAAGAATGTTCCCGCTCCAAGAATTATTCTCTGTCCGGCATCAGTCCACCTAAAGTAATTCCAGTTGTTTAGAAATGCTTTTTTTGTGTTGTCTGCAAGTCTTTGGAATTTGCCTTTAATCATCTGCTCCTTTCCAAAATATTTTACTGAGTCTACATTTGTGAAAATATCACCGATATTGGCTTTTTCTAAATCTTCTGTGTCATTTGCTATCACGCTGCTGGGCATCTGTTTCTGCTGGCGGAAGTAATTGAATGTGAGAAATATAAGGATAGTGATGAAAATAATCAGGGCAGAAGTCCAGTCTATAAATGCTAGTGAGATGCTTGTTATCACTACTTGGAATATTAGGGGAGCGAAACTGAACAGTATCGTGTCGGTCATTCTTTCTATCGCTCTTCCTCCTCGCGATAATCTTGAAATCATGCTTCCTGTCTTATGCGAGACGTGGAAAGAGTGAGACAACGAGATTAGATGATTGAAGAATTTTATCTTTAAATCTTTGATTAGATGAGCGTCTAGTCTGTTTATTAAATGGATATGGAGCCATTGCATTAGTGTTCTTGACAGAACTACTGCTATGAACACTATTCCTAAAATGATGACGTACTTCATAAAAATATTCAGCGCAACGCTCCCTGTTTCCAGAGCGGTTCCTTTGTCAACTAAGAGCTTGAACATGAATTTTTCTGCTACAGATGCAGACTCCATAAGCAGGACGACTACGAGCACGGCTAGGAAGAGCCACTTGTATTTTGCAAGTATGCTCCAGTAAACCTTCAAATTAAATTTGAAGTTAATGTTTTCTTTTTTCTTGCGTGACATGTTCGTTTCTATTTTAGCTGCCATTGGAAATTAGATTTACATCAAAGGACGCTGAAAATTGAACATTCGTGCGCCTTTGATACTGAGAAAATGCCAGATGCATTTTCGAGGTGCTCAGAAATGCGAATGTCAATGAGCATTTCTGACTGATAGGATAAGACAATAAAACAGTTCAATTATTATTGTCTTAGACTATATTTTAGTTACCTCTCCTTTTTAGTTCAAAGTATAGATAATTGCATTAATTTCTATGCAATCATCTATCTCTATAATGTCAGAAATGCTCACTTATACTCGCATTTCTGAGCATCCAGAAAACCTCGTATCAAGCAAGGTTTTCTTGATTGAGCTCCATTTTTTATACTAATCAATGCAATTATAGATAAATAAGTATTATAAAGTTAACTAACGACTGAAAAATTTTGGGAAGGTTTATATATAACTGAGCACTATAGCTATGTCCAGCCGAGTATACCATGACTGACGAAGATATCTCATTTCAGGGATGTGAGTTTGGCAGGAGGGAGCGCCGGGATGATGAGCATGATGAGGAAAAGGATGTTTCTTTGCTTATTGAGCATGATGATGGCGATTAGATGATTGTTCGTTAGATTTAGGCTGACTGTGGGGTTTTTGTGCTTTTGGTCTGTTTTTTGATGTCACTTTCAGGAAGTATCAAATAGGAAAGTTTAAATATGCTACTTTTTGCTACTTTATGATACCTTAACATGAAGAAGAAAATTTCAATCAGCATAGAAGAGAATTCTGTGGATAAACTCGGAGAGTTGGTTGAAACCGGCAAGTTCCGGAATAAGTCGCATGTTATTGAATTTGCGCTGAATAAATTTATGGATGAGGCGGGGAAATGACACCTGAAAATTATACCGAAATAGCAAAGGAACATCTTAAGGCAAGCGGGCTTATGGAGAGGGTTTATGCAAGAGGAAAGCCGTTGTTCATGATTTTAACTGGGGCGCATAATTTTGGTTTTCCATCTCATGATTCTGATTTTGACATAAGGGGGGTTTATCTTGCTCCGAAAGAAAAATTTTTAGGCATGCGGAAGAGAGTTCACGAGCCTTCTTTTAAAGCAGAGTCTTTAGACCGGGTTGTGGATCTTGCGGTTGAAGAGGCTGGGCAGTTTTTCTCTCTTGTTGCTGATTCAAATGGAAACAGGGTGGAGTGGGTTAATAGTCCTTATGTTATTTGTGTCTCTTCTGAATTTCAGGATTTGAAGGGAGTAGTTAATACTGCGGGAGTAAGCAAAGAGTTAGTTCATCAGTTTCTTCATTTTGCGCAGGATATGTGGGGCGGGAAGACTAAAGCTGAAGGTGTGAAAAAGGATTTGTATTCATTAAGAGTGTATATGGCAGGAATTAATCTGGCGGATACTGGAAAGATAGAGAGTGACATAACAAAGCTAAATTACAGGTTTGGATATCTTATTGTTGATGAGATGATACGAGTTAAAAGCGGGGGTGAGATGGGCGCGGCTGAGGGTTATGACCGAGAAAAGGTTGGAAGTATTATTTCTGAATTAGACTATAGACTTCGGGATTCTTTGAAGGCATCCAAACTGCAGGATTCGCCGGATGTAGAAAAAATTAATGATTTTTTAATCAAATTAAGGGAGAGTTAAGCTGTCTCTTTTTTCTTTCTTTTTTCTATGTATCTCTGGAAGAATGAGCGCAACTCTCCGTCTGTTCTTAGATATGCAGTCTTTACTGTTTTATTCCTGTCTGTGATAACTATGACATTCTTATAATCTCTTCTTCTTTCAGGGTTTATAGGAATTATCCTTTCGCCCAGTCTTCCGTTGGGCAGGATGTCCGCAGCATTTCTCATGACGTATACATCTGTTCCTCCGCTTGTTCTGTCTTCGTCATAAACATGGGAGAGTTTGTAATGTTCTCCATTTTTTATTGTGTCTTCTGCTAACACTGGAAAAATCTTTCTGTCCCCCATTCTTTCGAGAGCGTGCTTGTCAAAATATACGCCGTGAATTACTCTTCCTTTTTTGCCAGCCATCTCTTCCAAACTTTCTTCAAAGAACAGAATCAATCCAGCAATAAATAAAATCACGGCAAGAAAACTCAAACTTGAACTCACTCCTATTACTGCGCCCGTGATGGTATTTGTCCAGCCGATAATTCCGCCTGCTAAAATGAGAATTATGCCGATTGCTCTTTTTATGTTCATGACTGGATTAAATAATCGAGATTAATAAAACTTACTCAAACTTCTCGCCCTGATACCATATGCACGTTGGACATCTGTTAATGTCCAAGCACCATAATTGTAACGAACTTGAGTCGCATACATTCCGTCTTTGTTCGTTAATTTCTTCCATTTCTTGTATGTCTTTTGAACAATAGGCGCTTATTTTGTCTCTTCTTAAATAGGGGCATCTTTTTTCTTGTGCGGTTTCTCTGAATAATTTTTCAATTAATTCTCTCCTTCTTGCTTCCTGTGGGCTGTCAAATGTTACCATATTTTCGTGATTGTTTGGGGATATAAAAATCTATTGAAAGCTCTTGGAATAATCTGAAACACGAGCTATAACTAAAAAGATATATTTATATACCTAAAAAGTGATACTATGAAATGCTGACTAAAACGCAGATTGAAATTATGAAGGTTTTTGTCTCAAAAATAATTGAAAAGTTCAGCATAAAGCAGGTTTCAGAAATATTGGGAAAGCCCTACCCTTTGATACATCGCTCGATAAAGATGCTGATAGAACAAAAATACCTGCTAAAAGACGAGAGGGGGTTATTATGCCTTAATTATCGGCGTAATCATGGCGAGCTTGCGTATATTGAATCTTTGAGAAGCAAAGGATTTTTAGACAAAAACAAAACAATCAATTTGTTTGTGAATGACATTCTCGAAGGAATTAAGCAGGATTTTTTTATTCTTCTTATATTCGGCTCGGCAGTTGAAAAGAAAGATTTCAGAGACATTGATGTTCTTCTTATCGTAGATAATAATCATCTTGATAACACAGAAAAAGCTGCTGAGAACATTTCTTCTAACTTTACTCTGAAATTAGATGTTAATGTTGTCTCAGTCGAAAGCGCTTATGAGATGCTTTCAAAAACTTATAAGCTGAATGTAATGAATGAAGCATTAAACAAGCATCTTATTTTATTCGGCGCAGAAAATTTTTATAAAATTTTGAAGAATGTTAGATGAAAAAAAGATAGCCGAGTCGAAAAGGAGAGCAGAGAAGCTTATAAAAGATGGAATTATCTTTAAGGACAAGCCAAAATCCGTTGATTTCTTTTTAATAAATTCCAGAAATTCGCTGGATTCGGCAAGCCTACTCTTCAATGTTTCGATTGATGAAAATACAAAGAAAAGTTTGGGATTTCCTAACTTTGACGGTTATTTATGGGTTGTAAATGCAAGTTATTACTCCATGTTTTATCTTGCGCGTGCTTTGCTGGACAGCCAGGGAATAAATGTCAAAACAGAGTTATCAATACACTCTGCTGTTTTTGACGCTTTGGTTTACTATTTCTATCTGACTGGCAGGATTGAGAGGAAGATAATTGAAGAGCTTAATGAATCGGGATTAGAGGCTTCGGAAATTCTCGGAAAAGAGCTGGCAAAGGGATTGATTGAAAGTTATTCCAGAGAAAAGGAAAAACGGGCAAGATTTACCTATGAAATGGAGGAGATTGCAATGAAGAATAAAGCCCAAACTTCCTTGGAAAGAGCAAAGAAATTCAGAGAAGAAATCAGAAAAATGATTGTTATCTATCTCTTCGCTACTTTACTCGCAAGCCCATTCGTTAATACGACTTGGTTAGGCTCGCGAACTTGCTCTGCTCATACCTGCGCATATTAATACAACGCTAATTTTACTTATGCGCCGCTATTCGCCACATCAGCTCAAAATAATTTCTGTATCCCTTGCTTATCTCGGCGTTCTTTATGACTATTGCAATCGGCTCGGATGCCCAGAGAATAATTGCAACTTTATCTTCGTAGATATTGACTGCTACTGGCGAGGCATATTTTTCTGGGAGATATCTTATCTCTGCTAGCGGGATTCTCGATATTTTCCTGTCGCTGGCAATTATTCTTGCCTTAATCTTTTTTTCTTTTCTTGTTTTGTCGTACCACTTGAAATAAAATTGGAGAACGTCGTAAGCTTTCGGGCTTGCTCCGAGAATGAGAATTTCTTTGCTGTTCAGCTGGTCTTCGAAAACTGTTTTTAATCCCTCTTTGCCTTTGTAGAAATTTGTCTCCTCTTTTTCTTTCGTTGAGATAAATTTCTCGCTTAACTGCTGAATTAACGGGGCGAGAATATTTTCTTTTTCTTTTACTATCTCTAAAAGTCTCTGGGGATTTGATGCCTGGAATAATCTTCTATTGTTGTTTAAAATATATCCGACCAGCCCCTTTTTTGCGAGCATGTCAGTTGTATCGTATACTGTTCTTCTATGCAGGCCAGTTTTCCGCGATATCTGGCCTGCTAAACTGGGGCCTAAGTCTATTAGCGCGAGATATACTTTGCTTTCATTCTCGGTTAGTCCGGCCTGTGTTAGTTCGTGGGAATTCATGTTTTGTTTAGTTTTTTCTTATTTTTAAACTTTTCTAGTGTGGTGATGAACATCACCTCATAAATTAAAATAGAGAATTGTGTTGGGACAAGCATGACAAGAAAATCATTTTTCAGAGAGAGAACAGCTAAAGATATCCGCGAGCTGGATATGCGGCAGGCTATGAATCCGCGAGGATTGGTTGATAAGATAGCTTCGCTTGGAGCGGGGCAAGGATTGATAGTTAGAGTCCAGGTTGTTCCTGGGAGGTTCTATCAGCATGTTGAGGATAGTAGGGAGGCGTCAAGGAAGTGCTATAAACACGGAGACTTAGTTGCACTGAGCCAGCCACAGAGTCAGGCAGAGGCGTATCATAACCGAGATATTCCTCTTGCTGTTCGTGCACGGGATTTATCTCAGCTTGCAGGAATGCGCGAGGAGGAGATTAATTTTACGGGATACTCTTTCAGACCTCTTCAGGGGCGAGACAGAAGAAAGAGGGTTGTTCCGTTTGTTTGGCTTCCCGAGGCAGAGAGATTGTTTGCGTATGCTGAGCATATGACTTCCTATGAGGATAAAGAGGGAGTAAAAAAAGGAATTCAGGTTATTCCGTATGATGACGCTGCTCGAGTTTCAAGAGAGGGGGCTAAGGTTATCTGCACTGTTCCTTCAAGGACAGCTAAGAAACTGAGATATAAAATCAGACTTGAAAGTGTTCCTGTTGATGGGACTACCGAGAGAAGGGCTGTAGTCTGGAGCTTGAAATCTGATTTTGAAGCTGATCCTGAGCATAGCCAGTGGAATATCCGATATACCGGGGAAAAGGATCCAGAGGGAAGTGATATCTTCACTTTCTATCCGCACGATATTGCAGCCTACATGGCTACGGCAGGGCACTACTGGAGACAGCATAATCTTACTCCTATGGAGATGAATCCATTTGCTGTCTTTTCGAGGAGGGGCGCTGGATTTTACAATAAATTGTGTAATAATGTTTTGATATTTGATCCTAAGCTTTCAAGTAAGGAAAAGACGAGGAAGCTTCATCTGGCTGAGAAATCAATTCTTATTGCAAGGGCAATAGGTGTCTTCGGGCATGATGAGATTGCATACTGGGATCCTTTGAGAGACGGAAAGGTGAAGGATTATGACTGGCAAACTTCTTCTCCGTAGTGAGGAATCGTGTTTATATTTTTTATAGAATTGAGACAGAAATTGATAACTGTCTGGATTTTTACTTTGCTTTTTCTATAATAGTTCTGGTTCGGCAGGGCAGTTTTGCCTTAATTTTTTCTATGGCTGTTCTTGTCAGCTTGACTGCTTTTTCTGAATTAACTGCAATCAGAAATATTGTCTGGTTTGGCTTTACGAACGCCGCTCTTCCTATTGTTGCGCCGAATGACTGAGTCATTCCAGTCTGCATTCTGTCTGCACCTGCTCCGGTAAGCATCTTGTTTTCCCTTAGAATATGATGCGGATAGACTTTGACTGCGAAATAGTACTGTCCGAGAAAGCCGGCTTCCAGCTCTTTATGAATTGACTGCCTTGCAGCTTCAATAGCATTGTCTCTCATCTGAATATTATCAAGGCAAATCAGCCGGATTATTATTGGGAATTTTCCTTTGTCGTATCCTTTTGTATCCCCCATATGAAGTTTGACGACTTTTTGCGGAGGTATAGTTTTTATGTAGCTTTTGCTTTTTTTGCTTGACTTTCTTGTGTAGGGGCGCGCCTTGAATTTGGAATATGAGGATGCTTTTCTCAGTGCCATTTTACATCATTTCTGCTAGAAATTTACTTGTTTCTAAATCTTGTTCTTTGGTTCTTAGCTGGACATAATCCTTGATATCTGAGCTGTTAGCTGAGGATATTCCTAAATCCTCAGCAGGGTTGTAGAATATTTTTTCTTTCAATCCATAAAAATTTTGCATTTTCATTTTACGCTTCTCCTACCTGCCCGTATACTCTTTTTAAGTCTTTGATTGAAAAATATTTATTTAAGTCGCAATAGCTATGGAGCGGGGTTAAGCATAATCTCTGATGAGTTTCTAATTCAACACTGGACTCTCCTCTTCGTTCCGCCTCAATAATCCTTTGAATATCGGGACAGATTCCGAAGTGGTCACATATGCTCATTTTACGCTTTTCCTCCGATTATTTCAACTTTTGTTCCGATTGACTGCCCCGGCAGCCCTTTTTCGAATATTGCGCGGACAAGCCCCTTGTTTCCGTGGGCTGAACTGACTTTTCCTTTTATTATCTTTTTATTTTTCCCGTGGCTTGTCCATTCCACTTCTTTTCCGACTGCTTTCCCGGCTTCCTGCATTGATTTGAATCCGAAATCCAATATAAAGTGCCTTTCGTGAATTACATGCCTTCCCCGTCTGAACTGAATTACTTTTCCTTCTATCATATTTTCTTTTATAGAAGTAGGTTTTTAAAGATTTGCCTCACTGAGCAGGATAATCAGCATATCTGTTTTTCATGTCTAATATTTTCGCTTTTACTGCTTCGACTAATAGGGGATAAATGTTGTCTAATCCGTCAAGAAAATACTCATCATCCCCGGTTTTTTGGACTAGTCCGCTCTCTGTTCTCAGCCCCTCTAAAATATCTCTTTCTTCAGGTGTTCTTGGTCTGTAATGCCTGAATGCTCCAACTATCATTAATAACGCCGCTTCTTTTTCATCCCTTAATCTGTCTCTTAATTCTCTTGCCATATTTATTTTAAGTGGTTTTGCTTCTTTTTTCAAAAGAAGGGAGGTTTTTAAAGATTTGTATGCTGTTATAACAATATATCAAACTCGCCTAATTTTTTCTTCAGAATGTCAAAGATTTTAGTGCTTGTCCTGATTTCAAGAGTTTTTTCCTGTTTTGAGAGAGCATTTGTAAGCTCTTCTGTCGATGATTTTTCTATTTTGTTAGTTATCCTGCTTATCTCTCCGCTGTCTATCAAGAACGCTTCATTTCCCGCCAGAATAAGTTCATAGATTTTGTCTTTTGTTTTCAGCCTCATTCTCGTTTTCTGGAGCGAGACTATGTCGCATCTTTGGTTGAATTCAATCAAGTGGTTTATCAGCTGAGAGGCATTTTTTCTGGCGTCTTCGATTTCATTTTTTGCGAGCTTTCCCTTTTTGAACTGTTCTCTTGCCTTTGCAATATCTTTTAAGATGTGAAGATAGTTTTCAGGAAGCTTTCCTTTCTTGATAAAATCTGTGTTGAAATTTTCAATTAATGCCTGCTCTGATTTTTTCCCGAAAATTCCCCGGAGAAGCTGGAATACGTCATTGTAAATCTGTTCAACTGTTTTTTCCTGTGATTTTTTTTCAATCTGTTCCCGCAAATCTTTAAGGCGCTTCATATATGCTTCTGCGTCTTTCAGAAGTCTGTCAACTTCTGCTCCCGAAACTTCTTTTATTTTTTCGTGTTCAAATCCCTTATAATACTTTATGCATATTTCGTCAAGAATGTCTGCATATTTTGGCTCGAGCATTTTTTCTTTTTCTACGAAGATTTCCCTTACCTGCTTGACTGTTTCGTATATGTTTGCAGGAGGCATGCCGTAAAGCATCAGCAATGCCTGGCTTGGAGTTGATACGCTCCAGTAAATATCTCCCATAACTATATCAAGCAATCTTCGTTTTACTGTTTCTGTCATTTTGTCTCCCATTGACATAAACATATCTATTGCTTCCTGGCTCGGCTTGATTCTTCCCATTTTCAGCAGTAATTTCCAGGGCAGGAATGTGCCTCTGTCGTAAAGTGGAATTCCGTCTCTGATGAATGTAAAAATTACTGGATGCGCATCTTTGACTGATTCCCAGAAATCAGTAAGCAGGTATATCTGCGGAGATAGCTTATTTTTTACTCCTGCTAAACTTTCTGCTTCTGAGACATAGCTGTAAATTATTCCCCTTAATTTTTCTTTTAGTTCTAATCTTGGCATTCTTTTAACATCGGTATCATCTATTACTACGAAAACATCAACGTCGCTTGATTTTTTTGCTTCTCCTCTTACAAGAGAGCCGCCGACTACATAACTTGCGATGTATCTTTCAAATTTTCTCAGGCAAAGAGATTTGTGAATTTCCGCAACTCTTAATGCTCCCAAGATTCCGTCATCATGAAGCGGAAAGGACATTGAGATTGCTTCTGCAATCTCAAACTTGCTGTCCAGACAGTAGTTGAACATGTCCACTGGCGTTTTGATGTGAAGCCATGTTTTTGGTTTCATATCTTTTGCTAATTTTACTAAATCTTCTTTTATTTTTGCTGTCTCCTTGAATTTTTCTTCGGGAATTATAACTAATAAGTGTATTGGCTTGCTTTTTCTGTCCTGCTCCGGAACTTCTTCCTCTTCCTCGAATTTTTCAGACGCCTGAGGAGGAATTATTCCTATTGCCTGGGTGAATGGGTATTTTTTAAGAACTGATTTCTTGAAGCTTTCAAGCCTCTCCCTTGTTTTTTCCATCTCTTTTTTCTGCTCTTCCGAAACTTCGCCTGGGAGTTTTTTTGACTGATAATCTAAGGACATATCTTTGACTTCGTCCTGAAGGTTTTCCTTGGAAGTTTCCTGAGTTTTGCGAGAATTTTCATCTGCCATGAAAATTCAAGAAAAAGACCGTATTTAAATGTTCTTACTTTAAGTCCTGTGTTATCCCGAAACTATTTCATAAGGCTGTTGTAGATAGCTCTATGAAACTAAGCAAATCTAAGATAACTGAGACACTTAGAAGGCTTAATGATGGAAAGACAGTTTATCAGGCAAGGAAGGTTGCTGGAATAAGCGTGAGAAGAGTTTATCAGGTGAAGGAGGCATTTGATAAAACGGGAGAGATTCCTAAGATTGGAGAAGGCAATGGTCGTCCTCGGAAACCATTTGAATAATGGGAGATTATTCTCGTAAAGAAAGCTTTTGAAAAGTACAGAGTATCAGCTGACACTCTGGAGAGATGCATAGACAGAGATTGCAATGAGCATTTAGGGCATAACAGAATCCATCAAATTCTGGTTTATCTTGGCTATGCCAAGAAAAAGAATATCCGAGATATTCGAAAGAAGAAATGGATTCGCTATGAAAGAAGGCATAGCTTAACTGCTGCGCATATTGATTGGCATTATTTCAAGGGAACGTGGGTGTTTGGGGTTGAGGATGATGCAAGCAGAAAACTGCTTGCATTGATTGAGGATGAAAAAGAATCAACAGATAATTCCATTCTTGGAATGGAATTAGCCTTAAAACATGGACCAATAAAACAATGCATAAGCGACCATGGCTCAACATTCACAAGCAATTTTACCGATGGAAAATCAAGATTCAAAGAGTATCTAAAATCCAAGGGAATCAAGCAGATACTCTGCAAAATTAAGCATCCGCAAAGCAATGGCAAAATGGAGAAATGGTTTGAATGTTATGACCGAAATAGAGAAGCATTTAAAACCAAAGAGGAGTTTATGAATTGGTATAATGATGTTAAGCCGCACAGAGCTTTAAGGTTTGATGAACTTGAGACCCCATCGCAAGCTTTCAAAAGGAAATTGAGGAAATGAAAAATCAAAAGAGTATATCGTTAGGAAATATTAACGGGATACTACACTTTTGGCTGAATTTTGTCAAATTAACGGGTGTTTGTTTCTAGACTTTCAATCGTTATTTCAGCCAGTGTTCCGGGTTTAAGCTGATTTTGAAGCAAGGTTGGAACTATGATCACTGCTTGGTTGCCGTGTTTTGCTATTTTCTTTGTTATTGTAAATTTATTTTGAGTTGTCATTTTAATCTCTTCAAAGTTTCAGAAACATATTTCGCTCTTTCTTCTAATTTGTCAGCTACTTTTAGATGTGGATTCTTTGAATATTCGTCAAGCAAAATCCCAGGAACACAAAAACCAGAACTAGCCGCCATCCCAAACCCTGGAGCAGCAGTTGCTATCGCAAGGAATGAGTCAAGACGGCCAGAAGAGAGAATCAACGAACCAGAGGCAACTGCTGCTCCAATACTTCCTCCAACAGCAAGAAAACCCGCAATTAAAGAGAAAACGTGAAGGTTTTCCGATTGCCTTATTGCAAACTCTCTGCTCAGAACTATTCCAAAATCAGAAACCGTTCCATAAGAAGAGGTAATCTCTCCAAAATCTAGTTCTTTAATAATATCTTCAAACCTTCCTGTTTTATCCTTCCCAAAATAATGTTCCAACCCCCTGTAAAATTGAATCCTTCTTCCACCCCTCAATTCATCATGTAATCTTCTTAAGTCTGTTGCAGCAGAATAAGCATCTTCAAATAGTCTTTGATATTTTCCTTTTTGAACAGACTGTCCAACTACTTCTTCAACACCCTTCCCTTCCTCAAAACTTTTAAGCTGCTTATATAAATTTACCATAGCTGAATAGCAACAGAACAGTTTATAACACTTTGTTGTTCTCATATGAACAACACATTTAAATAGCTAAAGCACATAAGAACAGTATGGATCTATCATCACTAGAAAAACTAGGGCTGACAAAGGCAGAGATAGAGGTTTATCTAATGCTTATCCGGGAAGGCTCAAGCACTGCATCAAGAATATCAGAAAAAACTAACTTGAATAGAAGCCACATCTATGATATTCTAACTAAGCTAACTGAAAGGGGCTTCGTCTCTGTCTACGAAATGAATAAAGTAAAATACTTCTCTGCTTCTAACCCTGACAAGATAGTAGATTACCTGAAAGATATAGAATCTGAAGTAGAAAAAATAATGCCCGAGTTAAAGCAATTAAAAAAAATTAAAAAACAAGAAGCAAAGGTTCAATTGTTTAAAGGAAAAGACGGGCTAAAGACAATCTTGAAAGATATTATTCACGAGAAAAAAGATTATATTGTTTTTGGGGATGAGAAACAAGTTGAAGCAATCTTCCCTATTTATTTTCAGCAGTTTCTAAGAGATGTTAAGAATTTAAGATTAAAGGAAAAGATACTAACTAGAAAAGGTTTCAAAATTCTCAAGGCTTCACAAAGCAGCCAGGTAAGATATCTCGGAAATGAATTCTTCTCCCCTGCCACAACAGTAGTCTACGGAGACAAGATTGTAACATTTATCTGGAGTATTCAGTCTGCAACACTGATTGAAGACAAAGATGTTGCAGACTCTTTTAGAAATTACTTTGAAGCTTTGTGGAAATTTGCTAAGAATCAGGCATAATAATTCCCGCCGTTCAGAATCCCTTCTTCTTCTTTAGAAATCTTACTAACTCCGGGGAAATCAACGGCTTGCCTTTAACCAAATTATATCTGTAGGGAAGTTCGAGGCTCATTACCTTATCAAACTTTATTTCGAGATTATCTTGGAACTGGAGTTTGGTTAATTCCTTGCCTCTGCAAATTTGTTTGACGGTGTAGATGGCGTTGTCGGTTGACATTTGTTCCTTTCCTATGTTTCTTATCTCTCCTTTTACAAATCTCGTCAGCTCTCTGCTAGTCCGCTTTTTTGGCGGAAAGTCTCCGAGTATTCCGCCAAAAATAAAGTATTTGAAGTTTTTTGCTTCTTGGATAGTTAGTGTTTTTTTGGCTTCCGGGTCGAGAATGCAAGCATTCTCGAGTTTCAACTTTGATACAGACTCTCTGAAGATTTTGCCTGATTCTCTTAACTTGTGGGTGTCTTTGTCATTTTTTATATTTGTGAACCAAAGGTTAGCTTTCCCGACTATCTTAGAGATGTGCGCGTATTCAATTAGGCACCATTTTCCCAGTTCAGGCTCTAGATGTTCGATAATGTAAATCTCGCTCATAATTCAATTTGGAAATTCAGATATATAAATTTGAGCATATCTCTCGGCAGCTTAGAGAGGTCTTGAAGTCCCAGGCATAGAATACTTTATTAAGCGATTTTTTGATGTTATTCAATGGATGAAGCTACTTCAGAAAATGAATCTGCTAATGCGGAAGAGACAAACATGCAGGTAGAGGCGTACAAGCAGTTAGCAGAAGAAAGATTAGACCAAATGAAATATTTGCAAGCGGATTTTGATAATTATAGAAAAAAATTTGATAAAGAAAAAGAAAATATCATAAAATTTGCGAATGAACACCTGATAAAAGAGCTGGTGGTGATACTTGATGATTTCGAGAGCTCGGTCAGATTGACTGAAAATGAAAAGAATAAAGAGGGGATATTGTTAATGCAAAGAAAGTTTTTTGCTCTGCTCCGAAAACATGGATTAAAGGAGATTGAAGCTTTAGGCAAAAAATTTGATCCTTGTTTTCACGAGGCGCTATGCAGGGGATTAAGTGAACATAATGATGACGAAGTTATAGAGGAACTACAAAAAGGATATGTCCTTGGTTCAAAGGTGATACGACCGGCAAAAGTAAAAATATCTGAAAAAGCCATTAGACAACCTTTAAAAACAAGTAATAAGGCTGAATAACATCAAAAAAACCCTGTGTTTGTTAGAGGGTTTTTAGGATGATCCAAAACTAAATTGTGAACAACAAATACTCTACTTTAAAAAGAAGGGTATTAATTTATGGACATGAAGAAAGAAAAAATCATCGGAATTGACCTTGGCACTTCAAACAGCCAGGCTGCGATAGTTCTTGGCGGTAAGCCAACAATTATCCCTTCAGCTGAAGGAGTAACTGTCGCTGGGAAGATGTTTCCATCTGTTGTAGCATTTACAAAGGACGGCGAGTTATTAGTTGGAGAGCCTGCAAAAAGACAGGCGGTAACCAATCCAAAAGGGACAGTAATGAAAGCAAAAAGAAAGATTGGGACTGATTTTAAATATTCAATCTATGGCAAAGAGTATACTCCACAACAAATTTCCTCATACATTCTACAAAAAATAAAAAGGGATGCAGAGAGCTTTTTAGGCGAAGAAATTAAAAAAGCAGTTATTACTGTTCCCGCATATTTTAATGACAACCAAAGGACAGCAACAAAAGATGCAGGTAAAATAGCAGGATTAGAAGTAGTGAGGCTTGTCAATGAGCCAACTGCCGCATCCATGGCATATGGGCTTGACAAAGAGGGAGAGCATAAAATTCTTGTTTTTGACTTAGGCGGCGGGACATTGGACGTTACAATAATGGAATTTGGAGATGGAACATTCACGGTTCTTTCTACATCTGGGGACACGCAACTCGGCGGAACAGATATGGACGAAGCCATAATAAACTGGATTACTGAAGAATTCAAGAAACAAGAAGGAGTCAACTTAACTGAAGATTTGACCGCGATGCAGAGAGTAAGAGAAGCAGCAGAAAAAGCTAAAATTGAACTTTCTACTGTTATAGAAACTGAAGTAAATCTTCCGTATATCACTGCAACGAATACCGGACCTAAGCATCTGATTTTAAAGATAACACGAGCAAAACTAGAACAGATGATAGAGCCGTTAATTAAAAGATGCCTACATCCAGTAGACCAAGCAGTAAAAGATGCTAAATTAAAGAAAGAAGATATCTACAAGATAATTCTCGTTGGAGGACCTACGCGAATGCCGATTATTCAAAAATTTATTGAAGAGAATATTGGAAAGAAAGTTGAGAGGGTAGTGGATCCGATGGAATGTGTTGCCATGGGCGCGGCAATTCAGGGGGCTATTTTGTCTGGGGATATAAAAGATATTGTCTTATTGGACGTTACTCCTTTGACTTTAGGAATAGAGACACTTGGAGAAATAATGACTCCTTTGATTGAGAGAAATACTACTATCCCCACAAAGAAAAGCCAAATTTTCTCAACTGCAAGTGACTTCCAGAATGCTGTGACAATTCATGCATTGCAGGGAGAGCGGCCAATGGCTAAGGATAATGCGAGCTTGGGTAATTTTAATTTAGTTGGTCTGCCTCCTGCGCCAAGAGGAATTCCTCAAATAGAAGTAACATTTGATATTGATTCTAGTGGCATTATCAGCGTAAAGGCTAAAGATTTGGGCACAGGAAAAGAGCAAAAAATGACGATTACAGCTTCCACCAAGCTTTCTGATAGCGATATTGAAAAAATGATAAAAGAAGCTAAGGAACATGAAGAAGAAGACAAAAAGAAAAGAGAGGAAATCGAGATTAAAAACAACGCCGATTCTATGGTTTATAGTTTTGAAAAAACCCTTGCTGAACTTGGAGATAAACTGACTGCCGAACAAAAAGAAAAAATACATCAAGCTCTGACAAAAGTAAAAGATGCTTTGAAGAGCGATAATGCGGCTGCAATTAAGAGCTCTTCAGACGAACTCGAAAAAATAATGCAAGAAGCAAGCACAAAGGTATATGAAGAAGCTGCTAAAAGATATGCTGAAGAAAAAGATAAAACAAAATCTGAAGTTGGAGAAGAAGAAAACAGTAAAGAAGCTGCTGACAAAGAGGGAGCGATTGACGCGGAATATGAGGTAAAGGACGAAAAAAGCAAAGAGGCATAAGTTTTATTTTCTTGGTGTTCGCGAGGAGCAACCACATGACTGAAAAAGATTATTATAAAACCCTAGAAGTTGAAAAAAAAGCAAGTCAGGAAGAGATAAAAAGAGCATTTAGACAACTTGCGAGAAAATATCATCCTGATGTTAATCAGAATAATAAGGGAACAGAAGATAAATTCAAAGAGATAAACGAGGCTTTTCAAATTCTGGGCAATGAAAAAAAGAGGGCTCAATATGACCTCGGCGAGAACTCTTCCTTTAGCCAAAAGGATGCCACAGGGTTTAGGAACTCGGGATTTAATTTTGAAGACTTATTCTCAGATTTAGGAGAGAATAATATCTTTAACATCTTCAATAGAGGGAGAAATCATGAAAGAGAAGATTATGAAGAGGGGGCGGATTTAAGGCATAACTTAGAGATAACTTTAGAAGAAGCATTCTATGGAATTAAAAAAACATTTGAAATGTCTATTCGTGAGACCTGCAAAAAATGCAATGGCGCTGGTGTTGAAAAAAAAGATTTGAAAACCTGCTCCAAATGCCAAGGCGCGGGGAAGATAAAAATTACAATAAGAAATAATTTTACCCAGTTTTCAGGGACATCTTCTTGCGATGCCTGCAGGGGCTTTGGAAGAGTTGCAGCAAAATATTGTGAGAATTGCGAAGGCAAAGGAAATAAAAGAAAAAATCAAAAAATTGAAATCGCTATACCTCGGGGAATAAACTCAGGGCAGTATTTAAGAATAGCAGGAAAAGGAGATTCTGGAAAAAATGCGCAGGCAGGAGATTTGTATGTTATTATTACTATAATGAATCATCCTGTATTTAAAAGAGAGGGAGAAGATTTGTTCTTGGACAAAAAAATAGATTTAACAACAGCAATCTTTGGCGGAAGCATAGATATCCAAGGGATTGATAAAACAATAAAATTAAAGATTCCAAAAGGAACAGAAAGCCATACTTTTTTCAAGCTTAAAAATCAAGGCATGCCTTTTCTGGAGTCAAAAAAAAGGGGAGACTTATTTGTGAGAATCTTTGTGGAAATACCAAAATTGGGCAAAGATAAGGAAGCAATGTTTAAGAAATTGCTGGAAAAGCAAAAAGAGGAATGAATGCGCAACTATCTTCAGAACCAGTTATTAAGCATTTTGCTCATGTCAGAGTTAATGAAGTATAGTCTAAGAACAAAATATTTGAGCAGTTTTTGTTCTTATCCTATCTGTCAGAAATGCTCATTGATGTTCGCATTTCTGAGCACCTCGGAAACTGAAAGTTTCCTTAGTATCAAAGGCATAAATCTGCTTAATTTTCAATGTCCTTTGCTATAGGTCGGCTTTTTTCCTGAATAAGAGAGGAACAGTTTCTCCTTTGCTCGGGATATTGCTACGCAAAATAGCCTTTTTTCCTCTTCTTCTTTATCATACTCCTGCATCCCCATCTTTACTATTTCAATAACCGGATGATTGGAAGCTTTGCACGGGAAGTTTAGTTTATTGCATTCAATCACAAAGACAATTTTTGATTCTAATCCTTTTATTGCATGAATAGTTGCAAGGGTTACATCGCCTGCATGACCTATAACTGGTCTTTTTAGTTCGTCTGTTTTTACAACATGATGAATACCCTCTGTCTTTAATTTGTTTGAAAACTCGTTTAGTTGCCTGTTTGTTCTGGCTATAGCAAAGGATGCTGAATTTCTACCTTTTGCGCCTCTGTTACTTCAGAAATAATTGTTATTTCTGACAGTGCTCAAAATCTTACGACTTCAAAGTTCACTGAACCTTGACAGCCATCAGAAACTTGCGTTTCTGAGGTTTTGACATCAAGGGAAAGACATACAATTTTGGCCGATTATTTATGTTTTTCACTATAGATGCTAAAATCAGCGATTGATTTTGACTACTCAGAATCTGCAATTGCAACCTTAGAAGCTTTAGGGCCTTTTTCGCCTTGTTCTATTTCGAATGTGACAATACTGCCTTCTTCGATTGATACGCCGTCGTTTAAACCAGTGCTATGGACGAAATATTCTTTTCCGTCATCTCCTGCTATAAACCCGAATCCTTTAGTTTCATTAAAAAACTTTACTTTGCCTTTCATTTTTGTATTCCTCCTGAAATTTTATTTGAGAATTATTGAAATTTTATGTTTAAATTAGCAATTGTTCTGCTGTTATTTCAAAATCTGGGTCAATACCCCACAGCTTGCTGTGTCAAAAACCCTCGGACTAAAGTCTTGGACGTGTTCGGGTTTTTGATCACCTCGGAAATCCGAACTGAAGTAGGGAGCGTGAGGATTTCCTTAGTGTCAAGAACCTTGCGTTAAAGCACAAAGTGTGCTTGGGTTCTTGAGCATGCTCAGAAACGCATAATGTCAAGAACCATGCACTAAAATGGCATGTGCGCCATCTGGTTCTTGACATTGCTGGTTGCGAAGCAAAAAAGTTCACAAATACCCCAGAGCTTGCTCTGAAGTGAGCATCAAAAAAACCCTTTTGTTTATTCGTTGGGTTTTTAGGATGCTCAGGAATGCGAAAATCAGTGAGCATTCCTGACATCAGCGAACGATGGGATTGTGAATCCGCGAAAATGTAAATTTTCGGGGCACAGAAAAACCATAAAAGTTTTTCCAGGTTTTAGGCAATTTCTTTATTTATGGCGATTTTTTGGTCTTTGAAACCTTCGGAATGGCAGTCCGTTTCTTCTTCCCTCTGGTTGACTATCTCCTCTATTATGGCTGCTGTGTCTGGGTTTGCCTTTGTTCTGACCAAACCGTCCACTTCCTTCAGCTCTATGCCCGAAATGCCTGCTGCCGCCTCCTCTGCCGCCCCTGCTTACTTTTCGGTCATCGTTTGACTTAAAGTCAATTGAAGCAACGTGCTCAAATTTGGGCATAATCAATCTTTCAATACTGCACGAACTAAACCTCAGAATTTGTTTAAATTCGCTTCTGTCTCCGGGGCAGACAAAACTTATTGCAATTCCATTCTTGCCCGCTCTTGCCGTTCTTCCGATTCTGTGAATATATTCTGTAGGTGTAGAGGGGATATCGAAATTGTATATGTGGGATACATTAGGGATATCTAATCCTCTGGCAGCAACGTCAGTGCAAACTAAAATCAGCGCCTCTCGTTCGTGAAATGCCTGCATAACATTGCTTCGCTGATTTTGGGATAATCCCCCATGAATTGCGAGCGCGCGAATTCCCTGATTGTGAAGTCCTCTTTCTAAACGATCAACATTTCTTCGTGTATTGCAGAAAACCATCACTACTCCGTTTTTTTCTAATTTCAGCAAATGCACCAACAATGAAAATTTTTCTTCTATCGGCGGATCGTAAAATGCCTGATACAACTGCGAGGGGTCAACCTGATTTTTTACAGCTACCTGTATAGGATTTCTCATATACCTGTCCGCAATACGGACAATTTCAGGGGATATTGTGGCTGAAAACAAAAGTGTCTGCCTCTCTTTTGGGCATTGCGCAATTATTTTTTCAACATCCCGTATGAAACCCATGTCCAGCATTCTGTCTGCTTCATCTAAAACAAGAATTTTTACTCTGCTAAGATTAATAGTTCTTCTTTGCACATGATCCAAAATCCTTCCAGGAGTGCCTACAACAATATCTGTGTATCTTAACTCATTTATTTGAGGACCCATGCCCACTCCGCCGTAGATTTCTTTTGTTTTCAATCGAGACCTCTCTGAAAAGAATCTTATGTTTTTTGCAACCTGCTCGGCTAACTCCCGTGTTGGAGTCATCACCAGCGCCTGTATGCCCAGCCCTCTTTTTACTTTGTCAGCTATCCCCGCTCCGAATACTAATGTCTTTCCGGAACCAGTTGCAGAACCAGCAATTACGTCCCTGCCTTGCAAAACCAGAGGGACAGCTTTCTCCTGGATTTCACTAGGTTCGGTAAATCCCGCGGATTTAATAGCGTTCAAGACGCCTTCGCTTATTCCTAACTTTCTGAATTTTTCCATAGTCAAAGAAATATAGTATAGGACAATAATCATTGAACGGCTTTATTATCACATTCTATTTATCAAAGGCGCGACTCCGCTCAATTTTCAATGTCGTTTGATATAGCTAATTTCTGCTGCTATAACTTTATGAAAATGAGTGTTTTTAAATATGTGCATTAAGTATTAGTAATGATAATAAAATTAATGCCCCGCCGAGCTTGAAGTTACCGACAGGGGTATAAAATAAGTATTCTTGCGCTCTTTTTAGGGTTGTTTAGCTGCTAATGTGCAAAGGTGGCGCTAGTATTTATAGTTTTCTTTTAGCTTCTTTAATTTTTTATAATATTTCGGGTAATTGACCTTTATTCTGTCAAGCTTCATTTTAAGGTATTTCTTCTTGCATCTTTCTGAACAGAATAACAGGACTTTTTCATCTTTAAATTGAGGAGACATCCAAATTCCAGAATCAAACTCATTCCGGCAGGTTTTACAAGTCTCCATCTTTTCTATTTATTTTAGTGTTTTATCAGTCTTTCAATTTTCTCAACAAAAGCATAGGCATTTTTCTTACTCGTATCTGCGAGAGCATGAGTTGTGGCCTTTGTGACACTGCACTGGGCTATTTCTCTATCGCTCTTTGCATTAGCTAGTTCTTGGACTTCTGTCTGGGTGACTTGTGCTTGCTTGATCATTGCAAGATATTCTGGACCAATCATCTCTTTCTTGACAAAGAACTTTTCTAGTGCTAAGATAGTTGCAGAGTGATTCGAGCTTTTGTAGCCAATTTTAGCAAGCAAAGCCAGAGCAGCAGCGTACATTGCATAGTAAGAAGAAACAACAACCCATTCATCAGAATTGTAGTTAGTGGGAATGTCTATTATCTTTCTTACTTCTTCATTCGTATTAACATCAAAGAGTATGCTTGTTGTGATAAGGTTTGATTTTGCTTTAAGGAGGTATCTCTCGCTAAGATTTTTTATAGTAGGATCTTTGAATAGGCTTTTGTTTCTCAAATAATCCTGAATTGTGAACTCTCTTTTCATATTCCCTCTAAATAGGTGTAATAGTAAAATAACTCATGGCCTTTAAATATTATTCCATATTCAAATAGGTCATGCCAGAATTCTTTATTCTCAACTTTTATTTTAGCAAATTCGATTTTAGGAAGAACAATTGGAGAGAAATTTTTGTTATAAGCATGCTTTAAGGCTCTAATCTTTGTAGTTAAGTCCTTCTCAGAAGTCACGCAGATAACATCAACATCACTTTTTTCATGCTGTATGCCCTTTGAATAACTGCCGAATATAGCCAGAATGTCTATTTTATCTTCTGGCAACTCTGAAATAGCTGTGAAAATTGTAGGATGTTTTTTGGAGAACTCTCTCGCTCTATTGGTTGCATAGAGATAAAAAGCAATCTTAGACTCGGGCTTGAGAAAATTCAGGTCATAAACTAATGTCTTGCCAAATTTTTTAACATTAATCAGCTTTTTCTTGGTTAGCTCTTGCAGAGTCCTGTAAACTGGCTCGTATGAATACTCCGATTTATTCATAATTTCCTTTAGAGTTAGATCTTTACCTTTAGGAAAAAATGCCTGAAGCATTTCTAATTCTGTCTCGCTTAATCTATCTTCTGCAATTTTAACTGATTTCTTTGCCATAGTGATATTCTCTTACGTGTTGTTTAAACAATAATACTATTGGATAGCCAATATTTAAACCTTTCGATGTTTATTAAGAAATAAGCCAAGAAGATATTATGCCCTGTTTTTAGAAACTTGCTTTTTATCGACGATAAGATGAATGCCCCCGCCGAGCTTGAAGTTACCGACAGGGGCATAAAATAAGTATTCTTGTGCTCTTTTTAGGGTTGTTTAGCTGCTAATGCGTAAAGGTGGTGATAGTATTTATAGTTTTCTTTTAGCTTTTTATAATTCAGAGGTTTCAGTTTTTTCTTCATATTTTCTTATCTGAATCTCCTTTCCATCAGCAGAATCGTCTATGCTGTAGTTTACATTCTCATCAAAATCACATTCGGCATATCCTTTTTTCTCTACTAAGAACCAAATTACTTGTTCGTAGTATTCTGGCAAGCATTCAACAGAGTAACCTTTTCCCAAATAGTCTCCTCTTTCCGTATTCTTTCCAATTAAACTTTCAGCAAAATTTCTTGCTTCGATTAGGTCTTTTTCAAACTCTTCCCTTTCTGCATTCTTTCCAAGAAGAGTTTCCGCATGCTCTCCTTCATGCCAGTCATATTCTACCTTAAACAGATTAAATTTCATTTTTCAAGCAGCCACTTCCATAAGGGCATAACTTTTATCGATTTTCCCTTTAGTTCAAAATGGTCATCTTGATTGTAAGTAAGAATCAATCCTTCATTCAGCTTAAATTTGTTCAGTGCTTCAAATAAACCATTTAATTCTCTATCTTTATTTTGCTCTGTTAGATGGTAACAAACCTGAATAGCTTGAATAATTTTTTCTCGTTCTTTAATAACAAAATCACATTCTCCTTTTTCCTGGAAATAGAAGATTTCTTTATGTTTTCTTCTTAAATTCAGAAATGCCATATTTTCGAGCATTCTACCTTTGTCTTCTGAAAATGAGGCAGAGTTTGCATTGGAGAAGCCATTATCAATTGAGTATACTTTTTTGGGGTTAACTACCTGTTTTTTATATGAATAATCAAATTTTGGGACTGTGAATAGCATATAACTATCCTCAAAAAAAGAAATAAATGAGATTGCACTGTTAACTGAGCCTAAATTGAAAGTTTTCTTTAGGGAGTTGTACGAGAACTCTTTTCCAACGTTTGTAATGAGATATACTGCCATTTCTTTTAAAGACTTCAGATTTCTTATTTTGTGCCTTGCCGAAATGTCTCTGTTGATTATATCGCTGAATAAATCTTTTAAAGTTTCTGAACTATCATTTTTAAGATACTGGGGAAATCCTCCTTTTATGAAATACTCTTGAAATGACTCTATGCTTGGAGCTTTATCCTTTAATTTAAGAAACTCATTGAAAGAAAAAGGAAATAGCTCGTAATCTATGTGCCTTCCGGTAAGCCTCGTTCCGAGTTCTTTGCTTAATAGAGATGCATTAGACCCGGTAATAACGAAGTATTTACCTTTATCAAGCATAGACCTTACAAAAAGCTCCCATTTCGGAACATTTTGCACTTCGTCAAGGAAATAGTAATCACTTTCTCCATACTCTTCTTTGAATACTTCTTCAAGTATCTGAAAATCTGACAACTCAAAACTCACTGCAATAGGATCTTCAAAATTAAAATAATAAAAGTTTTTCACTTTTTTTATCATTTGCCTTAATAGCGTGGACTTTCCGCATCTTCTTACTCCTGAAAGTATTACCGCAAAGGAATCTAAAATTTTTACTTCTTTGAGCTTTTCTCTCTCTATGCTGCTCTTTACCGCTAAAATATCTTTTTTTTGGGTTTTTACAATACTGCTGATTACTTCTTTTACTATCATTTTTCTTGTTTATTCATAGATTTTAAGGTATATAAAGGTTTTCATTAGTAATGCACACTATCTTTCATTAGTAATGCACACCCTTTGTCTTTTAGAGGTAAGTACGGGCACACATCACGAGAATTCTACTTTGATGTGCCCGTATAAATTATGCCCCCTTTTTTTAAAATGTCAGTTTTATCGACGATAAGAAAAATGCCCCCGCCGGGATTCGAACCCGGGTCACCACCTTTCTCCATAATGTCAGAAACGTGAGTTTCTGAACACCTAGGAAAATCCCAGAAGGATTTTCCAGGAACTCCAGAAAATTCTTCGAATTTTCAGAGATTTCAGCTGCCCAAAGATGGGCGGAGTTTTTCTTTCATCAAGATGAAACTCACCGAATTGAGAGGGTGGGATCCCTAGCCTCCACCTTATCTTTTGACGAGAGTGGATTTGGCCTCTAGACTACAGGGGCAGGTATTTACTTAAAATTATGAAGATAACTTTCTCACAAAATTAAATAAGCCAATAAAAGGTAGTCGCGGGGGTTTTAAAGGTTATTGTTTTTCTACTTTTAAATTATAGGGAAAGAAATTAATAACCGGACTTTCTTTCCCTATCCCAAAGAAAACATCTGAAGGTTTTCTGGGTCCCAAAATTCAATAGAATTTTGCGGTATCAAGGAAAAAATTTCAGAAAATTTATTTCCATCGATATAATTGCACAAGTGCGATACATGATTTATGGGCATTGCAAAAAAATAAGCAATTAATTTCAATTCAGTTAGACTAAACCATTACAAAAATATTTAGAAGATAATTCAATCTCTAAAGTCCTCAAGCACTCAAACCTTGAAAACTTTATAATCTTTCCTGACTTTTTCCTTAACAAGAATGCCGACTTCATCGCCCTTCTTGGCTGATGATACTGGTTTCCTGTTTATCTGCATGCTGTCTACAGGCTGCTCAAACTCTGTCTCGCCGCCCTTGAACTTTATAGTGTCTCCTACTTTCAGAGGCGCGGACAACTTTATAGCAGCTGCATTCACGTGCGCAAAGAAGTCAGAAACGACTCCAATTTCTTTTTCTGCCATACTTTACTGTGTTCTTTTAAGTTTATAAATATAACGAAAATGAAAAATAAAAATATTCCCATTGCTTAACCCCTATGTTAAAATAACTTGCAAAAACCCGCTAAACATATAAACAATTCTAAATTATCTGATACTACACTTAGCAGGAGAGTTATTAGGGTTAAAATTGGTTGTTTGGGATAATTGATTATCACATTACTAAATAAGCATAAAACGAAACCCATTAAACGCGGACTAACTGATTAAAATTAATCCTATGCGCAGTTAACATTTGGGCTATCGTATGCGTATTTTCAGGGTAGTAAGGCGCTTAACAGAAAAGCTTTTCTACCGCTTTAATGTCCAATATCTATGAAAGCGTTATCACTCAAGCAACCGTGGGCTGAGTTGATTCTTCGGGGAAGGAAGAAAATTGAAATTAGAAAGTGGAATACGAAATTTAGAGGCGATTTTTTGATTCACGCTTCAAAAAATCCTGACAAGGATGCGATGAATAGTTTTGGATTTCTCGAAAGTGACTTGCCTTGCGGTTTTATCGTTGGCAAGGCAAGGCTTGTTGATGTTAAAAAGTACCAGAATACTGAGGAATTCAATAAAGACAAAGATTTGCATCTCGCTTCAGAGGAGTGGGGGAATTTCGGCTTTATTCTCGAGAATGTCAAGAGGATTGACAAGCTTCCCGCTCGAGGGAAGCTTGGTTTCTGGGATTACTGTGGGGAAGCAATTTGAATTAAATTTCCATCCCGCGATAGCGGTTTTGCAAGCATGACGTCTTCACTGCCGGAGTCGTATAAACTTGTTCTGCCAATTTCCCTGAACCCTGAAAATATAAGGAGAGCAAGCATATCTTTCTGGTCTGCTCTTGTGTCTATCATCATCAAAGAATATCTTCCGGAATTTCTTGCTTCTGTTTCAGCCTGTCTTAGCATAAAATGCCCAAAATCTCTCCTCCTCAATTCGGGGTGCACTCTTAAGTTCTTTAATTCCAGAACTCCTTGAATTTGTTTGTGGGGCTGGTAGATTACATTTCCTACAAGCGTTCTGTCTGAAAATGCCATGACTGCCTGTTTGTATTCTGTATAAAGCTCTGCTTCGGCTCTCTGAACCCAGGAGTGATAGTCAGGATAATTTAAATGTTGCTGCCTAATGAAATCAATTAACTTCTTTATGTCGGCAGTCGAATCAATTTCTCTGAATCGAAAATCAAATATCATTTCTCTTTCAAACAATATTACTAATTAAAGATTATTATTCTGAAGAATAATAAAGAAAATAAATAGCATGAAATAGCCCCGCCTTGCTCACAAAAGCACTTCTAAATATAAAATAAAAATTGCAAAGTGCTTTTGTTCGGGATTCGAATTTGATATCGTGGTAACTCGACTCCGTTATCCTTGCGGATAGTTATATTTGCCTTCAGCAAATACAAAATAGCCCCGCCAGGATTCGAACCTGGGTCGCCGGCTTTCCATCAATGCAAATTCTGATGAATTTGGTCCAGAGGCCAGCATACTTGACCGCTATACGACAGGGCTATTAATTTCTGAGATGTTTTGGGTTTTTAAAACCTTGCGATATTTTGATGACTCCAATGTTTTTATTAACTGAACACCTAAGGGGCGAGGGTTATTATTGTCATTAAATTAACGAAACCTTCGAACCCTGAGAAGGTTGAGCAATTAATTCCTCGCCGAGCTTCAGTGAGGCGAGAGTAATTTCACAGGTTTTTGTCATTTTTGCCCAGAAAAAGATTTATATATCTCGTGTTACTATCCACTTAAGTGAAAAGAGGGCAGATTGAAAAATGATAGGCGGATTAAGTTGGATAGTCATTGTGATATTGGTAGCGGCATTTTTGCTGCTGCTGAAAGCAAGGCATATTAAGCATCGGTTCTTTGCTCTGATTCTGGTGTTGATTCTGATTTTTATTTACCTGACATCGTCAAGTCTTCTCTCAAATCAGAATCTTAATTTTAAAACATTTGAAGGATGGATGAAAGCAGGGAAGATTTATTTTTCGTGGCTGGGTCATGCATTCGGAAATGCAAAAGAAATAACGGGGCAGGCTGTTAAAATGGACTGGATCGGCAACTCTTCACTAAATTCTACAATTGTAAAATGAAGATAGTCCTTCTCGTAATTATGTTTTTCCTTATAGGCGCATTTTTCATAATTTCCGAGAATAATCTTGCTCTGAGCAAGCCAGGAAATTCTGATAAAGTTATAGAACTATACTCTGACTGGCTTTCCCATATATTTGATAACTCAAGAAGTCTCGCAGGTTATGTCGTGAAGATGGACTGGCTTCCTGATAACGAGACTGGAAAATAATGTCGGAAAAATAATTTTAGTGCTGACTTAAAGTGGTGAATTAAATTATAGTTGTGAGAATATAAGTGTTTAAATATGCCGGAAATTAAAATGTATGAATGGCGTTTAGAGACCACGTAGAAAAGTTAGGACTGCATAAAGATTCTGCAGCACTGGCGCAATATTGGATGCCTGATGAAGTTATTATCGAAGGGATTATGAGATATGCTGAAATAAGAGAGACGATTACAGGAACTCCGATGCAGATAACAACTAAACCAAGAAAGCAGGCAGCTCTTGAGGCTCTTGCTCAGGGAGGGTTTTTAAGATGACGATACGAGATTTAAAAGGCACAGTAATGGATAAAATTCCGATTAAAAATGTTCTTCTTAGTGTTTTTGATAAATCCGGGCTGGATATTTTTGTTTGTGGATTAGTTGCATCTTGTCCTGATGTGCGATTTATGTCTACTGGGGGAACTTATAAGAAATTACAATCTTTGGTGGCTCCAGAGAGACTGATTGAAGTTGCGCAATATACCGGATTTCCTGAAATGGAAGGAGGATTAGTCAAGACTTTGCATCCAAAGATACATGCAGGGCTTTTAGGAGAGAGAAATAATCCTGAACATCAGCGATATCTTCAACAGATGCAGGGGGTCTTTATTGAGATGGTCGTTGTTAATCTTTATCCGTTTGATAAGGTAGTTGCAGACCCTGCGGTTACTTTTGAAAAAGCAAGGGGAAACATTGACATCGGCGGGCCTACAATGATCAGGGCAGGAGCGAAAAACTTTCCAAGTTGTGCTGTTGTTTGTAGCCCTGCTGACTACTCAACAGTTCTTGATGAGATGAGACAAAATAACGGATGCACAACATTTGACACTAGATTTAGACTAGCTCAAAGGGTGTTTTTTACAACTGCAAGATATGATGAAGCAATATGCAAATTTATTTCTGGACCCAGTGCGGCGATTGTAAGAAAAGATTATCAATTTGCAGAAGAGGAGGGAAAATAAAAATGGCGACTGATGTTTCATCATTCAAGGATGCGTATAAAACTGCTATTCCTTCAGAGTTTCCACCGGTTGCTGAATTACGAGTTGGAGACAGGGCGGTAAGATTTGAAAAAGTTCCATTAGAATTAAGGTACGGAACAAATCCGCACCAGCCATTTGCAGCTTACTCGCCTGTGGGGATGCCTCTTGCTGTTTCTGGAATAGAAATGTTGAAGGGCGGAAAGGCAGGACTGTCGCTAACTAACTTGCAGGATATGAGTCAGGCGCTGAATATTCTCCGGTGGTTTGAAAGACCAGCAACTGTTGCAATGAAACATATAAATCCGTGCGGATTCAAGGTTAAAACAAGTGACGAAGAAAGCGGTTCTCATCTCTATACAGAAGCAAGAAGATGTGATCTAAGAAGCCATTTTGGAGCAGTAGTAGGATTTAACCATCTTGTTGACGAATCTGTTGCAGAGGAAATTATGCAGACATTTGTAGAAGGGGTTATTGCTCCAGAATATACTGCGGGAGCAGTAGACATCTTAAAAAGAACAGAAGGGACTAAGAAATTAAACAATTCTCTGAGAGTTGCGAAATATGATGCTGAGAAACTTGCAAAAATTCCGAAATTTGTAGGGGATAACACAGAAGGGTACTGGAATTTGAGAAATTTGGTTGATGGAACTCTGACTTTGGAGATTCCGTATCTGACAAGAATCAGGAGCGTTAGCGATTTTGTTACAGACCCAATGATTCCGAATTCTGACCCTGCAAAAAATAATGGAAAGGGTTATGTTGTAGAAACTCAGCCAACTGCACAAGAGCTGCAGGACTGTTTAACTTCTTGGTATCTTAATATTAATGTCAGAAGCAACGGAGTAGTTTTTGTTAGAGACGGGATGGCTCTTGCTGTTGGAACAGGGCAGCAGGAAAGAATTGGCGCAGTTGAGCAGGCAATTGCAAAAGCAAGACAGAAGGGACATTCTTTGGAAGGAGCGGTAATGTCATCTGATGCATTTTTCCCTTCAAGAGATTGCATTGATGCTGTTGCAAAAGAAGGAGTTAAGGCAGTTGTATGGCCGGCAGGTTCAATAGCTGATGCCCAGATTATTGAGGCAGCTAATGAGCATAAAATCGCGCTTATAGCAACACTTGAAAGGTGCTTTCTGCATATTTAAAAAATGGGCGAAGATAAAAGTAGAGAAGTTTATTCGAGCATGCTTGGAAGAAGATACGGAAAACAGATGGGTCCAATTTTTTCTGATCATTTTAAATACAGGAGTTGGCGGGAGTGCTGGGTTGCTCTTGCGGAAGCTCAATGTGAGTTAGGACTGGCAGGAGTAAAACCTGCCCAGGTTGCGCAGTTAAAAAAATATGTTGACAACATAAACTATGATGTCGCTGATGAGAGAGAAAGAAAAACGAGACATGACGTAATGTCCCATGTTTATGCTTTTGGGCAGCAGTGTCCTGATGCTGCCGGAATACTTCATGCCGGAGCCACGTCTTGCTGCATAACTGATAATGCTGAATTAATGCAGATGTATTCTGCTCTCGGGATTATCAGGGGAAAGCTAGCCAAGACAATAAAATTATTTGGTGATTTTGCACTACAGTATAAAGACATGGCTTGTTTAGGTTTTACTCATTTTCAGCCCGCTCAGCCAGTTAGTGTTGGCAAGAGAGCAGCATTGTGGGGGCAGAACTTTGTTTTGGATTATCATCAACTTACGGTACTGGACAATGAAAGAAGATTAAGAGGATTAAAAGGAGCTACTGGCACTCAGGCGAGTTATCTTGAGTTAACTGGGGGGGACGAGGCAAAGGTAGTCGAATTGAATAGGAGATTCATTCAAAAATTAGGCTTTAACCTGGACTTTGCGATTACTGGGCAGACATATCCCCGAAAATATGATTCTATGATGCTCAGAGTTTTATCTGGCATTGGAGAATCTGCGCATAAGTTTGGAACTGATGCAAGGCTTTTGCAGAATATGAAAGAATTTGAAGAGCCTTTTGAAAAGGAACAGGTTGGAAGTTCTGCAATGGCTTATAAGAGAAATCCAATGAAGCTTGAAAGAATGTGCGGTCTGTCTAGAGGATTATTTGCAAGAACTCTGGAAGCAGAGATGACTGCTTCTGTTCAGTGGCTTGAGAGGACTTTAGATGACTCTGCTCCAAGAAGAGATTATATTGCGCAGGCATTTATAGCAGCTGACGAGGTATTAAATCTGGCAATGGCAGTTATGGAAAGGTCGGCTGTATATCCTAAGATGATTGAAAGAAATCTGGCAAGAGAATTGCCGTTTATGATAACTGAAAATTTGATGATGGATGCGGTTAGCAGGGGAGGAAATCGGCAGGAGTTACACGAGAAGATAAGGCAGTATTCACAGGAAGCTGGAAGGAGAATTAAAGAAGAAGGAAAGGATAATGAATTATTGAGAATGTTATCTGAAGATCCTGCTTTTGGAATGAGTTTCGAACAGTTGCAGGAAAGAATGACTGCCGAAGCTAGGAAACTGGTTGGAAGAGCTCCAAGTCAGGTTGTTGAGTTTTATGAACAAGAAGTGATGCCGATAATTGAAGCAGAAAAAGATTCTTTAGGAATTAAATCTGATGTAAGAGTGTAAAATGCCATCAAAAAAATTGCAGAGAGACAGATTTTTTGAATTCTTTAACAGGAGATCTGAGGCGCTTACATTCGATGATGTTTTATTAGAACCTCGGAGGAGCGTGGTTGTGCCGAGAGATGTTAGTTTCAAGACATGGCTTACTCCTGAAATTCCACTGCATATCCCGTTGGTGAGCGCGGATATGGACACAGTTACTGAAGATGAATTTGGAATTGAGATTGCGAAACAGGGAGGAATGGGATTTTTGTGGAAGCATCCCGATATAGATGTGCAGGTGGGATGGGCGCAGACTGTAAAATACGCTTTCAATAAACTGATTGACAAACCAGTTACAATCTTAGATACTCAAACAAAGAAAGATATAAGAGAAACTTTGGCTAGATATAAGAATGAGTTTTCTAGCTTGGTTGTTTTGGACAATAGCGGGAAGGTTGTTGGACTAGTCACTAGAGATCAGACAAAATTTGCAAAAGATAGTGATATAGTAAGAAAATTTATGGTTAGAGAGCCTGTAAAAACTTCGCGGGTCATGGACGTTAGAGCGGCTTATGATTTCATGAGAAAGAACAGGACTGGAAAGCTGATAATGGTTAATAGGAATGGTACTCTTAGGGGTCTGTATACTTTTAAGGATGTTGCAGAAATTGTTGAGGGAGCAACACCGATGTTCAACCGGGATGGTGACGGAAGATTAAGGGTTGGAGCGAATGTTGGATTTATTGATTCTGGCGATACTAAGAGCAGGGATAATTTCTTTGAGAGAGCTGAAAAATTACTTGAGGCCAGATGCGATGCTCTTCTTATTGGAACCGCTCACGGAGATACAGACAATGTTTTGAATTCTGTCCAGGCTTTGAAGGGGCTTAAGAGGAAGTATGATTTTGGATTGGTGGCGGGAAATGTTGCGACTTATTCCGGAGCGATGGACTTGATTAGGGCGGGAGTTGATGCAATAAAAATTGGAATTGGAGCGGGTTCTATTTGCACAACAAGAATCGTGGCTGGTGTCGGTGTTCCGCAGTTGACGGCGGTATATAACTGCGCTCGTGCTGCAAAAAGATGGGGGAAAACTGCGATTGCTGACGGGGGAATCAGATATTCCGGGGATATCATGAAGGCAATCGCTGCTGGCGCTGATTGCGCAATGATTGGGAGTTTATTTGCTGCGACTGACGAGTCTGCTGGCGAGAAGATAGTCGGGAAGGGAGGGGCGAGATACAAATCTTACAGGGGGATGGGCTCAGTAGGAGCAATGCGGGACAACAAGACTGCTGACAGGTACGGTTGGAAGGGGGCAGAAAAATCAGTTCCAGAAGGAGTTGAAGGAAGGGTTCTGCTCAGGGGGCCTGTTGCAGACGAGGTTTACCAATTAGTTGGGGGAATAAAGAACGGAATGGGTTATCTCGGAGCAGGAACGATTCCGGAAATAGCAAGCAGGGCAAGATTTATCAGGATAAGCAGTGCAGGACAAATTGAGAGCCACCCTCACGATATTGAGATTACAGAAGACTCTCCGAATTATCCTACTGGAGGAAGAAGATGAGCATAGAAAAATTAACTAGGGGAAAGAAAGTAACTGCGGTAGTCTGCAATCAGTGGGGGGATTCCGGGAAGGGGAAATTAGTTGACTGGCTTGCTTTTCAGTGTTATCGAATTGTTGTGAGGGGAACGGGAGGAGGAAATGCGGGGCATACGATGAGGGTTGGAGAGGGGCCTTTTCCGACTGAACTTGGAGGAGAAAAATCTGCGAAATGGTGCTCTTCGCATACTCGGCAGGATGAAGAAAGAGAGTATCCTAATGCGAGCATGAGTGATGGAGACGAGTTTGTTCAGGGAATTGCTGTGAGGAAAGCAGGGGGGAGTATGGAGCTACTACCGGGAGGCCGAGGAGAACTGGATGGCTTGATTTGCCTTTGCTTAGAGCGGCGATGAATATCAATGGAAGGGATATTGCTTTGACTAAGCTTCAGGTTTTTGACGGTGTGGGAGAGATTAAAATTTGCGATTCGTATACTTATAACGGGCCGAGATATTTTTATGCTGGCAGGTGGATTGAAGGCGGGGCTTCTTTTACAACTGCGCCGAGTGATGTGGATGTTCTAAGGCATTGTGAGCCGAATTATATTTCTCTTCCGGGCTGGGATGGACCGACTCAGGATATAGACAGATATGATAATCTTCCGAGAGAAATGAAAAATTACGTTCGCAAAGTTTGTAATTTGACTGGCGCGAGAGCGGGAGTTCTGTCAATGGGGCCTGAGAGAAGTCAGACTATTGTGATATAAGAAATAAGCCTCGGATGAGGACTGAACATAGAACCTCTGGCGGGTTCTATTTATTCCAGCGTACAAAACCTTCGGTTCTCTTCTTCACCTCGTTCGGAATTCACTCCGCCGGTTCAATCCATAGAATCTAACTGCTATTTCGCTTTGCTCAATAGCATTAAGCCTCGGGTGAGGATTGAACTCACGACCTCAACATTTTTGTTATTGGCTGTAAGCCAATGTTTTGGAAACCTTTTCTAAAGGTTTATTACCAATGTTGCGCTCTACCAACTGAGCTACCGAGGCATATGTAACTTTGCGAACTAAATTTCAAACTTACTAAAGGTTTATAAATTCTCTCACGAGATTAATGTCATGGCAGGAAAACTTGAAGAGCTGAAAAAGGAGTATGGCAAGCTGGCTGGAAAGTATAAACTTCCGGATTATAGGATTCTGAATGAAGAATTTGATATTGAAAAAGTTCAGGAGCTTGAGACTGACACGCTGCTTAGAGAAATAAGAAAAGTGATTATGGACAAGGTTATTTCTTATCTTCGATTTGCAGAACTATTGTTGAATCCTTCAAATGCGCCAATGTTCTTCTTTGCCATTCTTAAGGGAGTTGATTCGGCTGATAAGAAGACTCTTGAGGAGATTTACACAAAATTAGGAAGATTAGAGATTGAGGTAATTAATGTTGATAATGATTATTCTGAAAAGGGAGAGGCAGAGTTTATCCTTCACGTGTTTGGCGAGTGGCAGGAGATTAAGGAAAGCATGAGAAAAGTGTCCGCCGCTCTTCAGAGCGGCTGGGACAGGAAGAGTGAGAGAAAGGAGAAGAGTTATCTGGGATAAGTTTTGATTTGAACCCAAAGAAAGGAATATATATGGTTACTCTCTTAAAATTCTATGGCTAAAGGAAGAGTTTTGCTCATTGGCGCGGAAGATGAAGAAAACCTTGCAATAAGGTATTTGGGGAGCGTTTTGATGTCAGAGGGCTATCAGATTAAGATATCTCCCTGTTCGAGGATTAGTCAGATTAATCAGGTTTTAGAAGATGTTAGGGATTTTAATCCAGATTTGATAGGCGTGTCTATCGCATTTCAATCTTTAGCAAAAATGTTCTTTCAGTTAATAAGAGAAATACGAAAAACTACTCCTCAAGTGCATATCACTGTGGGGGGGCATTTTCCAACTTTTGAATATGAAAACATCTTAAAAAACGTCCCCGAAATCGATTCTGTTGTTAGATTTGAAGGAGAAAGGGCAATCCTCGCTTTGACGGAATCTGTTATTTCAGACAATGATTTTTCAAAAGTTCCTAACTTAGTTTACAGGAAAAATAAAATAATAAAGGAAACCCCGTGCAAAAACGAATTTCCTGATCTTGACAACCTTCCTTTTCCAGTTAGAAGTAATCGTCCGCAAATACGCTTAGGAGAGAATTTTGCGACTCTTATCGCAAGTAGGGGATGTTTTCATTCAAGTTGTTTATATTGCTGTATTGGGGCTTTCCATTCAAAGAAACCCGGCTGTAAGTATGCATTAAGAAGCCCTGAAAGTATAGCTAATGAGATATTTGAGTTATACGACAAAGGAAAGGTTAGATTATTCCAGTTTCATGATGACAATTTTATGCTTCCGGACAAAAAAGATTCACTGGAAAGGTTTAATGAAATTAAGAAAGCTATTCAAAATAAAGGAGTAGATATCAGCAAAATAGCTTTTTTGATAAAAGCCCGGCCAGATTCTATCGACAAAGAAATTGCTGAAATTTTAAAGGAATTAGGGGTTGTGGGGGTTTTTTTAGGAGTTGAAAATGCAAGCGAATCAGGATTAAAAGCGTTAATCAGAGGGTCATATCTGGAGGATATCCGGAATGCTATAAAGATATTAAAAGAAAAAGAGATTTCTGTGACATTTAATCTTCTAATTTTTCATCCTAATGCGACCTTGGATGAAATAAAAAAGAATATTGATTTTATTGAGGAATATAAAGATTATGCTTTAGACTTTGGAAGGGCTGAAATAGTTGCTGGTTCCCCGTTAGAGAGATTAGTAAAAAAACTAAATCTTTTAAAGGGAAATTGGCCAAATTGGGATTATAAAATTATAGACGAGAGAGTTGATAAAATGTTTATTATGAACAAAGAAAGTTTTAGAAAAAAAGATTCAAGTTATTCTCGTGTGGCTCATCATTTAATTGCTTTAGTTTATCATGCTTATGTTGCTAAAAGGATTTATCCTGGTGCTAGTTCAAGCAGGCTGTTAGTAAACGTTAGTGATTTAGTGAGCTTGTTTAATGAGTACTTAACAAAAAAACTCTTAGAAATATACGAACTGGCTAAAAATGACAAAGATTTTGATAACTTGGAACAGTTTAACCAGGATTTAGAGAAAAATTGCGTTAGCATAATTGAAGAATCTAAAAAATTAGCAAAAAAACTTGAAAGATTACAATTAATTGAAAGAAAATTTAAATTTATGGGCTTAAATGAATCTCCTCAAAATATAAAGCCAATAACCGCAATTTTTAGAATATAACTGAAGTCTAGGCAAGATTTATAAATTAGAGAACTCTTATTAATGAATGGATGTTAAGAAATTTTTTAAGCCGAATACATTAAAGGTGGTAATGGGCATATTTCTAATAATCATATCTTTTGAGGTGCTGTGGAATTTTACTGAAGCAGCGATTATTATTTTTCCTGTTTCTATTTTAATAGGATATCTGATAGCTTGCGCAATTGATCATTTTGTTAAAAGTAGGGCTGTTAAAATGATTATTGCGGTAGTCCTTGTGGCGGTTGCGATAGTATTGGGGTGGTTTTCATTAGTCAGAAACATTGTGGTTTGTGATCCGGTTCATAGACCAGAAGTATGCGATCCTGTGCATCAGCCGTAAATCAATATCTGGTGTTAAATTTATAAATCTTTAAACGATTTATCTGCATGGAAAAAAAGGTGTATTTAGCGATTATAGTAGTTGTTGTTCTGTTGATAGTCGGGGCATGTTCATACTATTTAATCTTCGGGAAAAGCCAGAACAGGCAGATTTCAGAATTAAGCGAGAATGAAATAAAAATGTTAAACAGCTTAAATTATCATTCTCTTGAATGTATATACAGTTGCCCTGTTGTTGATGTGGAAGTTAATGGATTATCGGGCGAGAGATGGGAGCAAAATTGTTCTGCTGCTTGTTTTAACAAGATGAAATCAGAATACCCTAAGCAGTATGATCTTGGTTTCAGCTTGAATCCAGGTGACGAAGAGTATTATGAGCCAAAAATGATGCTGTTTTCGGGGGATGTGAAAAATTGCAGGTTTTCGAATAAAACTCTCGCTGATGAAGCGTTATGCATAAAAAATGTTCTTCCCCTCCTTAAAGAGAAATATCACATAGAAGATTGATTCATAAACTCATCGATATCCAACTCTAAACTTGAAACAGGCATCTTTATCTTCCAATTGCTAAGAAGTGATGGGGAAAGCTCGCCCAGGAAACCAATTTCTTTTTCATTGTGGAGTATTTTTCCGCATCGTCCGTCAATGAAGCTCGGATTCTTTGCCTCCTCAATTTTTATTTCCTTGTTGGTCATTCTTGAAAGATAGTCAAGAATTTGCTTGATTTCGGTGAAATTTCCTGGAGAGATTGAGATGACTAAGTGATTTGACTCTTTTATTCCGGTTTCTTCCTTTTCATCTTTATTGAAAACTTTGCCTATTTCAAATATTTTCTGGGGATATTCTGCATCACTGCTATTTCCAAGAACTTTTAAGCTGGATATCAGCATATCGCTTCTAAGAAATTTATAATCTGTCTTTGAATCTTCAACTTCAATCAGCTTTTTAGCTCCGTGCTTTTTTGCATCCTCGCCCGTTATAAGGTGGAAGCTTGAATTTTCGAGCATTCCCAACCCTGCCAGAATTTCACTGACTTTTTTTATAAATTTCTCTTTAGAATTTTCTTTTCCGACTGTCGCGACTTGCGGGATTTCTGGCTGAAAGTTATCGTAGCCATATGCAATTGCTATATCTTCAATTAAATCGACAGGGTGCATAATATCTGTTCTGTATGCAGGAACTTCAACTGTCCCTTTGGCATAAGAATGCCCCATCTTTTCGAGCAGTTTCTTTACTTCTGCTTCCTTCAGCTCTATTCCCAGCAGTTTATTTACCTCTTCGACATTCAGCTTTATTTTCTCTGGTTTTAAGTCAATTGACTCTTTTTTGTTTCCATAGACTATCTCTACCGAATAAGCTTCTCCGCTCATGTCAATCAAATCACAGACTGCCATTGAGATTGCCTTTTTGAGAAGAGACAAGTCAGTGCCAGAACACTCAACAAGAATGTTTTTTGTTTCGGAGTTTATCTTTCCGAGCGAGTTTGAATTGATTATAGGAGGCATTGACAGAACCTGATTATTTGCATCAAAATAAACAGGAAACTTGTCAAATCCTTCAAGCTGTTTTGCGTACGCTCTTCCTGTCGGATGTCTCTGAAGTATCTGCAGTCCGTTCAGCTTCTCTGGCATGTCAGAAACCACTGGTTTCTGAGCATGTCGAAATTCTTCTGAATTTCGAGCACTGCCAAAACTCTCAGTTTTGGAGCTGTCAAATTCTTTCGAATTTAAAGTGTCAAGTGGTTCGAAGATGATATTCTTTGGCTCTTCTGCCTTGTATACAACTGGAAATTTAATATCATCAAGAACATAATATCCGAATGCAATCTTTTTTCTGTCTCTTCCCAGTGTCGCGTGAATCTTTTCCTGCCATCGCATTATTTCTTTTATCCTTTCATCCGTGAACTTTATATTTTTGACTATTGCAGCCATTGAAAACGGTCTTATTTTTTCCACACTCTTATCAACTATTATTTTTGCATTACCTTTTTTTATTTTGTATTCGCGGGCTTTTGCTTTTCCTATAAATGGAAGGAATGCCCGCATGAATCCCTGCAGTGAGAATAAATCCGGGCGATTTGGAAGTATTTCTAGCTCTACTTCTTCGTCGTTGGCTGATTCAAGATGAGTTCCCAGCATGGATATTTTTTCTTCAACTTCTTTGCTGAGTTTTACATATTTTTCAAATTCTTTCCGTGGAAATTTTATTGAGGCCATGTTATTTCAATCTTTTTGATAATAAATACCAATCAAAATGGAATTTATAGTTTTTTAGTTTGCTGCTAATTTTATAATTATTCTTCATGTAAAAATTTAAGGCTTCATTATGTTTCTCACTTGTGTCTAAATATGCTGCGTGGCATCCTTTATTTTTTGCAATTTCTTCAAACTTTTTTAGTAATTTTTGCCCTACTCCTTTTTGCCTATCTGATTTTGCTACAATTAACTGCTCTAAATAAGCTACACCGCCGGTTATATTAAATTTAATAAATCCCACAACTTTTTTGTTGTCAATGGCAATCAAAGAATACTCTTTATGGTCCCATGAGTAATTTTTTTCCTTATTGAACTTTTTCCATTCATTTTTCTTGAATTTATCTGCAATTTTCTTGTTTTTGTTATTAACTTTTATTATTCTCATTTTTTTCTTTGCAAACTTTCTTCGGTTAGTATTAATTTAGTTACTATTGCCATTTTTAAAGTGATAAGTTTAAATAATTTAAAGTTATACCTTTATCGTTGTGGGCGAGTAGTTTAGTGGTAAAATCGCTGCTTGTCACGCAGAAGTTCCGAGTTCGATTCTCGGCTCGTCCACAGCAATTTATTTTAGAAAGATTTATAAAGAATGGATTAGTTATATTCTTGCGTGACAAGCAAACATTAAACTGACTCGGAATTTTTTCTTTATTTTTTATCATTTTTTGACCTTATACATGTCTGCATGCCCTGGAATTATCCAATCTGCAATTTTAATTATTTCTTTTCTGCTTTTATCTAATTCGGGCAGGTTATCTGCATAGGGGTCATTTTCAGGATAATTCACTTTCCAAAATACGTCTCCTATTACTGCTACTTTTCCTTTTGAAGTGTTTACTATGAAGCTAATTCCGGTTATTGAATGCCCAGGAGTTTTTATTATCTTAATATTCTCTGAGAATTGTTCATTCCAGTCTTCTACTGTGTCTTCGTGCCATATTCCGTAGAACTCAAGGAGCTTTGCATTGGGAAATAGTCCAATATTTCTGAAGTGGTCTGCATGCGAGTGGGTTAAGGCGACATAATTTATGTCTTTTGCCTCTAGACCTTCTTTTTTTAAAGCATTAATCAGAATATTTTTGTCTTTTAGTATTCCGGGGTCAACAACCATCTTTATATCCTTGTCAGTAATCAGGGAAATTGTTGCGCACGTTCTTTCTTTTTCATCTTCTGTCTTTGAATCTGCGCTGGTGTATCCTTTAACTAAAACTTTTACTTCTGCCATGTTATTTTTTTCTCCTGATTAAGTTATCTATGCTCTCTAATTTGCTGTTTAATTGATTGAGGGTGTTATTTATCTCTTTTTTCATATCTTTCGTCTCGTACTGCATCTTTATGAATCCGACTGCTGTTCTTTTATCTTGCTGGAATATGCTTCTCCAGATTAGCAATTCTGAGGATGCTATGGCTAGGGTTACTGAAATAATCGTTGCAGTATCTGTGGGAGAACCAAATAACTTCCAAATAGCGATCCCTATGATTATGGCAATGATTATCCAAAACGCAACATCTTCTGCAGTTATTCTTGCTATTTTTTCCATTTTAACCTCTGAACAAAGCATAGATACTTAGTGTCATTAATGCAATGATGATTATCCAAAATATTATATCCACGAGCTTCATGCTCCTTCTTTATTATCTACTCCTCCTGCAAATTTATTAGCGTGCCCCACTTTTTTCATTACTTCAGGGGGCATTCTTTTTTCATATTCATCTAAAGTATCCTGCAGTGCTTTTTCAGAATCAATTCCGCACTGATTTGCTATTTTTAATAGAAGGAAGAGGGTATCTCCTACATAGTCAGATACCTCTGGCAGATGTTCTTTTACAACTTTTCTTTGCTTTTCTTCATCAATCCATTTGATCATATTCCAGAACTCTCCACCTTCTTCGGTTATGTTAAGCAGTAAGTCTTTGATATTCCAACTGTTTTCCCAGCCTCTTGCTTCATCAAACATTCTCAGTTTATTTTGTGCTTCTTTTATTTCCATGTTATTTTATCCAAAATTTAATTTTTCTTAACATTTCAAGATTATTGTTGTAGAACTGCCTTAAATCTTTTATCTGGTAGTAGTCCATTAATGTTCTGTCGAATCCCGGGCCCCATGCTAAAACAGGAACATACTCGCCAAGCAGGGGAATGACGACTTCAGGTCTGAATATTCCTGCGCCGCCTATTTCTATCCAGAGCTTTTTTTCTTTCATGTAGCCGTAGATTTCCACACTTGGTTCGGTATAGGGGAAGTAGCTTGGAAGAAATTTTACATTATCAAATCCCATCTTGCTGAAGAACTCTTTCAAATATCCGAGTAAGTGCCTGAAATTTGCATTTTTATCAACAACAATCCCGTCTGTCTGGTTGAATTCAAATCCGTGGCTCCAGTCAACTGTCTCGTTTCTGAAACATTTTCCAACTGAGAAGAATTTTCCCTGCTTGTTTTTCAGGTTTCGCAAACTTGTGAGAGTTCTTGCTGAGAGGCAAGTGGTGTGTGTTCTTAGAATAACTCTTTTTGCCTCTTCCTCATTCCACTTTCCCCCCCATCCCTTGCTTTTTTCCACTCCTTTTTCGTGTGCGTTCTTTACTGATTCAACTATTTTTTTGTCAGGGAGCTTTCCTTTTATATCTTTGATATAAAAAGTATCCTGAATTTCTCTGACAGGGTGGTCCTGGGCGGTAAAAAGGGCATCAAAGTTCCAGAATCCTGTCTGGCATAAAGTCGAAGACATTTCTTCAAATCCCATATCCTGCCAGATTCGTTTTGCATACTCTATTCCCTGATTTACAAAATGCCTCTTGCCTCCTGAAATTAAAGGAACAGGCGAGGAAATGTCATACTTTCTGAATCTCTTGCCTCTCCATGCTTCTTCCCGCAGCATTTCGGGAGTCAGGGCTTCAATAAGATTGGCTGCGTGGCTTAAATCGGCGCTGATTATCTCTTTTCCCAGTTCGGTAAGATTGAAACTTGTAATTTGTTTTTCTTCAATTCTTATTATGTCTTTTCGTGATTCAAGGGATTTTAAAGCATAGAGCTGTTCTGGAGCGAGCTCATTATATTTCACAGGAAGAGATTCAAGAAACTGCTCCTCAAGAGTTTTTTTGCTGATTTCCTGCATATTCGCAGTTAGAATTATTTTGCCGTTTTTCAGTTCAATCAGTGCTTTTTTCTTCAGCGCGCCTATTGCTGCTTTCATCTCGTTTTCAGACAATTTAACTTCCTTGCTTCCGAGTTCTATCTCTTTTTTTTCTGAGAGTGCATGAAGAAGTCTTCTTTCAGGGAGTCCATTTTTTAGATATAGAACTCCGTTATCTCCTAAATCAATAATTTTTTCTTTTGAAACCGAGAGAGCAACAATTTTCTTATTTGAGAGGAACTGAAGTGCGCGCATGACTGAAGTTTCATCCAGCTCTGACTTTTTCTTTAGGGCTTCAATACTCTTTTCATTTAGATGAGGCAATATCTTTCTTTCAATAGGCGAGAGTGATTCAACCAGACTTTCTATTTCCTTGCTCATTGATATAGGAGTTTCAGTGGGTTTAATAAGTTTTTCTGTGTCAGAAATGCTCGCTGACCTCAAAATTCTTTGAATTTTGATGGCTGTCAAAATCTCACGATTTTGAAGTGTTTGCATTTCTGAGCACTCTAAATTCGCAGCTGGCGAATTTTTGGTCTTTATTTCAATTAATCTTAGCACCCTTTCTTTAAATTTATGGGGATATCTTTCCAAGTAGTCGTTAAGCTTTTCTTTATTAATTTTTTCTTTTATTTTTTCAAGCGCCTCCTCGTCTATCGGCTGCTTAAAATAAATCAAGTCAATGAATGTTTTTTCTATGTCTGAATAAGGCAGATAAAATTCCCCGTCTTGACAGAGTTCAAAGCCGAACATGTAGTTTCTGTCTATCTTTCTGATAAGGACATTTCTGCCAAAAACATCTCTTATTCCTTTTCTTAGAGTTCTCGCTGTAACAACAACAGGATTTGTTTCCTGTTCCCAAAGATTATGAAAGCTCAGAGCGTTCTGCAGTCCGAGATATGCTGGTTTGAAGCAGTAAACAATCAGGGAAGGGTCTTCGTGAATGCTATAGTATCCCTTAGTTATTTTGTTAATTTCTTTTTTCTTTAGAAGGCTGTTTATAACTGTGTAGACATATTTTTTGTCTTTCGTTGGAATAAACTTCTTTAATGACTCAATGTCTACAACCGGGCTTTCCCTGAAGAATTTTCTGATTTCTTCAATGTACTTTACTTTGCCCATCTTTTGATCTCCATCAAAATTTCATCTGAGCTTGGGACAGCGCCCATTATGATTATATTTGCCAGATTTTCTTCGTCTTTGGGCTTTTGGTAATTCTTAATTAATCTTTGAAGATGAACTTCAATTAGCTTTTTATTTTCTGCATAACTTACCAGAAAGGAAATGTCATACAAATCCCGTATCTTTAGCCTTTTAAGATAAGTTTCCACTTTTTCTATAATCAAGTCTTCAGGGCTTAAGGTGCAGACATTAATAAAAAAGCTTTCTGCCGTTTCGTATTTTCTAACAGAAGAGTTTTTATTCTGGAAAGTTGCTTCAAATCTCACACTCGTTCTGTCAATCTCAAGTTCAGAGTAAATGCTGTTCTCAGAAATTTTCTTTTTTAATATTTTCATCCCTCTTCTCTCCAGTGATTTAAAGAATTCTTCAATTTTTTCAATATCCTTGTTCATGTAAACATCCACATCCTCCGAGAATCTGTTTCCGTTGTAACAACGCCAGATTGCTGTTCCTCCGTGGATTATCGCGTTAGGGAAGAATTTGTAAAGCTCTCCGACAAGAACGTCTTGAGCATAAGCTATTTCTCTCTCTGATTTCTTCTTTAACTTCAGGTTTAAGGGTATTTGTGCTATCATGTTTAAGTAACCAAACTTATAGTTATTGATAAGTTTGGTAGCTTTATAAATATTACTGTTGCAAGATTTATAAGGGGTTTTGGATGAAACCGAAGGATTTAAATAGTATAATTCAAATTATACTAATAGGAAATATACAAATGGAATTCAAAGATAGAAAAAAAGAAACTGAAGAAATAAATGGCATGTTAGACAGCAAAAGCTTTGAGCTGTTAATATTATACGGGAGAAGAAGAGTCGGAAAAACAGAGTTGATTCTTCACTCAACTAAAGGCAGGAAGAGAGTCTATTACCTTGCAACAGAGGAAAAAAATCTTGACAGATTTTATGATGTTTGCGCTGATTTTGACAAAGAAATACTAAGCCTAAAAAAGGACTTTGAAGTGCTTTTTGGCTATCTTAAGGATAAAGCAGAGGTTATCATTATAGACGAATTTCAGAATATGATAAAAGAGAATCCCAATATCGTAAGCTTGTTTCAATCTATAGTTGATACAAAACTAAAAGAATCAGGAGTTAAGCTAATCCTGCTTGGTTCGTCTGTCTCAATTATTTCATCAAAAGTTTTAAGCTACAAAAGCCCGCTATATGGCAGAAGAACGGGCTCAATAAAACTCAAGCCAGTCCTATTTTTTGACCTTAAGGAGTTTTTTCCAAACTCAAGTATGGAAGAACTTGCAGAGATTTATGGATTTGCAGATGGAATTCCGTATTACCTGGTCAAAATTGCCCCCCCATTCTGGACTTGGATTGAAGCCGAGTTAAAGCATGAGAAAAGCTTCTTAAGAGACGAAGTAGACTTCTTGATGAGATATGAATTTGAAAATCCCAGCACATATAGAATTATTCTTGAAGCTATTGCTAATGGAAAAACCAAGCTAAATGAGATAAGAGAATTTGCGAAACTTCAGAGAACAGACTTAAGTCCATACATAAGAAATCTTATTGAAGTTAACTTAATTAAAAGAGAAGTTCCGATAAATGAGAACTTAAAATCGCGAAATGGCAGGTATTATCTTAATGACAACTTTCTTAAATTCTGGTTTAAATTCATTTATCCTAATCTAAGCAGCATAGAATCTGGTGTTTTTGGCGTAGGCTCAATAAAAAAGGCATATTCTGAATATATGGGGTTTATTTTTGAAAAGATATCAAAACAGTATCTTATCAAAAGCAATTTTTTTAAGTTTAGCAAGATTGGAAAATGGTGGCACCAAGATAAAGAGATTGATATTATTGCAATAAACGAACAAGAGGAAAGTATGCTCATGGGGGAGTGCAAATGGCAAAAAGATATCAGCGCTGAAAAAATAGCAAGGGAGCTTTCAGAAAAAGCAGAATATCTTGAATGGCATAATTCAAAAAGAAAAGAAACTTATGCTATATTTGCAAAGTCATTCACAAAAAAGATTTCTGAATTTGAGGGAAAGAAGGTTTGTTGTTTTGATTTAAACGACATGCAGAATTAAAACTTTTTAAAGGACTAATGAGCTAATCCAAACATTCCTGGCGTCGTATATACCCAAGGACATGGATATTTCCTTGTTTATGCCTTTGGTACTTCAGAAACACTTCCTGTTTCTGATAGTGCTCAGAATCTCACGATTCTGACATCAAGGAAAAGAACAAAAAGCTGAGGAAATATTTTGTTCTTTTACTATACTTGCCGTGATATTCCCTGAATTTTCACATCCAGAGTTATTCAATCCAGCGTATTATTAATGTCTCATACAGTTTTATTGGGGGTATCACAATTATTTTTTCCTTAAATATAGTGAAAGACATTAATAATTTACCGACATTGTATGTCTTTCCCTTGATAGCAAAGGCGCAACGGGTAAAATATCAGCGTCCTTTGCTATAGGCAGGACAACATCAAACAATTTTATTAAATCGGGGCATATCACGCTAAATAGACAGTATCAACATTCAAGCTTTGCGTATTAATTAATCCTTCCGAAGAATAACATAAACTTTCCTTCCAAGAAGATCTTTAGGAGCATCTATCTTTGCTCCATTGCCAAATTTGGTAATTGTCCTT
>Ga0082335_1001240_pt1 | contig 56477 bp, 59 predicted proteins | sample Subgrocontami58m_FD_72375 | JGI IMG/M metagenome (GOLD analysis project Ga0082335, IMG submission 72375) | Subsurface groundwater microbial communities from S. Glens Falls, New York, USA - GMW37 contaminated, 5.8 m (SPADES assembly) (version 2) ... | reverse complement strand
CGACCATGTAAAGCATGCCTGGGTACGGCCTGAAAAGAAGCGAGCGCTTGCGGCAAAACTCAACCTTCTCCCCGGCGGGAAGGGCTGTCTTTCTTATTCTAACAGCGTGATGCAATACGGTCCGTCACTCCGGAGAAAGCCGGAGTCCAGGACTCTTGAACCAGAAAAACAATATATACTACCGCAACATTCCGGCGCTCGCGTCCGGCCCATCCCATGTCCGGCAAAGGAAAGAATGATCATGCCCGATTCCAGCGTCACCGTCGATCACGTCCACCTCATCAGCCCGGACCCGCAGGCCACCGCGAATTGGTATGTCGACAAACTCGGCGGCGAAATCGTCAGGAGCGCCCAGATCCTCGGTACGCTGCAAATCTATATGTCGTTTGGCGATGGTGCCATGGTCATTGTGCGCGGACAGCGCCCCGCAGAGCGCGCGGCGGAGAAGCCCGGCCCGCAATGGGGCGTCGATCACTTCGGCATGCGGATAGCGGGTGATTACGACAGCTTTTGCGCAGGGCTACGCAGCCAGGGCATCGTATTTACCATGGAGCCCACCGTCATGAACCCGACCACCCGCATCGCATTTATCCAGGGGCCTGACGGGGTAAGCATTGAACTGCTCGACCGGAAACCGCAGACTTAAAGTCCCTGCCGGTCTTGATTGAATTTCATTCCGGTTTGATCCCCGCGGCGCGCGCGATGCGCGCCGCAATTTCCACCTGGGATTTGATGTAGGCCGTAAATTCTTCCGGCGTGCGGCTTGCTTCAAGTTCGATCCCGCGTTCGAGATGGCGCTTGCGCAGTTCGGGCACCGCAAGCACTTTCGTTATTTCAGAGTGCAGCCGCGCCAGCGCATCGCGCGGCACGCCAGCGGGCGCCATGAGGCCTATGAAGGTCACGTAATCGTATCCCGCAAGCCCCGCTTCCTCGAGGGTCGGGACGCCGGGAAAAAGCGCCGAGCGGGTGCGCGTGGTTACTCCTATGGGGCGTAATTTGCCGGACTCGACGAACGGCGCGGACGTGCTTACCTGGTCGAAGAAAATCATGACCTGTCCGCCGACGAGCTGAATCAGCGATTGCGCGCTGCCCTTGTAGGGGATGTGCAGCATTTTTACGCCGGTCTGGGCGCTGAAAATTTCGGCTGCGATGTGATGGGTCGAGCCGTTGCCGGAACTCGCATAGCTGACCGCGCCGGGCCGCGCTTTCGCGAGCGCAATCAATTCTTTCACCGAACGCACCGGCAGAGCGGGATTGACGACGAGCACCATCGAAACGCGGCAGGCCCCCGTGACACCGGTAAAATCCTTGATCGGGTCGTAGCCGGGTGCGGCCACGACGGCCGGCGTCGAAACGAATGTATTCGCCATCGCCAGCAGCGTGTAGCCATCAGCCGGCGCTCTGGCGACGGCCTGCGTTCCCACCAGGCTGCTCGCGCCGGGACGATTTTCGATGATCACCTGTTGGCCGATGCGTTCGCTGAGCCCCTGCGCGACGATCCGCGCAGTCATGTCGATGGTGCCTCCCGCGCCCACGGGCACGATGATGCGCACGGTGCGCGCCGGGAAATTTCCCGTCGCCTGCGCGTAAACCGTTACCGCCTGCAGCGCAAAGAGCACGCCAATCGCACCGACAAGAGTTTTGCTCATGTTCTTTTCCTCCGTTATTGTGATCTGCGGAATCCGGACGACACAGCGCAGCGGGTTGCGCTCTCAATCGACACGTATCCCGGCGGCCTTGATGACCCGGGTCCACTTCGCCGTCTCGACGGCGTTGCGCTTGACTGCAGCCTCCGGCGTGCCGCCGAGCGGGACGATGCCGAACTCACTCCAGCGCTGCTGCAGATCGGGTGCTTTTACGATAGTGTCGATGTCGGATGCGAGCTTGCGCACGATATCCGCGGATACCTTGCTGGATGTCGAGATGGTGTAGTACGGCACTGCCTCGTAATCGGGCAGCCCCGCTTCGGCAATCGGCGCGATGTCCGGCAGATTGGACGCGCGCTGGCGCCCCGTGACACCAAGGGCGCGGATCTTGCCGCTTTTCACGTACGGCGTCGCGGACGCAACATTTTCGAACATGACCTGGATCTGCCCGCCGATCAGGTCGATCATCGCCGGCGCACTGCCCTTGTAGGCGATGTGAGTGAGATTAACGTCCGCGACCCACTTGAAAAGCTCGGCTGCCATGTGAATCGCGGTGCCCGCGCCGGCAGAGCCGTAATTGAGTTCGCCGGGACGCGCTTTGGCCAGTGCGATGAACTCTCGCACACTCCTGACCGGCAGCGACGGGTGCACGACGAGCACGCCTTGCGATTCGCCGAGCAGGATGATGGGCTGCAGGTCCTTGCCCGGATCGTAAGTGAGCTTCGAGTACATCGCGTAAGCGGCGTTGTGGCCTATCGTCGCCTGCATGAGCGTGTAGCCGTCGGGCGCGGACTTGGCGACGAGATCGCCGGCGATGTGCCCGCCCGAGCCCGTGCGGTTGTCGACGACGACCTGCTGGTTATAAAACGGCGTGAGGCGCTGCGCGACGATGCGGCTCAGTATGTCAGATATGCCGCCCGGCGCGGCGGGACAGACGATGCGGATCGTCTTCGCCGGATATTCTGCGGTTTGCGCATGCGCGGGTGCAGCGACACAAGCTGCAACCAGGGCCAGCGCTCCAGACGAATTGAACTTTACCATCCTCCTGCTCCTCTCATATGTTCGGCTTGGAACCCCCATGTTACCCCAACGTGCGCCTTGCCCGATGCGGTAATGCGCCGGTATGCGCGACAGGACATAGGCGAAATACCGGCGCGTGGTTCGCTCGTATTGGACAAGTCCCGGGCTCAGGCATCACGCTATACCTGAAGGCTTGCTGTCGTGTAGCATGAGGACTTGGAATCATCTATGCACGGCAGGGAGCATAACTGATGGATACTGCCCCTCACCTGGAGTGGCCTTTTTTCGAGCCGCATCATCGGGAGCTCAGTGGCCGGCTCGCAGCCTGGGCGGCGAGTCATCAGCAAGCGCTCGCCTCGTACGGGCAAGACGTTGAGAAAGACACGCGCGACATTGCCGCAGAACTCGGGAAAGCGGGCTGGCTGCGCTACCTCGTGCCGGCGACGTTGGGCGGACCCCTGCCTGCCATCGACGTGCGCAGCCTCTGCCTGATCCGCGAGACGCTCGCTTTTCATTCCGGCGTCGCCGACTGCGCGTTCGCCGTCCAGGGTCTCGGCAGCGTGCCGATCACGCTTTTCGGCAGCGCGGCGCTCAGGCAGAAGGTTTTGCCGGGCGTGATAGCAGGCGAGCGCCTCGGCGCGTTCGCACTCTCCGAGCCCGAAAGCGGCTCGGACGTGGCAAACCTTCGAACCTCCGCGCGGCGCGACGGTGGGGACTATGTGCTCAACGGCACGAAAACGTGGATCTCGAACGCCGGCATCGCCCATCACTACATCGTCTTCGCACGCACCGGCGAACCGGGAGACGCGAAAGGTCTTGCCGCGTTCGTCGTGGATGCGGGCACCCCCGGCCTTGCGATTACTGAAAAGCTCGACATCGTCGCCCCGCACGTCATCGGAACCGTCGTTTTCAACGACTGCCGCGTGGATGCGTCGGCACTGGTCGGACAACCGGGCGACGGATTCAAAGTCGCGATGTCCACGCTCGACATCTTCAGGGCAACTGTCGGCGCGGCTGCCCTGGGATTTGCCCGCCGCGCCTTGCAGGAAGCAATCAACCGGGTCGGCCGGCGCGAAGTTTTCGGCCAGAAGCTCGCGCAATTCCAGGCGACGCAGATGCGCCTTGCGGACATGGCGGTCGAGGTCGATGCCGCGGCGCTCCTCGTCTATCGCGCGGCGTGGACGAAAGATACGCAGGAGCGCCGCATTACGCGCGAGAGCGCGATGGCGAAGCTCTACGCGACCGAAGCGGCGCAGCGCGTCATCGACAGCGCCGTGCAGTTGTTCGGAGGGCTCGGCGTGACCGTCGGTAGTGTCGTGGAAAGGCTGTACCGCGAAATCCGGCCGCTGCGCATCTACGAGGGCACGAGCGAAATCCAGAAAATCGTCATCGCCACGCAGCTTCTGGGCAAGCGCTAGGGCGAGAGCTCTGCGATTCCCCGGTCGAGCACGGTAACGCCGCGTTCCTTCACGCTCGCGCGAAAGCGCGCGCGCTGGTCGTTCTCCCGCCACAGTTCAAACCGCAGTGATTCGCCGGGATAAACCGGCGCGGTGAATCGAACCGCGAGCCGCCTGAGCCGCTCGGGCGCATAGCCGCAGATGCCGCGCAGAACCGCGTGCGCCGCGATGCCGAAGCTCGCGAGACCGTGCAGGATCGGGCGCGGGAAACCGGCTCGCGCTGCGACCTGCGGGTCTGCGTGCAGCGGATTGTAGTCGCCGCTCAACCGGTAGATGAGCGCGGCTTGCGGGAGCGACGGCAACTCGACGGCGACATCCGGCCTGCGCTCAGTGCAGGTCATGATCGGCAGCCGTTCCGGCTCCGCATCGGACATTCCGCCGCGGGAACTGAATCCGCCGTCACCGCGCAAGATTTCGATGCGCTTGGCGCACGCGAGCAGCTCGCCCGTTGCCGCGTCGCGGATATTACGCTCGAGCGCCGCGGCTGCGCCTCGCTCGGGACCGCGATCGCAGAATGCCGTTACGCGATTCAATGCGATCACCGTTGCCGCGGGCTCAAGCCGCGTGAAGACTTCGACATCCTGCTGGGCGTGCAGCACTCGCGGCCAGTCGACGCCGGTACGTGGATCTCGCCACCACGATCCCGGGCTGCCAAGTACTGCTGCCATGCTCGGCACCACCTGCAGCCCGTCCTCCATGACGAAACGCAGCTGATCGCGATCGAGCGGGTCATGGCCGAATCCGATGCCAAGCGCATAAAGCATGGTGTCGCGGGCCGAATAGGTGTGCGTGATCGCGCCGAAATCCCAGTCCTTCAGAACGTTGTAGTCGGCCAAGGCGCGCCCTAACCTAGCGTGCCCGCGGCGCGCAACGCCGCGATTTCTTCGGGGTCGAGCCACGCGGCGAGCGCTTGATCCGTGCCTGCGGGCGTGATGTCCTGCGGCAGTGTCGGTCGATTCGGCAGGCTGCGGCTGAAACGGGGGGCGACGGCCGGCTGCACGACGCCGTCGATTTCGCAGAAGGTCTGCCGCGCACTCAGGTGCGGATGCGAGGGCGCTTCACGCCACGACAGCACCGGCGCGAAACACGCGTCCGTGCCCTCGAGCAACGCGCACCACTCGGCACGCGTTTTTTGCCTGAACCGTGCGTCGAGGATCGCTTGCGCTTGCGGCCAGTTCGCCGGCTCCATTTGCGCCCCGATGATCGCGGGCTCGATCCCCAGGCGCCGCAGCAACTCCGCGTGAAAGCGGCCTTCGAGCGCCGCCACGCAAATCCATTTGCCGTCACCACACTCGTAGACCTGATAAAAATGCGAGCCTGAATCGGTGGCGTTAGTGCCGCGCTCGTCGCGCCACAAGCCGGCGGCGTGCATACCGAGAAAGATCGTTTGCATCGATGTGACACCGTCCACCATCGCGGCGTCGACGACCTGTCCCTTGCCCGACTGCCTGGCTTCGAGCAGGGCGGCGAGCACTCCGAACGCGAGATACAGCGCGCCGCCACCGAAATCACCGATCATGCTGAGGGGAATGACGGGGGGCTCCCCGCGGCGTCCCATCGCGTTGATGGCGCCGGTGAGTGCAACGTAGTTCAAGTCGTGTCCGGCAGCCTGCGCGAGCGGTCCGTCCTGGCCCCATCCGGTGACGCGCCCGTAGACGAGGCGCGCGTTACGGCCAAGGCAGATATCCGGCGCGAGCCCCAGTCGTTCCATGACGCCGGGGCGAAAGCCTTCGATGAGAACGTCGGACTGTTCTACCAGATCCAGCACGAGATCGACGCCTTCGCGCGTCTTCAGATCCACGGCGATCGCAGGACGGCTGCGCAGCAGCAGGTCGTATTTGCGCGGGCGCTTCAATCCCAGGTCGACGGGTGCTTTACGCTCGATGCGAATGACGGTCGCGCCGAGATCCGCAAACAACATGGCGCACATCGGCGCCGGCCCGAGACCGGCGAGCTCCACCACTTTGATTCCGGCCAGTGGTCCCATCGCGCGCGTTACCTCCACTTCGGTGCAGCCGGCGCGGGCACAGTGACGGCGGTGCAACTCAACCGCTCATCCTCTCGATGTCCTGATCGGTATAGCCCATGGCCGCAAGCACCGCATGCGTGTGCTCCCCCAGAGTCGGCGGCGGAGACTGGATTTGCGCGGGCGTCTTCGAAAACTGTACCGGGATCGAAGGGGTCACCAGCGGGCCGGCTTGCGAATGCACATAGTGGTGAAAGAAACCGGTTTCCACGAGGTAAGGATCGGTCGGCAAATCGCGGAGCTTGCGCGCGACGCCATTGGGAACATTGGCCGCATCGAGCCGCGCCTGCCATTCGGCGGTGGTGCGTTTGGCCATCTCCTCGCCGACGAGTTGGTAGATCTCGGTAAAGCGTTTTGAGCGCTCGGCGAGCGTCGCATAGCGCGGATCCTCACCCAGCTCAGGCCGGCCGCACGCCGCGAACAACCCTCGCGATTGAGCGTCGCTCGTCGCCATCACGCAGATATGTCCGTCTTGCGTGGCGAACGGGCGTCGAGAGGACGTGAGCGCGCGGTCGTAGCCGAGTTCCCCCATCGGTTCATCGAACGCGCCGGTCCAGAGATGCTCGATCAGATTGAACGACAGCATCGTTTCCAGCATCGGCACCTGCACTTCCTGCCCTTCGCCGGTGCGCTCGCGATGCACGAGCGCCATGCCGATCGACGAGGCGAGGATATGCCCGCAGAACTTGTCGGCGATGACGGTGGGCAGATAGCGCGGCTCCCCGTACGCGAGCTCGGTGATGCCCGCAATGCCGCTTTCGCCCTGAATCACGTCGTCGTAGGCGGGCCGGTCGCGGTACGGACCGTCCTGGCGATAACCGGGGGCGCAGGCGTAGACGATGCGCGGATTGCGCGCGGCGATAGTGGCATAGCCGACGCCGAGACGCTCGGCCGTTTGCGGACGCATGCTGTGCACGAAGACATCGGCCTCGTCGATCATGCGGTTCAATGCGTCGAGTGCTTCGCCCCGCTTGAGATTGAGCACGACGCTGCGCTTGCCGCGGTTCATACCGAGGAACATCGCGGCCATGTCCGGATAACGCGCGGGTCCGATCTTGCGATTGAGATCGCCGGCGGGGCTCTCGATCTTGATGACGTCAGCGCCGTAGTCACCGAGGATTTGCGTCGCAACGGGCCCGAGGATGAACTGCGTCAGGTCGACGACGCGCAAGCCTGACAGCGGTCCACTGGCAGGCTGCGCCTGGTCATTCTCGCTCACGGCTGCGCGTCTTTGCGGCACTTCACCATTCTCAACGGCGTGTACGTGAGCACTTTCGTGCCGTCCTGTTTCACCACCTCGTTGCGCGTGCGCACGAGGCCGCGGTCGGGGCGGGTGCGGCTGACCCGCGCTTCGATCACTTCCGCTTCCACGTGGATCGTGTCACCCGCGAAGACCGGATTGTGCACGTTCAATTCCATATTCAGAAAAGCCAGGCCCGTGTGCTGCAGTGTTGCCTGCGCGAGCAGCCCTTCCGCCAGGGCATACGCCAGCATCGCCGGCGCGAAGCGGCCTTTGATGACCGACTCCTGCTGCCGATACTCGGCGTCGGTAAATAACACTTCCGTGAGTCCGGTGCAGTTGACGTAATTGACGATGTCGGCTTCAGTGATCGTGCGGCCGATCGTTTTGAATTTGCGCCCGACCGGCAAATCCTCGAAGGGAAGTCCAAGTCCTATGGTTTCCACGCCTTGCCACCCTTAGTGAGTTATGGTCGCGCGATTCTACCGCTTCGCGGCGGCGCCCAACAAGCTCGCGCCGATGATATTGCGCTGTATCTGATTCGTGCCTTCGATGATTTGCAGCACCTTCGCATCGCGCATGTAGCGATTGATCGGAAACTCCGCCGCAATGCCCGCGGCGCCGAACAGCTGCACCGCGTCGGTTGTGACCTTCATCGCGGTATCGGTGGCATAGCATTTCGCCATCGCCGCAAACGGCGCCAGCTCGCGTCCCGTTACGCCGGCGTCGACCATGGCGGCGGTCCGGTACACGAGGCTGCGCGCGGCCTCGGTCTGCATCGCCATGTCGGCCAGCATCCAGCGTATGCCCTGAAAGTCGCCGACGGCCTGCCTGAACGCGCGCCTCTCCTTCACGAAATCGAGCGCGTGATCGATCGCGCCCTGCGCAAGCCCGACGCCGCGCGCCCCATGGATGGGCCGTGCCGCGTTAAACGTTGCCATGACTGCTTTGAAACCTTTGCCTTCTTCACCGAGGCGGTTGCCTTCCGGCACCAAAACATCGTCGAGAAAAAGCGGGCACGACGGAATGCCGCGCGCGCCCATCTTCTCTTCCGCGCGGCCAATCTCCAGACCTTGGGCGCCGCGCTCGACGACGAAGAGATTGATGCTGCCCCGGCTGTCGTCAGCGCCGGTCTTGGCGCCGACGAAGATGAAATCCGCGTACGGCGCGCCCGTGCACCAGATTTTCGAGCCGCTGATGCGGTAACCGCCCGCCACCCGCCGCGCGCGTGTCTTGATGCCGGCCACATCGGAGCCGCTCTGTGATTCGGTGACGGCGATCGCCGCTCTTTGTGCTCCACTGGCAAGCGCGGGAAGATAACGCCGCTTCTGCTCCTCGGTTCCAGCGGCCAGAATTGCACCGATGGGCGTCCATTGCACCACCAGCAGGTACGCCGTGTTGTAACAAACGCGCGCCAGCTCCTCGACCACGACACAAGCCGAAAGGGTGCTGCCGGTGCCGCCGTGGCGTTGCGGAAACGGCAGCGCAAACAGGCCCAACTCGCGCAGCAGCTCGAACATGTCCTGCGGATACTCTGCCAAGCGGTCGATAGCGTTCGCCCGCGGCGCGACTTTTTCGCGAGCGACGCGCCGCACGAGCCCCTGGAGCTGCAGCTGCTCTTCGTCGAGTGCAAAAGTCATGCGCGTTCCTGGGTTTTCATGCCGGCGGGTCGTATTGACTCTGCACCGATACTTGCCGTAGTCTTGACCGCTTAGCTTAGCGACCATTCAATTCCACCGCAAGCCGACGGGACCGCGGAGCCGTGGCGCAGAACGACCACAGAGTAGCGTTGATCACGGGCGCCAACCAGGGCATCGGATACGCGGTCGCACAACGCCTTGCCGCTGACGGCATGAAGGTCGTGATCAATGGCCAGCGTGCCGACGCGGTCGCCAAGGCGGCGCAGACGCTGGCTGAGTCCGGCGCCGACGCCATCGGACTGGTAGCGGACGTCTCGAAGGAAGATGCGGTTTCCCGCATGTTCGAGGAAATTCAGTCCCGCTACGGCAGGCTCGATGTGGTTTTCAACAACGCCGGCATAGCGCCGCGCATCGCGGGCCGTAAAGCGAAGGTCGAAGACACGCCGCTTGAATTCTGGGAACGCACGCTCGCAGTCAATCTGACGGGGACGTTTCTCGTGTCGCGCGCTGCAATCCCGCTCATGAAAGCCCGCCGTTGGGGCCGGATCATCAACATGTCGTCGCAGGCCGGACGCATGAATACGGGATTTGGCAGCGCCTATTACGCCGCGTCCAAGGCCGGGGTGCTCGGTTTTGCGCGCATGCTCGCAGGCGAGGTCGGCGAGTACGGCATTACCGTCAACAGCGTCACCGCGGGGCGGATCAAGACCGCGATGGCCGGTACATTCGCGAACCCCGACGAGATCGACCGGCAGTACATCGTTCGCACGCCGATGGGCCGGGTCGGTGTGCCGGATGACGTGTCCGCAGCGGTGGCGTTTCTCGCATCCGATGCCGCCTCGTTCATTACGGGCGCCATTCTTGACATCACCGGCGGCTTTTTCATGCCATCGTAACCAGGTTGCAAGCGCGTTGGTGCGCCGCGAATTTGATCAGCGTTTAATGGGAGACAGTAATGAACGATACCGCAAACCGTTTTCGTCCTGCCGGCATCAATTTCAGGGCATACGCCCCGCAGCATTTCCTGTGGGCGCTGGATGGCAAGGTTGCGACGATCACGTTAAACCGCCCCGAGCGCAAAAATCCGCTGACGTTCGAGTCCTATGCCGAGTTGCGCGATACGTTCCGCAATCTGACCTATTCCGACGCCGTGAAAGTCGTCGTCATCACGGGCGCCGGGGGTAACTTCTGCTCCGGCGGCGACGTGCACGAGATCATCGGCCCGCTGGTGGAAATGCAGCGCACGGACGACATGCCGGGCCTGCTCGAGTTCACGCGCATGACCGGGGACCTGGTGAAAGCGATGCGTGCGTGTCCGCAAACGATCATCTCCGCTGTCGACGGCATTTGTGCAGGCGCGGGAGCTATCATCGCGATGGCCTCCGACTTGCGCTGTGGAACGCCTCAAAGCAAGGTCGCGTTTCTGTTCGTGCGTGTGGGTCTCGCGGGCGCCGACATGGGCGCCTGCAACATCCTGCCGCGCATCATCGGCGCAGGGCGCGCGGCGGAGCTGTTATACACCGGCCGCTCGATGGACGGGGCGGAAGCCGAGCGCTGGGGCTTCTACAACAAACTTTGCGAACCCGGGAAACTTGCAGCGGACGCCCAAGCGCTGGCCAATTCGATCGCGGCAGGCCCGACGTTCGCGCATGGCATGACCAAGCGCTGCATACACCAGGAATGGAGCATGGGCATCGACGACGCAATCGAGGCCGAAGCCCAGGCGCAGGCGATCTGCATGCAGACGAAGGACTACGAGCGCGCCTATAAAGCGTTTGTGGCCAAGCAAAGGCCCGTTTTCGAAGGCAATTGACGACAGCCCGAATGGATCAGATTTCACCTGACCGAGTGCGACTGACAGTCGACGCAGCGCGTGACCTCGCAAGGAGCTCACTCGGCAAGCTCGGCTATGACCGCGAGGAGGCGGGCATCGTTGCCGAGCATATGCTCGATGCGGCGCTGTGCGGCTATGAATACTCGGGCCTGCCCAAGATCCTGAACGTCGCTGATCATCCGCAGCTGCGCAAGCCGCGGCGGCACATGCGCGCCATACACGAGACTGCCGTATCGGTGAGGTACGACGGTGGCAACAATGTGGGCATGGTCACGGTGTACCATGCGGCACGGACGGCCATCGCGAAGGCTCTGGAGCACGGCTTCTCGATCGTCGGGGTCAACAACAGCTGGGTAACCGGGCGCGCCGCGCACTATGTGGAAATGATCGCGCGCGCCGGCCTGATCGCCATCCATCCGGTGAGCTCCAGCCGCCATGTCGCCCCGCCCGGGGGCCTCACTGCCACGCTCGGCACGAATCCGATCGCGTTTGCGTTTCCAACCTCGCACGAGCCGCTCGTCATCGACATGGGCACGTCGGCGTTCATGCACACCGACCTGCTGCTCCGTATCCGTCGTGGCGAGCAGTTACCTGAGGGCGTCGCCATCGACCCGCAAGGCCAGCCGACGCGCGACCCCGCCGCGGCGCACCGGGGCGCTCTCCTGCCCTTCGGCGGCCACAAGGGCTACGCGCTTGCCATGGCCATGCAGGCTTGCGGAGTGCTCGCGGGTTTAGGGACGGACTACGACAAGAGCCAGGGTTTCCTGATCATCGCAATCAAGCCTGACCTGATGCTGCCCCTCGAAGAGTACAAGCGGCATATGACCGAGATGATCGAGCGCATCAAGATGACGCCGCGCCAGCCGGGTGTCGAGGAAATCAGGATTCCGTCCGAACGCGCATTCCGCGAACGCGCCCGCCGCTTGCGGGAAGGCATCGAAATCGACCGCGCGATATACGACGCGTTGGCAGCGTTGCCGCAAGGCGCTTTGGGCGATCGGACTCACGGTCTATGATAGTCCGGCGCACGGCTTTCAGCCGGTTTCGCTGATTGCGGTGCAGCCGCTCATACACAGCAACCTCAAAAGGAGAAGACTATGAAAGCCGGAAAGCTGTTCAAGGCCTTATCGCACTGTGCGGGTGCAGCGCTGCTCGTTTTGCCGCTGCCCGTGTCCGCACAGTCCAGCTATCCAAACAAGCCGATTCGCTTCGTCGTCGGCTTTGCCGCAGGCGGCTCGACCGATGTGATCGCACGGATGCTCGGGCGGCGCATGTCCGAGATCTTTGGCCAGACCGTCGTTACCGATAACCGTCCCGGTGCGGACAGCCTGATCGCCACCCAGCTGGTCGCCCAGGCCGAGCGCGACGGATATACGATCCTGATCGCGTCGGGCAGTCACTCGATCAACCCCAGTCTTTATCCCGATTCCAGGCTGGATCCCGTCAAGGATTTCACGCCAGTCAGCCTGCTCACCGACGGACCCAATTTTCTGGTGGTGCATCCCTCGGTAGCGGTGCAGAACGTCAAGGAACTCGTCGCTCTGGCGAAGAAAAACCCGGGCAAGCTCAACTACGCCTCTTCCGCGAGCACCACCTTCCTGCAAACCGAGTTGTTCAAGTCGATGGCCGGCATCAACATAACGGCGATTCCCTACAAGGGCGCCGCTCCCGCTGTGTTGGCTTTGATTGCCGGCGAGTCTCAGGTTCAGATTACCGGGATCATAAATATAATTAACCACGTCAAGGCGGGCAGGGCGCGGGCGCTTGCGGTCACCAGCGCGCAGCGCTATTCACTGGTGCCGGATGTTCCGACGGTGAGCGAAAGCGGCGTCCCGGGTTATACCTCGAGCGTCTGGTATGGCATGCTGGGTCCGGCCAGGATACCTTCGAGCGTCGTGCAATTGCTGAACACGACCACGCACAAGGTCATGCAGGAACCCGCGATCAAGACCCAACTCCTGAACCTGGGTCAGGAACTCATGCTGAATACACCTAAAGAATTTATCACGTTTATCCAGGAAGATCGCGAGAAGTGGGCCAAGGTGGTCAAGGCGAGCGGTGCGAAGTGACAGTCCTCGCAGACCGCGTGCCCGCGGGGTATTTCGAGCGCATCGTCTACGGCCGGACTGCCGCCCTGGTGTTGCTGCTCTGCGCCTTGCTTGCGGGCGCCGCGTGGGCGCAAACCTATCCGGCCAAGCCGGTGCGTTTCGTCGTCGGATTCGGTGCGGGTGGTGGTAACGACATGATTGCGCGTACGCTGAGCCGGAAGCTGACGGAAAGCATGGGGCAGCAGGTGATCGTGGACAACCGCCCCGGTGGCGCCGGAATAGTCGCCGCAGTCATGGTGGCGAAAGCGCCGCCCGACGGCTATACGCTGTTCGCGGGCAGCATCAGCACGCTTGCGACCAACGTCAGCATGCATGCGAAGCTGCCGTACGATCCGGTGCGCGATTTCGCGCCGGTTACAGTGACCACGATGAGTCCCTATTTGTGCTCGGCAAATATCGGCGTACCCATCGCGACACTCAAAGAATTCATCGCGTTGGCGAAAGCCACCCCCGGCAAGATCAACTATGCGTCGGCGGGCAGTGGCAGCGGCAACCATCTGTCGCAGGAGCTGTTCAAGTTCATGGCCGGGATCGACATCGTGCACGTGCCGTACAAGGGCGCCGCGGAGCAGGTTACTGCGCTGATCGCTGGGGAAGTGCAGATGAGTTGCATTCAGGTGCAAGTGGCGTTGCCGCAGGTACGAGGCGGTCGCCTCAGGGCGTTGGCGATCACGAGTGCGCAACGCCTGGCAGTTGCGCCAGACGTGCCGACCATCGCGGAAGCCGGTGTGCCGGGTTACGAAGCAACGTCGTGGCAGGGTGTAGTGGTACCCGCCGGAACGCCGCGCGCGATCGTCAACCGGCTGTACAGTGAAATCGCCAAGGCGCTGCAATCGCCGGAAGTGACGGAGCGGCTTGCCGCTGAAGGCTCCACGCCGGGCGGCATAACGCCGCAGGAATTTGCGGCGCATATCAAGAGCGAGATCGCGAAGTGGGCAAAGATAGTAAAGATATCTGGAGCCAGGGCGGATTGAAGCGGCGTTCGGTGCATTCATCAAAGGCGGGGAATCACAGTGAAAGACATGTTTACCGTAAACGAGGATCAGCGCGCGATCCTGGAGACCGTCACGCGTTTTGTGAAGGAGGAGGTAACACCGAGGTCAGCGGCGCTTGATGCCAACAAGAACCCGGAAGATTGTTTTTCCTGGGAAATTATCGAGAAAGCGCATGAGGTCGGTATCCGCACCATGACGCTGGCTGAAAAATGGGGCGGCCTTGGGGCCGATTCGCTGACCGCTGCCATGGTTGTCGAGGAAATCGCCAAAGGGGATATGGGTGTTTCTGTAGTCATCGCGCAGACGCTCAAGATCGCCCAACTCATGCAGAAGGCGTTCAACGAAGAGCAACAAGCCCGCATCCTTCCAAAATTCGCGAAGGATCCGCGAGGCATACTCGCCATCGGCATGACCGAACCCGGTAATGGCTCCGATAAAATGACCTCTCAGCCGGTTCCGTACCGCACGAGCGCTGTGAAGACCAAGGGCGGCTGGATCATCAATGGTATGAAGCACTTCATTTCCAATGGGAATCGGGCCAGCTACTATCTGGTGGGGGTGCAGACTGACAAGGCAAAGACGATGGCCGACGGCTCCAGCTTCTTTTTGCTGGAAAGAGGCCATCCGGGTTTTACCATCGGCCGCGTGCACGACAAGATGGGAGAACGCCTTGCCAATAATGCCGAGCTCATTTTTCAGGATTGCTTTGTTGCAGATGAAGACGTGGTCGGCCTGGTGGACAAAGGCGCGAAGGAACGTGCCGAATTCATGGCGCAGTCGAACGCTTATGCGGGCGCCACCATCCTTGGCGTGGCGGTCGCGCTTCACAATAAAGCCGTCGAGTGGGCCAAGGTGCGCGTCCAGGGCGGTAAGTTGCTGGTGGAGCATGACGGCATCCGCGCGCAGTTGGCGGAAATGCGCATGCTGATCGATGCATCGCGTTCTTATATCCACCGTGCCTGCTGGCTGGCGGACCACAAGGAACAAGGCTGGGACCGAACCTTGAGCATTTTGCCCAAGGCGATGGCTTCGCAGGCCACCTGGAAAATCGCCACCTGGTGCCTGGAAATCCACGGCGGTTACGGCTATATGAAGGAGACCGGGGTCGAAAAGCTGGTACGGGACGCGGCGGCGTTTCTGCATTCTGATGGCGTCAACCGCACACTGTTCCTCTCGGCGGCTAACGCCATGTTCGGGCTTTTAGGAGGAATCACATGACCTGCATTACTCGTCTGGCTGTGCTGGTGCTGATGGTCGGCGCCTTCGTCTCGACTGCATTTGCGCAAAGCCGCTCGACAGCCTCCGGACAGGCTTATCCGGCCAAACCGGTCCGTCTCATCGTGCCATTCCCGCCCGGCGGCACCGTCGACATCATCGCGCGCCTGCTTACGCCGCGGCTCGCCCAGGAGTTCGGCCAACAGTTCATCGTCGACAACCGCCCCGGCGGGGGCAGTTCGATCGGCGCCGAGCTCGCGGCGCGCGCCAACCCGGACGGCTACACGGTCATCGTGGTGGCGTCGAGCTATGCCGCCAACGCTGCCATCTACAAGCTGCCGTACGACCCGGTCACGGGCATCACGCCGGTCACGCTGATTACCACCGGGCTGTTCGTAGCCGCCGTGAACCCGTCGCTGAAGGCGGCCAACCTGAAGGAATTCATCGAGCTTGCGCGCGCGAAACCCGGGGCCATCAACTTCGGCTCGCCCGGCAACGGCAGCGCGCCGCATCTTGCGATCGCGCTATTCCAGCAGATGACCAAAACCGGGATGGTCCACATCCCGTACAAGGGCGATGCCCCCGCGCTGATCGATCTGATCGGCGGGCAGATCCAGTTGTACTTCGGCGGACCGCTGGTGATGTCGCCGCATCTCAACGCAGGCAGGTTGCGCGGGCTTGCCGTCACCACCGCGCAGCGCTCGCGCGTGATGCCGGAGCTGCCCGCGATCGGCGAACAGGTTCCCGGCTATGCGGCGATCATCTGGTACGGCATGTGGGCGCCCCTGGGAACGCCCAAGGAGATCGTCTCGCAGCTTAATCAGGCGATCGGGCGCATCCTCAAGCAGTCCGACGTGCAGGAGCGTTTCAGGAGCGAAGGCATGGAGACCGCGCACAGCACGCCCGAGGAGTTCTCGCGCTACCTCGCCCAGGACATTGCCAAGTGGACGAAGGTGGTCAAGGACGGCAACATCAGGATCGACTGACACGACTTGATAGAGGAGGAAGGTCTATGCGTATGGTCGTCATTCCGCCGTATCAGAATCCCGCGGTCAACTGGGGGTTTGTCTTACATGAGCTCGTGGCCGACTTGAGGAACAAGGGCGCACTGGAAGGCATCGAGGTCGATGTCGACGAGGGGTTTCTTGTCGAGAGTGCATCGGAGGTTCGGGACGAGGAGTTTCTCGCCTATGGCAGCCTCGGAATAATCAAGAAGGTGAAAGAGTATGCGGCGATGGGCCGCCATGACGCCATCGTTCTCACCGGCGCGATAGATCCGGGCTTCATTCCCGCCCGCGTCATCTCGAAGATACCGGTCGTCAGCGCGATCCATTCGGGGATCCACGCGGCCTCCCTCATCGGAGAGAGGTTCACCCAGATCCATACCGTTGCCTCTTCCTCCCTGATCATTAAACACTGCGTGGAGCGGTACGGTTTCGGTCACAAACTGGCGAGCGTGAGGTTCTGCGGCCACTCTTCGACGGAGATGTTCGGATATCTCAGCAAGTATCGGGAGAACAAGAAAGAGAGGATGAAGGACCCGGGGTTCAAAAAGATCCTGGACGATACCGTTGCCCAGTGCATCGCCGCGATAGAAAAGGATGGGGCAGACACTCTCCTGGTCGGATGCGAACCGCTGCAGGCATTTGCAGACGATATCCGCCGGAAAGTGAATGAAGCAGGCTATGACGAGATACCCGTCATCTGCGAGCTTCCCGCCGGTGTGGCCATGGCAAGGGCGATGGTGGATATGGGGGTGGTCCAGGTTCCAAGGGCCTATCCCAGTGCGGGTCTAAAGGCCATTCCGGAACGCTGGTAAGACGGATCTCCGCAGCTGCGCGACCCGGCGCGCTTTGAACGGACCCCGGAGGTCTTGTGGTCGAACGACGGCATAGACTGCAAGGCGACGCCCTGCATTGTCATTCGACACTCATGCCAGACGTTTTGATGACTTTGGACCATCTTGCCAATTCCTTCTCTATGAATGCCTGGAACTCAGCAGGTGATCCGCCCACGGTATGCGCTCCTTGCCGGGCAAAGCCTTCTTGCATCTCCGCGCTGCCCACGCTTTTCACGAGGGCTTGATTGAACTTCGTGACCAGATTCCGGGGTACCCCTGCCGGAGCGAAGACGCCCCACCACGTCACTGATTCATAACCCGGGACTCCCGACTCATCGGCAGTCGGCACCTCCGGCAGCAGAGGCGCTCTCGTCAAGGAGGTTACGGCAACTGCCTTCAATCGGTGTGCCTTGACGTGTGGCAACATCCCCGAAATGGACGAAATCATCATGTCCACGCGCCCCGCAATGAGGTCCACCATCGCAGGCGCGGCACTCTTGTATCCGATGTGAACCATATTCAGTTGCGCCGCCAACTTGAACAGTTCACCCGACAAATGGGGGGTCGAACCGGTACCGGAGGAAGCAAAATTCAGATGACCGGGCTTCGCTCGACCCCACGCGATCAATTCTCGAACATTGGAAGCGGGTGCCGAAGAAGGAACCGCAATAACGTTGGGACTGGAAGCAACATGAACCACTGGCGCCAAATCGATTTGCGGGTTGTAGGCAAGTTTCGCGTACAGAAAGGGACTTGTGACAATGGGTCCCGGACTCGTAACGAGCAGTGTGTAACCGTCCGGCGATGCCTTGGCGACGATCTCCGCTGCTATATTGCCGGCAGCGCCTGCCCGGTTATCGACAATGACCGGTTGGCGCCAAGCCTTATTCAATTGCTCAGCCACCAGCCTGGCGGCGGCATCGGTGCCTGCACCCGGCGCAAATCCGACGACCACCCGTATCGGTCGTAACGGAAAATCCTGCGCCGGTGCCACGGATGAAAACAAGAGCAAGAAAAAAACGAAATGTCTAACCATATTCACGTCGTTCCTATTTCAGCGGGATGCGGTAGAGTTCGTCTGTCGCGAATTTCGCCGACAGTAGTTGTGGCGCATCGTGCGCGACGCATATCATGTCCTGCGTCATCCACTCGCCGCCGGGATACGGCTCCAGCGCGAGGACCATTCCTTCCTCCAGCACGATCGGGTTGCGAGCGCGAAGCAACGGCTCCTGCTGGTGCCACCAGCACCCCACGCTGTGGCCTGCGATGAACGAGGCGTAGCGAACTCCCAGAGCGGCATAACGCTGCACCACATACCCGTACACCTCGCCAGCGGTCACTCCCGGACGGCAGCGCTCAATCGTGGCAAGATAGATATCGCGCAATCTTGCATATTGCGATAGCTGATTCGGTGTCGGCACTCCAAGCACTGCGTTGCGGGATTGGTGGCCTGGATAGCCGTTCAAGTAGGATACGTAATCGTTTCTGACCAGGTCGCCCGCGATGAACGGGAAGTCGCCTGCCTCGCTCCCGGGCAGCGGATTCCGGCTCGAGTTCAGGTAACCGTGCACCCACCCCGCCCCGCGCTTCATGCATGCCGCGATGATGAGTGCGTGGACTTCGCGCTCGAGGTCGCCCTCCTGTATCGTTGGAAACACTTCGAGCAACGCCTCGTCCAACACATCAGCGGCGCGTTTCAGAAGAGCGACCTCGCCTGGCGTCTTGACCCAGCGCACCTCATCCATCATTTCCGAACAATCGATCATCGACATCCGGGGCAAAGCCGCGGTGATTTCGCGGTGCGCCAACACGGTAATGCAGCCCAGCTCGAACCCGACGCGTTCCCCCGCCAGACCCGACTCCTGCAGCACGTCACACAGGGCGCGCACTGGACGCTCGCTGCTGGGATCATAAATTCTGAGGCGCTCGACCCAGCTCTCGCGCCGTGTCACCGGTTCAGCGCGAGTATTCGTCACAATAGTAGGATCCCCGTGCCGCGGCCACACGACGAACACTGGGCGGGGTGAATCCGGGAGGTCAACGTGCCGCGCCATCGTTCCGGGATAAGCTAGTCCTGTGAGATAGGTGAAGTTCACGCCCCCGCGGGCGACGATGGCGGACAACCTGTCGCGGTCCATCAAGTGATGGAGTCGTTCGACATTCGCAATGACTGCACGGGTTCCCTCATGCATCGAAAGGTCGCTCCTCTTGGTCAAGAACTTGTCTGCACAATCAGCTCGGATGGCACAAACGGCAATGCAACGAAGCAGTGATTCCGCACACTTTTCGACGGCCGTTGCGGCAAGTCATGCCGCACAATTCGGATTTTTCTCCGAACGATTGATGACCTGACATACGTAATTGGTCCCGAATGGAGATGGAGTCCGCTTGATTAGAAACAGCCGATCCAGGTTTTACGTCGCGAGGCTTGCTCGATCGGCGGGTCACTATCGGGCGTCGCGAACTTCCGGCGCTGTCGCCGACTCGACACCAGAAGTACGCCGGCGAACGTCGCGCGCCCGGTTTTTCTGTTACCTAACTTTCCGACCGCTCAAAAGCGCTATTTGGCGCGGCGGGCAGCGTCGAGGGCAATACCGACGAAGAGCAGTACCACGGCAAGCAATACGATACCGACGAGAATGTCCATTGCTATAACCTCCCGATCTGCTCGATACGACGCTCAATCGAACTCGGACATGGTGCCCCCGGCGCTCCATGTAGTAGGTGCGATCATACATCAAACTCGATTTCGGCGCCTGCCCAGTCCTTTCCCAACCGGGACTCTCATCCAGCAGGATGCGCAACGCTTATCTTGGCGCGACAAACGTTTGAGCTCAGGCCGCGGACCGACAGGGCCGTCGCGCCTGCAGCGAATGGTTACGCTTCGGCTTCTGATTCCTCAATCGCGTCAGTCGAGATAGACGACGCTACGTTCATTCGGTACGCGACCGCGATGTCAGGTAGCCTGCGGCAACCTGACCTACGTGGTGATCGGTAGTGCCACGTGCTTCGCGCGAGATTGCCGCGGCCCTGTGGGCCTTTCCATGAACCCCAAAAACGTAGCCGTGCGCTTGCGTAGCCTGCGGCAACCTGACCTACTTTTTGCCTGCCGCGTCCATTTCCGCAAGCAGCGCCATGATGCGCGCGACCTTCTGTGCGGCATCGGCTTTCACCTGCAGCGGATCACGGTTCCCCCAGTCGTAGAATCCCTTGCCGCTTTTCAGGCCGACGTGTCCGGCTGCGTAGAGCTGCTGCAGCAACGGGCTGGGCCGCGGATCGTGGCAGAGATGGGGCACGATGCTTTGCTGCGCCAGAGCATGCGTATCCAGGCCGCTGATGTCTTTCTGCTCAAGCAGGCCCGAAATGCACATTCGGGGTCCCAGCAGCCGCTTGGCGATGTCGTCGATCTGCGACGGCGTAACGATACCCTCTGCAATCAGGTAGTAGGCTTCGCGCAGGATCGCGTGTTGCAGCCGGTTGATGAGTGCTCCTACGACGGGCCGGTTCAGAACTACCGGGGTTTTGCCGCACCGTTGCAATGCTGCCGACACCATGGCGACTGCGGCGTCGGAAGTTTCCGTGATCCGGGTCAGTTCCACGAACTCCGACGCATCAGCGGGAAAGATGTAATGCAAACCCATGAAATTGTGCCGGAAGCGCAGCGGCCTGGCGAGGTCTTCCAGCGGCAACCCGGAGGCGTTGGTGGCGATGATCGTGCGGCCGGCGTAGCGATCTTCTATTTCGGCATACAGCCGCTGTTTGAGGTCGGCGATTTCCGGTATCGATTCGATGATGAGGCAGGGAGGAACCGCGGGCAGGCTGGCGACGATCGTCGCATCTGCGACTTTCCCCTGTAACCTCGATGGGGTCCGGCTGAGAACGCTCGTTTTGAAGCCAGCGCCTGCAAAGGAGTGCACGACCCCGACGCCGATCGAGCCCGCGCCGACCACGAGTACCGATTGCACTTCGCGCGGGTCCATCACGCCTTTGGTAACTTGTGCCGCATAGCTGAATATCATACGATACCACCGATACGGTATACCATCCGCATTTTCCATGACCCCCCAGAACGTAGCCGTAGGGTGCGCTTGCGCACCGATTGCCGAACGGTGCGCAAGCGCACCCTACTCCTGAGTCCGACAGGCCGCTGTGTCTAAAGTATCCAACCAGGCCGCCACCGACGCTGCGATTCTGGAATCGGTGTCCAGGCTCGCCAAGCAAGCCGCATCGCTGGCAAAACGCAACGACGCTGACGAATCGTTCGGGCCGGAGTTGTGGGAAGCGGTGAAAAGCATAGGGCTCTCCGCGCTGATGATCCCCGAGGATCGCGGGGGCGCCGGCGCATCGGTGCGGCTGTTCTGCGAAGTCGTCGAGTTGTTGGCCGTAGCCGACGCCACTACCGCTACGCTGGTGCATCTGCAAGGCAACAACGCGTACCTGATTCGATTTGCGCCCGACAAGGATGTGTCTGAACCGCTGCTCGCGGAGATTGCCGAAAAGTCCCTGATCTCCGCTTATGCCCTTACCGAGCCGAGCGCCGGGTCGGATGCCGCGCAGATACAGGCGACTGCCCGTCCGGATGGAAACGGATATCGCCTGAACGGGACGAAGTGTTTTTCGAGCTGGGCCAGTCTCGCGGATATCGTGCTGGTCTTCGCCCGTATCACCACTTTGCCGGGCAAGGAAGCGATTTCCTGCTTTGCGGTGCGGCCCCCTCAGGACGGGTTTGTAATTTCCCGCAAGGAAAAGAAGCTGGGATTGCGCGCGGCGCCGTTGTGCGAAATCAGCCTGCAGGATTTGTGGGTCCCCAAGTCCGCGTGTCTGGGCGCGCAGGGTTTGTTCCGCCAGGCTTTGGCCGCGCTTGATTACTCGCGCGTTGGCATCGCCGCTATGGCAGCAGGCTTGGCCCAGGGAGCGTTCGATTACGCGCTGCAGTACGTGCTGGAACGCAAGGTTTATGCGGGCCCGCTCGCCGATCTCCAGGGGGTCCAGTTCATACTCGCCGATATGGCGACCGAAATCGAATGCGCGCGCCTGCTTACCCATGAGGCCGCGCGGCGCGCCGACGCGGATTTGTCTTTTGCGCGGCACGCATCGATGGCCAAATATTTTGCGTCCGATGTCGCGATGAAGGCGACCACCAACGCGGTGCAGCTGCTGGGCGGGCATGGCTATACCGCGGAGCATCCCGTGGAGCGGATGATGCGAGACGCCAAAGCCATACAGATTTTCGAAGGCGCGAACGAGTTGCAGCGAGCCCTGGTATTCCGGGCGTTGAGAAAGGAGCACGCAAAATGAATTCATACCCGATCATCGACAGTTGGTGCAACCTGTTTACGCCCGCCTCGATCCGCAAGAACTTCATCGAAAATCCCGAACTGGCGCACATCGTGAAGTGGTGGCATATGGACGACCGGATGCGGGGTTGGACGCCGGCGGAATTCGCCAAGCTGCTCGATGCCGCCGGTGTCGCCACCGTCATTACTCCGGCGTGGCAGATGCGTTCCTGGAAAAACCAGGCGATGTGCTGGGATATGACGGTGGAAGAAGTGGCGGAAGTCATGGCTGCCGATCCCAAACGATATAAGGGCCTGTTCGGCATCAATCCCTACCATAAGATGAAGGGGGTTGCTGCGCTCGAGCGCGCCGTGACGAAATTAGGCTTCATCGGCGCGCACCTGCATCATTACGGCTACGGTCTGCGCCCGGACGATCGGGCGTTTTTTCCCTTTTACGCGAAGTGCGTGGAACTCGGCGTGCCGCTGCTGATACAGATGGGCCATTCAGCCGAATTGATGCCGAGCGATGTCGGCCGGCCGATCTACCTCGATGAAGTGGCGCTTTACTTCCCCGAGCTGAAAATCGTCGCGGGGCACACCGGCTGGCCATGGTGCGAGGAGATGATCGCGATGGCCTGGAAGCATGAAAACGTCTACATCTCGACTTCCGCGCATTCGCCGAAATATTGGGATGCGAGCCTGGTGCGGTTTCTCAATAGCCGCGGCAAGGGCAAGGTCATGTTTGCCACCGATTTCCCGGTCCTCACCCAGGCACAGGCTGTGGCGGAGGTCGAAAAGCTCCAACTGAGGCCTGAAGCGCGGAAGGCATTGCTGCACGATACCGCCGCGAAAGTATTCAACATAGATTGACCAACAACTATCCGACAAGAGGAAACCATGAAACTCAAGGATCAAGTAGCTATCATCACGGGTGGCGGGCGAGGCATGGGGCGCAGCCACAGTTTGCTGCTCGCGTCCGAGGGCGCAATCGTCGTTCCGGTCGACATCAATGGCCCGAATGCCCACGCCGTCGCCGAAGAAGTGCGTCAGGCCGGCGGCAAGGCGGAGTCGTACGAACTGGACATTACGAAAGGTCCCGACGTGCGCCGCGTCGTGAAGGAAGTCGGCGAGAAGTACGGCAAGATCCATATTCTCGTGAACAATGCGGGCTATGACGAGGTCAAGATCTTCAGCGAATCCGACGAAGAACACTGGGACTGGATGATCGACCTCAATTACAAGGGCCACCTGCATGTCACGCATGCGGCGCTGCCTTACCTCAAGGCGACGGGTAACGCGAAGATAGTTTTTATTTCGAGTGACGCTGCACGCGTGGGATCGACGGGCGAGGCCGTGTACGCCGGCTGCAAGGCCGCGCTGATGGGATTCGCCAAGACGCTGGCGCGCGAGGAAGCCCGCCACGGCATCCGCGTGAACGTGATCTGTCCCGGCCTCACGGAAACGCCGCAGTTCCTCGCCAATCTGGCCGACGAACACAAGGGGAAGATCATGCGGTCGGTGCAGAAGTGGATCCCGCTCAAGCGTTTTGGCAAGCCCGATGAAATAGCGAAAGCCGTGCTCTTTTTTGTTTCCGACGATTCGAGCTTTATCACCGGGCAGGTGTTGAGCGTCAGCGGCGGCCTGACCATGGTATGAAGTCATGAACATCGTCGGCGACTACCTGACGCGGTCGGTGGCGCAATACGCGGACAAGGTCGCGCTCGTGGACGGCGATCTGACGTTCACTTATCGGGAGCTCGATGGCCTCGTTCGCAAGGTGGTAGCCGGTATACGCTCGCTCGGCATCGAACCCGGCGACCGGATCTCGTATCACGGCAACAATCGATGGGAGCTGGTCGTAACACTGCTGGCCTCGATACGCGCGGGAACCGTCCTCGTGCCTTTGAACGTCATGCTGCGTCCCGCCGAGCTGGTTCCGATATTGGCGGAAACGGGGATCCGGCTGGTGCTCACGACTGCAGAGGGCGAGGCAACGTTCGATGAGTTGAAGGAGTCCGCGCTTTTTCCGCAGTGGGTATCATCCTACGATGACACGCACGGTTTGTTTTCCGCATGGATAGGCGCGGAAGATGCCGAGGGCGATCCCGCCGCGCGCGCGCCCACCGACATCGTCGCCTTGTTCTTTACTTCGGGGACCACCGGACAACCGAAGGGCGCTCCGCTGGACCATGTTTTCATCGATCACCTGGCGCATAGCTGGGTGATGGCCTGCCGTTATTCCCGTGACGAGATCTTTCTGGTTGCCACGCCGATGTTCTGGGTCGTGGCGCCGATCCATGTCATTCTTCCCATCATCCTCGTGGGAGGCACCATCGTCCTGATGCGCCGGTTCGATCCCGAAAGGTGCTGCAAACTGGTGAAGCAGTGGAAAGTGACCTCCTTCTTCGGCGTTCCGACCATGTACACCTTGTTGCTCGACTCCCAAAGCGGTAAATTGCCGGAGCTCGAGTCGCTGCGGGTCTGCTCGGTCGCCGGTGCGCCGATCGCGCGTGAAGTTGTCGAGCGCTTCGAAAAGCTTAGCGGTGCACCGCTGCTGAATATTTATGGCGCAACCGAAGCCGGCGGCATAGCGCGCGATCTGCTCGGCGCACCGCGTCGCGCCGGGTGCGCCGGGCCGTGGGGCGGCACGGTCGAGGCGAAGATCGTCGACACGGAAGGCAATCCGGTGCCCACCGGCGTGCCGGGAGAAATTGTGGCGAGGGGATTGACCGTTATCCGCGGCTACTGGAAGGGCGGAAAAGTGGACACCCAGTCGCTGCCGGACGGCTGGTTCCACACCGGAGACATCGGCGTCGTGGAGGATGGTTTCGTTCGAATCATGGATCGCGCCAAAGACATGATCATCACCGGCGGCGCGAACATTTATCCCGCCGAGGTGGAAGCGGTGCTGGCAAAGCATTCGAAGGTCAGTCTTGCCGCCGTCGTCGGCGTGCCGGACCGGGTGAAAGGCGAAATAGCGGTGGCATACATCATCCCGAAACAGTCTGGTCCGCCAAATGTGGAGGAACTCGAGGCGCATTGCAGGGAGCATCTTTCGAGTTACAAGGTCCCACGAAAATTTCTGATCGTACAATCCCTTCCCATGACCCCGACGGGAAAGATTCAGAAGCGCGAACTGCGCAGCATGGCTGCGGACAGTTTCGGTGGTGGCTGACCGGAAGATCGGCGATCTGCGGTATCGAAAATAATTTTCGGGGCTTTTTCTACAGCCTCAACGTCGAGTTAACTGGCGCGCCGCTGCACGGTGCGTCAAGCGGGCGGGTTTGGCGAAACGCGCAATGCGTGAACGACGAGCTACGTGCGCGGCGCGTTAGGCTTCATTTCCCGGGAGCAGCGGTTGGAGAATTATTCTCGGGTACTGTGGTTGTTTCGCCAAACTTGCAATACTCCGGCTCCTGATCAAATCCTGGATCCCGTACACCTTCCTTGAATAATACTTGGCGGTAGTCGTTCCAGTTCATATTCGGATCAGGTGGTCGAATGTATTGTTCTGGAATGATTCTAGGCAGCCCCGAAGTTTTCTCCTTTGCGTTCGATGTCCACGCTGTGGCGCCAAATCCACTGACTCCTTGATATACAGCGAATTCGTCGAACGAGCCCACCTTGCTCTCTTTCATCGCTATCACGAGCAACCGGTCTGATTGCTCTCTAGAGCAACCCTGCGCCCAATACAGATAGTCGTGAATGACTGCTGCCCTGCTGTACTGGCCGTGCGGCGACAATCCAAAGGACCACAAGAACTGAGGAATGGACGCAAAGTCCGTAACGAATCCTCGTGGCACGACGATCTTCACATCAGTCTTTCCGATAATGTAAACCATATCCTCGACAGTCACCCAGTTTGAGTTGTCACCAAATGGACGGACAGTAGGAGACGGTGGCGCTTGTTTGAGTTGAGGGCACCCAGCGAGGATCGCTGCGCACACCAGGATGGCGGCACTGCTAAGCAATCTACTCATGCATTGGCTCCTTGAGCTGGAATGTGCTCGCTTGCGGCTTCGATATTGAGAAGGTGGGTGGCTAGGACGCCTAACGTGGTTGTGAACGGCGGGCCAGGGTGATGCTGGCACACGGTGCGTTGCTGGAGGCCCGGCGGCCGCTGCACCTAAAGTTATACGGTCACCATTCGAGTTAATCAAATCGTCGACAATTCCTTAACTATTTTTTTCACTCCGTCGACACACTCAACCAAAAAGGGGACAACAGCTTCCCCATTCGATGCAAAGTGGAAGGAGACCCAAGTAATGACTTCCGAATTGCCACCTCCAGTCATTACGGGTGGCTTATCAACACTTATCTCTTGTCCGCTTCTAATTGTTGCACCACCGGAGGTGATTGAAGCCCCGCCACCGATAACAATTTTTGCCCCTTCGCCCATTGTAATTCCGGCCCCACCGGGAAACGTCATCCGCAATTCTCGGGCTTGCCGACGAATTTGTGGAGTTAGTTGCTGATGCTTATTAGAGTTATTTAATTCCATAAAAATTGGAACCCAGCGCCACTGTTTCCCCGAAAAGTGCTGATAACCTTCGAGCTTAAGGACGACGTCCGGCCGGGTTGCAGCGATTCCTGGGATACAGATATCAATCCTGTTCGCGTTTCGGAATTCAGTCAGAGATTGAGAGGCGATCGCATAGGGAAAATATACTTTCGGATCTGCCTTTGTTGAACTACCATAACTGTTGAACAAACCGTGGGCAGCATAGTCGAGCGCTGACCTTAAATTCTCCATTAGATTCTTTATATCAATCAGTAACTCTGATGAAACGACCTGTAAGGATAGCGACCTCTGATAAGCCGTCGTTAGACCTTCTAAATCCCGCCCGCTTCTTTTGACGAGCGAATTTGCGTCCTCAAAATGCCCCATAAGTACTCGACGTATAACGTGTTGTTCTGCGGCGGGCCAAGATGGCCGCCGCTCTGGCACGACGCTCGCGGCCCGTCCACAGCAACAAAGGGTTGGGCGTAACCCGGCTACATATTGACGTTGATGACAACCCAGTTCTCGAAGTCATGTTCATTTGGTATGGTCACGCCGAGCCGCTTCGCATTGTCGAGCGCGCGCCTTATCATCCAATAAGCCTCGTCACAGGTGTTAATTACGACGAACTCGTCACCTGTGAGGCCGTGATGCTTGAGGCTGTTTCGCGCCTTGTTCCAATCGGCAATGATCTCAGTCTTATTCTTCCCTTCCATGACGTTGAGACCCGTCGCGTCGCGTATTCTTTGAATTGCCGCGAAGGATTCTTCCAAGACCGGTTTCTCTCCTCGACCTTCGAGTAGCCGTCCGAATATCTCCTCAGCAGCACCACCGAGAGTGATGCTCGGGATGAATTGTTCCGCCACGAACAATTCGATGGCCTTCACGAGCTGGACTCTGGCGATGTCGCTTCGGGAGAGCCGCTCGTCGTCTTAGTATCCGAGTGTGTCCATTTGTTACGCCCAACGCTCCGCTTAACCGGCGCGCAAACAGCAAGCGCAACGCCGCTGTTTGTGCGTCCAGTTGAAGCGGTTGTCGGGCGGCTTTTACGCAGAAACCTCTTTCGCCGGCATTCGCCTTGGGAAAGTCACGACGGCTCGGCCGCTCGCCTTCTGAGCTTGGCGAAGGCGATCGGCGAGTTTCTCCAGATCGTAATCGCAGGCGGCGAAAAGTTGCTCGCGGGCGGAGCGCACCTCCGCCACGATTTCGTCAGTCCAAGCTTGTTCATCGCGTTGGGGATTTACCATAGTTAGCCTCCCATAAGTTCGTCGGGCGTACACAGAACAGGCGGTTCGTAGCCATTGTCACGGCAGGCCCTCTCTACCTTTGGTCGTAGCTCAGCATTCGCAATGTGCGTCGAGTTCCAGGTCAGCAGATAATCAATGCCGTGGAACGCGGCGAGCGAAATATGAAGCGCATCCACTGCGGCACGTGCCGGAAGGCCAGCGCTTTGCACAAGGTTTCGTGCGAGTGCGATCGCTTCTTCGGAGATACTTAGCGAGGGTAAATCCCGAATCAGCTGAGCCCGCCTCGCAGCAGCATCAGGGTCGCCGGCAGCGGCTTCGGCAACCACAAGCTCAGATATGCATACCTCGAACGCCGGGCGACGGCGCGCCCACCACTCGTGCGTAAGCTGCTGCCGCGCTGCCGTGACCAAGTCCCGGCTTGGGTGGGCTGCGAGATAGCTGATGATCGAAGTTTCGAGATAGACCCGCTCAGACATCGCAGAAGCTTAGCGCAAATGCCTTGAAATGACCAACCGGAGTAGCCAGAAGCCGGGAGACCGAGAGCACAGACACCGTCACGTTCGCTGCCGGCCAACGTGTCGCGTTGAGGTGCACGCGCAAGCGATCTGCTTGCGGAGCGTCACACTCGGACACGGGGTTATGCGACGATCTTTTCATAGTACGGGGATTCCCGTGGCGTCCGTTGCATTTAAAGTTAGACGCTTTACTCATTCGCCTCGTAGGCTCGCTTAAAGATAAGTTGATCAAATCGAACATAAGAGGGGCCCTTACCAAACAGACCATCGAAGCAGCCGGGCTGCACTTCGATGTTGACGTCACCAAGCTGATGCAACTCCCAGCCTTGAGTGGCATAGTGATTTAGCGCGCTTGTCAATTGGGTGCTCACATCAGCTGCCGACTGACTCCCTTTGATCTTTCCGATGAATGGAACCGCATGATATTGATACTTGGTCACGTCTCCTCCTTCACTTATGGATAGTCGACTCCTCCGTGGGGCTGCCGACAACGACAAAATCTGCCGATGGCCTTGTACAGTCCGCGTCCCGCCCCGAACTTGTCTATTGCAAGAATTGCGTAGTTGGAGCAACTCGGCTCGAATCGGCAAGTTGCGCGAAGGCGTCTCGGCGCGAAACGTTGATACATCCGAATAGTCCAAGTTACGAAGCGGCGCATGGCGTCTAAGAAGAAGTCGACCCCCTATAAGGGGCCTTATAAGACCCCGAAACCGGGGCCGAATCCGGACAGACTACGCTCAACCCCTTGATTCCTCAACCGCGTCAACCGGGATAGGCACCGCCCGGGAAATGTCATGTCGTCACCACGCTTGCTTGACCCAGTACGCGACCGCATACGCGTACAGCACACACAGCCGCGTTCGCACGAACGCCGGGCGCGCCGCGGACCTGTGTCGTTCGGGTTTAGCCCGGCGCGGTTCAGTCCGCGCGGACCAAGACGGCGCGCTCGTTTCTGACTTCGATCCGGCTGCCAAAGGTTCGCGACAGCTCCGCGAGCCAGCCGAGCGTGCGCTCGGCATAGGGGCCGGTCGCAATTTCCGGCGCATCGCGATCCTCATAGCTGTTGCGGCGCTTCCTGGTCGCCCACGGCAATCGGAATGAAATCGATCCGTTTGGGCGCATCGCCGTTGTAACTGCACGTGGCGACGACGCTCAACCGGATCCGCTCATTCAGCCATACGTCCGCATCCGAGAACGGGTGGAAAATAAAGTTGCCCAGGCTATAAAAAATCGGTTTGCCCCGGTAAATCTCCACACCGTGGAGCACCGGCACGCCGTGGCTCACAACGATGTCCGCCCCCGCATCGACAAACTCGCGAGACACGGACTGCATCCACGACGGCGTCCGCTCCCACACTTTGTCTCAGAGGTGGTGATGAACATAGACGATGACGAAGGAGCCAGCCGCCTTCTCGGCGCGGATGGCGGCGCAGTTTCTCGCCAGATCGGCCCGGTTGACCTCAAATGCCGCCCTGCATGCGTCGCCCCGGCGGAACTTCAGCGTCGGCGACCGGGCTTGACTTGACCATGATATCGACGGCGCGCCGTATCAGCTCGGCGACGGATACGTGGCGCGCGAGAGCGATTCTCTTAACTGCTTTTGCCTGTTCCGCTGTGATTTGGATTTGTATTCTGGCCATAAGCGTCCTTGGCGGTTCAAATGCTGGACTATAATACCGGTCTATGCGATGGCAGCGATTTGCTTTCCTAGTGATGATCGCGCTTATGTGTCTCGGCGCCGGGTATCCGGAAAAGCCGATCCGGATCGTCACGCCGTATCCCGCCGCGAGCGTCACCGACGTGGTGGCGCGGCCGCTTGCAGCCAAGTTTCTCGAAGCCTGGGGTCAGCCCGTGATTGTGGACAATCGTCCAGGCGCCGGCGGCACCGTTGCCGCTGAAATCGTCGCCAAGTCGCCGCCCGACGGTTATACGCTGCTGATCGGTTCGACTGCGCCCAATGCGGTCAATGCGAGCCTCTACAAGAAGATGCCTTACGACACGCTGCGCGATTTCGCGCCGATTTCGCTGGCGGCGACCAACTACCTGTTTCTGGTCACCCACCCGTCGGTGCCGGCCAAGACGGTGAAAGAACTCATCGCGCTGGCGCGGGCCAAACCCGGACAACTCAACTTCCCCTCCAGCGGCAATGGCTCGACGACGCACCTTGGCGGCGAGCTTTTCAAGTACATGACGGGCACCAGCATGACCCACGTGCCCTACAAAGGCAGCCCGCAATACACTGTCGACCTCATTGCCGGGCGAATCGAACTGGGTTTTGCCAGCCCCACCGCGGTGTTGCCTCACATCAAGACCGGCAGGCTGAGACTGCTGGCGATGAGCTCCGACAAACGCGATCCGTCCATGCCGGAAGTGGCTACGATCAGCGAGAGCGGTGTTCCGGGCTATGAGCTGAAGTCCTGGTATGGATTGCTCGCCTCCGCCGGGACGCCGGCCGAAATCATCGACAAGGTGCAGGCTGAGCTCGGGAAAATACTCGCCATGGCGGATGTCAAGGCACAATACGCCGTTGGCGGGCTTACCGCCGTCAGCAGTTCGTCGGCGGAATTTGCGGCCTACATCAAGACCGAGTTTCACAAATGGGCAAAAGTGGTGAAGGCTGCCGGCATACGCGCGGATTGACCATGCACATGATGACGTCCCAATATCGAACGGCTCTTGCAATTACCATCCTGGCGACAGTCGCGGCGACCCCGTTTGCGCTTGCGCAGAACTATCCGACCCGGCCGATTCGACTGCTCATTCCCTCGCCGCCCGGTGGCGGGACCGATGTTTTGGGCCGTATCGTAAGCGATGGCCTCACCAAGCGCTGGGGACAGCAGGTAGTCGTCGATAATCGCGGCGGAGCCAGCGGCAGGATTGCGGCAGAGGCGGCCGCCAGATCAACGCCGGACGGTCACACCTTGTTTTTTACGTACGGTGGCGTTCTTACCACGGGCTTACCGCTGTTTCGCAAACTTCCCTACCACCCGATCAGGGACTTTGCGCCCATCGCCATGATTGCCCACGTGCCGGGCGTGCTCGTCGCGCATCCCTCTTTCCCGGCAAAAACCGTAGCGGAGCTCATCCAGCTTGCCAAGTCCAGGCCGGGAGCGCTGAATCACGGTGCATCCAGCATTGGTTCCAGCAGCCATCTCAACATGGCGTTGTTCAAGCAGATGGCGGGAATCGATATGTTACAAATCTCATACGGCGGTGACGGTCCCGCCCTCATCGCACTTTTGGGCGGTCACGTGCCGTTCGCGTTCAATAACGTCGTGGCGGCCGCGCCGCATATTCAGTCTGGCAGGTTGCGAGTTATGGCGGTAGCTACCGCACAGCGCGTGCCTAACCTGCCGGAAGTCCCGACGATCGCCGAGAGCGGGCTGCCCGGCTACGAGGGCCTGCTTTTCTACGCGCTCGTAGCGCCCGCAAAGACCCCGCCGGCAATCGTTAACAGGTTGAATGATGCCGTGAGGCAAATCAAGCAGGACGCGGACGTAAAGCAGCAGCTCTCACGCTTGGGAGCGATCTCGGTTGACATGACTCCGCAGGAGTTAGGTGCTTACCTGAAGCAAGAGCTCGCTAAATGGACGAAAGTCATACAAGCCGGGAATATCCAGCCTGACTGATAGCATGAGAACATGGAGGGTGACATGACTGAACTGCCAAAGTGGGAATTGAGCCATATCGGCATCTACGTGACCGACATGGACCGCATGCGCGAGTTCTACACGCGGCTGCTCGGCTTCCAGGTGATGGATCAGGGCGAGCTGCGCAACGGCCTGCGCCTGACGTTCCTGAGCAAGGACCCGAAGGACCACCATCAGATCGTGCTGGTCTCCGGGCGCGAGCAGGGAACGCGGTCCACGATCAACCAGATCACCTTCCGCGTCGCATCGATCAAGGAGGTGAGGACCATGCACGACGTGCTGGTCGCCAACCACATCGACGGCATCGATCCGGTGGACCACGGCAACGCATGGTCGGTCTATTTCCTCGATCCCGAAGGCAACCGGCTCGAGTTCTTCTGCGACACGCCGTGGTACGTCGCGCAGCCGCGGCGCACCCGTCTCGACTTCACGCTCTCCGACGCGGAGATCGAGGAAGCCACGCGCCAGAGCATCGCGGACGATCCGACCACGGTTCCGTTCGGGGAATGGCGCGACCGCAAGCGCATGGAACACGGCCCCGGCTAGCAAGCGAAGTTCTTGATGAAATGGGTGGCGCAATAGCTTGAGGAGAAACCATGTCATCGCTGGATCTGAGAAACTCTGGACTGCATGATCTCATTTCTCCGGATGCCCCCATCGAGCGTGTCGCCGGCGGGCTGGGGTTTACCGAAGGGCCCGTGTGGCGTGGCGGCGCGCTACTCTTTAGCGATATTCCGAACAACCGTATCGTACGCTGGCGCCGCTTGCCGGAAGGCCCGGAGCTGACCACCTATGCTACCGGGCGGTCGAATGGCCTCACGCTCGATCGTCAGGGCCGGGTTCTGGCGGCCGAACACGGCGGTCGCCGTGTAGCGCGAGTAGCCGACAACGGTACGCGCACGGTCTTGGTGGAGCGGTTCGAGGGCAAGCAGCTTAACAGCCCAAACGACATTGTGGTCAGGTCCGACGGTTCCATCTACTTCACCGACCCTCCCTACGCGGTACAGCCCAGTACTCCAGGCATGGCGCGTCCAGCAGGCTGGTGGAGCGCGCCCATCCCAGGCAAAGAACTGACGATTCATGGTGTATATCGCCTCACCCCTGACGGCGCACTGCATTTGTTAGTGGAAGACTTTGCGCTGCCAAACGGTTTGGCTTTCTCCCCCGACGAGTCTCTACTCTATGTCGACGATTCGGCCTACAAGCATATCCGCGCCTTTGACGTCCGCCCGGATGGCAGCTTGACGAACAGCCGTATCCTGTTGGATATGGCCTCAAATGACCCTGGCGTGCCTGACGGCATGAAGGTGGACCTGCAGGGCAATGTGTTCTGTACCGGTCCGGGGGGAGTGTGGGTGTGCCGCGCCGACGGCACCTTGCTGGGCCGCATTATCCTGCCGGAACTGCCCGCCAATCTGGCTTGGGGCGAGGATGGCAGCGTTCTCTTTGTTACGGCGCGCACCAGTGTGTACCGAATACAAACCAAGACACGTGGCGCCCTCCTGGGTTAGTCACCTGCCTTGTCGTCCTCCGTCGGGGTAGTTTCCGAGCCGTCGCCGAAAGCGGGCATTGCCTGTCAGGTCAAGTCGCGACTACTAAAAACTATTGCCGATCCGCGCGCAGGCTGCGAATGCGGATGGCGGGAATTTGATAGACTCGTAATCATAACGAGGAGGAACGATGATGAAGACACGGACCTGCATGACGCAGTTGGCGCTGCTCGCCGCAACGCTCGTGCTGCTGCCGGCTCAGGCGCAGAACTATCCGAGCCGGCCGGTGCGGGTGATCGTGCCGCTTGCCGCCGGCGGTGGCATGGACACCGTGACGCGCAGTCTGGCGCAGAAGCTCAGCGACAGCCTCGGCCAGAGCATCGTCGTGGACAATCGTCCCGGGGCAGGAAGTCAGATCGCCCTCGAAATGCTGGCTTCCGCGGCGCCGGACGGCCACACCCTGATGATGCTCAGCTCGACCACGGTGATACACCCGTTGCTCTACGAGTCGCGCTTCGATATCGTGCGCGATTTCACGCCGGTCTCCCAGTGCACCGCCCAGGGCTACGTGCTCGCGGTGCATCCCGCGATTCCGGCGAAATCCGTCGCGGAGTTCGTGCAGCACCTGCGCGCAAATCCCGGCAAGCTGAACTACGCTTCCAGCGGCATCGGCAGCCCGATCCACATGACCGGCGAACTGTTCCAGATCGCGACCGGCACCCGCATGATTCACATCCCGTTCAAGGGCATGGGGGCGGCCTATACCGATCTGGTGGGTGGACGGGTCGAGGTGTCCTTCCCGACTATCATCTCTTCGATTCCCCACATCCAGGCCGGACGCCTGCGCCCGCTGGCGGTAACGCTCCCCAAGCGCGTGCCCGCGCTGCCGGATACCCCCATCTTCGCCGAGGCGGGGGTGCAAGGTGTCATCGTCGTCAACTGGTACGGGCTCATCGCGCCGAAGGGGACGCCGAATGCCGTCATCCACCGGATCAGCGGCGAGGCCGTGAAGGCGATGCAATCGCCCGACATGACGAAGCGCCTCATCGCCGAAGGCTCGGAAGCCGTCGGCACCTCGCCGCAGGCGTTTGCGGCCCACATCCGCGCCGAGCAGGAGATGTGGAGCAAGGTGATCAAACAGGCCGGCATCCGCGGCCAGTAAACGCAACGGAGCGCCGCTCATGAGCGAACCCGTCTTCAGGTCGAGGCGAGGGTTTCCTTGTCCGAACCCGTGATGCGCTTGTAGCCGTCAGACAGCGCTCTGAGCGCGTCCTGGCTGATTACGTCGTCGATGCTCTTGAAGGGCTGGTCGCCGGTGCGCAGATAGATCTCGCGCAAGATCGCGTCCGGCGGATTCTGACGGTTCATCCTCACCACGTTGGCGGTCGCATCGAGCCGCTGCGCTTCATACGCTTGCAGCGCCGCGACCGGGTCCGCGTGCGTGGCCAGGCTGTGCGCGAGAGTCTTCGCATCCAGGATGGCCTGTCCGGCGCCATTCGAGCCGCGCGGGTACATCGGGTGCGCCGCATCGCCCAGCAGCGTGACCCGGCCGAAGCTCCAGCGCGGCAGCGGATCCTGGTCGACCATCGGAAACTCGAGAATCATCTCGGATTGGCGCAGGAACGCCGGTACGTCGAGCCAGTCGAAGTGCCAGTCTGCGAAGTTCCCGATGAAATCATCGAGATTTCCAGGGCGGTTCCAGTCACGCCGCTGGTATTTCGGCGTCGTGAGCTCGGCCACCCAATTGACGAGCTGGCGGCCATCGGCATCGATGTGGTTGCGGATCGGATAGATGACCATCTTGCCGGAGTCGAGCCAGCCGGCGCGCGTCAGGCACGCCCCCGAGAGGAAAGGCTGCCAGCGCGTGACGCCCCGCCACATGTTGACGCCGGAGTAGATCGGCGGGCCCTCATCCGGGTAGAGCTGCTTGCGGATCGCCGAATTGATGCCGTCGCAGCCGATGGCGACAGCGCCGCGCTGCGGCGGGAGATCTTCCTGGCTGACAGCATGCCGAAAATACGCGGTCGCGCCGTCGCGATCCTGCTCGATGCGCACGCCTCTCCAGCCGGTGTATATCCGGTCCGCGCCGATACGGATCTTGCACGCGTCGAGCAGCACGGCGTGCAGGTCGCCGCGATGAATCGAAAACTGCGGCCATGCATAACCGGCGTGCCGCCCCAACGGCTCGCGGTAGATGAGCTGGCCGTAGCGGTTGAAGAAGCACGCGTCTATCGTCGTCACCGCGACTTTCGACAACGCTTCCTCGAGCCCGAGTTCCGCGAGCTCTTTGGATGCATGCGGCAGGATGTTGATGCCGACGCCGACCGCTTTGATCTCCGGTGCCGTTTCGTAAACGCGGCACGCGATTCCCGCCCGCTGCAATTTAAGCGCGAGCGTGAGCCCGCCGATGCCGCCGCCAACGATGATCACGTCGTCCATGTTGCCCACCCGATGCGGCTCAGTCCGGGGCGATGCGCGCGTCCTTCACGACGCGCCTCCAGCGCGCGAGGTCGGCGTGCACGAGTTGCGTGAATCGCTCGGGTGTGCCCGTCACGGGCTCCAGCCCTTGCCGGACCAATCCTTGGCGCACGTCTGCGAGCCGCAGGATGGCGGCAATCTCGCCGTTGAGTTTCATCACGATTTCACGGGGCATACCGGCCGGGCCCAGCAGGCCATACCAGAAGTCAACGTCCATGCCCCGCAGGCCCGCTTCGTCAAAAGTCGGCTCCTTGGGAGCCACCGCCGAGCGCTTCGCGCCGGACTGCGCAAGCACCCGCAGCCTGCCGGACTGCGCGTAGGGCAGCACGGTGTGCATCGGCAGGAACATCACCGGCACCTGGCCTCCGACCAGATCCGTCACGGCGCCGGCGGAACCCTTGTACGGCACATGCACCATCTGAATGTTCGCCAGGAGCTTGAACAACTCGGCGGCCAGGTGCTGCGGCGTGCCGTTGCCGGGGGAAGCGTAGTTGAGTTGCCCCGGCCGCGCTTTCGCGAGTTTGACGAGGGTGGCGACCGAATCGACCGGTAACGACGGATGCACGGCAAGTGCGAGTGTGCCGATCGCCATCTGGGTGATAGGCGTAAAGTCACGCACCGGGTCGAACGGCAGAGACTTCGACAGCGCGGGTGTGATCGCAAACGTATTCGCGGTCACCATCAGCGTATAGCCGTCGGGCGCGGATTTGGCGACCGCTTCGTTGCCGATGTTGCCGCTCGCGCCCGGGCGATTGTCGACCACGACGGGCTGTCCCCAGCGCTCAAAGAGCTTCGGACCGGCGGCACGCGCCAGCGTGTCTATTCCAGTGCCCGGCGTGAAGGGCACGATGACCCGTATCTGACGCGATGGATAAGGTTCGCCCGCGCCGGGTAGCGCGCTTTGCGCGCACGCGGCTGACGCCCAAAGCATCGCCGCCGCGCACCGCACGTAGCGCGAAAAGTTGCTGCAATTCGTTTCGATGGTTGCCTCCCGATACGAACGGCGATTATAGGCGGGATTGTTGTGCGTCTGCGTGCTTCGTATAATCGCACGATCCAATGAAAACCCCGCTCGAAGTTCTCAAGCTCTACGCCGAACACGACTACACCTTGCTGGGGACGTTCGCGAGCCGCATGCAGCGCGGTCCCCAGCGTTCGTTCGTCGTGTTTGAGGGACGCACCTGGAGTTGGGACGCGTTTCACGATGCGGTGCAGCGTACGGCACGCGTGCTTGCAGCGCGCGGCATCAGGCACGGCGACCGCGTCGCGCTGATGGCACGCAATCACCCCGGCCATCCGCTGCTGTTGTTTGCGCTGGCACGCCTGGGCGCGATCATGGTGCCGGTCAATCCGGAGTTCGGCGTCACCGAAGCACGCTATGTGCTGCATCACGCCGGCATTGCGGCTGTGGTTTGCAGTACCGAGACGCTCGCCGTCGCGCGTGCCGCAAGCAGCGGCATCGATCCGTCGCCATGGTTCATATTGCTCGACGGCGCGGCCGACGGCGTGCCGGCGCTCGACGATCTCATTGCCGCGGCGCCGGATTCGGCACTGCCACCGAACTCAGGCGCCGACGACACCTGTCTGATCGTTTATACCTCGGGCACGACCGGATTTCCCAAAGGCGCAATGCACAGCCAGCGCAATTTCGTCACCTGCGGCGAGTCGTTCGTGCAGCGCATGTTCGTCCAGCCCGGCGAGCGGCTCATGATCGTGCTGCCGCTGTTTCACATCAACGCGCTGTTTTATTCGGTCGCCGGCACGCTGGCCGCGGGCGCGAGCATGGTCATCGTGCCGCGCTTTGCGGCCTCCACGTTCTGGCAGATCGCGCTCGACAGCGGCGCGACCGAAGTCAACATCATCGACGCGATCGGCGCGATCCTGATGCACCGCCCGCGCAGCGAATTCCGGCCCGGGCACCGGCTGTGCAAGGTGTACGGCGTGCGCGAGAGCGCGGCCGACACGTTTCGCAACGACTTCGGCATTCCGCACCTGATCGGCGGTTACGGCATGACCGAGATCCCGGGCGTGACCTGCAATCCGTTCGAGGGCCCGCAGAAACCGGGCAGCATGGGCGCGCTCGGCCGCCATCCCGATCCGGCGCGCCACTGGGCGCAGTGCCGCGTGGTCGATGACGCAGGACGTGATGTGCCCGTCGATGCGGTCGGCGAGCTGGTCGTGAAAACACCGATCATCATGCAGGGCTACTTTCGCGATCCGGAACAAACCAAAACCGCGTTTCGCGACGGCTGGTTCCTGACGGGAGATCTGGTGCGGCGCGATGCGGACGGCTACTTTTTTTTCGTGGCGCGCAAGAAAGACATCATCCGCCGCCGCGGCGAGAACATCGCCGGCGCCGAACTCGACCGCGTGATCGAGTCTCATCCCGCGGTGCAGGAGGCGGCGGCGATCCCGGTGCCGGCGGAATTGGGTGAGGATGAAATCCTGGTGGCGGTAGTGCTCAAGCCCGGGCAGGCGCTGACTGCGCAGGCCGTTGCGCAATGGTGCCGCGAGCGGCTCGCGCCGCAGAAGGTACCGCGCTACGTGGCGTTTGTGGACGAGTTGCCGCATACGCCTACCCACAAGGTGGCGAAGCTGGCGCTGCGCGGCGACGCGGCGCTCAGGCAGCGCGCGGTGGATTTGCAGGCGGCAAGATAATGAAGGGCGAAGGTAAAAGGCGAACGCGGAAGGAGCAAACGTGAAAATCTCAAGTTGTGTACTCACGATTGTGGCACTGGGCGGCGGTTGCACTTCTTACGGCTATGCGCAGGGCTATCCCAACAAACCGATCCGCTTGATTATTCCTTATCCGCCCGGCGGCGGGACCGATACCATCGCGCGCCCGCTGGCGCAGAAACTCTCGGAGAGCCTCGGCCAGCAGGTCATCGTCGATAATCGCGGCGGTGCAGGAGGCAATATCGGCATGGAGTTTGTCGCCAGGAGCGCGCCCGACGGCTACACCCTCGTGGTGGGGCTCACCGCGCAGCTCGCGGTCAACCCGAGCCTGTTTCCGAAACTGCCGTACGATCCGCTCAGGGATTTCGCGCCGATCACGCTCCTCGGCGACCAGCCTTACCTGCTGGTCGTGCATCCTTCGGTGCCGGCGAAGTCGGTCAAGGAGTTCATTGCGCTGGCCAGGGCGCGCCCGGGCCAGCTCACCTACGCGTCGTCCGGCAACGGCAGCGGCGCGCACCTCGCCGGCGAAATGCTGAAAACCATGGCGCATATCGACCTTGTCCACGTCCCGTACAAAGGCGCGGGGCTGGCGATGCCCGATCTCATCGCCGGACAGGTGCAATTCTCGTTCCTCACCCATACCACGGCCGGCCCGCTCGTGCAAAGCGGCAGGTTGCGCGCGCTGGGCGTGACGACGTCGAAGCGCTCGCCGGCGCTGCCCGATTTGCCGGCGATCGCGGAAACGCTCCCGGGGTACGACTCTGCGGTGTGGTACGGCGTGCTTGCGCCGGCGGGAACGCCGCGCGAAATCGTGACCCGACTCAACAGCGAAATCCTGCGTGTGCTTCGCTCTGCCGATTTTCAACAACGCTTCACAATGGCGGCGGTGGAGCCGATAGGCAGCACGCCGGAGCAACTCGGGGATTACATCAAGAGTGAAATTGCAAGATGGGCCAAACTCGTCAAGAATTCGGGCGCGAGGATCGATTGAGCCGTTGCGCGCTGGGTACATCAAGCGCTTTCGTGAAAGATTACGAGATCGTCAGGCCGCGGCCGCGCCTGCCGTAAGCTGCCCGCGCACGAAAATGATGTGCTGGCGCAGCACGTAGAACTGCTCGGCGAATGTTACCGGCATTTTCATGCCGTTGACCGCCGCCTCGATTTCGTCGAGCCGCCTGAGCAATTCCGTGCGCTGCCCGGCGTCAGGCTGCGCGAGCACTTCCCGTTCGAGCGCCATCAACTCGCCGTAGCGTTGGTAGATGCGCATGCTGATGCGCCACCGATAGAGGGCGGGCACCATCTTCAATCCCGGGATCAGCAGCAGGATGATCGGCACCAGCACTACCATCGTGCGGTCCGCGAGGCTCGCGAGCCAGAACGGCAGATGGCGGTAGAGAAAGCCCTTGCCTGATTTGTAGTAGCGCGTCGCGTCGTCGCTGAGGAGGTACTCGTGCTCGAGTGGGACTGGAAATTCTCCCGCGCGCTGCAGCAGCGTGGCCTTGCCATGCACTTCGCGTGCCGCCTCGATCAGCAGATCGGACAGCGCCGGATGCAGATCCGAGCGCGCGATGAGTTCGGCGGTGGGCGCGAGCAGCGACAGGTTTTTCGCAGGCATATTCTTGCCGAGGTCGATCGAACCCATCGGCAGCTCCAGCTTCTTCAGATAGTGGAAGCGGCGCGCGTAGCCGTCTGCCTGCACCGCATCGAAGAGACGGATGCCGGGCGTGCGCAGCAGCTTGCGCATGATCGCCGGCGTCGCGGAATCTCCGGACAGGAACACCGCGTCGGCCTCGCGTTTGAGCAGGGCCTGCGCGGCGTCTTCGCCGCCCAGATCGAGCAGCCGGGTCGGCCCCTTTGCTTCGATGCCGTTGGCCTTGAGCAAAGTCAGCGCGAGACTGCGCGCCCCGCTGCCCTCCGGGCCAACCGCTACGCGCTTGCCCTTCAGTTGCGACAGCCGGGCTATGGGCGCGGCGCCGCGGTAGAAGATCACGAGCGGCACGTAAGCGATGCTCCCCAGCGACACCAGATCGTCGATGTTTTTTCCGGCAGCCAGTCCGCCTTGGACGATGCCGACGTCGACCTCGAATTCGGGATTGTTCAGGCGTTCGAGATTCTCGAGCCCGCCCTTCGAGGGCAGGATCTCGAGCGTCACGTCGTTGCGCGCGAGTATCTCGCGGTACTGCTCGGCATAAGCCCGAAAGGTGCTGCCATCCGGGCCGCTGGTGAAGATGAGGGTGTCGGGCGGCGCGGGGCGCACGAAATAAAGCGCGACCCAGATCGCAGCCGCGCTGAGCAGCAGTATCGGGCCCAGCGTTAGCGCGAGGTCGCGCCACGAAAGCCGCTCGATGCGGGGCGGCAACCGGAGGGGGCCGAACTTGCGCGGAGTGCCTGAAGGGTCCTGGGTCATGGACGACTTGCAGGTGATGAGGGGAAAGCCAGTATAGCGCAGCCGCCGCGGTCAGGCAGTTATGAGAAAATGCCGGCAGGAGAAAAATCATCGAACGCAAACAACTCGGGATCGCGGTCGTCGGTTCCGGCCGCATCGGCACGCTGCGCGCGCGGCTTGCTTCCGAGCATCCGGCAGTGAATTTTCTCGCGGTCTCCGATCTGCTCGAAGGCAACGCGAAGAAACTCGCGCAGCGGGTCGGCGCGCAGGTTTGCTCGACCGACAACCGGGAAATCATCGCGCGGCCCGAAGTCACCGCGGTGATCGTCTCGACCAGCGAAGGCGAGCATCTCGAGCCGGTGCTCGCCGCGATTGCGCTCGGCAAGCCGGTGCTGGTGGAAAAGCCGATCGCGCTGAGCGTGCCGGATGCCGATCGCATCATTGCTGCCGCGGCAAGAGCCGGCGTGGAGGTACGCGTCGGCTACAGCCGCCGCTACAAAGACCGCTATCTGGTCGCGAAAGAGCAGATCGTGCAGGGGCGCGTCGGCAAGGTCATCGGCGGGGCGGCGCGCGTTTACAATTCGCGCTCGCAGGCGCTCGCGATGCTCAAGCGCAACCCCGGCGCAACCCCGGTGGTCGATGCGCTGACCTATTACGTCGATCTGATGAACTGGCTGCTCGACGGCGGCGCGCCGGTCGAAGTCTACGCGCGTGGCCAGAAAGGCGTGCTCAAAGCAGCCGGTCACGACGTCGACGATGTCAACTGGGCCATCCTGAGTTACGCGGACGGCGCGGTGGTCAACCTTGGCGTGTGCTACGCGCTGCCCGAAAAATACCCGTCACTCGGACACGCGGCGCGCGTCGAGATCCTCGGTACCGAAGGCGTGATCATCCTTGACGACGATCACACCGATCAGCTGATGTACACCGAGCAAGGCATTCCTCACGTTTACCTGCCGGATCACACCGTCAACATGGTGTTTCTCGGCAGCGGCACTCCGGGCGAATGGGCGCTCGGGGATTTCTGGGGGCCCATTGCGAACGAAACGCGCGCGTGGCTCGATCATCTGGCGACGGGCAAGAAATGCGTGCTGGCGACGCCGCACGACGCACGCGCCAATCTGGAAACCACGCTCGCAATCGAGCTCGCCGCCGAGAGCGGCAAACAGGTCAGGCTGCCGTTGTCGAAGTAATCGCGGGACGCAGACAGCCCGGAATGTTGCGGTGCCGTCAGGGTTTCAGTTGACCGCGTATCTCACCGCCTTTGTTGGCGGCGCTATGCACATTGACGTAGAGATTGCCCGCCCGGTAGCTCTCATGCTGTGCGTCGGTCATCCTCGCGCCGGCCGGAACGGACCAGACATTATCGGAAGTCTTGACCAACGGAATGATGACCGGACCGTTCCTGCCGGGTGCGCCGTTATGAATATGGGCTGCGGTCGCCGCAACCCCGGTGGTGGTGATGCTGCCGCTGACGGACTTGTCCGGAGCAACCGTAATGGTGCCGCTTCCCGAAGCAGACGTTGTCACCGGAGGAACTTCCTGACTGCCGCTGAGCGTGACCTTATTGGCATTGCTCATCCCCATATCAGCGCATCCTGTGAGCAGAAGGGTAACCGAACTCAAAAAAACGATCCAAAGAGACTGCGTGGTGACCGGCTTTAATGCAAACATGCAATATTCTCCCTGCGTAATTGGTCCCTAAGGACTTCCTCCGTACCATCGCCGGCGGCGTATGCCCCGACGACGCCGAAGTATGGAGTAAACACCGGGCTTCGCCGCATTATTCCAGGGTGGGCAACTGCGTTCCGCCTCGGCGAGGTAATGGTTCCCTAATTTACGCCAGACTTACGTGGTTTTGTGCGCACACCGCAGCCGCGGCTGCGGGAGAAGATGCGGGACTTCCGATTGCAGCGGCGTTGTGCCATCATTTCGCCAACTGAAGGAGGATTCCATGCCAACCGATAGCGAAGAAATTTTCCCTCACATTGAACGCTGGAAAGCGGGCGGGCAGGGTGTCGCGCTCGCCACCGTGGTGCAGACCTGGGGTTCTTCCCCGCGGCCTGAAGGCAGCCACCTCGCGGTAAACGGGCGCGGTGAGTTCGTCGGGTCGGTTTCAGGCGGTTGCATCGAGGGCGCAGTGGTGACCGAGGCGCTCGCTGCGATCGCTGATGGCAAACCGCGCGTGCTCGAATTCGGGGTATCCGACGAGCAGGCGTGGGAGGTGGGGCTGGCCTGCGGCGGGCGCGTGCGCGTGTTCGTGGAGCGGTTCGAATGAAGTGGGCGCTGTACGAGCGGTTGCGGATGGCGGCGGCGGCAGGAACTTCGTCGGCGGTGGTGACGCGGCTGGCGGACGGTGCACAGGCTTTTTTCGATGGCGGGCGCTGGGAGGGCGCAATCGAGCTTGACGACGCGCAGCGTGCGGCGGTGCGCCTCATGCTCGTCGCCGGCCGCAGCGGCATGTTACCCGGCGCGCAGGACCTGTTCGTGCGTTCGTATGCGCGTCCGCCGCGCCTGATCGTGGTGGGCGCCGCGCACATCAGCCAGTTTCTCGCGCCGATGGCAACACTCGCCGGCTTCGAGGTGATCGTGATCGACCCCCGGCGCGCGTTCGCGAGCGCGGAGCGCTTTCCGGGCGTGACGCTGATGACCGAGTGGCCCGACGCGGCGCTGCAGCGGCTGAAGCCCGATGCGACGACTGCGGTGGTGACGCTCACTCACGATCCCAAACTCGACGATCCGGCGCTGATCGCGGCGCTGCAAAGTCCCGCGTTCTACATCGGGTCTCTCGGCAGCACACGCACGCATGCCAAGCGCGTCGCGCGGCTCACCGAGGCGGGGCTCGGCGCACAGGCCGCGCGCATTCATGCACCGGTGGGGCTCGACCTCGGCGGGCGCGCGCCGTGCGAGATCGCGGTATCCATCTTGTCCGAGGTGATCCAGGTGCGCTACCGGGGCGAGGCTGCGTGACGCATCCGCAGTTCGCGATCGCCCGGAGCATGTCGCGGTGAGTGCGGACCGGATCTACCACGAAGCGATCAAGGCGCTCGCGAACTCCGCCACCGGTCACGGCGCGCTCAAAGCGCCGCAGGGGCGGGCGTTCATCGATAATCCGCTATGCGGTGATTGCGTGGAGATGCACGTGAACCTTGCGGATAGTCGCATCGCCGCGCTCGCGCACCAGGTCAAGGGCTGTTTGCTTTGCTGCGCGGCGGCTGCAGTCATCGGCAGGAGTGCGGTGGGTGCAACGCTCGAGGAAGTTGAACAAATCAGCGCGGGGGTTACGCAGATGCTCGAGCAACAGGCGCCGCCGCCCGCCGGCTGGCAGGAGTTGTCCGCGTTCGCACCGGTGCACGGTCACCGCAGCCGTTATGATTGCGTGCGGCTGCCATTCCAGGCGCTGCTTGCCGCGCTGCGCGCAGCGGGCGAGCGGCGCTGAATTCGCGCGGCTTTTTTGCCGCCGCATTTGGTGATTTTCAACAGCACATGGAGAATCTCATGGCCATATTTGTTTCGCTACCGACTCCGCGCACCGCAATCCGCGTGATGTATCGCCGGTCACTGCCGGTGGCGCGCTATCTGACGATGCTTGCGGTTGCCGCTGGCGTTTGCGTGCTGGCCGCTGCGCCCAGCCGTGCCGCGACCGACGCGACTGACTTTCCCAACCGGCCGATCCGCATCATCCTGCCCACGACCGCGGGCTCCGGCGTCGATATCACGGCGCGCACCATTGCGCAGAAGCTGACCGAGGCGTGGGGACAGCAGGTGGTCGTGGACAATCGCCCGGGTGCGAACGGTATCATCGGCATGGAAGCACTCGCCAAGTCGAAGCCCGACGGCTACACGCTGCTGCAGGGCTTCACGTCAGTGCTGACGATCAATCCGTACGTCTATAAGTCGCTGCCCTACGATACGTTTCGCGATCACGCGCCGATTACGCAGACGGCGACCAATACCATGGTGCTCGTCGCCAACCCGTTCCTGCCGGTGCGCTCGGCGAAGGAACTGGTGGCCTTGGGCAGGTCGCGTCCGGGCGATCTTGTCTATGCCTCGGCTGGCATCGGCAATCTGACCCACCTGGCGGGTGAACTGCTGCGTGTCGAGACGAAGATCAAGGCGCTGCATGTGCCGTACAAAGGCGAGACGCCCGCGTTTACCGCAGTGGTGGGCGGCGAGACCGCATTCATGTTCATCGCCGCGCTGGGCGTGTCGCCGCACATAGCCTCGGGCAAACTGCGGCTGTTGGCGACCTGCGGTGCGAAGCGGGCGAGCGCGTTTCCCAAGGCGCCGACGATGATCGAAAGCGGTTTTCCGAAAGTGGTCGTGACCGGCTGGGGCGGATTCCTCGCGCCGGTGGGCACGCCCCCGGAAATTCTGCAGAAGGTCCAGCGCGAAACCGCGCGCGTGCTGTCTGCGCCGGACATCCGCGAGCGCCTGAGCGGTCTGGGCGCCGAGCCGGTGGGCAGCACCCCGGAGCAATTTGCCGCTTTCATCAAGGCGGAAGCGGAGAAGTGGTCGCGCGTGACCCGCGAAGCCGGCATCTACCACAGTCAGTAGCAGCCGCACGCGCGGAATAAAACACGGGGAAGGCCTGTTTACATTTATTCGCGGCCGCGTGGCGAGCGAATCGGCTTGTCGGGCGCGTTGCACTCTGCTATGTTGCCGCGGCGGATTGCGACAGTTACTGGAGAACAAATGACGACTTACGGTAGCCGGTTATTCATGATGTTCGGGGTCGCGCTTGCGGCAACCGTTTTCAATGCGGCGGCAGCCGATTTGGCGCCGCCGGCCGGACTCACCGCGCCGGCCAAGGCGACGCGCCTGCCGGCGTTCAATATTGCAACGGCAGTTGGCGGGACGGTGCGCTCCGACGATTTGCGCGGCAAGGTGGTCATCGCCCGCTTCTGGGCCACTTGGTGAGACACCTGCGTCAGTGAGATGCCCTCCGTGCAGAGGGCACAGCAGGAATACCAGAAAAGCGGGACCGTGGTGCTGGCGATTTCGATCGATGGGCAGGGCGGCAAGGCGGTGAAGCCGTTTCTGGCCGAGCATAAGCACACGCTTTCCGCGGCGCTCGATCCGGAAATGCAGGTGGCGCGCGCAGTGGGCGTGCGCGTGGTGCCGTGGACCGTCGTCATCGATCGCAGCGGCGCGGTCGTCGCGGGCGGTTACGGAGCCATCGATCTTTTTAGTCCGGCGTTTCGCGATTACGTCAAGGCGCTGGCGGCAAGGCCGCCGGGATAGATCCGCCATCAGCGGCGCATAGCAATTTGTGGTGCAACCCGTGCAACAACTTACGAAAGGGAGGTTCCGATGAAATCGAGGCGATGGAGGCAATGGCTTGCGGCCATGCTGTTCGGATGTGCCGGTTTCTGGTCCGGCGGTGCGGCGCTCGCGCTGGACGTCGGCGACAAAGCGCCGGATTTTGCGCTGCCCGCGAGCACAGGCAAGCCAGTCAAGCTCGCTGATTTTGCGGGCAAGCAGCATCTGGTGCTGTTCTTCTACGTCGGCGCGTTCACCAACACCTGAACGCAGGAAGCGCTGGCCTTCCAACTGGATCTTCCCCGGTTCGAGGCCGCGAATGCCCAGGTTCTGGGCATCAGTGTCGATTTCAACGCCGCCAACCAGGCATGGGGCGAGAAAATCGGTCTCACCTATCCGCTGCTGACCGACGTGCGCAGACAGATGACGCGCGCCTACGGCGTGCTCAACGACGATCCTGCCATGGCACAGGATGCGAAGCGGATTCCCGGCTACCTGCGGGCGAAGCGCTCGTGGTTCGTGGTCGATAAAGAGGGCGTGATCCGCTACGTCAGGGTCACGGACCCGCGCGGCCTCGTCCCCAACGACGAAATACTCGAGCTCCTGGCTAAACTGAAATAGCGCCGGCGCCGGCCGCGGCGGTTAACCGTCGCGGTCGAGCACCTTCTGGATCGCCTCCGCGGGCACCTTGATTTCCACGCCCGCGCGTTCTTTCTGCAGCATCAGGAACGAGCGCGAGTCGAGATGGCCCCAGCCGCGATTGAGCGCTTCGGTCATCTCCGCGTGGGTGAGCGCGGCGATCTTCATCGGCACGCCGATTTCGCGCGCGAGTTCGGTCGCCAGCGTCACGTCCTTGTGCGCGAGTCTGAGCGCGAAATCAGGCGGATCGAACCGGTGTTGCATGAATTGATTGCCCATGCGGTCAAAGGTCCGCTGGCGCCCCGCCGCGCACTGACGAATGGCTGCCCATAACTCCAGCGGATCGACGCCCGCTTTTACCCCCAGCGTCATCAGCTCCGCAATCGCGGCCTGCACCGCGTAGCCTGCGCAGTTGTGCACGAGTTTCGCCACGGTGCCCGCGCCGCTGGCGCCGATGTAGAGAATCTGGTCGCCGATGGCATCGAGCACCTTGCGATACTGATCGAATACCGCGCGCTCGCCGCCGACCAGCAGCGCCAGCTTGCCCGACTTGGCACCTTTGGGACCGCCGCTCACCGGCGCGTCGAGCATGGGCAGGTTTTTCTTCGCGAATTCGGCGTGCAGCGCTCGCACCACGGTCACCGAATTGGTGGAAAGATCGAACCACACCGCGCCCGGCTTCATGTTGTGCAATAGCCCGTCCGGACGCAACGCCACGTCCTGCACTTCTTTCGGGCCGGGCAGCGAAGTCATGACGACTTCGGATTCCTGCGCGATGCTCTGCACGCTGTCCGCCCATTTCGCGCCGGCGGCGATGTGCCGGTCGGCGAGCTTGCGGTTCAGATCGTTGACGGTGACCTCAAAGCCCGCTTTGCACAAATTGAAGGCCATGTGGCCGCCCATGGTGCCGATGCCGATAAAGCCGATTTTCATGATGAGTCGCCTTTCAAACAACGTTTACAATAGCGCAGTTTACCGTCAAAACCCTGGAGGCATCGTGATCCCACCGACCGACAAGACCGGCAGTCTGCACTCGGAGCGCCGCCGCGACAACCAGCAGTGGATGCTCGACTGGATGGTCAAGACCACCGGGCGCACCCACAATTTCGCTTACGATCATCGCGAGATCCCGCCCGAGGTCAAGACCTATCGCCAGATCCCGCGCGTGATGGAAAAAGCCGGCCGCCATCAGGAGACGATCGCGCGCGCGGCCGAAGCGGCCGGCCACCGGCAGTCCGCCTGCGAGCTTTACTACAAAGCCTGCGAGAATTACCGCATCGCGCAGCATGCGATCTTCGTCGACGATCACCCCGACAAGATCTACCTGCATGGCAAACTGATCGAATCGTTCTCCGGCTGCATGCGCAATTCGGACTATCCCATCGAGCGCGTCGAGATCGACTGGGAGGGAGCGAGGATCCAGTGCAACTTCCACAAGGTCCCGGGCGGCAGCAAGCTGCCGACGATACTATCGATCCCCGGCATGGATCAGACCAAGGAGGCGGTGCCCGATCCGGGCAACAACCTGTTCATCAAGCGCGGCATGAACGTGCTCGCGGTCGACGGACCGGGGCAGGGCATGAGCAATCTGCGCAAGATCCGCGTCACGGCGGATAACCACGAACGCGCCACCAGTGCGTGCGTCGATTGGCTCACGCGCCAGCCCGAAGTCGACCCCGCCCGGATCGGGGTCATGGGAATTTCAATGGGCTCGTACTGGAGCAACCGGCTGGCGGCTCACGATCCGCGCGTGAAGGCGATCGCCAGCTCGGCCGCCAACTACGGCACCAAGAAGGCGATCTTCGAGGAGGCTTCGCCGCGCTTCAAGCAGATTTTCATGTATATGGCCGGCATTCACGACGAGGCCGGGTTCGACGCGATGGCGGAGCACATGCACCTCTACGGCTATGGCGCGAAGGTGAAGTGCTACTCGCTGATGGTGCTGGGCGAATACGATCCACTTTGCCATCTGGAGGAGGGGCTGGCCTACTTCGATGAAGTCGCCGGACCCAAGGAAATCTGGATCCTGGAGAACGAGAATCACGTGCCGCGGCCCAGCCGCAACTTCGGCGGCATGGTCGCCGATCCGCTGGTCGCCGACTGGCTGAAGGACGCGTTGCAGGACAAAAAGCCGCGCGATCTGAAGCGGGTGGTTTTCGTCCACGACCGCACCGGCACCGGGCCGTACAGCCCGCCGATCGGCAGCACGCACGACGTATACCTGGGGAAGCGCATCGAGATCTGAATTTAAACCAAGGAACCCAATGAATCTGAACTTGGCGGACAAGACCGCGCTGGTGACAGGCGCCAGCATGGGAATAGGCCATGCGATCGCGCGTGGCTTGTCGGCCGAAGGCGTAACGCTCTGCATCGCCGCGCGCCGCAGGAACCTGCTGGACGAACTGGCTGCCCAGATCGTGGCTGCGGGAGGCAAGCAGCCTCATATCGAAGTGATCGACGTCATGGAAGACGGTGCCGTGGAGCGTCTCGCGCAGGCGGCAACGCAAGCGCTGGGGCGTGTCGACATACTGATCAACTGTGCGGGCGGCAGCCGGCCCGCGATTCCGGTCGACGCCCCTGAAGACGAATGGGAAGAAGTGATGCGGCTCAACTTCGTGCGGGTGCGCCAGCTCACGCACGCGCTGCTGCCCGGGATGATCAGGAACCACTGGGGCCGCGTCATCAATATCAGCGGCAAGTCGGAGCCCACGGGCCTGCTGTCTGCAACGCCCGCCAAAGCCGCCATCCATGCGTGGGCTAAGGGCTTGTCGCGCGAGGTGGGCCGCCACGGCATCACCGTGAACTGCATACCGCCCGGCCGCATCATGAGCGAACAGATACGCCGCAAGTATTCCGAAGAATTTCGTGCCAAGCAATCGGCCGAGGATATTCCGGTAGGGCGTTACGGCGAGCCCGAAGAACTGGCGGCACTCGCCGTGTTCCTGGCGTCGCCGGTTGCCAGCTACATTACGGGCGCGGTGATGCCGGTCGATGGCGGTTTGCGCCGCTATGCGTTCTGACGCGCGCTGCGCTAGCTGATCTCGACCAGCTCCAGCGCTTCGCGGTGAGCTGCATGGTTTCACTTCTTCTTTGCATTAAAGAATTTGCCATTCCCGACAACCTCGCCAAAACTGCTCCAGGCATAGTCGAATTTGCCGGTCGAGGCAACGCTAAAGGCAGCCGAGGTCAAGGCGCTGACAAAGCTGATTTGCAACTCTTCCGTGGCGAGCGCGGACTCGGCAGGATACTGGGCATCTTCGTGGGTGGCGCCCTTGATCGAGACTTCGGAGATGCCGCTGCGAATAAAGGTGTAAAAATAGTCGCGATTGCGCGCCAGAGAGACGTGCTCGTCGGCCCCCAGCACCATCACGGGTGTATTGATCCGGGTCAAAAAGTCGGGCCGGTTGTTACCAACTATCGCAGGATCGAGCAAAATGCCGGCCGCGGCGGGGACACCGTCAGCCAGCGCGATGGCCACCGAGTAACCACCAAACGAGTGTCCGACGAGAATAATCTTGTTCACGTCGATGCGGTTATCGATAATCTCCGGCCAGCGGTAAATGAAACTGACAATTTTGGCCAGGGTCTTGCCATTACGGACCCAGGGACCGTTCTTGGGCAGCTGCAGGGACAGGCTATGCATTCCCCAGGATGCCAAATGGATCGCCTGATAGGTGTGTGCCTCCTTTGGGCTATCATACCCATGCAGGAAAACCACCAGAGGTGCTTTTTCCGCATGCGCGGACAAGAATAAATCCGTATTGATGATCTCAGTGGTCGACAGGCGTATTTCATAGTCGTCGTGCCTGACCACCGCAAACGGTCCTTGCAACCTGAATTGGTCTACCTCCGCTTTGTGATCGAGTAAATACCCCTGAAGTTCATTGTAGGTCTTGGGTTTAAGCAGCGTTTTGCCGGTATCCGGCAGCCTGGCACAGCCGCCGGCCAGCACCAGCCAGGCAATGCAGATTAAAATGGGACTTCTGGGAAGAGTCGCTGCTAACATTTTAATGGCGCTTTAATGAAAATAACCGCGATCCGCATCGTTGTCCTGCTGCTCTTGCAAACCCTGTGGTTGGAAACATCCCAATCCGCGGCTCCCGGCAGTGCCCAATTTGGTGAAGAAGTACAAAAACAGGAACAGATTTACCAGAGCCGGGGCGAACAAGTACCGGAGGGTTATGTCACCGGCAGATCCCTTTTGTCGTATACGCTTATTCTATCCTCAGAGTTCGATCCCGCGTTGGCAAATCTCGGTCCAAAAGATCGATGGCTGGATATAGGAGCGGGCGCGGGCCGGGCTGTATTGGACTATTACTCTTCAAAATACGACCTGATGCACCTGGAAGGACAAGAGCGACGGGGCAAGAAAGCGCACGCAGTCGCAATATCCATAGAAGACCGCAGGACACCCCTTTGGCAGGAAACCGCCGCCAGCCTCGAGGCAGATAAAATTCGATATTTGTTTGGCAGGCGCCTGGGGGAATATTCGCCGCAAGAACTGGGACAATTTCAGGTCATTACCGATGTATTGGGCGGTTTCTCGTATTCGCTAAACCTTACTCTGTTTATGGAGAAGGTTTTGGCTTCTTTGAAAGTGAACGGCAGTTTTTTTACCGTTCTCCAGGATGTACACTCAGAAGATGGAACGAATCGCCCCTTCTATCCGGATTCACCGTTCCTGACCGAAATAGCCAATGCCGGCGGTTCCGAAGTGAGAGTTTGTTCCTGGCTCAAAAGTATTGCCTGTGCGGAAGTTACTTGCGAATTCAAAGAGACCCTGGAGCCGCCGATCGAGGCCTACCGGGTACGCAAAGTTTGCAATGACGTTGCAGTTCCCGTTTTGGCCCCGCTTCATTACGAGGCTGGAACTCCTCCCGAGCGGCGCTATCAACTGAAAAATTAGCCAGGCCGCACGTTGCCGTTGACACTGCTTCAGCGCATTGGCTAGACTGCCCGTTCCGTTCCATCCCCGCCGCAGTTTCCCAAAACCCGAGGAGAAGCAAAGTCATGGCTGCACGCAGATTGAAAATCAAGAACACCATCGACAAGAAACACCGCAGGCTTACGAGGAAGGACATACACGCGGCGGCCAAGCGCCTCAAGAACTGGGGCCGGTGGGGGAAGAACGATGAAATCGGCACGCTCAATTTCGTCACGCCCGAATGCATCGTCGAGGCCACGCGCCTCGTAAAGAAAGGCAAAGTGATTTCGCTGGCGCTCAACTACGATCAGCACGGCCCGCAGGGCGCCAAGACCAAGTATCCGGCGCTCGGCCGCTTCAATCCGATCCACCTGATGACGCGCACCGGCACCGACGCTTATTCGGGCGTGCTCGATCACCGCAAGATCCGCGGCACCGACGACATTATCATCATGCCGCTGCAATGCGGCACCCAGTGGGACGGCCTCGGCCACATCATGTATTACGACTTCATGTGGAACGGCTACGATTGCCGCAACGTGACCAGCGCCGGCGCCATGAAAGGCGGCATCGAGAAGACCAAGGAAAAAATGATCGGCCGCGGCGTGCTGCTTGATGTCGCGCGCGCGCTCGGCAAGAAATGGCTGCCCGACGGATTCGCGGTGACCAACGAGATTCTCGACTACACGGCCGGTATGTTGCGCGTGGAAGTCAAGCGCGGCGATTTCCTGCTGGTGCGAACCGGGCAGGTCGAGCGCAAGTTCGCCGACAAGAACTGGGACGGCTATTCGGGCGGCGACGCGCCGGGGCTGGCGTTCGAGACGCTCGACTGGCTGCATAAGAAGGAAGTCGCTGCTATTGTCACGGACACCTGGGGCGCTGAAGTGCGGCCCAACGAATTCGAGGACACCAACCAGCCGTGGCACTGGATCGCGATCCCGATCATGGGACTCACGGTCGGCGAGATTTTCGATCTCGGTGCGCTCGCGAAGGACTGCGCGCAGGACAAGCGCTACGAATTCCTGTTCGTTGCACCCGCGCTGCCGATCACCGGCGGGGTCGGCTCGCCGGTCAATCCGTACGCGGTCAAGTAATTTGCTGTTTTTGTCCGAAGCCGATACCGAAACAATCCTGAAGTGGCCGGAGGTCATAGCCTGCCTGGCTGCCGCCTATCGGGCGCCGGACGACCCGCAGTCCGCTCCGCCGCGGGTGGTCGCGCGCAAGGGCAGCGCATGGCTGCGAGTGTTGGCCGCGTTGTCGTCTTCCGGCCGCTACATGGGAGTCAAAATCATCGGCCGCGCGCGCACGCCGCAGTCGAGTTACCTGATTCCGTTGTGGGATCAGGCGAGTGCGGAATTGGTATGTTTGCTCGACGGCAAACATATCACCGCAATGCGTACCGCCGGCACCACCGCGGTGGCGGTCGACCGGCTGTTGCCGCCGGGCGGTATCAATGTCGCCGTGCTGGGTGCAGGGCAGGAAGCACAGGCGCACGCCAGTGCGATTGCAATCGTGCGAGCGTTCAAGTCGCTCACGGTTTTCAGTCCCACCCCGGCGAGCCGCGAGAGGTTTGCCCGCAAGTTTTCGCAGGAACTGAAGCTCGAATGCCGGACCGCCGACACCGCGCGGGCCGCGATTGCCGGGGCGGATCTCATCATCGCCGCAGCGCGTTCGCGCGACGAGACGCCGATCCTCGAAGGCGCGTGGCTGAAGCCCGGCACGATGGTGATCTCGATCGGCTCGACGTTGCCCGAGCAATTCGAGGTTGATCCCGAAGTGATACGGCGCGCCGAGCTGATCGTCGCCGACGTGCCCGGGGAAGTGATGCATGAGACCGGCGACCTGCTGGCGGCGCGCGCGGCCGGCGTTGCGTTCGAGCAGAAGATGGTTTCGCTCGCGGACTTCGTGCAGGGGCGCCGGGAGGTCCGGCAGACGGCCGACAATATCATTCTCTTCAAGTCGGTGGGTTCCGGGCTGCAGGACATCGCGGTTGCGGAAATGTGCTTTGAAAAGGCGCGCGAACGCGGGGTGGGGACACGTGTGCCCATTGGCCTGACGGTAAAGGGCAAGAAATGAACAGGCCGCACGGCAGACACTGAGAGAATTCGTCTAACCAAAATGGAGCATTGACTATGGTTCGCTATCAGAAAAATGAAGCACGGGCATGGGCGCGGGAAAACATGCGCGGGGTCGCCAACGTCGTCATCCCGTCGTTTTCGCGCGATCTGAAGAGACTGAACGAGAAGGGCATCCGGTTCGATATTCGCAAGGAAATCGAATACGGCTTCTGGGGCACGCTGCTGGTCTCCGAAGTCGCGATCACCGTTCCCGAGTACGTGCAGTTCACGCAGTGGGCGCACGATGAAGCAGGCGGCAAGCTCGCGCTGATCCACCACGCCGCGTTCAATACGCTGGAGGAGAACATCGAAGTGGTGCAGGCCACCGAGAAAGCAGGCGCGGATCTGGTGCTGCTGTCGTACCCCGCCAACTTCTACGCTACCACCAGCAAGCAGATTTACGATTACACCAAGGCGTTCTGCGACGCGACGCGGCTCGGCGTGATTATTTTCCCCGTGCCGCTGTGGGGATTCGAGCGCGTGCATCCGGCCGGCATGGATCCGGAACTCGTCAGGCAGATGATCAAGGAGATTCCGAACATCGTCGCGATCAAGGCCGAATCCGGCATGCCGACCGTGGCGGGCTTTGTCCAGGCCTGGAAAACCCATTCGCAGGACGTGGTGGTGACTTTCCCGGTAGAAGCGGACGGCATACCGCTCGCCGGCCTGGTGCCGATGCAGTTCATGGGCACCAGCGACAGCGAATACTACGGCAATTCGGTGCCGCGCATGTTCAAGCTGATGAACGAGGGAAAATTCGAAGAGGCGATGAAGATCTTCTGGCAGATTCATCCCGCCCGCATGGCGCACAAGTTCGTTGCCGCGAGCTACATGACGGCAACGCACTTCATCAACCGCCACATCTGGAAGTACGAGGGCTGGCTCTCCGGCTTCAACGGCGGCCCGCTGCGCCAGCCGACGATGAAGATCGTCGATCGTCACATGAAGGTGCTGCGCGAGGGGCTGCAGAAATCAGGGCTCAACCCGACCACGGACCCCGACAGCGAGTACTTTGTCGGCCGCAACCCGGTTTAACATGGTTCGTTACGGGAAAGATGAAGCTCGGGCATGGGCGCGGGAAAACATGCGCGGGGTCGCCAACGTCGTGATTCCGTCCTATACCGGCGATCTGACGAAGCTGAACGAGCAGGGGATACGATTCGACATTCGCAAGGAAATCGAATACGGCTTCTGGGGCACGTTGCTGGTCTCCGAAGTCGCGATCACCGTTCCCGAATACGTGCAGTTCACGCAGTGGGCGCACGACGAGGCGGGCGGTAAGCTCGTGCTGATTCATCACGCGGCGTTCAACTCTCTGGCGGAGAACATCGAAGTGGTGCAGGCCGTCGAAAAGGCCGGCGCCGAGCTCGCGCTGCTCGGATATCCGGCGAACTTTTACGCCACGACGAGCCAGCAGATCTACGATTACACCAAAGCGTTCTGCGATGCGACGCGGCTCGGAGTGATTTTGTTTCCCGTGCCGCATTGGGGATTCGAGCGCGTCCATCCGGCAGGCATGGACCCCGAACTCGTCAAACAGATGGTCAGGGACATTCCCAATATCGTCTGCATCAAGGCGGAATCCGGCATGCCGACGCCGGCAGGATACGTCCAGACGTGGAAGAATCATGCGCATGAGGTGGTCGTCACCTGCCCCATCGAGGGCGATGCGATACCGTTCGCCGCGCTCACCCCGATGCAATTCTCGGGAACCAGCAATACCGGCTACTACGGGGATGTCATGCCGCGCATGTTCAAGCTGGTACAACAAGGGCAATTCGACGCGGCGATGAAGATCTTCTGGCAGATACATCCCGCGCGCATGGCGCAGCGAGCCACCGGCAACAGCTACATGCCCGGCACCGCGTTCATCAATCGCATGGACTGGAAGTACCAAGGCTGGCTTTCCGGCTTCAACGGCGGCCCGCTGCGCCAGCCGACGATGAAAATCCCCGACCGCAATATGCGGATACTGCGCGAGGGTCTGAAAAAAGCGGGGCTGAACCCCACCGCGGATCCCGACAGCGAGTTCTTCGTCGGCCGCAATCCCGCCTGAGGCCTCATCACTACCACGCACTGGAGTTTGATTCATCATGAGCAACATCGATCTGCATAACCACGTCATCCCGCCCACCATCATCGCCGCAATCCAGCGCGATCCGGAGCGCTTCAAGACCCGCTTCGAGGAGAAAGACGGCAAGCGCTATTTCAACAGCCACGGGCGGATGGCCGAGTTGCAGCCGGCGTTCTACAGCGTCGACGCCAAGGTCGAGTGGATGGACCGCGTGGGCC